>Ga0196964_10001677_pt1 | contig 11066 bp, 8 predicted proteins | sample S1_10metaG_FD_148615 | JGI IMG/M metagenome (GOLD analysis project Ga0196964, IMG submission 148615) | Soil microbial communities from Anza Borrego desert, Southern California, United States - S1_10 | ecosystem: Environmental > Terrestrial > Soil > Desert | place: USA: California | collected... | reverse complement strand
CGTCGATCTGCGCTCCTCTTCTGACCTGATCGACAAGGTCCGCGAACTGGGTTCCTCCGACCTGAAGACCCGCAAGGAAGTCCAGGCCGCGATCCAGGCCAAGAAGGACGACTACATGCCGGTGCTGCTCGGCATGCTCCATCCCAAGTTCGACAGTGACGAGTACACGCGCATCGGCATCCTGCGCGTGCTCGCCGCCAACGCGCCGATGACCGAAGTCGGCTCACGCATGCTCGCGTATGTCGCTGTCTTCGATCCTTATCCTGAAGTCCGGCGCGAGGCGTGTGTCACGATCCGCACGCTCGGCGACGACAACGCCATCCGCGAACTCATGCGTTTCTGCCAGGCCGAAGACATGGCGCTGAAGAAAGCGATCGCCGTCGCGCTGCACGAGATCGACGACAAGCGGCTGCTCGCATCGATCATCCGCGCGATCCCCGCGCCGTCGGTGACAGCCAACCAGGGCGAACCAACGGGTCTCGACGAGCCCAAGTACAATCTGCCGATCGGCCCCGGCGGCGCGAAGCTGCCGGTGTGGCTGCCACAGCAGGAGGTCTCCGGTGTTGCGACCGACATCGACAGCCCCGCGGCCACTCTGCTGAAGCTGATCGCGAAGAAGGACCTCGGCAACATGCAGTACAGTTGGCTGAACTGGTTCCGCGAAAAGATCGGCGACATCTCGCAGTCCGAGCGCGATGCGTACAAAGAGAAGCGCTCCCTGCGCGGCCGCATGGGTTCTCCGCCCGGCGGCGGAGAGACGTATCCGTAAGTCCCAACTCTTAAATCTGTTCTTGGCGTTCTTGGCGTCTTGGCGCCTTGGCGGTGTCGTTAAGCTCCGGCCCGTACTCGCGCCTGAACTCCGCACGCAGCTTCTTCCGCCAGTGAAATCCCCAGGCGATCCCCGCGACGAATAGCAGCAGTCCGAACGCGCTGACGCCGGCGCAGATCAGCAGAAAACTCCGCGTCTGCGCCCAGAGCGCCATGTTTCCCGCGATGAGAAACAACGCCAGGCCGAGCAGCAGCAGCCACTTCTGCAGCGCGGCCGCGCTGCGCCGGTATCCGGCTTTGTAATCGAAGACGGGATTGCCCGTCGCTTCCGGCTCGCTCATTTCCAACCGTCACTCGTCACTCGCCAGCGGTCACCTCCGCGCTATGGTATAGCGCCTTCCAAAAATGTCGCGAAAGGAATCGTTCATGAAGAAGCTTCAGGACCTCAATGCCGCTCAGCGCCGCGTGCTCTGCCGCGTCGATTTCAACGTCAGCGCCGACAAGAAAACCGGTGAGATCAAAGACGATACGCGCATCGTTGCCGCGCTCCCCACGATCAAACTGCTCACTGACAAGGGCGCGAAGGTGGTGCTCTGCAGCCACTACGGACGCCCCGAAGGCCGCGATCCGCTCCTTTCGCTCAAGCCCGTCGCCGAGCGACTCTCGAAACATCTCGGCAAGCCTGTGGCGTTTGCCAGCGACTGCATCGGCGCGCCGGCCGAATCCATCGTCGCAGGCATGAAGAACGGCGACGTGGCGGTGCTCGAGAATCTCCGTTACCACGCGGGGGAAGAAGACGACGATGCAGCATTCGCCGCGCAGCTCGCGAAGCTCGGCGACGTCTACGTGAACGACGCCTTCGGCGCCGCGCATCGCGCGCACGCGTCCGTCCACGCGGTGGCGAAGCTCTTCAAAGAAAGGGCCGGCGGCCTGCTGATGGCGAAGGAAGTCGATTACCTCAGCCGCGCGCTGCTCAAGCCCGAGCGCCCGTACGTCGTGGTGCTCGGCGGCGCGAAGGTCTCCGACAAGATCAAGGTCATCACCAAGATGCTCGAAGTCGCGGACACGATCTTGATCGGCGGCGCGATGGCGTACACGTTCCTGCTGGCGCAGGGCAAGACCGCCGGCAAGTCGAAGGTTGAACCGGATTTCGTGCAGATGGCCAAAGACATCATGGCGAAGGCCGCGAGTTTGAAGAAGCAGTTCCTGCTGCCGGTCGATCATGTCGTTGCGGAGAAGTTCGAGGCCAACGCGCCGAACAAGGTCGTCGGCTGGGACCAGATTCCCGAGGCTTCAATGGCGCTCGACATCGGGCCGAAAACATCCGAGCGCTACTCCGCAGAAATCGCGAAAGCCAAGATGGTGGTCTGGAACGGGCCGCTCGGCGTGTTCGAACTCGAGCCCTTCAACGCCGGCACGTTCGCGGTGGCGAAAGCGATTGCGGCGAACGGCGCGGCGACGTCGATCGTCGGCGGCGGCGAATCGGTCGCGGCGGTGAAGAAGGCGAAGGTCTCCGACAAGATCACGCACATCTCGACGGGCGGCGGCGCGAGCCTCGAGTTCCTCGAGGGGAAGACGCTACCGGGCGTGGCGGCGTTGGATTGACGGTCGGTAAATCACTGTGTGCCACCCGGCATGCCATCGAGGGTGGCACCACGATCAACTAGCATCTGCCTGAGCCCAGAGTTATTTGGCCAGCGTTGAGCAAGTCGTAGCGGCGTGCGATCATCGGCGGCTCGCGCGTTCACATCGGCGCCGTTGCGGACAAGGAGTTCCACACTGTCAGTTCTCGCCGGATCTGTGACCCAGAAGGGCATCAACGCAAGATGAAGTGGAGTCTTTCCGTCCACGTTCCTCGCATTCACATCAGCGCCTGCCTCCAACAAGCGTGCTATGACCTCGACTTTTCCCGACTCTGCCGCACCGTGTAATGGCGTGTTTCCGTCGAGGTTGCGAGCGTTGACATTCGAGGAAAGCCGGAACATTCGTACTAGAAGATCAATATCCCCCCATCTGGCAGCGCGATACATCGGCGTTATTCCGACTCTGTCTTCGCCCGAACCGAAGAAGATCGCTGTCGGATCAAACCGCTCGTTGTAAATGTCATCCGCACCACCTGAGAGTAGCAGACGAATTGCGGGTCCCAGAACGGTTTCGTATTCAGGCGCAACCCATATTGCACCGCTCAACTGTTCTTTGCTCCAACGGTTTACGTTCGGTGGGCTCTCAAAGAAGACGCAGTTTGTCGCGTCCGTCAACGGGCCGTACAGCCCGAGGTCGTCAGACATCTGCTGAAGAGCTTTCTCTTCGCAGTGAACCAACTTCACAGGACTTGTGACGACAATCTCATTCTCGCAGTCCAGGTAAAAAAACGAGTCTGGGTAGCGCCGCGCCTCTTCAAGCGTCCGAATGAATGGTGGACGTGGAGAATCGCTGTTCATAATACCCTGACTACTTCAGCATCGCCGCGAACAGCGCTTCCGCGCTCGCCACCGCTTCCTTCGCCTTCGCAGGTTCGCTGCCGCCGCCTTCGGCCTTGTCGGGTTTGCCGCCGCCCTTGCCGCCCACTTTTGGCGCGAGTTCCTTCAGCAGGTTGCCCGCGTGCCCGCCGCGCTTAACGATCTCTTCTGAGAAACTCACCAGCAGCGCCACTCGTCCCTCTTTCGTGCCGGCGAGCACCACCGCTGCATCCTTCTGATTCTTGCGGATGCCGTCCAGCGTCGAGCGCAGCGCGTTCGCATCGGCGCCTTCGACAACAGCCGCGAGCAGCTTCGCGCCCTTCACGTCTTTGACCTGGCTGACGAGTTCCCCCGCCGCGGCGTTCGCCGCCTTCTTGCGAAGGCTTTCGAGCTCGCGTTCGAGCGCCGCCTTCTCGTCCTGCAGCGCACGGAAGCGGTCCTGCACCGTCTCGCGGCGCGTCTTCAGCAGCAGCGCGAGCTGGTTTAACATGTCGTCAGTGCGGCGCGCGTCCGCCACGGCCGCCGCTCCAGTGAGCGCCTCGATGCGCCGCACGCCCGCAGAGATCGAGCTCTCCGAGACGATGCGGAAATAGCCGATCTGCCCCGTCGTTCCGCAGTGCGTGCCGCCGCAGAGTTCTACGCTCGGCCCCATCGTGACCACGCGGACGCGTTCGCCATATTTCTCGCCGAAGAGCATCATCGCGCCTTTCGTGCGCGCCTCCGCGATCGGCAGTTCCTCGGTCTTGATCGGATAATCCGAGGTGATCATCTCGTTGACGCGCGCTTCAATCTCGGCGAGTTGCTCCGGCCGGATCTGCTCGAAATGCGTGAAGTCGAAGCGCAGCGCGTCGGGCTTCACCAGCGATCCGCGCTGTTCCACGTGCGTCCCAAGAATGCTGCGCAACGCGTTGTGGAGCAGGTGCGTCGCCGAGTGGTTCTTCAGCGTCGGCCCGCGGTGCTTGATGTCGACTTCTGCCGCGAGCACGTCGCCGATCTTCATCGCCATGCGCACCTTGGCGCGATGCAGAAAGAGTCCATCGAACTTCTGCGTGTCCAGCACCTGCGCCGCGACCTGGATCGTCATCGTCGCGGTGCGATGGCTGCCGTCGCCGCGGTCGTAGAGGTAACCATGATCGCCGACCTGCCCGCCGCTCTCGGCGTAGAAAGGCGTCTGGTCGAGCAGCACGAGCGCTTCGCCGGCGTGCGCCTTCTCGACGAGCTTGTCGTCCTGGATAATCGCGAGGACTTTGGCCTCGTGAACGGCCAGCGAGTTGTAGCCCTTGAAGAGCGTCGCCTTGCCCGCGAACTTCGCTTTGAGCTCCGTGATCGGCCCGGTCGCGAAGATCTCCTTGGACATCGTCGAGCCTGACTGGCTGCGCTTGACCGCCTCCTCCATCTCCTTCTTGAAGCCGGCTTCGTCCACCTTCAATCCGGCAGCGTCCGCAAGCTCAATCGTCAGCTCGAGCGGGAATCCGAACGTGTCGTAGAGCCGGAACGCGTCCGCGCCGGAGAGGACGTTCTTCTTCTCCTTCTTCAGGCGCGCTGAGAACTCGTCGAAGACCTGGCGGCCCTTGTTGATCGTTTCGCCGAACGCGCGCTCCTCGCCTTCGATCAGGCGCACAAGCGTTTCCGTCCGCGGCAGCAGTTCGGGATAGCCGACGCTCATCTGTTTGATGACGACACGAGCGACGGTGCCGAGGAACGCTTTGTCGATGCCCAGTTCGCGCCCATCGAGAATTGCCCGACGCATCAGCCGGCGGATGACGTAATTGCGGCCTTCGTTATCCGGAACGACGCCGTCAGCAATCGCCATGACCGCAGCGCGCGTGTGGTCGGTGATGCGGCGCATGCGCCGGTCGAGTTCAAACTCTTTGCCGTACGCCTTGCCGCAGAGCTTCGACACTTCCTGCACGATCGGGAAGAGCAGATCGGTCTCGTAATTGTTGGGCTTGCCCTGCAACACGCGCGCGGCGCGCTCCAGCCCCGAGCCCGTGTCGATGTTCTTCTGCGAGAGCGGCTCGAGCTTGCCCACATCCACGCGGTTGAACTGCGTGAAGACGAGATTCCAGAATTCGACGTAGCGAAACGGGTCCTTGCTGTTCGCAACTGGTTCCGGCGCGCCCTGCTCGGGCTTCATGTCGAAGTACATTTCGCTGCACGGGCCGCAGGGACCGTTGGGACCGAGGCTCGGCGCGTCGGCCGGCCAGAAGTTGTCGTGCTCGCCGTACTCGTAGATGCGCCACGAGCCGTCTTTGTTCTGCAGTTCCGGCGCGTAGTGCTTCCACCACTTCTCGGCTTCGGTGTCCTTCTCGATGCCGAGTTTCGGATCGCCGCCGAAGATCGTGACGCTGATGCGCTCCTTCTCCATGCCGAGGCCGACGTTGGGATCGGTCGCGAACGTCCAGCCCCACTCGATCGCTTCTTTCTTGAAGTAATCGCCGAAGGAGAAGTTGCCGAGCATCTCAAAGAAGGTGTGATGGTTCGGGGTGCGGCCGACGTTGTCGATGTCTCCGGCGCGCATCACTTTCTGGCAGGTCGTGGCGCGTTGCTGCGAATGGTCCAGCTTCGCGCGCCCAAGGAAGTTGTCCTTAAACTGATTCATGCCGGCGCCGGTGAACAGGACGCTCGGGTCGTTCTGCGGCACGAGGCTGTCGCTCGGGACGTGCTTGTGTCCGCGCGCGACGAAGAACTCGATGTAGCGGCGGCGGATCTCATCGACGGTCAGGAACTTCGGCATTGCAATGTCCTCTTACTGTCGCTCGCTGCTGTTGCTCAGGGCGGCGAAAGGGTTACAGATTAGGGCTGAAACGCGAACATGCAACGCAGCTTTGCCGCTCGTGACGCGGGCGCGTCTTCGCACTCTGATCGGGTTTGTTGCCAAAGGTAACAACCGGCAATTTTCGAAAGAGGAAATCGATGCTTCCCGTTTTTCTTTTAATTTGCAGCAATGTGTTCATGAATCTCGCCTGGTACGGCCATTTAAAATGGTTCGGAAAGGCGGAAGAAGGGCAAAAAAGCTGGTCCATCTTAATTGCGGCAATTCTGGTAAGCTGGGGGCTGGCATTTTTTGAATATTGCCTGCAGGTTCCAGCCAATCGCATCGGATTCCATAGCGGCTACACGGCCTACCAATTAAAAATCATTCAGGAGGCGCTCTCGATCATTGTATTCATGCTCGTCGCCTGGGTCATTCTCGGGGAAGGATTGAAATGGAATTACATTGTCGCTTTTGCATTGATTATGGCGGGCGTCTGTTTTGCCGTTCTTCCCGGAGCGCAGACAAAACAATAGGAATTGCGGATTTGGCATTGCAAAGGCTCCTTATTTATTGAAGATGCCGTCGGGGTTTCAATTTCTCGGATCAATTGTGGAGGTCAACGTGCCGCGAGGTAAAGGCGCCGCCAACGGCGGAATCAAGCTGGCCCGGAAGCACAAAGAAACTGGCAAGGTCGAGGCACGTCCGCGCGGCCGGCGCCATCCGGATTATGAATACGGTTACCAGGACGAAGCTGGCGAGTTCCAGGCCGGTGATCCGCCTACGCGCCGCCGTCGCCGCCGCCGTGGCAGGCCGGCCGGTTCGCGAGTGCGCCGCATCGAGACCTCTTCCCGCAAGAGCGCCAGCAGCGGTCTGAGCGAGATCGAGCAGATCGTCGCTCGCGAGGTCGAAACGCGCCTCAAGCGCGCCAAGGCCGCCGCTCTCGAAGCGTTCAACCGCGCGCTCGGCGTCTGAGACCGATCGTTGTTCGAGAACGGCGCGCCTGACGCAGTGCAGGCGCGCCGTTTCCTTTGCTTCGGGTAACTGAACAGCGCTCGACACTTCGTGTCGCGGCACCCTTGGGACGGGCGACATAGCATTCGAGTACCTCAGACAGATTCGTAGCATTGATTTGCGGTCACTTGCCACCTGTCACTTGTCACCTGTCACCCTGTGGGTACAATTCGCCCATTGCCTTTCAAGTATGGCCCGGACATTTCGAGTAAGGAGAGTTGCACTTGGCGGACAAGCGTAAGCGGCGGATGGAAATCAGGATCAAGCGCAAGAAGCGCGCGAAGCGGAAGCTCGAACAGGGATTCAAGCGCGTGATCGAACGCAAGAACGGCCGCAGGAAAGTCCGGTTCGTCAAGGCCGCCGAGTGATCCGTCTCCTGAAGTAAGTACATCCAGCGTGCACCAGCGGGTAGGTCGGCGAGGCGATTGATATGGCAGTCGGCAACGGCTCTCATGCCAACGGCAATGGCGCCTCGCGCCCGCGGCTTCGCGCGATCATCAGCGACATTCACGGCAATCTCGAAGCGCTCCTGGCGGTGCTCGAAGACATCCGTTCGCAGAACGTCGATGAAATCGTGTGCCTCGGCGATGTCGTCGGCTACGGCCCGAACCCGGTCGAGTGCCTGAAGATCATCCGCCACATTTCCCACTGGTCGCTGTGCGGCAACCATGACATGGCGATGTTCATGGCGCATGCCGTCGGCTTCAACGAAGGCGCGGCGAAGGCCGTCGCGTGGCAACGCGAGATCATGCAGCCGCGCTTCTTCAGCCTGCCCGGAAAAGTCGCGCGCTGGCGCTGGCTCGAGAACCTGCCCGCCATGCGCACCGAAGGCAACGTCATGTACGTGCACGCCTCGCCGCGCGATCCGATCATGGAGTACGTCCTCGAAAAAGATTTCCAGGACATCGGTTTCGGCCCGTCGCAGAAGGCCGTTGAGATGTTCGAGAAGTTTGAGTGGCTGTGCTTTGTCGGACATTCTCACCGACCCGGCGTCGCGACCCACGACTACAAGTGGATCAAGCCGGCGGAACTCGACAACATGACCTACGTCCTGCCGAAGGACAAGAAGACGCTGGTCAACATCGGCGCGGTCGGGCAGCCGCGCGACAAGATCAATACTTCGTGCTACGTGCTGTTTGACGGCGAAAAGGTCCGCTACCGCCGCGTCCCGTACGACATCGAAGCTGTGGTAAAGAAGATCGAAGCGATCCCGGCGCTCGAGAAGCGCTTCGCCGAACGTCTGCGCGACGGAACGTAACGGGAATTAAAATCTAGAATTCAGAATCCAGAATCACGGCAGGGTGGCCCACCTGAAGGGTGGGCGCCGCAGGCGCAAGAGGCAGCGAAGGACAGATGCGCCGGCGGGAATCACGTTCTCGGCGTGCCGAGAACATCCCACCTCTCAACTACGGCACTACAACTTCACTCTTCTCCTCCACGCCGCTCAACACGTCCCGCAGTGAAATCGTCAGCTTCCGTCCTTTGTCTTCGACGGCGAGCGGGATCACCACTCGTCCGCTGCCGTCTTCGTTGGTCGTCGCGTTGGTCGAGAGCACCGGATCGGGCTTGCCGTTCTCGGAGACCTCGACCCGCACCGCGTGACGCGCCAGCGGCCCTTTGTCCGCGGCGATCTTCCATTCGACGATGACGTTACGCTCTTGGAGTTTCGCGGCCAGATTTAGCTTCTCGACCTTATATGGAAGAATGGCGATGGAGATTGCATCACCGGCTGGAAGTTTCAGTAAAAGCTTTCCTACTCCAATCGCTTGGCGGAACGGAATTAAATTGTCCGGAATTTCCCGCAGCGAATACGTCTCACTCGGTCCCAGATCAGTGACGTCGATCACTGCTTCCTCGAGCTGGTTCCCGCCGCTCGTGTCCGGCTGATACGTGATCACGCCATCCGCGCCCACGACCTGCTTCTGGCCGATCGGCCTTCGCAGCATCGTCAGGAGGTAGCCCTTATTCTCACCGAGCGTATGAACGGTCACGGATAGCCCGGGCACGTTGCCGCCGTCGGGCTTTTTGACGGTGACCCATGGCTTCAGTCCAGCGGCCGCGAGCGCCTCGCCCGTCTTCTTGTCCTTCGACTTTTCGAGCAGCTTCGCCCACGCGTCCTCTGGAACGGTTGCGGCCTGAAGGAACTCATCCTGCTGCGGCGCCGACTTTGCCACGATAACTCCGCCCGCAGCCGCGAACTTCTGCAGGCCGGCGAGCGTCCCTACCCCGCCCTTCTTAACGCCGTGTCCAAGGCTGATCGGCAGCGGCAGAAAGAGCGCTTTGATGCCGCGCTTCTCGAGTTCACCCGCCGCTACTTGCTCTTCGCTGACGAACACAGGATCGAAGCCCTCAGCCACGATCTCGCGCGTGAAGCCTTCGAGCTCCTTTGTCCACGCGTCGAACTTGCCCTGCACCCACGCCGCGCGCATCGCGTTCATCGAGTACAACACTGCCACCGGAGAGGTCCAGCGGTGCGCGAGCTGGTACTGGCGCCCGATGCCGGAGCGCATCTCGGCGAAGCCGCGCGCGTAATCGTCGGCCGATTTGCAGAACGTCAGGTCCGGGTTGCGGAAACTGACCCACCAGAACAGCACGTGGCCGCAGCCGTGGTTCGTGAGCTGCTCCCAGAGCTGGTACTGCACGCCCTGGCCCTTGTTGCCGTAGCCGGCCGGCGTCGCGTTCTTCATCACGCCGGGATAAAAGGAGAGCCGCGTGCGTTCCTGCTCGCCGTAGCCATAGCCGTTCATCGCGTCGAAGTAGGGCGAAAGCTTCACCCAGTCAAAGCCGTCGTACGGATTGGCGACCTGCGTGCCGCTGACGCTGATGCGCGCTTTCGGATCGACCTCGCGAATCGCGTCGCGGTAATGGCGGTAGCCTTCGGCCATAACCGTGTCGTTGTGCGCGCGCCACTCGTTCCACAGCCCGTAGTTGCCAGCGGCTTTGGCTTCATCGGTCGTGGGCGGCTCGATCTTGTCGAAGGCTTCGAACTTCGTCCCGAGCGCTGCGTTCAGCTCTCCGACCGCGCCGAACTTCTTCTCGAGCGCCGCGCGAAAGAGCTTGATGTTCTCCGGATGGAAGTCGAAATCGAACGACTCGCGATAGCTGGTGAGCGACGGCTCATCCGCGAGCACATACGCCGGAATGTGGAACGGCTTAAGCAGCGTCGCGCCGGCGGCGACGCGTTTGCGAGCGCCTTCGAGGAACGCCGGATCGGCAAACGATGTCGGCCGCACGAGGAACTTCTTGTCTTTGGTCTGATTGTAGTTCGCGGCGATCTTCGTGAACTCGGCCGGCCGGATATGCAGCGGCCGCACGTCGAGATTGTGCGGCAGGATGCGCAGCCCCGCCCGCGCCCACCGCAGCAGGCGCTCGCGGTTGTTCCACTGCGTGTCCATCACGCCGCTAGCGCCCGCCTCGATCATCTTCACGTCTTCCCACTCGCGCAGATAAGAGAGGCCATCGACCGGCCACTGGAAGATCTCGTACTCGTCCCAGGTCTCGCCCCGCGGCGTCACGACGACTTCGGCTTCGCCGCGCGCGACAACCTTTCCGTTTACGGAGCCGGTGACACGAATGATTCCAAGTATTTGCGTCAGACGATCGGAGGGTGCCTTCATGACGATCATTCTGGTCTTCGCCGCGTCTTGCTCGAAAGTCTCGATCGTCCGCCAGCGGCCACGAGCACGTTCGCCCAGCAGCACTTCCCACGCGATCTGGCCCTGAACTTCCGGCGGATTGAAAGCAATACCAATCGGGTCGCCGCGTTTGACATCATTCGACTGGATTTCTACGCGTGCGATTCCATCGGCTCCGGGCGCAACGAAGCGCAACTCCCAATCCGTGACCTTGCCCTCTTTGTCGCGCCAGACGAACGGCGTCACGTTGCCGTCGGGATGTTTCGTCTCGAGCGCCACCGCCTCGCCTTCGCGCGTGAGCTCGCGGCCTCCGGCCCACGCCGCGGAGCGGCCGAGCAGCGAGTACAGCGCCTCCCAGTGCCGGTACGTCCGCGCGGGGCCTTCGCCGTCCGCTCGCCACACGGCCGGCGCCAGCGGCGTTCCGCGCCACGCGGC
>Ga0196964_10001676_pt1 | contig 11076 bp, 10 predicted proteins | sample S1_10metaG_FD_148615 | JGI IMG/M metagenome (GOLD analysis project Ga0196964, IMG submission 148615) | Soil microbial communities from Anza Borrego desert, Southern California, United States - S1_10 | ecosystem: Environmental > Terrestrial > Soil > Desert | place: USA: California | collected... | reverse complement strand
CCGAGGGCGGCGTCGAGCTGGTCCAGCTCAAGTGGGGCTTCAAGCCCGCGCGGCCCAAGGCGCCGCCGGTGATCAACTTCCGCTCGGAGGGGCGGCGGTTCGGGCGCGGCCGCTGCCTGCTGCCGGCCTCGTTCTTCTTCGAGTTCACCGGCACGAAGTACCCCAAGACCCGCTGGCGCTTCACCAAGGCGGACGAGGACTGGTTCTGCATCGCCGGGCTCCAGCGCCCGGCCGAGGACGGCTGGCCCGAGAGCGTCACCATGCTCACCACCGCCCCCGGCCCCGACGTCGCCCCCTACCACGACCGCCAGATCGTCATACTGCACCGCCGCGACTGGGCCGCCTGGCTCGATCCCGAAGCCGACCCCGCGCCCCTGCTGCAACCCCTGCCCGCCGGCTCCCTGACCGTCGAACTCGCCGCCAAGGGGCGAGAGTGACGCCTCAGATGGGCCAGGCGCACAGCTCGTCCGCCCACGCCGCCTCGCCCCCAGCCGTTTGCCGCCGATCGTCGCGAAGCTCAGATCCCACCGGCGCGCCAGCTCGGCGTCGGGTTCTCCTCGCCGGGGCCGAGGGGATGACGCGATTGTTGCGAGTCCCCGGGGCGAATGCGGGAACGCGATGGTGCGGCGTGGCCGCGCGGTCACAGATCGACTGTCGCCCGAGGCGAAACTCTCGACAGGCGGAAACCCGCGCCTAGTTTTGGCGTTTCGTTCCCCTTGAGGCGGGGGCTTCTAACGAGCGCATGGACCAGCGGACGGAATCGCAGCGCGTCGGCGACAGGCTGGACGCCGAACACGGGACGGACGATCCGTTCGCCGCGGCGATCCGCGGCACGCGCATGTCCATCGTGGTCACCGACGCCCGCCAGCAGGACGAGCCGATCGTGTTCGCCAACGACGCCTTCCTGAAGCTGACCGGTTACGTGCGCGACGAGGTCTTGGGGCGAAACTGTCGCTTCCTGCAGGGTCCGGGCACCGATCCCGCCCAGATCGCGAAGATTCGCGAGGCGCTGGCGGCCGGACGCGACGTCAACGTCGAGATGCTGAACTACCACAAGGACGGCACGCCGTTCTGGAACGCGCTGTACCTCAGCCCGGTGCGCGACGACTCCGGCGAGGTCGTCTACCACTTCGGATCGCAGTTCGACGTCACCGAGAAGAAGCGCTTCGAGTTCGAGCTCAAGGAGGCGCACGACGGGCTGGAGCGTGCGGTGCGCGAACGCACCCACGACCTGCAATCGGCGCTCGACCAGAAGACCGTGCTGCTGCACGAGGTCGACCACCGGGTGAAGAACAACCTGCAGCTCATCTCCTCGCTGGTGCAGCTGCAGCTGCGGCGCAGTCAGGAGCCGGCGGTGCGCGAGGCGCTGTCGGCGGTGATGGAGCGGGTCGGCGCCGTGTCGACCGTGCATCGCCGGCTGTTTCAGAGCGACGACGTCGCCCGCTTCGATCTGGCCGACTTCATCGTCGATCTCACCGACGACCTGGGCCCTATCGCCGCGGAAAGAAACCTTCGCATCGACCTGTCGCTGGAGCCCGTGTCGGTGGCCTCGGGCAAGGCGGCCCCGGTCGCCCTGATCGTCAACGAGCTGTTGCAGAACGCGCTGGGCCGGACCTTCACGGACGGGGGCGAAGGCCGTATCCACGTGATCGTGGAACGGCGCGGCGACAGCTATCGAATCGCGGTGGAGGACGGCGGCGGCGAGGCCGAGCGTTCGCGCCTGGAGAAGGCGGGCGGACGCTACATCGTCGATCTGCTGGCGCGCCAGCTGCGCGCGACCGTGGACTGGCACGCGGGCGAGGGCACGCGTGTCGAGATCACCTTGCCGGTCGACGGAATGGTTCCGGCATGACCGTTTCGCGTATGCGCGTGCTGATCGTCGAGGACGAGGTGCTGGTCGCCGCCGAACTCGCTTGGCTGGTCGAGGAGTTGGGCCACGAGGTGGTGGGCCAGGCGATCAGCTCCGACGAGGCGTTGGAACTCGCCCAGAAGCACAAGCCCGATCTGGCGCTGGTCGATATCCACCTGACCGACGGCCCCACGGGCGTGGAGGTGGCGCGGCGGGTGTCGCAGGACTGCGGGTCGATGGTCCTGTTCATGACCGCCAACCAGAAGCGGGTGCCGGACGACTTCGCCGGCGCGGCGGGTCTGATCGCCAAGCCCTATTCCGAGAACGGCGTGCGGGAGGCGGTGACCTTCGTCCAGCACTGCCTTGAGGCCGGTTGCCCGCAGCGTCGGCCGCCGCTGAGCCTGACCGTGGCGCCGAGCTACGCCGAGCGCTGGGGCGTGGGCGGCGTTGTGAAACGGCAGGAAAGCCCTACATCGCACTGACCAGCTTCACAGGAGAACGCCGATGCCGCTGCTGATGTGTCCGAACGACAATGCGTCCATGCAGACCGTCAACCGCAACGGCGTGGAGCTGGACATCTGCCCGACCTGCCGCGGCGTGTGGCTGGACCGGGGCGAGCTGGAGAAAATCCTGCAGTCCGGCCGCGAGGACCGGACCCACGTCGAGCAGGCGCACCAGAAGTTCGAGCGCGAGGTGGACCAGTTCCACCGCGACCCGGAAGCCTGGCGCCGCAGCCACCCCTACGACCCCAACGCGGGGCGGCACAGCTACGAAAGCGACTACTACAAGTACAAGAAGAAAAAGAAGGGCTTCGACCTCTTCGACATCTTCGACTGAGGGTGGGCGCGGTTGCGGTCACCCGCCGTTTTCCACCCGCTCGGGCGTCGGCTGGCGGGTCTTGAGGTCGAAGGCGTCGCCGGTGCTGAGGACGTGCAGACGCACGTCGTACATCGACAGGGCGCTAGCCGCCTTGGCCTCCGCGACGTTGGAGTGGGTGACGCCTGAGCCGTCGACCACGTAGATCGCGCCGCGGCCGAGCACGGTGAAGCGGTCGCCCTCGACCACGATGGCGGTGTCCTCGTCGATGCCTATGCCCAGCACCCGCGGGTTGTGGGCGACCGCGCCCAGCAGTCGGCCTATGCGGCCGCGCTCGGCGAAGTGCTGGTCGATCACCGTGTTCCGCACGAAGCCCAGGCCGGGCGCCATGTGCAGGTCGCCGATCCGGTACGACTCCGAGCTGGTTCCGCGCACCAGCATAGTGTCGCTCATCATCGAGGCGCCGGCCGAGGTTCCGGCTACCAGGCCGCCCTTGCGGTGCAGCTCGCGCACCCTCGCCTCGATAGGCGTGTCGCCGATCTGGCTGGAGATGCGCAGCTGGTCGCCGCCGGTGAAGAAGGCGCCCGCGGCCCCGTCGAACAGGGCCAGCTTGTCCGGGTCCGAGGTCTCCGAGCGCTCGTCGACGTAGAGCTCGCGCAGGTCGGTGACGCCGAATTCGGCGAACGCCTTCTGGTAGGCCTCGAAGTAGCCCTCCGGCTGGTGCGAGGCGACGGTGGCCAGCACCAGGGCACCGCCGTCCAGACGCCGCGCCACCTCCTTGAGGATGACCTTGTCGCCCTCCTTGTCCTCGCCGCCGCCGATGGCGATCAGGGCGCCGCGATCAGGCATGGGGGCGGTCTCCGTCCGAGGGGTGGGGGCCGGGCGGATTCGGCTCGCGGTCCCGGATCGGCACGGCGGTCGCGGGGATCGGCGACCGCAGTTCGGCCGGGGTGCGGTTCGGGCGGAAAGCCAGCACCGTCCTCCACATGTCCTCGACTTCGGTGGGGGTCAGCACGACCAGGTCGCCGGGGCGCGCCATGCCCATGCAAAAACGGGCGGCCTGGGTTTCGTCGGGGACGCGATGGATGCGCCGCTCCTCGGCCCCGGCGCGGCGGGCGCCTTCGACCAGCAGGCCGATGATCTCGCCCTCGGCCCGCCCGCGGCGGCTGGGGTCCTCGCGGAACACCAGCTCGTCGAAAGTGGTCGCCGCCACCTCGCCCATCTCGCGGATGTCTTCGTCGCGGCGGTCGCCGGGCACGGTGACCATGCCGATCTGGCGTCCGTACATGGGCCGCAGCTTCGTCAGCAGATCGCGCAGCGCGACCAGGCTGGCGGGGTTGTGGGCGTAGTCGACGATCACCCGGAAGCCGTGGCCGTCGAAGATGTTGAGCCGGCCGGGGTTCTGTTCGAAGGCGGTGCCGAAGGTGGACAGGGCCAGTCGCACGGTTTGCATCGACACGCCGTGGCCGATGGCCATCAAGGCCGCGGCCATGGCGTTCTGGACGTTGAATTCGGCCAGGCCGCCGATGCCGGCAGGAATCTCCGCCGCATGCATCAGCAGCCGCCGGCGGCCCTCCTGGTGCAGCACGATCTCGCCGCCCGCGCCGTCGCCTTCGCGCACCACCGCCAGCCCGCCCTCCTCGATGTGGCGGCGCAGGAACGACGGCGTCATCGCGCCGCCGTTCAGGGAGAAGAAGGCCGGGCGACCGCCGCAGCGGCGGCGCATGCGCGCGGTCAGCACGTCGTCGGCGTTCAGCACGCTGACCCCGTGGTCGGCCACGTTCTCCACCACCACCGACTTGACCCAGGCGAGGTCGTGCAGGGTGTCGACGCCCTTCAGTCCCAGGTGATCGGGCTGGACGTTGGTCACGCAGCCGACGTCGCAGCGGTCGAACGCCAGCCCCTCACGCAGCAGCCCGCCGCGAGCGACCTCGAACACGGCGGCCTCCACCATGGGGTCGCGCAGCACCATGCGGGCGCTGCGCGGGCCGCTGGCGTCGGCGACCAGCACCCGCTCGCCGTTGACGTAGACGCCGCTGGTGTTGGTCAGGCCCACGGTCATGCCGTTCTGGCGCAGGATGTGCGACAGCATCCGCCCGGTGGTCGATTTCCCGTTGGTGCCGGTGATCGCGAAGATCGGAATGCGGCCGGTTTCGCCCTCAGGGAACAGCATGCGCAACACGGGCTTGGCCACGTCGCGCGGGCGACCCTCCGACGGCTGCAGGTGCATGCGGAAGCCCGGCGCGGCGTTGACCTCGACCACTCCGCCGCCGGTCTCGCGCACCGACTTGCCGATGTCGGGCGCCAGGAAGTCGATGCCGGCGACGTCCAGCCCCACCGTCAGGGCGGCGCGCACGGCGATGCAGGCGTTGTCGGGGTGGATGTCGTCGGTGCGGTCCACCGCCGTGCCGCCGGTCGACAGGTTGGCGGTAGCGCGCAGCCACACGGTGCGCCCGCGCTCGGGCACGCTGTCGAAGGTCAGGCCCTCGCGGGCGATGAAGTCGCGCGCCTGATCGTCGAGCCGGATGCGGGTCATCACCTGCTCGTGGCCCTCGCCGCGTCGTGGGTCGCGGTTCACCTCGTCGACGAGCTGGCGGATCGTCCGCTCGCCGTCGCCCACGACATGCGCCGGCACGCGCTCCGCCACCGCCACCACTTCGCCGCCCATCACCAGGATGCGGTGGTCGTTCCCCTGGAAGTGCTGCTCGACGATCACGCGGCGGCCGTGCTCGGCGGCCACGGCGAAGCCCTTGCGGACAGCGTCGGGGTCGGTCAGGCCGGTGGTGACGCCGCGGCCGTGGTTGCCGTCGAGCGGCTTGGTGACCACCACGCCGCGCAGCCGGGCCGCCTCGCGCACCGCCTCCTCGGCGCTGCGCACGACCGCGCCCCGCGGCGTCGGCACGCCGGCCTTGTCGAGCAAGGTCTTGGTCAGGTTCTTGTCGCCGGCGGTCTCCACCCCGATGAAGGAGGTGCGGCCGGTGATGCTGGCGCGGATGCGCTGCTGACGGGCGCCCCAGCCGAGCTGGATCAGGCTCATCTCGTCCAGCCGCAGCACCGGAATGCCGCGCCGCTCAGCCTCGGCGACGAGGGCGCCGGTGGTGGGACCCAGGCCCACGCGCCGCTCCAGCTTCTTCAGGGCGGCGACCGCGGCCTTCAGGTCGAACCCGCCCGGCGCGCTCGGCCCCTCGGGGCGGTAGAGCAGCTCCAGACCCAGGACTCCCTGACGTTCGACCGGCAGCAGGCTGTCGACCAGCTGCAGCGCCAGGCGCCCGGCGTACAGACCGACCTCCTCGTCGCGGTACTGGTACAGCACGTCGTAGACCCCGGGCCGGCCCTTGACCGAGCGGGTCTTGCCGTGCGCCACGGAGACGCCGGCCAGCACCTGCAGCTCGATGGCGACGTGCTCGGCGACGTGCCCCAGCCAGGTGCCCTCGCGCAGCCGCTCCACGAAGCCGCCGCGCCGCCCCAGGCTGCACGCATGGTTGTCGAGGCTGGGCAGCAGCTCGACCAGCCGATCGGCGAAGCCGGGCAGGGCGTTGGACGGAAAGTCCTCCAGCGCGCCGAGGTCCAGCTGGAAGCGCACCATGGGCTCGGGCCCGAACAGGTGCGGGCCGCGGTAGACGGCTTTCTCCAGCACGCGCATCGGGCCTGTCGAGACCGGCCCGGACTTGGATTGTTGACCCATGGTCGTTCCCCCGGAAGGTGGACTGTCAGGCCGCCCGGCGGGCCGCGTCGGGCGCCCGCTCGCCCGGCAGGGCCGCGCCAGGATGCAGGCGGCGGGTGATGAAGCGGATGACGAAGGCGGCGGCCTGGGCCCGGGTGGCGACCACCCCGCCGCCGAGGCGCGCGCCGTCCGTTTCGGCATGGACGGCCCACGACCATCCTGCGCTCAACGGCCTGATCTTGAACTTGAAACCGGCTTGGTCGGGCATGCGGCTCGAACGGACGAGCTGAGCCGGGGTTCCTGGCCCCAACATAGGTGAAGGGCCGGGCGGAGCGGGAAACCTTCGCCGCGCCGCGGAGTTAGCGGGGCATGAACGCCTTGACCCCGATCGCCGCCGCCGCGTCTTCGTCCCCGCTTCAGCCGGAGGCCTTGCACCGCCGCCTGGCGCACTGGAACCGCCGCCGCCTGGCGGTCGCCACGCCGCACGAGGGCTGGCGCGACGACCTGCGCGACGACCTCGAGATGCGGCTGCTGGAAGGGGAGTGGGTCGAGCGCTTCCGCAAGGAGGTCCAGCCGCAGGCCGCGCGCGTGCCGACCGATCCCGACGGCTTCATCGCCTGGTTCGAGGGCTTGATCGAGACCGGCCCCGGCCAGAACGACCCGCTGTTTCCCTGGCTGGCCGAGGAGGCCGACCTGGACCGCATGCGCTGGTTCCTGCTGCAGGAGGTGGCCGGGGAGGCGGGGTTCGAGGACCTGGTCGCCTACACCCAGGTGAAGATGCCGACCCGTCCCAAGCTGGAGCTGGCCCGCAACTACTGGGACGAGATGGGGCGCGGAAACGAGGGCGGCATGCACGGCCCCATGCTGGGACGTCTGGCCGAGGCGCTGGACCTGAAGCCCACCATCGAGGGGACCGTCTGGCCGGCGCTGGCGCTCGGCAACACCCTGGTCGCTTTCGCCACGAGCCGCCGGTACGCCTATCACGCGCTCGGCGCTCTGGGAGCGGTGGAGCTGACCGCGCCCTGGCGCTCGGATCACGTCGCGCGCGGGCTGAAGCGGCTGGGCGTGGGGCGCGAGCGGCAGTACTACGCCCTGCACGCCACGCTCGACGTGAAGCACTCCGAGAGCTGGAACGCCGAGGTGTTGCGTCCGCTGGTCGAGGCCGAGCCTGCCTGCGCCCGCTTCATCGCCGAGGGCGCGCTGATGCGGCTGACCTGCGGCGCGCGCTGCTTCGACGCCTATCGCGAGCGGCTGCGGGACGGGGCGGCGCGTTCGGCTTGAGGCCAGCGCCTTCCGTCGCACCCGCTCCGCTTGACCGCCAAGGGCTGCCCGAGTATCTAGCGCGCTCTTTCGAGGCCGGGCCGGGAAACCGGGCCGCTCCCGCAAGGACAATTGGACGAAGGGCTGTGCCCGCCGGAGCGCCCGAAGCGCGCGTTCCGGCACGTTTTGTTGTTCTGAAGGGGACGCTCTCGGAAACCACCCGGGCGGCGCGTCGCGCGTCGTTCAGAAGAAGGACCGAGGCGCTTCGGCCGAAAGGCACACGCCTCCATCGACGAGAGCCAGATGCCTACGATCAACCAGCTGATCCGCAAGCCGCGTTCGCCCAAGCCGAGCCGCAACAAGGTGCCCGCCCTGAAGGGCAGTCCCCAGCGTCGCGGCGTCTGCACCCGCGTCTACACCACCACTCCGAAGAAGCCGAACTCGGCGCTCCGGAAGGTCGCCAAGGTGCGCCTGACCTCGGGCATCGAGGCGGTGTGCTACATCCCCGGCGAAGGCCACAACCTGCAGGAGCACTCTGTGGTCCTGATCCGCGGCGGCCGCGTGAAGGACCTTCCCGGCGTCCGCTACCACATCCTGCGCGGCGTGCTCGACACGCAAGGCGTGAAGAACCGCAAGCAGCGTCGCTCGCACTACGGCGCCAAGCGTCCGAAGTAAGGAAACAGATCGATGTCCCGTCGTCGCCGCGCAGACAAGCGCGAAGTCCTGCCGGATCCGAAGTTCGGAGATCTGGTGGTCACGAAATTCATGAACTACGTGATGTACGAAGGCAAAAAGGCGGTGGCCGAGACCATCGTCTACGGCGCCTTCGACATTCTCGAAGCCAAGCGCAAGGACCAAGGCGCGCTGGAGACGTTCCACGCCGCGCTCGACAACGTCGCGCCCGCCATCGAGGTGCGCTCGCGCCGGGTCGGCGGCGCCACCTACCAGGTGCCGGTCGAGGTCCGTCCGGACCGCCGCCGCGCGCTGGCCATCCGCTGGCTGATCAACGCCGCGCGCAACCGCGGCGAGAACACCATGACCGAGAAGCTGGCCGGCGAACTGCTCGACGCCTCCAACAACCGCGGCACCGCGGTGAAGAAGCGCGAAGACACCCACAAGATGGCCGAAGCCAACCGGGCCTTCTCGCACTACCGCTGGTAAGCCGTCCTACAACCTTATGCGGGCGGTCCTCACCCGGACCGCCCGCGCTCACATCTGGCAGAAGTCTCCCCCAATGCCCCGCAGTCACAAGATCGAGGACTATCGGAACTTCGGGATCATGGCCCACATCGACGCGGGCAAGACCACGACGACCGAACGCATCCTCTACTACACCGGCAAGAGCCATAAGATCGGCGAAGTCCACGACGGCGCCGCGACCATGGACTGGATGGAACAGGAGCAGGAGCGCGGCATCACGATCACGTCGGCCGCGACGACCGCTTTCTGGAACGGCAAGCGCCTGAACATCATCGACACGCCCGGCCACGTGGACTTCACCATCGAGGTGGAGCGTTCGCTGCGCGTGCTCGACGGCGCGGTGGCCGTGCTCGACGGCAACCAGGGCGTGGAGCCCCAAACCGAGACCGTCTGGCGCCAGGCCGACCGCTACAACGTTCCGCGGATCGTGTTCGTCAACAAGATGGACAAGACCGGCGCCGACTTCCAGATGTGCCTGCGCACCATCCGCGAGCGCCTGGGCGTCAAGGCCGTACCGATCCAACTGCCGATCGGCTCCGAAGCCGCGCTGAAGGGCATCGTCGACCTGGTCCGCATGAAGGCGGTCGTGTGGGACAACGAGGCGCTGGGCGCCAGCTACCGCGACGAAGAGATCCCGGCCGACATGAAGGCCGACTGCGAGGAAGCGCGCCAGTACCTGATCGACAACGCCGTCGAACTCGACGACGAGGCGATGGAAGCCTACCTGGGCGGCGAGGAGCCGACCATCGAGGTGCTGAAGAAGTGCATCCGTAAGGCCGTGCTGACCGGCGCCTTCTACCCGATCCTCGCGGGCTCGGCGTTCAAGAACAAGGGCGTGCAGCCGCTGCTGGACGCGGTGGTCGACTACCTGCCCTCGCCGGTGGACATCCCGCCGACCAAGGGCATCGACTACAAGACCGAGGCCGAGGTCGAGCGCCGCGCGTCCGACGAGGAGCCGCTGTCGGTGCTGGCGTTCAAGATCATGGACGACCCGTTCGTGGGCTCGCTGACCTTCTGCCGCATCTACTCGGGCAAGCTGGAGACCGGCATGGGCCTGCTGAACTCGACGCGCGACAAGCGCGAGCGGGTCGGCCGGATGCTGCTGATGCACTCCAACAACCGGGAAGACATCAAGGAAGCCCACGCCGGCGACATCGTCGCCCTGGCCGGGCTGAAGGACACCCGCACCGGCGACACCCTGTGCGACCCGCTGAAGTCGCCGGTGATCCTGGAGCGCATGACCTTCCCCGAGCCGGTGATCGAGATCGCCATCGAGCCGAAGTCCAAGGCCGACCAGGAGAAGCTGGGCGTCGCCCTGGCCAAGATGGTCGCCGAGGACCCGTCCTTCACCGTCCACACCGACCAGGAGTCGGGCCAGACGATCATGAAGGGCATGGGCGAGCTGCACCTGGACATCAAGGTCGACATCCTGAAGCGGACCTACAAGGTCGAAGCCAACATCGGCGCGCCTCAGGTGGCCTACCGGGAGTCGCTCGGCCGTCGCGCCGAGATCGACTACACTCACAAGAAGCAGACCGGCGGCACGGGCCAGTTCGCCCGCGTCAAGCTGGTGTTCGAGCCGGGCGAGCCGGGCTCGGGGTTCCAGTTCGAGTCGACCATCGTCGGCGGCGCGGTGCCCAAGGAGTTCATCCCGGGCGTGCAGAAGGGGCTGGAGTCGGCCAAGGAAAACGGCCTGCTGGCCGGCTTCCCGGTGATCGACGTGAAGGCCACCCTGGTGGACGGCGCCTTCCACGACGTGGACTCCTCGGTGCTGGCGTTCGAAATCGCCTCGCGCGCGGCGTTCCGCGAACTTCGCGAGAAGGGCGCGCCCAAGCTGCTCGAGCCGATCATGAAGGTCGAGGTGCTGACCCCGGACGAATATCTGGGCGACGTGATCGGCGACCTGAACAGCCGCCGCGGCCAGATCCAGGGCACCGACCAGCGCGGCAACGCCCAGGTCGTCACCGCCTTCGTGCCGCTGGCCAACATGTTCGGCTACGTCTCGAACCTGCGGGGCATGTCCCAGGGCCGTGCGCAGTTCACCATGCTTTACGATCACTACGACCCGGTGCCGCAGCACGTGGCCGACGAAGTGATCAAGAAGTTCGCCTGACCTCCAACCCTCAAACCCTGATGCCCCTGCGAGGGGCGGAGCAAGAAAATGGCCAAGGAAAAGTTCAACCGTAACAAGCCGCACTGCAACATCGGCACGATCGGCCACGTCGACCACGGCAAGACGACGCTGACGGCGGCGATCACGATGACGCTGGCGAAGTCGGGCGGCGCG
>Ga0196964_10001675_pt1 | contig 11078 bp, 9 predicted proteins | sample S1_10metaG_FD_148615 | JGI IMG/M metagenome (GOLD analysis project Ga0196964, IMG submission 148615) | Soil microbial communities from Anza Borrego desert, Southern California, United States - S1_10 | ecosystem: Environmental > Terrestrial > Soil > Desert | place: USA: California | collected... | reverse complement strand
AAGGGCGCGGCGGGCGTTCCTGCTTTTCTGATTCGCGATTGATTTGCGCCAGGACAATGATCGGTAGTCCCAGTTCTTTCGCCAATGCTTTGATGCCATTGGAAATGATCGTTAGGGCCTCGCTGCGGTTACCCTTGAAACCCGCTGGAGGTTGCATCAATTGCAGGTAGTCAACAACGATCATTCTGATCTCGTGTTGCTGATGCCACTGCCGTGCTTTGGATGCCAATTGACGGATGTTCAGCCCTCCGCGCTCGTCAATGAAAATCGGAGCGTTTGCCAACTTACTCGCTGCGGCAGTCAGTTTCGGAAAATCACGTTCGGTCAGAAACCCGTCCAGCACGTTCTTGGAGTCAACGCGCGCACGTGAACAGGTGAGTCGGAACGTAAGTTCTTCGGCCGACATCTCCATTGAAAAAATCCCTACAGGTTTTCGAGTATCCACCGCCACGTACTCCGCGATGTTCATCGCGAGCGATGTTTTTCCCATTGACGGTCGGGCGGCGATCACCACGTATTGTCCACCCATGAAACCGCTGGTCATGGCGTCCAGGTCTGGAAATCCGGTCGGGAGGCCGCGGACCTCGCCTTGGTGCGCCTGGTAGTATTCCATTTTGTTGAGCGTCTCGTGAACCAGCTCCTTGATTGATTTTTCCTCAGCGCCGCGGTCGCGCTCCTTGCTCAACGCTATGATGTCGCCGAAGAGTCCGTCGATCAGTCCATCGACTTCGCCATGATGATCGTAGACGCGCGCAACCGCGCCGGTGCAAGTCTGGATGATGCGGCGCAATGCATGTTTTTCGAGCACGATTTCGATGTAATATTCGAGGCTCGCCGCGGACGGAACACAGTTCATCAAGCCGGCGATGTACGGCATGCCGCCGAGGGCTTCGAGTTGGTTGCGATCCTTTAAATACTGCTGAACGGTGATGGGATCGATCAGTTCCTTTTTGTCGTACATCTCCGCGAGCACGTCAAAAAGCGCCTGGTGCCGCATGTCATAAAAAACCTCGCTGCCGCGTTTGAGCTTCTCGATGCAGATGCCCATGCAATCGTTGGGCGAGAGCAGCACGCAACCGAGCACCCCCTGCTCTGCTTCGATGGAATACGGCGGCAGACGATCAGCGACGTTCGGCATCGGGAGGGGCCCGCATTCCCGCCGGCGACGGCGTTCGGTTTCAAAACGGGGTAGGGTTTGGTCCATTTGTGTTTGGGATTTGAGGGTTGCTTTCGGGATTCGGTTCTGGCCGGGTGTTCTGCAGTATTCGGCCTCGCGCTACGACGGTCGGTAATGTGCTTTCGATCCTCGTCGGGGTTTGCTTTTTTTCGGGGTCCTTTCGTACCCACGTCTCGGGATCGTCGTTGTAGCGTTCCTGGTTGAACCACGTCGCCGGGTTCGGCGTGAACGGGCTACCTTTCCCCACAGCCCGCGCGTAGGCTCGGGTGCGCTCCAACAGTTCACTAAAAGGGACCTTGCGCAACGCCTTGGTTATCGCGCGAAGCGCGGCTGGGCGGGCGACCTTCAACGGATACTCGCCGTAAATCACTTTTGCCTGGTCAGATATCGAAGGCTCATGGGGTCCCGCAGGACCCCCTTCTTTACTTCTTTCTTTCTTTACTTCTTCGTTAGTCGTCTCTCGTCCGTCGCTTGTCCGTCGCTCGGGTGTCGCTCGGGTGTCGTCTTGTCCGTCTATTCCTTCGGCGTTAATGTCCCAAACCATTGTATTTGCGATAGTTCCGATGGTCCCTTTGTTCGTCGCTCGGAATGTCGCAAAACCGTGCTTTTGAAGGATCATCTTGGCGGTTCGGTACTCCCTCTCAGAGAGCCCCATTTTCGTGTAGTCCCCGAGGAAACATTCATTCACAGCCAAGCCGTGCCGGTTGAATCCACCGTGACGCCTGGCGCGGCACGCCATGAAATATAGGAGGATAAAAGCCTTCGGATAACCCAAAGCGAGTTCAATTCCGACTTCGCTGCGGATCGCTTTGAAAAAGCCGTCGCTCATGGAGGATTTGAACTCACAACGGCAATCCAGGTTGTTTCAGCCGGGCCTTGATCATCGGGATGTAGTCCGGATTCAGTTCAATCCCGAGAAAGCGGCGCCCGTTTTCGATTGCTACTTGTCCGGTCGTCCCGGAGCCCGCGAAAGGATCAAGAACAAGCCCGCCCGGGGGCGAGCCAGCGAGGATGCAGGGCTTGATTAAATCGGGCGGGTAAGTCGCGAAGTGGGCGTCCGTATAATTCGCCGGCGCGACCGTCCAGACGGTCCGCTTGTTCGATCCGCAAAGCATCTGCTCCTCTTTTGATAGCGAATCCCATCGATCATTGAAGCCGGCGTGCCGACGGCTATGGCCGCGTTGTTTGTCGATGCGCTTGCGGCAACCCTCGATAATTCGAGACTTCGTGGCGCTCGCATCCTGGACGCCTTCAGCGATAAAATCTTTCGTGGCGTGGCCGTTGTAACCCTCCTCAATCTGTTTGATCAGTTCTGGCGACGGCGGGTTACGGATGGCAGCTGCGTCGTAGTAATACTTTGCAGACTTCGAGAGGAGGAAAATGTATTCGTGGGCGCGCGTGGGCCGGTCCGTAACCGATTCAGGCATGCAATTCGGTTTGGCCCAAATGATGTCACTGCGAAGGAACCAACCGTCCGCCCGCAGGGCAAAGGCCAGCATCCATGGAATGCCAACCAAGTCTTTTCCCTTTAAGCCTGGAGGCGCCGATCTCCAACCTTTGGAATTCTCCTTGTCACTCCAAGCTCGACGCTCGGCCATGTAACTTCCGCCCCCGCCACGCCCACCAGCTGCGTACGAATCCCCAAGATTAACCCAAAGCGTCTCCTCCCTTCGCAGCACCCGTCGAACCTCACGAAAGATTTGAACCATGTGATCGACGAACATTTCCGGCGTCGGCTCCAAACCAAGTTGCCCGCGCCACGCGCCACACCTCCCACACTTCCCGTCAACCCGCCAGCGCGCCTCTTTTAACCTCTTCGCATTCTCCGGCCCGGCTTCACTGAACGCTTCACCGCTGCCTTTCGAAGCTCCGTTTTCGGTGTAACGCCGCGACTCCACGAACTCATGCTCACAATCCGCGGCGCCATCCCAGATTTGCGGCTCGCCTTTATAGTCGCGAAGATTCCAGTAGGGCGGGCTCGTGACGCACGTATCAACGCACCCGTCTGGAATCCCGCGTAGGACTTGCAGGCTGTGCCCGCAGATGACGGAACACGTCTCGCGAAAGGACTTGTCCGGCTGGGGGTTTTCGGGCGGGGATTCTGGAAGGTTCATAGTTCATCGGTTCGTTCTTCGTGTTCGTCGGATCGTGCGCAGACTTTGCTACCCGGTTTTCACCGGCGCAAGATCCTTCTGTGACTCGTTACCAGATCGGCTGTCTTTCGCACGCATTTGGGCCACGATAAGCCGCGACATCTCGATGGCCTCAGCCATCTGGGCGCACGCCATACGCCGTTTATACGCCGCCTGGCAGCGAGCGATGGTTCGTCGGCGCTTGGCCTTGTACGCCTCGATCTGCGCCGGGGTTTTCTTCCGGGGATCAACCGGCGGCCGGATGAGGCCCGAGCGGTACGCGTTGGCGAGGATTTGCTGAGGGGTCCGTCCGTCGATTAGGAGGGGCAGGGGATTTGGTTTCATATGTTTTGTCGCGGGCTTCACGCAGCGACCGTGATAATCGGATTTCGAGGGGTCACATCTTCAGAATCATCGTCTTCACCGTCGTTATCAGGCAGTTCATCGACGACTTCGAACTGATCCATCGTCAGCCAAGCGCCGCCGAAAAAAAACCAGTTCCCAGACGGGGAGACCTCATCGACATACCAGGCCCCAACTTGGCCACTCCAGATAATTCTGAATAGATACCGATGATCTTCTTTTGGGATGATCTTAGGCTTTGGAGGAATCGCCGCCGCCGGCCGTCGCTTTGGTGGTTGCATGCCAAACATTCCAAAGAGTTTCATCCCATCCCCTCCGTGATGAATTGACTCGGCAGGACTGCCCGGGGTTTCCCGCCATAATCCGGCGCCCGTTGCTCACAATAGCTGATGCACAGACGATGACGCGCGCGGGTCATCCCAACGAACGCCAGCCGTCGTTCTTCGTCCAATGTTCGTTTTTTTGACTCACCTGGGATTAGTTGCTGCTCGAACGCCGGCAGATAAACGGTATCGTATTCGCGGCCTTTCGCGCCGTGGTACGTTGTGACCACTACGCCGCCGGTCAGGTGATCTTCCGGTTCGGCCACCAGCAGGGCCAGCAAATCCGTACCGGTCGCCGGGTTTTCAGTCAACGCCGCGTCGAACAATTGCAACGATTCATCAGACACCCCCGCTTTCGCAAGGAATGGCCGGTAGGCGCGCACATCCAGCCCTGTCGGGGTATTCAGACGCAGGTCGTTCAGCGTCATCCCTTGAGCCTGCGCTTCACGATGCCCCCGCAACGCCTCGGCATCTCCGATCTTCATTTTCAGAAGCTGGTAGCACGCCCAATCGTTCGCCGGATCGATCAGGACCGCCAATGCCACTTTGAGCAGTGCAAAGTCGGATGGCGCCTGGCGGGTCGCCTTGGTCGCGATCTTCACGCCAAACCCGACCAACGCGGCCTTCCATTGGTCAACCAGGATGTTCGTTCGCAGCAGGACTGCGGTTGACTCCGGTTGCTCGGCGATGCGGCGCGCCATCGCGGATTGCTCGATCATCGGCAGCTTGAACGATTCGACCGTCACGGACCCCGACGCGGTTGACATCGGCTGAATTATAATTGGAAGGCGATCGGTGTTGTGCGCGATCAGGCGGTTAGCCGCTTCGCAGATCAGCACGTCGCTGCGGTAATTCTGCTGGAGTGTGTGAGTCTCTGTTCTCGTCGATGTCGTCAGTCGAATGAAGTTCTTCGGGTTCGCCCCGCGGAACGCAAAAATGCTTTGTGAGTCGTCGCCGACAAAAAACTTGTTAGGCGTCGGCAACGCTTCGTAGATGGCAAAATCCATGTCCGAACTGTCCTGAACCTCATCTACAAACAGATGCGAGTAGGGCAATGTGACGCCGAGCGAAAGCAGGCGCAGGCATTCTGAAAGGATCAAATCGTACGAGATGATGCCCATTAGGACCATCTGCCGGCGGTAACGCGCGGCCGCCAGTTCCCCGAGCGTCGAGTTCCCGGGCCTGACAATCCGGTGCAACGCCTCGACGATGTTCCTGCGTGGGCCTTTATAGCCGACCTCCATCGCGCATTTGTCCATCAGTTCTTCGGCTTGGGCTTCATCCAGGACCGCCAACCGAGGTGATGGATAACCCAGAGCAGACCAGTGGAACTGGATCATGCGCAGCGCAAAGCTGTGAAGGGTGCCACAGAAACCGAGCCGGATGTTTTCAAGTCGCTCTTGCATCTCGCGCGCCGCGGCGTTCGTGAAGGAGATGGCAGCGATCTCGCGCGACGGCAGTCCGTCATTGACGAGCCGCTCGATGCGGGCGATCAGCGTACGCGTCTTACCTGTGCCCGGGCCTGCCAAAGTGACGATGCGAGGGTGGTTGGATTGGACAGCGCCCAATTGGGCGGGGTTAAGCTTGTGCCGCATAATTCGTGTTCATCATTCATCGATTCGTATTCGTTGTTCGTCTTTCCCTTCTACACCTCTCTGAGCGGGGCGCAAGGGAATTCCATTATGGCAGGATTGGAAGTGGCTAAGATTTTTTGGCTAAAAACACTACTAATGGCAATGCCTTCACGGATTTCCTTTCACCACATTCGCCGGTGTCAACAGATGTCCCAGCAGCTTTTGCGTGAGCCCACGCATATCCTCCAGGTGTTTTTCTGTCGCGGCCAATTGGCCAGCCGAACCTTCGCACGATGGACGCAGACCGGCGGCCCACATATAGTCCATCAAAAGTTGCGCCTCCTCCTGACTCAGATTTGCAGCCGGAGCCGCTATATCCGGATCAAATGGCTTCATCAGAATTTCCGCCGCGAACATCTCGTTCTTTTCATTCCACTGGTGGATTCCGAAATTGAAGCACTGCATTTGGATGTTGCGCTCAACCCAAACATGCAGCTTTCGCCCGCGGGCGGGTAGAGGTGGTTTTGGAGTGTTCATACCAGCACCACCTTCACACCTTCAAAATTGTAATGTTCGGGATGTTCCGTTGATACCACAGCCACGAATTGATCAATGACGCCACACTCGACGAGTTGACGCATCCGGTCCACCACCGGGCCCGGTGGGTTCACACTTTCAAACGTATCCAGCAGGATGATCTTGATCGGACTATCCTTCGACAGCGCCAGGCTGACGCCCGCATAGGTCAACGACTTCTCGGCTGCGGAAAAGCTTTCATGTTTTACCCATGTGCCATTGACCCACCGCCCTATCTCACCGTCGCGATATTGGATCGGCTCAGGAATGAGCGGCGACGTAACAGAGTTGACCGTTTTGAGGATCGCCTCAAATGCGAGTTCAACCATTTCGCTCTGAATGCGCTCCAGTTCAGCGATCACCATTTTCGTCACCGCCACATCGGCACACGCCTTGGCGTGTTCCAAAAGAGCCTGGGCGTTACGCTGTTCGTCAGCTTGGGCCTTTAAGAAAATCGCCTTTTGCGTTTCCAACTGGCCGATTTCCACGTTCAGGTCTCTCACAGCGATATTGCAACGTTCCACCGCCTTTTGGATCTCAGCGCGATCAACCTTCGCCGCCCGGGCCTTCACCTCATCCAACTTGGCAGTCAATTCCGCGCGCCGGGATTCACTGATGGCGATGCTTTGACGTTTTGCCTCAAGCGCAGTCAACTCCCGACGTTTGGCCGTCAGGATGCGTTCCTTCTCGGCCCGCGCATCGTTCTGCGCCTTGGCCAATCGATTTAGCGAAAGCTGGATGGCGGCCGCCCGCTGCCGTTTCTCCGCGATATCCTTGTCGCGCGTTTCTTCAGCCTGGACCACTGCGCGGGCCGCATTCAGCAATTTTTCCGAGGAGGATTCAACTTCTTCCTGCTGGCGAATCTTCGCCTCCGCTTCGGACAACCATTTGTTGAACGCTTGCTTCTGCGCCTCGCGGGAATACTCGCCTGCCCAATGCTCCGGCGCCGCTCCGCACGCGGCACAGCATTTTCGGCGAGTCGCGATCTCGAATTGTTCGGTGCGCGTTTTGATGATCGCACGCTGATTTGCGATGAATGTGGTCGCCTGGAATTTACGAAATTCCAGTTCCGCAAGCGTTTTCATAGCATCGGGCAAACCGGAGACGCGCGCCGATATTTCTATGTTGAGGCTATCCAGTTCGGCGCGGAGCTTCTGCTCATCCAACGCCGCCAACTCGGACGAGACGACCAAAGATGACGCTTCGATGCGTTGGATTTCTTTCGTGGTTTCCGCGATCTCCGTCGCGAGAGTCGCATTGTCCACAAGCGGGAACTCAGCGATTTGACCGGCGATCTCCTTGGCGCGCTGTTCCAAGTCGTCCAACTCACGAAGGCTCAACTCGTGACTGTTCTGCCTTATACAGATTTCATTCCAATGACTCCGCTTGGCCACAAGATCGGGCTCTGGATTGCGCAACGACACGTTTGTCTGCAATGCAGTGATTCCCTGGACGGTCTTTGTCATGCGCTCGGCCGCTGCTATGGCGTTGCTCAGGCGCTTTCTTAGCAGTCCCACCACCGTCTCAATCCACCGCTGAATCGTCCCGCCTGATTGCGCTTGCACGGTTGTCTCCGCCCGCAACATCTCCAAAATAGAATCGTGCGCCGCCGTGTGGTGTTCGTCTTGAGGCGCCGGCAAGTTGCGAATCTTTTGCGTGATCGCCACCGGGTTGAACTCGGGAGATTCATCCATCCTGTAGCACTTGAACGCGTACTCCACCTTTTTGGCATCGCTCAGTCCGATATACTCCGATGGATCAGCCAGCAGGTTTGGCGCGCCCGGGAACTCAACAGCGACTTCCACCGGGTCTTTCTTGCCGCGGTTCCAACGCAACGTCCGTCGCCGGCCCGCCTGATCTTCGGCGGATACTTCGATGTGGCCGTTGCGCGCCAGGTCCATGATCTTCACCGTCGTGCCATTCAATTCGGCGGATCGTCCGAGGATTGTCGCCCGGGTGAGAACCAACCGGATGGCGTCCAGCACAGCGGTTTTGTTGCGAGCCGACCTTCCGACGATCAGATTTAGGCGGTCAAGCTCGTGGCAAAAGTCGCCAGACTTGAGCCCGGTGTTCGAGATTTTTTTCAGGTAGCACATAGCGGATTCCTTTCTTGTTTTGGTCTGCTACCGCGTAGGGCAGTTGACGAACCCTGTGCCGGCTTGCCGTTCTTCCATCGGTCGCTTTTTGTCGATCATCTTCACTAGTGGTTCCGGCACCCAGATACCTTCGACACGCTCTCCGTTATGACGATCCGCCGATTGAATGTAGAAGTCGCGCTGACCGCTCGGACCGGTTTCCACAACGGTGATCGTTCCTTCGTAGCCGGTGGCGGCGCATTTCGCGCGCAAGGCGATAACGTCAGTGGCTGGACCAGCGATAACGCCGCGCGTTTTTGGCTCGCGCATTTCGATCGATTGGATGTCAACCGAATCGCGCTTGACCGGGCGGCCATCCTTCAACTTGTGTTCCTGGAGAACCACACGATGACAACCGTTCATGTGGACCTGAACGGCAACAACGGTCGCTTTGTATCTTTCGACAGTTTCAAAAACAACGCTGCCGATGGGAATTTCCGTGATTGATATCATATTTTTATCTTTCGTATTCGTCGTTCGTACTTCTTCCAGGATAATCCCGGACCCGGACTTTCTGCCCGGAGAGCGCCCGCCGGTTACGCGGCGGGCGGTGCTCCGATCAGGATTGCTCAGAACGGATAATCACCTTTCGACGCTGCCTCCGGCGCCTCATGAGGATCATCATTGGCAGGCTCGCCGCGCGGTTCGTCCACCGGTGGTTGTGTCGGCGCAGGTGTCGGTGTCTGCTCGGTCGTTCGCTTTTTGAAATACTCGGCGAGATGCGCCTGCAACGCCTTGTCCAACTCAACCGCCTGGGCATTCGATTCTGGCGAAATATCCCGAACAGCGAACTTAGGGACCACGTATTCCACCTTCCCTTTTTTGAGCTTGTCCATCCCGACAACCTGAATCGCTTTTTTGTAAATCGATTCCCGGTTCTTGTTCTCGAATTCGACCCACGCATTCAGGGCCGCGCCTCGGAAATAGATGTTTCCGATCGCCAACTTGCCGTCGCCATTTTTATACGCCAGGTAGATCGAAGCAGCGTAACCTCCCCCGGCGGCGTCCACCGTGGTTTTGATCTCCTTCCACAACCCGCGCGCGATCTCTCCCCCTTGAAAGGCGCGCACGACAAACGGGTCTTTCGTTGAGTCCCGCACTTCGTTCGACGTAATGCCGCTCTTGCTCCGGTCGTGGTATCCTTTCACCACCCCAAGGCGGTCCAGAACGATGAAGGTAAAATCCTTGGGCATCTCCACCCGGATTTTCTGGTCCTTGTCCCAATAGGTGATACCGCCTTCGGCGCCATCCCATTCAAACCATTTTGTGCAAGGGTGCGGCGCGTTTACTGTCGGATTTGATCTGCTCATAGTTTCGTATTTCGTATTTCGTGTTACCCGAGCTTCTGCCCGGAGAGCGCCCGCCGGTTACGCGGCGGGCGGTGCTCCGAAAAGATTAGCGAGGTGTCATTCCTCTATATCGTGGATCGCTCAAAATGATTTTTTTACTGCGTCCAATCTTAAGCGTTCGCCGACTTCGCAAAGCGTGAAAAGGTCTTGGCACTCAGCGCAGTTATTCCGGTGATTGAAAAAGTCGATCCCGACAATTCCGAACGGAAATGGCTTCGGCAAACCGTTGTTCGTTTTCATAATTCGTGTTCGTTTTCGTCCCGCCACCTTACAAACTGAGCCCCTGTGTGGCTATTACAAAACCAAACCGGTTTTCCAAACACCCTTTAGGTTTCCACAACGGGCGTATATTGTTCCGGGGTTAAATCCCACGTCCACGCCACCGCTTCATGCGCCGTCCTAGCAGTTGGCGGAACCCGAATAAAATACGCTTTAAATCGCAGCACGATCGGCGCTTGTTCAAGGGGGATCATCATTCCGTCGTGACACACCGGCGCCCGCCGATCGAATGACTTCAACGCTTCGTCTCGCGTCAGAGCGCCATCCGATTCTGGCGTGGAATTCAGAACTTCTACCATCATCAGCGGTTCGTCGTCGCGGATTTCCTGGCGGTAGAGGTTCCCGTAAGAATCTGAATGCACCAGTTTGGCGCCGCTCTCGCGCAGGAACCGGTCAGTGCCGAACTTTTGGATCATCACCCGGCGCACCTCCGCGTTTGTTTCATTCTGGATACGCTCAATGGTTATCAGTTGCGGACGTTCGATGACCCACCAGGGGACCCGCACGCCGTGAACCGCGAATAACGCACTTCCATCTGACCATTGGCAAAACGGACCATCCTCACAATGTGGTCGATTTTCATCATCCATTTTCAGGATGCACGGACGATCTGAGATGATGCAGAACTCTTCGTGTACGACGCGCGGCCCGGAATGGAGAGTTAGTTGTTCCCAATGATCCCATTTCGGGTAGCAATCCAGGTTCAGCTTAGCGACGTGCCTAAAAAACGACAGATACGCAGCCCATCCGGACCACTGGTTCCCCCCTTGCCAAAAGTTGTAGGCTTTTCGGGCACACTCCAACAGAAACTTGGGTTCTCCAAATTCTTTTGCAACCGCAGTTATATCGCCGCGTATTCGCCACCAGTTATCGTTTATCGCGGCGCGCGTAGCGTCGTCCGTAGCGTCGTCCGTAGCGTCGTACGTAGCGGCGCGCGTAGCGGCGTACGTAGCGGCGTACGTAGCGGCGCGCGTAGCGGCGTCCGTAGCGTCGTACGTAGCGGCGCGCGTAGCGGCGTACGTAGCGTCGTCCGTAGCGGCGTACGTAGCGGCGTCCGTAGCGGCGCGCGTAGCGTCGTACGTAGCGGCGCGCGTAGCGTCGTACGTAGCGGCGCGCGTAGCGGCGCGCGTAGCGGCGTCCGTAGCGTCGTACGTAGCGTCGTACGTAGCG
>Ga0196964_10001674_pt1 | contig 11083 bp, 10 predicted proteins | sample S1_10metaG_FD_148615 | JGI IMG/M metagenome (GOLD analysis project Ga0196964, IMG submission 148615) | Soil microbial communities from Anza Borrego desert, Southern California, United States - S1_10 | ecosystem: Environmental > Terrestrial > Soil > Desert | place: USA: California | collected... | reverse complement strand
TCGCCTACTTGGGCATGAATTACATGACCGAAGGCATTCCCGGCCCCGAGCGCTCGCTGACATGGGTGAACCAGCCGGAGAAGATGTACAACTCAAAGACCGCATCACCGTACAAGCCCGGGCAGGCGCGCTTCGCCAACGCCGTCTACACGTACAAGCCGGACTTCGCGAGCGGCAGCTACAAGGAAGGCGTCATCAGTGAGGATGACAAGCAGGTGACGTTCGAGTTCTACACGCCGTACGTGATCGCAAGCACGCCTGCCAGCCACAACAAGGGCTGGCCGATCTACGAACCAGGCGGGAAGAACGGGTTGGTGATCAGTGGAAAGGCCGGAGTGGCAGTGCAGATTTCGGTCGATCAGGGCAAAACGTGGAAGGATGCCGGCACGCTCAGCGAGCGGCTTGACGCGACCGACCTCGTCAAAGGCTATCAGCAGTACTGGCTGAAGATCAACGCGCCGGCGAAGACGCTCGCCGGCAGCGGCCTCACGATCACGACTGTCTGCCAGACCAATGGCTGCCTGATCCCGCACCTCAAGGATGGTGGGACGAAGGTGACATTCGCGGCGTCAGGGCAAGGGCAGATCTCGGCTGGCCCGACGAAGGAGCAGGCGGCGGCGCATGTGGTCGAGGGAGCGATGGACTCGAAGACCGTGACGCTGGAGGTAGCGACTCCGCGCAAGGAAAAGGCGACGCGGTTGTTCGCGGCGGCGCATGTAGCGTCCGGCAACCCGCCCAATCCGGACGTGAAGTTTCAGGTGGAGTACTCGACGGACGGAGGGAAGACATGGGCGCCAGTCGTGAAGGACTGGCAGATTCCACGCCGCCCTCAGGAGCCGGCGGATTTCTGGAGTCAGAGCAACATCTTCGGCACTGTGGAACTGAAGGACGTTACGGGACCAGTGCGGGTGCGCTTCAGCAACGATGCCGGGCGAGGCTACATGAAGGCGGAAGCGCATCTCTTTTATGCAGTGCAGAAGCAGGGTCCAACGACCGTGACGTTTGCCTGGAAGGAGGACGGCGGCGCGCTGAAAACGGCCAGCCACACGTATCCTTCGGGCAAGGAAGACAGCGCGTGGTCGATTCCTACCGGGAATAAGGTAGAGACCGTCTGGGTCGAGTACAGCAGCAAGTAAGATTGCAGAATGCCAGTCTAGCGGCCATCGCTCGATCTGAACTCCTAGCCGCAGTCGCCTTAAAACGCAACTTTTGTCGGGCACAGCGCTTGCACCTAGCCGGGAGCAGGCGCTTTTTGCCATTCGACGAGGGCCACTCTGGACTGTCTATGGATCCACTGCACGGAACCAATGTGCTGGTTGCCGATGATGACCCGGCAATCTGCGACTTTCTGGGGACGCTTCTGAGGCTGGAAGGTTTATTCCTGCATATCGCTATAGCCGGGACGAGGGACTTGGCGTTGGAGCTGGCGCTACAGCACAAGCCGCGGCTGATTCTGATGGACTACACGATGCCGGGAATTCAGCCGGTCCAGTTTGTGGCCCGACTGAAGAAGGACCTGCCGCAGAGCAGGATCGTGCTGATGACGTCGGCGCATTTTGCGAATGAGAAGGCATCCGAACTGGGGCTGACGGATTTCCTGAGCAAGCCGTTCGATCTAAGCGCACTGCGCGAGACGATTCGAGCATGCGCGCGTAAGAGTGTTGTACCCGCAGCTTGATTGTCATCTTGAGGAGTACAAGTACCCACAACTGAGCAGCGGCACCTTTGCAGCGGGTACGTACAGCGGGGAAGCGCAAGCTTCCCCGCTGCTATTAGAGACTGTTTTCTGCGGTTGCCGATTTCGCCGCAGGCAATAATTTACCAAACATCATGAGCGACATCGGAAAGCAGATCCTCTACAAGCGCAAGGCGCTCGGCTGGAACCGCAAGCAGGTGGCCGAGTACCTCGGCGTAGCGGCGGATGTGACCGTCGCTCGTTACGAGAGCGGCAAGACGCTGCCGCAGCGCAAGTACATGCAGAAGGTCCACGAGTTTCTGCGCCTTCCCTCGCCCTCGGCGTCCGGGCAGCACGCGGCGATTACCTCGTCGGGGCAGCGGCGCGCGATCGGCTCAAAGGCCAATCTTCCCGCCGTAATCGTCAGCCAGGACCTCGAGCAGAAGATCAAGGTCCTCTCCAACAAAGACAAAGCGCTGGTCGCGGCGCTCGTCGATCGGCTGATGCAGAACCTGTAATCGGAAATCGGCGGTCGGGAATCGGCGGCTATCGCGTCGCGACATGCTGCGCCAGCCAGTCTTTCAGCGGCACTTCGTCTGCCTTCGGCAGCCAGAACGTCATCTCGCTCTTACATTCACCCAGCAGTTGCTTCTGAATGGATGACGCCTGCGCGATCAGTTCGGGACTCTGCGTTACATAGTCGAGCGGCTTGACCCAGCGGTAGCAATAGCCGAAGTAGACGTTCTTGCGCGTGATCGGCGACATGTTCGGGCCGACCGCGTGCCACAGCCGCTGCTGGAAGATGACCGCATCGCCGGGTTCGGTCAGGACTTCGATCGCGCCGTCGGGGTCGACGTGCCCTTCGAGTGTGACGGGACGCTCGGCTTTGAGGTGGCTTCCGGGAACGACCCGCAGATTGCCGCGGCCCGGCTGCGTCAGGTCCGTCAGGAAGTATCCGATCTTCGTGTAGATCCACGGGAACGTGCCGTGCACCGGCGCGACTTCGGCACAGCCGTCGCGATGCCAGTCGATGGCCTTGAACGTCGCCGCTGTTCCTGCCGGCTGCGGCGGCCGGACCATGACGTGCGACGTGTTGAGCTGGATTGAGGGCCCCATGAGTTCGGCGACGAGCGGAAACGTCGCTGGCCAGTCGAGCAGTTCAAGAAAAGCGGGCTCCTTCGCGACGGCGTTGCGGATTTCGACGAACGCATCCGCATTCATGTTGTTCGCGCGGCGATGCGCAGCGTCCATCGCATCAATGACGCTGATCCACTGCGCGACCTGCTCCTTTGAGAGCGCGCCGCGAATCACGAGATACCCCTGGCGTTCGAAGAGTTCCTTCTGCGACGCGCTCAAACGTGCGGCGGCGGGACGATCGGTCAGCACTGAGGTCATGGTGATCTCCTGGCTGTGAGTTGGAGTTCTTCAAAGCAAACGCGGCCTCGACCTTGCGCCGGCCGTCTTGAAGCAGCAGGCGAATGCGATCTGAACTGAGCGCGCCGGAAGTTCCGGACAGCGCCAACGCCGCTGGCGGCTCGCCTGGAATCTGCACGGCAATCGCCGCGGAGAGCCGCGCTTCACCCTGCCAGTTCTCGAGCAGCAGGCAGTCGTGTTCGAGCAGCTCGCGCGCCTTGGCGAGCAGCGCCTTCGGCGTGGCGGGCACTGCGTTCGTCGGGCGCTCCCACCCATAGCGGCGGCGGGAGTCTTCCAGCGCGGCAAGCGCCACATCGTCAGATTCATCGAGCAGCAGTCGCAGCGCGGGCGAAGAAAGGTGCAGCGGAAATCCGCCGCTCGACAAAGAGATCGTGTCCTGTCCCTTCTGGGCGCGCAGAAAGTAGATCATCTGGCCCTTCCAGATGGTCGCGAGCGACACGAGCAAGCCATCGGCGTCTTCTGCGAGCTGCTGCACGGCCGCGCGCGGCGTCTCGACGAGCGGAAAATGTGCGCGCGCCGCCGAACTGAGCGTCAGCACGCCGTAGTCGATGGTGAAACTGTGGTAGTCCGGCTTGCGGACGTAGCCGGCGTTCATCAGCGTCTTGAGGATGCGGGAAGCGGTGCTCTGATGCAGGCCGATGCGCTCGCCAATTTCAGTCGAGGAGAGCGGCCCGCGAGCCTCAATCAGGACGCGAAGGGCATCGAGACCGTGCGTGAGTGCCTTCAGGCCGGTATCTTCCATGCCCGAAAGATACTATGCATTATATGCATAGTCAAGCAATCGATTATGCAAATCTCTGCAGAGGACGTCCGCTTCTAGAACTGAATTAAACTTAGGCCGGCTCCGCCCACGTCGCCAGCGTCTCGTTCGTGAGGATCGCGCGCTGGCGCGCGCTCACCGCTTCGAGCGTCTTTTCCGAGGGCTTGTAGCCCTTCCAGACGCCGGCGGTATGGCGGCCGAAGTTCATGATCACCGTCTTGCGCGTCTTCTGCGACGGATTGGGCCGGCCATTATGCAGCAGCCCTTCATCGAAGATGATGATGTCGCCGCGCTTAACGTTGTTGAAGACGTGCTGGCCGGGCAGATCGACGCGGTCCATCGGGATTTCGAAATGCGCGCGGTGCGATCCAGGGACGATCACGAACTCGCCCTCGCCCGGACCCACGTCTGTCATGCAGTAGAAGACCTTCACCATCGGACAGGTGAATTTCCCGTCGCGGACGTGGCCTTCGTGGCGCACCTTTACGCCGCGGTGCCAGCCCCCGCCTTTGTAGCCTGGATGCGTAAAGTAGAGATCGTTGTCGATGTGGCGGTAGTTTTCGCCGACGAACTCTTCCAAATGCGGCACGACAACAGGGTGATCGAGGAAGCAGGCAAAGCGCGGGTCGGCGTCAATGATGCGCGAGACCGGACGGTTGAGCTGATTCTTGAGCGCCTCTGCGTCGCCGGCGTTCAGGACTTTGACGTCAGTGTCCTGCGCTTCGCGGATCCAGGCGTCGTACGTCGCGAGCTCACTTGGGCTCAGCGCACTGCGCAGGTGCAGAAAGCCCGCAACATCGAAGAGAAAGCGCTCATCGGCTGAAATCGGCATTAGGCCCACCTCCGTCTAAGTCGCTGCTATTATTCGACATGGAAGCGTACGCCGCAAGCCTGAAAGAATTTCGAGAATCTTTTCAGCGCCGAACACGCAGCGGTGTAGTACAGTTAGAACAGTAGAAACAGATAGAACAGTTTGGAGTCAAGCCCTTGCAGCGCAATCTTTTCACTTCAGCCAATCCGATCCCTCAGCAGCTTCAGGAGCGGGTCAAGCAGCTCATCGCGCGCGGTGGCTTAAGGCGGGGCGATCCCCTGCCCTCTTACCGCGAGCTCTGCCAGCGCTTCGGCGTGTCCCTTGTCACCATGAAGCGGGCCATGGATCAGCTTGCGGCTGACGGCATCATTCATATCCAGCCGCAGAAAGGCGTCTTTGTTGAACGCGCGATCGCGCCACGCGCGCGCAAGCTGACGCAACTTGGCATCGTCTATTATTGCTCGCGGCAGTTGCTCTTCTCCACGCGCTACTTGATGGAGATTCTGCAGGGCTTGATGCTCGAAGCTGAAGCGCGCAGCGCCGATGCGCGAATTTTTTCCATCAAGAGCGAAGGGCCGCTGGCGCCGGAGGAACTCGAGACCAGCGGCGTCGATGGCCTGATCCTTGTCGGAACTGCCAACCAGGCTTACCTCGAGAGCGTCGCACGCCAGCCGCTGCCCGCCGTCGTCCTGGACGTGTTCACGCCCGGCATACCCCTCGACTACGTTGTTGCCGATAACAGCTCAGCAGCCAGGACAGTCGTCGAGAAGCTTGCCGCGAGCGGCCATCGCCGCATTGCCTATGTCGATGGCTGGTCGACTGACACAATCAAAGACATTGTCATCGAGACCTCCGACGTGATCGAACGCCGCGCCGGCGTTCTGGATGCGGCGCGCGTGTTGAACCTTCCGCCTCCGACCGTGTTCCCGGTCTGCAAAGAAGAGGCGTCTCTGACAGGACGGCGCGCGGCCGAAGCGTGGCTCGCGATGCCAGAACGACCGACCGCGATCGTGGCCTACGATGAGAACGTCGCGCGCAGCGTGATCGCCGCCCTCGCCGAGCGCGGCATCGAAACGCCGCGCGATGTCTCGGTTGCCGCCGCGGCGTGCGCGGGGGAGCTGTCGCCGGGGGTTCCGATCACGGCAGTGAAGATGAACTTCATTGGGATGGGCCGCAAAGCCGTTGAGGTGCTGGAAGCACGCTGCCGCCAGCAGCGCCTCGAAAAGGAACGCGTGTGGCGAGTCGGCGGCGAGTTCATCCAAGGCGCATCGATCCGGAAGCTCGAATAACAAAGGGGAGGCTTCATATGAAGACGATCAGAACGGGTCTCACTGCTGTGCTGATCCTGCTGTGCGGATCGGCGGCCGCCGCGACAAAGCCGCAGCCACTGGAGGGCCACGCGCCAGTCGATGAGATGAAGCTCGCCGATTACGCGTGGCTCAAGCGTGGCGTGAAGAAGCTGCCGGCGTTCAAGTCGCAGAAGATCAAGTACACGTGGTGGGCGCTCGGAAACTGCAAAGATGGCGCGGCCCTGATGGCGTGGGACGAATCCGGCGGCACCGGCAAAGGGTACGACACGCTGTACATCGACAAGAATCTGAACGGCGATCTAACCGAAGCAGGTGAATGCATCGCGGCCGGCGGAAAGCAGGACGGCATGCCGACCTACGACGCTGAGATCGTGCTGCCCAACGGACAGGGAACGTTCAAGCTTCACTGCGTGATGTCTGCCAAAGGCTTCGAATGGCAATCGAACTTCAGCGCCGCTTATCCGAATCCGAAGAAAGCCGGCGAAAACGTCAGCTACACGGTCAATCTGCTGCCGGGCGCAGTCGTCATTCATCATGCCGAGACGCCTGAAGCTGCACCGATCTATCATCTGGGTGGTGAAGCCTTCGTCGAGGTGAATGGGAAGTTTTCCGGCAATCCGATCGGCAAATGGAACGCTGGACAGGTGGTCGAGCTTTCCATGTCCGTCGGCCTGTACGGAAACGACACCAGACACGCGATGCGCTTCTATCACAGCAACGTGGGCGGCGCGTCGCCGGTGATGCTGCTGCGGGTGCTGAAGCCCGACGGTTCGCGCGTGGAAGATGTGGCTTTCGCCGGCGGGTGTGGGTGAGCGGGTTCATTCAACCAGCAGTTGCTGGTTCCATCCCGCGTCCCGCCCGGAAAGCATGCGTTCGTGGTTCGTCTGAATCGGCCGAGTGCTTTCGGCGGACCCGCGGACTTCATCTTCCCAGTGGAAGTGGAGAACCCCGAGTTCGGCAAGCCGCTCGTTGATCCGGCGGCAGAGGCGCTGAAGGCGAAGTTCGGGGGCGCAAGAATCATCAGCTTGCGCCGCGGGGCCAACGAGGTCGAATTGCAGAAGAGCAATCCAGCGGAGCAGATCCTGCCGGCAAAAATCGCCGACACGTACATCACCAGCAGCACGGCGCACTGGGACAGTCGCATCGCCAACTATGGTAACGAGCCGTATATGACCCTCGGCACCAAGACGGGAACCAACGGCCCCTCGCGCGCGCTGGTGAAGGTGGATCTTTCAGCCATTCTCGCCGGCGCACAACTCGTCGGGGCGCAACTGCGGTTGACCCTGGCGGTGGTGCCGTACACCGCCGCAAAGAATGCCACGATCAGCGCCTACGCGGTCAAGCGCCCGTGGAACGAGGTCCAGGTAGAAGGAATCGGCGCGAGCTGGTACGGCCCGCTGTACGGCGGCAACCCGACGCATCCCAATCCCAAGAACGTGATGTGGGGCAAGGGCGGCTGCGACGATACGACTGCCGACCGAGTGGCAGAAGCCGCCGGCAGCGTCAGCATCACCGGTTTTCCGGCGAAGGATGAACGACGGCGCATGATCACTCTTGACGTTACCGACACGGTGAAAGCGTGGGCCGCGGGAAAGCTGCCGAACCACGGACTGCTGCTGCTCATCGAAGGCGACGGCTGCGTGGACATCTGCAGCAGCGAGTTCCAGGACTATCCGTTCCGTCCAACGCTGGTGCTGGCGCTCGATCCGAAGAAGTAGATCACGCGGACTTCTGGCTGTCTCTTGGCGTAAACGCCAGGAGAAAGACGAGCGTCACTGCCGCGCAGCCGATCGCGGGGACGAGCCACACCGAAGACCAGTCGGTCACGGAGACTTGCTCGCCATTGACGAGCTGCTTCGTAGTGTAGTGGGCATTGACCTTCCCGCCGACGATGCCGCCGACGAACATCCCGACGCCGTACGTGAGAAACGCGAGGAAGCTCTGCATGCTGCCGCGCACGTCCGGCGCGCTGATCTTCTCGATGTAGATCATCGATCCTGCCAGCGCGAAGGCGAAGGCGACTCCATGCAGGCTTTGGCTTGCGACGACCAGCCACGCGGGGCTGCCGAGCGAGAACGCGAAGAAGCGCAGCGACCAGGCGCCAAGGCCGATCGCGATCGTGTACTTGGTCCCAAGCGTGCGCAATGCCCACGGCAGCGCGAACATCGTCAGAATCTCGAGCACCTGGCCGGTGCCCAGCACGAGCGTCAGGTTCTGATCGGTGATGCCGAGCGTGGGCAGGAACATCGCCGACTGAAAATAGTAGAACGTGGCGAACATCATGAGCAGGAACGCGAGCAGGTTAAAAACAAGGAACGACGGGTCCTTCAACATCGCGAGGACTTTTCCGACCGCGAACGGTTCGGCGGCTTCTTTCTTCGGCGGCGTGTGCGGCAGAGTCAGACAGTAGATGCCGTTGAGCACCGCGAAGCCGGCGGCGATAAACAGACAGTCGCCGATGCCGCGTTTCGTGATCTCGAGCCACGCCCAGAGCACAAGACCCGCAGCGATCCAGCCCACCGTGCCCCAGAGGCGTACTTTCGGAAAGTCCCTCTGCGCATCCGGCAGATGGTGGAACGACAATGAATTGGCGAGGCCCAGCGTCGGCGCGAAGAAGATCATCGCCATCAGCGCCAGCCACCACATGCGTTCGTACTCCGTCGTGACCGCCGCCAGAACGAACATCACGGCCGAGGCGATGAAGCTGAACGCGAGGTAGCGTTGCGAAGCAAAGTAGCGATCAACGATTTGCCCGCCGATCAGCGGCGAAATCATCGTCGCGATGGCGCCAGTGGTCATCACGTATCCGACCTGCTCGCCGGAGAACCCGAGATTCTGCAGGTGGCGGCCCATGACCGGAACCCACGCGCCCCAGATGGCAAACTGCAGGAACATCTGAACTGACAGGCGCGTCTTCAGGAACGGGATCGGCTGCGCGTTTTCCATAGGCGCAGCAGAGTACCGTTTTCCGGATTTTTTTCGATAGCGAGAAAAGCCGCCACGCTTCACATACAATGCCGAAAATGCCCGATGCCACTCCGATGCCGCAGCCAACCTTAGTCTCTGGTCCGCCTGTCCCCCACACGGACAACGCGCCGTGCTGGCACGGCTTCCTCATCGCCGTTGCCCCACTGCTCCTGATCCTGGGTTGCTGGGACGCTCCCTTTACGTCATTCGACGACGGAGAACACCTCAATCAGGACGCGAATGGCCGAATCATCGGGACTCCGTCGCTTTCGTGGTTTGTCGTGACGCTGCAGAGTTACCGTCTCGATCAGGCCCTCTTCGAGAGCTGGATGCCGGCGTGGCTTGGAAGCTGGGCACCTGGCGTGCGCCTCATGAGTTGCGTGTACCACGCGCTGGCCGCGCTGGTGCTGTGGCGCATCTTGCTGGTGCTGCGCCTCAACCGAAATGCGGCGCTGGCAGGCGCGCTCCTCTTTGCCGCGCATCCGATGGCGTGCGAAAGCGTCTGCTGGGTTTCAGAGCGCAAGAACACGCTCGCTGCTCTGTTCGGGTTCCTGTCGATCTGGTCACTGCTCTCCGCGCTGGGGCTCTGGCGGTGGGTGCTGTCGTTTACTTGCTTCACCCTGGCCATGCTCGCGAAACCTTCGGCGATCGGCTTTCTGCCGGTGCTTGCGTTCGCGCGCGTTTACTTCCTGATTGAGGATGCCAATCCCGGCAACTGGCGCGGGGCCTTTCGTCAATTTGCCGCTCGGCTCGCACCGCTGGCGCTTTTCAGCATCCCTGCCTTCGTCATCGCATTCAAGACTGTAGAGGGGCACAAAGAGTGGATTCTCGAGCCGCCCGGGGGAAGCGTCTTCACGGCCTTGCTCACCGATCTGGAAATCGTCTCCCGCTACTTCGGGCACGCGCTTGCCCCACTGAAGATCAGCACGATCTATTTCGTTGACCCGATCGTGTCGTTCGCCGACAGCCGCGTCTTTATGTACGGCGCACTTCTCGCCGCGACCGTATCCGTGACAATATGGCTCTCTGAGCGGCGCTGGCTTTCCGCGTTGGGCTGGGGCTGGTGCATCGGCGCAATGGGCGCGCATCTGAACATTATTGCGATCTCATTCTGGATGCAGGACCGCTACTTCTACATGGCCAGCCCCGGGTTCTGGCTGCTCGTGATTCTCGCCGTGGACGGCCTGGTGGCGCGACTCCGGATTCCCTCCCCTGCCCTGCGCGTCGGCGTCGCAGCGTACGTTGCGCTGATTGCCGCGCTGGGGTTGATGCGCGGGCCCGTGTGGCAGAGCTCCCTCACCATCTTCTCAGACGCGGTCCAGAAGCAGCCGCTCGCCGCGTTCGGACATCACGGTCTGGGCGCGGCCTGGGGCGAGGAGTGGCAGCGCCGCCAGACCGATCCAAAGGCGACGCCGGATGAGATCCGCTTTGCGCGTGAACGCTGGCTCTCTGAGTGGTCGATCGCAGTGGATTGCCCCGACGTCCAACGATTTTCATCGCACGCGGAGATGGCGCTCCTGGCCGGTGAGTTTGCCAACGAACGCGGGCGCATGGATCAGGCCGAGCGCTATTGGAAGATCGCCGCGTATCCGCCGCCCGACTGGCCGCTGCGAAAAGACATCAAAGCGAAGGCGCTCTGCTGGCTGGCGCTGCTGCGCGTGCACGACGGACAATTTGACGACGCGCTGGCTCTTGCCAACGAAGCCGTCGCCACGCTCGATGCTGAACTCACCCGCGGCAAGCGCGCGCAGGCCGCCCGCGCCTGGGCCGACGCCGTACAGCAGGCGGACCCGGAGAAGGCGAGGCAGCTTCGCGAGCAGGCCAGCGCCGACGAGACAGCGGGTCAAAAATCCGGCATTTCACAGGATGGAATACTGAAGCAACCTCGCTAGAATCCCGTCCTTCTTTTGGACCCTTTTTGGTGTTTGAGGCTGACTATGTTGCGACGACTGTGTTTGTTCGTGCCGTTCCTGATCGCTGCGGCATCCTTCGTGGACGCAGGCGAGCCCACCGTGGTTCAGCACGGCGGGCCAACACCGGCGCAAAGCGGCGAGAACGACATGCTCGTCGAACTGCTCAATCAGCTCAAGAACACAGACAAACTGAAGCCCACCGAAGAGGGCCTT
>Ga0196964_10001673_pt1 | contig 11083 bp, 10 predicted proteins | sample S1_10metaG_FD_148615 | JGI IMG/M metagenome (GOLD analysis project Ga0196964, IMG submission 148615) | Soil microbial communities from Anza Borrego desert, Southern California, United States - S1_10 | ecosystem: Environmental > Terrestrial > Soil > Desert | place: USA: California | collected... | reverse complement strand
CAATATTGCCTCCGGGAAAGGGCATTCCATAAAGGAATGGTTGGATCAGTGTTTTTCACTGGTTGGAAAAAACTGGAAGGATCATGTGGTCATTAAAAAAGATTTTACACCAGAATACCAACAACTGGTCGCTGACCCGGCACTTATTTTTTCATTGGGTTGGAAACCGGAAGTATCCTTCGAGGAGCTAGCCAGTATGATGATGAATGCTTGAATTATGTCAGGTAAACGAATTTTACTGGTCCAGCTTTTCTCCAATGGTGATTGCCTGCTTGCTACTACCATAGCCCGCCAGATTAAAAACGATTTCCCCGAATGTCATCTCACCTGGGCGATCGCTGAATTCTGCCAAGATATCATTCATCACAATCCTTATATAGACAAGGCACTGTTGGTACCTGAAGTAAAAAAGAATGATATAATGGAATTTCGCAGGTTAAAGAAAAAATTCTTAAAACAAAAAATGCAAGGATTTTGGGATGAGGTATTCATTACACATAATATGGATGATAACCAGGCTTTGTATGATGGTACGGTTCGGGGCATGCTTTTCCGAGCCTATCCCGGGGAAATCAATGTGCCGCTCGAGCCTGTGCTGATACTTACCGAAGAAGAAAAGAATAATGTACAGGATTTTGTGGATAAACACAGTTTGAATTCCTTTAAGAACGTGATCTTGTGGGAATATGCACCGCAAAGCGGACAATCCATGTTAACGTATGAGACTGTAGTCGAAATGGCTGAAGAAGTAAGCGCTCTACCTGCCACTTGTGTGATCATGACAGCTGCAAAACCCTTTCCTGTTACACAAAATGTTTTTGATGCAAGTACCCTGACCATTAGGGAAAACGCGGCCTTGACTCATCATTGCCATTTACTGATAGGATGTAGTAGCGGAATAACGTGGGTCAACACTAGTTCAGCGGCAAAAAAATTACCGATGCTGCAATTATTAGATCCCGAAGCATATTTCTTTAATCCGCCTTCTGTTGATTTCGAACGTAATAATATTTCCACGGAACAATTAATCGAACTGGTGAAATTTAATAAGCGCACGGTGATCACTTGTATTAGATCCATCATTGCGGAAAGCTTTCTCTTGGCCAGGAAAAAATACAACCAGGACATCCCGCTACGATTCAATACAACCAGAAAAATTGTATACAACCTCCTTTGTTATCTCCAATTCAATGCTGTTAAAAAACATTATAAGATCATGACCGGTTTGTATGGCAGAAACCCTGAATTAATCAAACAATTTCGACTGGGAATTTTAACTTTCCCATTTAAATTAATAGGAAATACCTGGAGAAAAAGAATCGCTAGGCTTTAGATTGGTAGATCAGCTCCTCGGCCACCATCTCCCTGATCATATCCTTAAGATCATATTTTGGTTTCCAGCCCAATTTTGTACGGGCTTTTGTAGAATCGCCGATCAGCAGATCAACCTCGGCCGGGCGGAAATACCTGGGATGTATTGCAACCACCTGCTGTCCCTTTTTAAAAGAATAAGCCGGATTGCTGCTCTGTTCAACAATCCCCTTTTCATCCTCTCCGGTTCCTTTAAAAAAGATTTCAACTCCAATCTCCTGGAATGCCATTTTCACAAAATCCCTCACGGAAGTAGTGACACCTGTCGCCAACACATAATCCTCGGGTTCTTTTTGCTGCAACATCAGCCACATGCCTTCCACATAGTCCCTGGCATGACCCCAGTCTCTTTTGGCATCCAGGTTACCCAGCAATAACATATCCGTCTTGCCCAAGGCAAGCTGAGCGATGCCGATCGTGATCTTTCGCGTCACAAAACTTTCTCCCCGGGTAGGGCCTTCGTGGTTGAAGAGTATGCCATTTACCGCATACAAACCATAGGCCTCACGGTAATTGATCGTTATCCAATGACCATACAATTTCGCAACACCATATGGGGAGCGAGGATAAAAGGGGGTGGTCTCTGTTTGAGGGATTTCCTGCACCTTTCCATACATTTCGGAAGTGGATGCCTGGTAAAACCTGGTCTTTTTTTCCAATCCAAGTATACGGATCGCTTCAAGTATGCGTAATACGCCCAGTGCATCAGCGTTGGCTGTGTATTCCGGTGTTTCAAAACTGACCTGTACATGACTTTGGGCTGCCAGGTTGTATAGCTCATCGGGTTGCGTTTGCTGGATGATCCGCAGAATGCTGGAAGAATCCGTGAGATCACCGTAATGAAGATGAAACCGGTCAGCAATGGTCTTGTCGAAAAAAAGATGATCAATCCGGTCTGTATTAATCAGCGAACTGCGACGCTTGATACCATGAACATTGTAGCCTTTGTTTAATAAAAGTTCTGCCAGGTAAGCGCCATCCTGTCCTGTGATACCAGTAATCAATGCTGACTTCATTTAAAAAAATAGTTGGCCGTAAAAATAGCGTTTAAAGAATTAAGTTTGATTTTTTATATGCTTCTCTCCATTATCATCATCAACTATAACACGTTTGCACTTACTGCTGATTGCATCCGTTCAGTGAGGACCTTCACCAGGGAGCTGGATTATGAGATCATCCTGGTTGACAATGCTTCGACGGAACATGATGCGGCTGATTTCCTGGAAATGTTTCCAGGAATTAAGTTGATCAAAAGTCCTGTCAACGGCGGGTTTGCTTATGGGAATAACCTGGGCATTGAACAGGCGGCAGGAGAATTCATTTTGCTCCTGAACAGTGATACTGTCCTTGAAGAAGATAGCTTATCCAGGACAATCGACTTTTTCAAAAAACAGGATGGTGCCGGTGTGGTGGGTTGTCGTATGGTATTCCCTGATCGTAAAGTGCAGTACTCCGCAAGAAGATTCAGGAGTATTGGCTGGGAATTACTGGACCTGTTCCGCTTCATTCCTTATCTGATGCCATATAAACTTAGAGCGGCAAAAATGTTGGGAAAATATTTTCGCCATGATGAAGACATGGAATGCGATTGGGTGAATGGTGCATTTTTTCTATTCAGGAAAAAAATGATCGAACAATTTCCGGGGAAGAAACTGGATGATCGGTTTTTTATGTATGGCGAGGACCAGTTCTGGTGTGAGCAGGCAAAAAAGCTAGAATACCGAAACTATTTTTATTCCGGAACTACCATTATTCATATCAACAGTGGTAGTACCGATCCCGGTCGTCAACTGTCTCTGAGAAGGAAAATGATGGAAAATGAAATGGAAATAATGAGACTCAGAAAAGGGAATGGGATATACTATTTCTTTTTTGTGATCCTGTTTGGTTTCAAGGAACATGCAAGGAATTTCATCAAATGGATCTTTTACAAAGCCAGCGGTAAATTATTACGTTAGTTCCTGAACCACGCGAATAATAATATTGTCCCAGGCATATTTCTCATAATAATTGTCTGGTGTTGGACTTTTTATGTTTGCGTATCTTATGATGGACTCACTGAAACTATTCCAGTCATCATCTTTTACCACGATAAGTTTTTCCCCGCATACAGATCGATCAATTCCCCAGGCCCCTGATTCCGTGGCGATCACGGTAGTGCCATAGGCGATCGACTCCACCATTTTTGTTTTGATTCCCCCGCCGCCCTGAACAGGATTGAGAAAAAGATCGGACGCCTTATAATATCGATCGATATCGCCCAGGAAGCCAGTGTAGATGATATTCTTATCGGACCAGGATTTCAGCGAATCAAATTCAGCCGGTAAATTTTTCCCGGCGATCAATATCCTGTAACGGAAATTTTCCTGTATCAGACGGGGGTTTATTTTTTCCAAAATGATTTTTAGTGCATCGAGATTTGGTTTATAATCCAGGAGACCATTGAAAAAAAGGATGTTTACATCAGCGTGTAAGTTGTATTTCGCAAAGAGCTCTTCTCGGCAAGTTCCACGATCTGTTGGCTGACTCCTGATATCCAGGCCAAAGGGGAGATCAATGCATTTCTTAACGGGAATTTTCCATTCACCGATCGCAAAACTTTTGTCTTCAGGTGTGATGAACATTATCCGGTCCGCATTTTTAAAACACCATTTTTCATACCGCCTTAGAATCGGCCACCACCATTTTCCCATCGACCTGAATCGTTGGTATTCGATATTGTGCGTATGGATAAAAGTCTTTATCCCGGTGCTCTTTTTGAGTTTAACTGCCAGCCAGGCATAATAGGGATGCTCCCAAATGATCGATTCAAATTTTCCTTCTTCGATAATATGTTTGATCTTCTTGAAAAGGGAACGGTCCGAATATCTCGAACGGGAAGCTTTTAATAAAGGGATCGTTCTATAGTTTTTAACCAGCGAATATTCATTCCCGGGAACAGAGATCACGGTGAGATCGGAATATTGGGCTAAATGATCAAAAAAACCGGCAATGAATTTTTGTCCTCCCGAGAAAGATGGCAGGTATCGGTAAGGTGCTATTGCCAGGACCTTCTTCATCTTGTTCAGGCTTCTTTCCGGCTTTCTCTCCAGGCCATGAACAATCCTCCCAGGAAAAGGATCAATACCAGGAAGGATGCTATGAACATGATATTAGTACCTTTTTTATAAGAGGCGGGTTCGAATGCGAACCGAATGGTATGCCGGCCTGCAGGAACTGACAGCCCTCTTAAAATATAATTCGCATTTACATACTCAGTTTTCTTTCCATCGAGGTAAGCATTCCATCCTTTTGGATAATAGATCTCACTAAATACCGCAAACTGCGGCCCACTTGCATTCACTTCATACTCGATCGCGTCATTGTCAAATTTTATCATCCGAATGGTTGCTGCCGTATCGGGCTGAGGTTGCACAACGAGATTTGCTAAAGCATTTTCAACTATTGCCGTGTCACGCAGATCTGTAATTCCGATTGCTTTCAACGCTTCTACGCGGTTATCCACCAGCTTTACATGTTTTACCAACCAGGCAGGACCATACGCCTCTGTATTCGGGATCAGGCTGGGTTTCTGAGTTTGAGGGTCTCCCGTGATCAGGTATTTTGTATTCAACATATTCAATATCTGCGTATTGGGCATACCGGAGAGGTATTTTTCAATAACGTCCTGGTATATCCGCAGTTTAGCAGGATGGTAACCGCCGATGGATTTATGAAAATACGAGGTGCGTGATTCATTGTAGGCATCTCCGGCCATATTGAATACTCTGAAATTAGGATCTTTATCCTGCTGGATCTGTTGATCAACCGAACTGGGGGTGAAGTTGGTGGAAGCATATTCTTCCGGGGAAACATAATGATCTTCATTCAGATATTGATAACTGACCACTGTCAGCTCGATGGTACTGATAATAGTAATGATGATCGCAGCGGCAATCGGTTTTAGGGCATTTCGCATGTAGAGATACAATGTTCCAAACAATAAGGCAGCGAATATTATCGCTCGGAATAACTGGCCCCCAAACATAGCCCTGCGGTCTTCCTTCAAGCCGGAAACGATCAATCTCCCAATTTCATCAGTGCCGCTTTCATCCCATTGATTGGCCAGGAGCTGCTTATCGATCGGGGAATTGTAATCCATGGCGATGTACATCATGCCCAGGAAAACAAAAAGTCCACCTATAATGTAAAGTATCTTTTTGAATTCTGCACGAAGTATGTCCCGGCTTCTTTCATCAAATAAGATCCGTTGTAAACAAAGCACGGCAATGACCCCCACCGCTAATTGGGGGATTACCTGCGCCATTGACGGGGCGCGGAACTTATTATACATTGGCAGGTGCTCGAAAAGAAAGGTATTAAAACCTGCGAAATTCTTTCCCCAGGAAAGGAGGATGCCGAGTACAGTTGCAGCCAGTAAGCCCCAGCGCAAAGGTGACCGTACGAGCACAAAACCAATGATGCCCAAAATACAAATGATCACTCCCAGGTAGGCTGGTCCTGCAGTATAGGGCAGGGCTCCCCAATATTTTGGTAAGCTGGAAGCCAACTGGACTGCGTTCATTTCATTTACACCACGACCTACCAGTTTGTCTACCACCTTTGAGTTTTCATCCAAATTTTTGGAATGTCCTCCTCCAAATGCGTTTGGCATCATCAGGGTTACCGTTTCGGATTTACCAATACTATAAACAAAAGCATAAGATGTATCGAGGCCTGTTGTTTTTGCCGCGCGGACAGAGTCTCCCTGGATCTCCACATCTTTTCCTCCGCGCATGGTAAATTTTGCATATTCCGAAGTTGTCATTAGCGTTAAGGCACTGCCAGCAATTCCAACCAGCCCTGCAGAAATTGTAATACCGGCGGCCAATGCCATATGCCTCCATTCTTTATTGCGGATCCACTGATATAAATAAAATAGAGTAATAAGAACAGCTACCAGGAAGAAGTAATAACTGATCTGGAGATGATTTACACCGATCTGTTGATACGTACCATATGTGGTCAATGCTAAACCCAGCCAGTATTTTTTTTCATAAGTACAAAGAATGCCGGCTAATAACAATGGCATAAAGGCGGTAGCCAGCATTTGCGTATCATGACCCGCATTGATGACAACAGCATTATAAGTAGAGAATGCGAAAGCCAGGGAGCCGAGGATGGCAACAACCGGCCTTGCGCGTAACACAAGACAAAGAATATAGAAGCACAGACAGGCCAGGAAGAAAAAATTTATTGGTTTGGGTAGGCCAAACGAAAAGATCTTTGGAAAATTGGGCAGGATGCTTTTTCCCTCCATTGCGACCTGGTAATTGGGCATGCCGCTGAAAAGATTCGGGTTCCACAGCGGGAAATGTCCATTTTTTTCTTTGTATTCAAAAGCGTTTTGCGCCATTCCCTTCCACCCGATGGTATCATGCTGGTTCAATACATTTCCTTCCAGTACGGGTTTGCAGAAGATAACTGAAACAATAAGGAAAATAACTATAGCTATTGCATGGGGCAGTAAATTCTTCAAGGTTTGATTTTTCATCCCTTCCATTTAAGCTGGCAAAATAATGCTATTTTTCTATTGGAGCTGTATGACCAGCAACTATTAACTTCGAACCCAAATGGGTTGGCTTCGCTTCCTGTCACGGCTTGCTTTTATCTGCGGCATTTTCTTCCTGTTGTCCCTGTCCTTACTTTTTAAGAGTTGGTTGAAAGATGAGAGCCTGGTATCCTCGATCATTACGATCGGTTATTTTATAGGCTTGCTCGTGGTGCCGGTAACGATCGCCTGTTATCTTGGGGTAATCCTGGTGAAGGGAAATATCAGCAAATATGTTTCCCGCTGGCTGGTGATTGGTAATCTTTTCTTCTTACTGGTTCTGATGTTTTATATTTTTTACCTGAATGGATGGATAAAAATTTAAAAAATGATCCGGGCTATTATTAGTCATAAACCTACGCGCCTCTTCCTTATTCTTGCAGGCATTTTTATAACAAATGCTCTCATTGCAGAATTTATTGGCGTTAAGATTTTTTCCCTGGAAGCGACATTGGGATGGGACCCCGCTGAGATACAATTATTTGGCGGGACTTATTCATTCAACCTGACTTGCGGCGTATTGCTATGGCCCGTGGTTTTTGTTATGACGGATATCATCAATGAATATTATGGCAGAAAAGGAGTGCGCTTCCTCAGTTGGTTGACCATTGCGCTTATCGCTTTTGGGTTCCTGATCGTTTTTGGGGCAATTCAAACGGAACCAAATGCCTGGTGGGTCACCAGTAAACAAAATGCGGGAATTGAGAATATGGCTACTTCATTCAATGGGATCTATGGACAGGGGCTAGGTATTATAATCGCTTCAATGACCGCATTTCTAGTCGCTCAGTTAATCGATGTTTTCATATTCCATAAGATCAAGAGAGCAACCGGTGAAAAGAAAATCTGGCTACGTGCGACAGGTTCTACTATTATCTCCCAATTGATAGACAGTTTCATTGTACTGTTAATAGCTTTTTATTTTTATCCCAGATTGGTTAAAGGGCAAGGAGAGCCGTGGCCATTTGATCAACTTATAGCGATTTGCATTGTCAATTATATTTATAAATTCCTTGTAGCTATCCTTCTGACTCCCGTTATTTACCTGGTCCATGGCTGGATCGAAAAATACCTTGGTGATGAGATATCCAAAGAAATGAAGCTGGCTGCTATGAAGGGAGATTAGTCACGAGCATGATTGGCCTTTGATCGAAATTTTTGAACCACATAGAACATAGAGAACATAGGTTTCACATAGATGTGCCTTTTATAAACTTTCTATGTGCTATCTATGTGTAACTATGTACCTATGTGGTTCAAACTCTTAACTCGATTTTCTTAATCATGCCAGCAACGATTTTATCAATAGGAAGAGATACACTTTCATTGGTGAATTCTACCCAGTCAATAAATCGGAAAGTTTCAGTCTCCCCGCATTCCTCGTAAACCTTCATTTCACGTTCATCAAAATCAAAAGGCTTTTCCCGTAAGGGAGCAGTTATAGCGCTCAATGGTTTTACCTGGTAATAGATCGAAATGATCTGGTGTTCCGGGTTAAAAGCTGACACCTGGAAATAATCGGTGGTATAAAGATGCTTCCCGATCTCAACATCCAATCCCATTTCTTCTTTGAATTCTCTTTTGAGACAGTCTCTCGTGCCCTCCCCAAATTCCAAACCGCCCCCGGGAAATTTTGTATAATAATTGCCGCGGATCAGTTCGTCGGCAACCAATACCTGTTTTTGTTCATTGATCAATACTCCATAGACCCTGATATTGAACCGGTGCATAGATCAGAAAATTTTCTTTTTTAAGAAAAACCAACCGATAGCGAGAGAGATGGTAAGGGAAAAAATGATCGGGATCCAGAACGTATTGGCGGAATCCTGGTAGGGCAGGGGTACATTCATTCCATAAATGCTCGCGATCAGGATGGGGAAAGTAAGCACGATTGTGATCACCGATAATCTTTTCAGTACTTCGTTCTGGTTATTGGCAATAATACCGGCAAATGCATCCAGTGTGCTGCTCAGAATATTGCTGTATATATTAGCCATTTCCAGCGCTTGTGAATTGTCGACAACAAGATCTTCCAGGAATTCTTTTTCTTCTTCCGTAAGGGCGAGAAAATTAGTGCGCTGCAGCTTCAGCATAAGCAATTCATTGGAACGGAGCGCCGTCACAAAATAAACCAGGCTCTTCTGGATACGCATGAGCTGCAGCAAATGCTCATTTCGATTCGCTGCATATAGTTTTTGTTCCAGGATATTCCGCTCATGATTGATACCCTTGAGCTGCTCCATAAAATTCTGCACGATCTTCTCAAAGATCTTCAGCACCATCATGCTTTTCTTATCCGGGTGGCGGTTCTGGAATGTACTGAGGAATTTTTTGATCGCGGCGTTCTCGAATGAATTTACCGTAACGATCTGGTTATGCGTAAGAATAATACAGATCGGTATGGTGATATAAAATGCATCGCTTTCGTTGAAGGAATTGTTCTCCGTGGGCGTTTTTATCACGATTAGTTTAACATTATCCTGTTCTTCAAAGCGACTGCGTTCATCTATATCGAGGGAATCTTTTAGAAAATCGATGGGGATCTCTAATTGAGTAGAAAGTTTAGAAAACTCTTCCTGCCTTAGCGGGGGGAGCACGTTGATCCAGGCCCCTTCCTCCGGCCGTTCTATAGCCACCGTCTTCAAGTCAATATTTTTAAAGTACTGGATCATTTGCCCACGATAAGAATTTTTTAATGCCCCAAATTACTACAGGAGGAGGGAACAAACAGAATATTTTCGTGGGTGATTTTTAATTTAATGTTTTACCGTTACTTCTTTTGCAGGATCGTGTTTATGACGGAACAGGATTGCAAAGAGAACTGCCACGATCGCTGCATAGATGGCAAAGCTGAGCCAGATATTTTGCCATTCTCTATCCCCGCCGGCTGTTGTAAAATATTTATCAATGACATACCCGCTGATCGTACTACCTAAAAAAGCGCCCACGCCATTTGTCATCATCATAAATAAACCCTGTGCGCTGGACCGGATGCTGTGATCTGTAGTGGTTTCCACGAACAAAGAACCGGATATATTAAAAAAGTCAAAGGCCATTCCGTAGACGATACAAGATAAAATGATCATCCACAGGCCATCTTCAGGGTTTCCATAAGCGAATAAACCGAAACGGAGGACCCACGCGACCATGGCAAAGAGCATCACCATTTTTATCCCAAATCGTTTCAGGAAAAAAGGGATTGTAAGAATAAAGACGGTTTCCGAGATCTGGGAGATAGACATAATGATGGTGGAATATTTTACTACAAAAGACTCAGGTCCGTATTCAGGGTCTTTTTTAAAATCATCAAGGAATGTATCCCCATACATATTGGTCAATTGTAAAGCAGCTCCTAGGAACATAGAAAAAATGAAGAACAGCGCCATCTTGTACTTTGCAAACAGCTTAAATGCATTCAATCCCAGTTGCTCAATAACTGAGGCTTGCCTGGAGATCAACCTGGGTGGAGGACATTTTGGAAGCGTAAAAGAATATATTCCCAGCGCGATGGCCGCTATTCCCCCGATTATAAATTGGGTGGGAGTCGCCTTGTTACCCGTCAGGTTGGTCACCCACATGGCTACAATGAAACCGATCGTTCCCCAAACCCGGATAGGTGGAAAAACCTTGATCACGTCAAAACCTTGTCTGCTTAAAATCGTATACGAGATCGCATTAGAAAGTGAAATAGTAGGCATATAACAGATCATGGCTCCGAATATTACATAATACAGTGTATTGGCATCTTTTACCAGGGGAACATAGAATAATATTGCCCCGTAAAGGATATGGAGAATTCCATAAAGTCGCTCTGCATTCACCCATTTATCTGCAATGATCCCCGTTAGCGCGGGCATAAATAATGATGAAATTGCCAGTGTCGAAAATATCGCCCCAAACTTAACTCCTGCATCAGGTGTATTCCCCATCTCGCTTGAAAAGAAATATGTGGCGATGGTGATCAGCCAGGCACCCCAGACAAAAAATTGAAAAAAGCTAAGAATGGTTAGTCTTAAACGGGTAGACATATTCTGCTGTTTGTAATGTTTGAAGATAAATGTTTTTTTTCCACCTTTTTGCTTGACCAAAACGGTGGAGTTAAAAAGTCAAGCTAATTTCCTG
>Ga0196964_10001672_pt1 | contig 11096 bp, 12 predicted proteins | sample S1_10metaG_FD_148615 | JGI IMG/M metagenome (GOLD analysis project Ga0196964, IMG submission 148615) | Soil microbial communities from Anza Borrego desert, Southern California, United States - S1_10 | ecosystem: Environmental > Terrestrial > Soil > Desert | place: USA: California | collected... | reverse complement strand
GAGCTGGAGTAGGAAAACGTCCGAAGTCCGATGTCATTGTCCGAGTCTGTAGTTTGTGTGGACCGATGGCACACACATGGACATTACACCTGTTTTGCTACACGGCACAGGCTTGCCCTCGTGGGACGGAGTAAGAGATTCCCTTCTTAGGGTACTTACTTTGGTGGCTGTGTTCTACGGGCTACCTATGGCCTATGTGACTGGGCGCTATTACAGCCTCCGTCCGTTCTATGACCGCATAACGCCCGACTTGAGAATAACTCTTCGCACCACCGATCTGTACATTCCTGCTGTTCAAATACCGTGGGTGGTAGCTGGAGCCATTCGAGGAACGATTAACGCGGGCGTAAGCATTCTTCTATGTCTCGCAATCGTTCTGCTTTGGATCTATGGTGTAGGGCTGCTCTCGAGGGCGCGGATCGTATCGGGAAAGGCGCGTGCAGTCACCCTGCTGGTGATACTGCCTGCAATATACTTCGGGATTCCCGGTGGAATCTTTTTAGCTTTGATCGGGTGGGGATACGCGTTGGGCGGTAGTTGGCTATGCCTCCCGGCCCAAGTGCCACTACTACTATCTATTTTTGGAGTAAGACTCCTAGCCAACTGGGCTTGCCAAGAACAGCATCGCACAGCGCTTTAATTTTCCCGTTCTCCATCGCAGCCCTTCAGCCAAGCTGCTTCGCACATTCAGTTTTATCCCGGGTTCAAAGCTCTCTTCTGGAATAGCCCAACCCCCGCACGCGATATAGTCTTTCAATATGGCCACACGCCTCGAAGAATCCTTCCTGAGCAAGCTGCCGAAGCACGAGGGCAGCCCATTCCTCAGCCTCGGCCACATTGTCATTGAATCGCAGTGCTTTGAGAACCCCCTCGGCGGTCTGTTCCTGGCCCGGCACACGAACCTGCAGATTCCTGTCAGTCTCCGCGTCATGCATTCCAGCGTGCGCGCCCAGCTCAAGAACGCTGACCGGTTCCTCGCCGAGTCCCGGCGCCTGGCCATGATTCGGCATCCCAATCTCGCCGGCGTGCTCGACGTTGGAGAATTTGACGGCCACGCGTACATGGTCACCGAGTACGTCTGCGGCGTCCCGCTGGAAGAACGGTTGAAGGAACGGCCCCTCCCGCAGGCGCAGGCGCTCTCGCTGCTGGTGCCCATCGCCGAAGGGCTGTGCGAACTCTGGCGTGGCGGCTTCGTGCACCGCTCGGTTGCGCCGCCGTCGGTCTTCATTCAGAAGGACGGCAAGGCCAAGCTCGAATACTCCGTCCTGCGCCGCAATTACACCGACCCGCAGTTCAAAGCGCATCTGGCGCCGATCATCGCGCCTTACTGGTCGCCTGAAGAACTGCGCGATCAGCCTGTCGACCCGAGTTCCGACATGTGGAGCTTCGGTGCCACGCTTTACCACGCCGTCACCGGCCAGCCGCCCTTCGGACATAACGTTCAGAACGTCTACGCGTCCGTGCTGTACGGCGAACCCACAGACCCGCGCAAGCTGGTTCCTGGGATGCATCCGGCACTGGCGGAAGTGCTGCTGAAGCTGCTGACGCGCGTGCCGGAGGACCGATTCCTCTCCGCGGAGGCGTTCATCGGTTCGCTGCGCGGCGCGATGGAAAAGGTTATCGGCACGCCGCTGCAGGCCAAGACGATCATGTTCAGCGAACTGCCGGCCCCGGACGCCGGCAATGCACAGAAGCGCCCGGCCGTGCCGCTGAGCGTCGGCAGCAGCGTCGGAAACTGCAAGCTGGTCAAGAAAGCCGGCGCAGGGGCCTTCGGCGTCGTCTACCTTGCGCGGCACAAGATCCTCGACATTGATGTCGCGATCAAGGTGCTGCCCACCGACATCGCCGAACGCGAGCCCTCCTATGTAGAAATGTTCCTGCGCGAGGCACGCACCGCTGCCCGCATCCGCCACCCCAACGTGATCTCGATCTACGAAGCCGGCGACCAGGACGGCCAATACTACATCATCATGGAGTACGTTCCGAACGGGAACGTTGCCGAGCGCATGCTGCTCAATGGCGGCAAGCTTCCACCGCGGGAAGTCGCGCGCATTCTGCTCGGTGCCGCTCGCGGCCTGGCCGCGGCCGAACGTTTCAACATCATCCACCGCGACATCAAGCCCGAGAACCTGATGTTCGGCGACGACGATGAAGTCAAGATCGCTGACCTTGGCCTGGCCAAGCGCCTGCCGGTCAAAGGCAGCGGCACCGTGCGCGGCTCGCTGGTGCTCGACCAGATCACGATGAAGAACGATCCCGAAGGACTCATCATCGGCACGCCTTCGTACATGGCGCCGGAAGCGGCCGTGACGCCCAACGGCGTCGATGTGCGCGCCGATCTTTATGCGCTCGGGGTCACGGCGTTCCAGATGGTCTGCGGAAAGCTGCCCTTCGAAGGCGACGGCTCCATGGCCGTGATCATGAAGCACATCACCGAGCCTGCGCCGTCACTGCGCGCGCTCGAGCCATCCGCGCCAAAGGAACTGACCGACATCATCGATAGATTATTGAAAAAAGATCCGGGCGAGCGCTATCAGAAACCCGGCGACCTCGTTGCGGCGCTGGAGACACTGGTCTCGCACCCGGTGCTGGTGCAGGGTAACCCCAGTCGTTGAATTTCCCCGTTCCCCGCCGCGTCCCTTCAGCTAAGCTGCTTCGCACATTCGTCATACACAGGAGGGGTTCTCATGTTCCGCGCAGTACTCATTCTCGTCGCCGCAAGCTTCGCTTCGTCAGTCTTCGCGCTCGATTTTCCGAAAGTCGGCGAGCGCACCTGCACGCTCACCATCACAAAGATCAAGCGTGACAAGAAGGACCGCGTCACCGTCTTCTACGGCCACCGCCGCACCGATAAGAAGAAGACCAAGATCGAGATCGAGGTGAACTGGAAGAAGATCGACAAGGACAGCCGCACGGCGCTCGAAGGCGCCGAGAAGGGCGAGCAGATGCGCATCGTCTATGCGTGGGGCTTCACCGGCCGCTACCTGGTCAAAGCGCGCGAGTTCACCGAAAAGCAGATCAAGGAAGAGGACGAAAAGATCGCGGCCGGCGAGATCGAAGAAGGCGACGACGCCGACGCCGATGACGACGAAGGCGAACAGAAAGCCGGCAAGAAAGTGACGACGCCCAAGAGCGTCGACGAAGATCCCGCCGAGGAAGACGAAGCGACGGAGGATTGAAGTCAAGGGGTGGCCCAGACGACAAGTCGTCTGGGCCACCCGTCCTGACCCCTATCCCCGATCCCCTGCCGTTACAGCGCGTTTGCTTTTCCCCACCGCCTTGCGACAATCCTCGCCCTATGCCCCGCCAGACCCGCATCAGCGATGGCTACGATTACAAGAGCGACGGACGCGCCATCGACGTCAAGCTCCTGCGCGCCCTTGCCATGGGCGGCAAGCGCTCTGTCGAAATCCAGCTCCTGCTCGACAGCCACGCCGACCAGGCCAGCGGCTACCAGCAGCTCGCCCTGGTCCTAACCGACATTTCCACGCAGGAAGAAGTCGCGAAAGCGACGTTCGAGAAACTGCGCGAGCACCAGAAGCGCCTGAGCGCCGCGCTCTCGCGGCAGATCGGCATTAAGGCCGCGGCGCTCGACTACCTCGAGAACGTCGAACGCGAACTCGGCGTCAAAGAAGACGAGCAGGAGATGACGTATGCACAGCTCGCGCAGCTTGCTTTCCGCGACGATCTGACCGGTCTCGCCAATTTCCGCTACTTCACGCGCCGCATCGGAGAAGAGACCAAGCGCGCCGAACGCTACAGCCATCTGCTTTCGCTGATCATGCTCGACATCGATCACTTCAAGAAGTTCAACGACACGTACGGGCATCTGTCCGGCAACCGCGCGCTTGAACACGTCGCCAAGATACTGAATACGGAAGTACGCGAAACCGACCTCGTCGCGCGGTACGGCGGCGAAGAGTTCGCGATCGTCCTGCCCGAAACGACCAAGCGCGAAGCCGGCGAACTCGCCGAACGCATCCGCGCGCGGATTGAGCAGACGGCCGTCGCGCTGCCGGACCACGGAAAGAAGAAGCTCACCGTCAGCCTCGGCGTCGCGACGTACCCGCGCGATGCGGACTCCCCCGAGACGCTGCAGAAGAACGCCGACGAAGCGCTCTATTCTTCGAAGAAGGAAGGCCGCAACCGCATCAGCTTCTTCACTCCGCAGTCGGCCGCGCGGCTGAAGTTCATGCCCGAGCAGGCCCGTTCGGCCAGAACCGTCCACGTCATCGGCGACTTCAACGGCTGGGACAAGGGCGCCGATCCGCTGCAACGCGACGACAAGGGCGTCTTCAACCTGGAACTCCGCCTCGCGCCCGGCCGCTACGCCTACAAGTTCCTGATCAACGGCGAATGGTTCCTCGCCGATCCGCTCTGCAACGAGTTCACGCTCGACGGCTACGGCGGCAGGAATTCCGTGCTGGTCGTGAAATGAGACGGCGTCCGAGGTCGATTGTAGCGGGCTCTATCTCGGAGGGTGAGCCCGGACGCGCTACCCCGCTCTGCGTTCCAGTTTCACGCCGAGCACTTCCTCGATCCACTCGAGCGGGATGCCCTCGGCGATGAGTGAGTCGACGAACACGTCGAAGCTCTCGAGCGCCGCATCCTTTGTGTCGCTGCGCGACTGGAGTTCGTCAAGCCCGATCATGCCGCGCTGCATTTCATAACGGAGGTAGTTCTGGGCGCGCGACTTCGCGAGCTCGAAAAGGTATTCGAAGCTGGCCGGCTTGTTGTATTGCAGGACTGCCAGCGACATCTCCTGAACGATATCGTCCTGGAGAGCGAGGTCATGCGGCGCAAGCAGATGCGCGAACCAGCCGAAGCTGAACTGGTGGCTCGCGACCGCCTCAGCATGCAGCGGGGCACTCTTAGCCACGTCTACATCAACTGTCCTCTCATCTATACTAAGACACTTAGCGTCTTTGTCTTTTGGCGAAAATCTTTCAGGATTTTGTCTTCGTTTTCTCCAGCGCTTGAAAGTTGTTATGCGCATTCGACTTGCACGATAGAGCACGATGTACTGAAAGACGGATTTTGTAGCGATCAGGATCAGCTTGCCTTTCTGCGTACCGTCCAGCCAGCCTTGCGCGAAGAGGTTGCGCACCGTCTGGTTGGAACAATGCAGGAGCTTGGCAGCGGCGGCGACCTTCAAGAAGGGTTTGAGCATGGCACGACACTCCCGACTCGGACGCCGATGGGCCGGCGCAGAGGATACGGTGGCGGTCTCCAGGCCCAGCGCTGGAGCCGGCCGCTCCGTAGACAGGCAGGAGCGGAGGTAACGGGTGAGCGGCGCAATGCCGCAGGTCTTCGATAGGGTAATGATAGGGCTTTGGATGTCAACAGGAATATATAAAGTAATGTCTACGGTGCGAGTCCTGTGGGCCCGGGCTGGTATGGTTTGCGCCGTTGGCGCTGAGTGTTTGGGGCGCCGTGAGCGCAGCCTCGCCGTAAACCGGGCGGGGGCAGCCGCAGTCTCTTGCCGCGGAGCGGCAGCGGGAGATTAGCCGGGTGCAAGCGCGCGATAGCGCGCGCAGCCCCCGGATTCGGCAGTGCAAAGAAATCGCGCCCCGGCACGGGCGCCGAATTTATGGCCGGAAATCCGGCGCCCCTGCCGGGGCGCAACGCCACGTTCGCGTGCCTGTCCGGGGGCTGCGCCGCCGTTGGCGGCTTGCACCCCGGCTAATGTCCCGCCGCCGCTCCGCGGCGAACGGAGGGGTTCGATGGAGCGGGGTGACTCGCGAGACCGAGCGCAGTAGACTTGCGGGCGTATGAGCGACAAGCCGCGCTGGTTCACACCGTCAAGGCTTATCACGATTGCCCTGGTGACCGCAGCGGTCGTGATTTCGCTGCCGCAGTTGATTCCGGCGGTGCTTGGCTTCGCGATCCTGCTCGCGCTCATCATTCCGCTCGCCGCCGTTGAAGCTGCGTTGAGGTGGGCGTGGAATAATGTCAGACGGATTCGGCTGCATCTCTCGACGCTGCTGCTGCTGACGATACTAGCGGGGGCATTCGTGGGGGCGCAGTTCTGGGAACGCGAATACTCCAGGAACCACACCGGCGAGTGGAAGATATGGAGGCAACGAGGCCTGCCGTTTACTTATGAACAATGGTATGCGGACGTGGACTCTGAGTTTTGCATAGGCCCGCGCTTTCTTGATACGAACCGCGAACTGTCGATTGCAGTCAATAGCGTTATTGGTTTAGCCGGCCTCGTGCTGGTCGGCTGCGTGTCCGAGGGGATCATCCGGCGGCGAAAGACATGAGTGACAAGCCGCGAAGGTTCTGGCAGATCCATTTGAGCACGGCGGTCGCATTGATGCTCATTAGCGGTGTCATCATCGGGCTGCAATTCTCCTATCAGTACGAACCTCCGCTGCATCCCGACGGTGACAGCCGCGGATGGCCCTTTCCCTGGAATGACGAACCCGATTATTATTATTCGCACGGCCCCGGCCTGATCTTGAATGTCCCGGTCTGGTTGACGCTGCTGTTGATGTGCTACCTCGTATTCGAACACGCCCTGAAGCTTTCACGCCCGCGGGTTTACCTGAGCACACTGATCATCGTGTCGTTGCTGGCGGCGGGGTTGGGGTGGCTGAACGTCACAGAGCAGAGCCATCGAACGTCGTTCGAACTGGGAGGGCGCGAGTACCACGCGACTATTGAGTCTCGAGGATGGCCGCTGCACTACGAGTCTGCGGTGCGGTGGGCGTTTCCGGGACCTCAAATCCAGTGGTGGAAGTTTACGCTCAACGTCGTCATCTGCCTCGCGCTGCTGGCTTGTGCCGCTGTCGCGATCGAATGGCTCACGCGGCGCGTGAAACGCGGTGCGCGATGAAGTGGTATCAACTGCATCTCTCGACGCTGCTGGTCGTCTCGTTGCTGGCGGCAGGGCTGGTGTGGCTGAATGTAAGAGATGCTGTTTTCGATGGGGAGATAGCGAGCAGGTATGTCCCTTACGACACGGCGCAACCATGGTTTGCTGGTCGCGGCTGGCCGTGGCCGTTCGAGATTGTCTGCTGGGTTGATTCTGAAGTCCCGCAAGTCGACACACTACGAATATGGAAGAACTTGTCCTCAAATATCGTCCTCTGCTTCGCGCTCTTGACTACCGCCGCCATCGCGATTGAGTGGCTCACGCGGCGTATGAAACGCGGCGCGATAAAACGCGCACGCCGGCTCTGAAACGATCGTCCGTTATTTCCGTATACATGAGTGACCGCCTATTTTCGGGAATGGCTATGCGTGTCCTTGGCATCATCTGCCTGCACATCTCCGCAATCATCATGGCTTCAGAAGTTGCAAGAGGAGTAGGTTTGCTTTACCGGAATGGAAATAAACCGGGATTCATCGTCTTCTGTGTCGGTGTTATCGCATCACTTGTGCTGGTTGGAGCACTGCTTGGCCGAAAGACGAGCGCGGCTGCTTTCATCATGAAGACTGTTCTTTATACGGTACTCGTCGGCCTGCTTGGCTGGTATCTGTATATAGCGTCGCTCGACAAGACGATGATTGGGCTTCAATTCAATGCGACGATTCAATTGATTCTGATGGCAGTCCGTGGCTTCTTGTGTCTCGGAGCCGCCCCACCAGAAGAGCGAAGCGACGCGAACTGCTAGTGAGCCATGCGATTCTGGAGATGCTTTTCCGCGGATATTGCTTGGTCAACCCACGGATCAAACCTGCGAACCTCTCGGGATCAATACACGGTCGCTTCTTCCAAAATGCCCCGCCGGGTGCTATCCTGCCAGCGTATGGGTGCTGTGACGAAGCAGTGGACTGAAGCCGAATTGATGGCGCTGCCGCGCGACGGCCGCAAACGCGAGTTTATCTCGGGGGAGATTGTCGTGTCACCTGCCGGAGGTTTCCTGCACGGCGATGTCGCTGTCGCCATCGCGTCCCTGCTGTACGCGCACGTGCGAGCCAGGAAGCTGGGGTACGTTTTCGACGGGCAAACCGGGTTCTGGATGATGTCCGGAAACCTGTTGTCGCCCGACGTGTCGTTCGTTGCCCAGTCGCGGTTCAGCGGGGATGAACGTCCCACCGGATTTTTGCACGGGGCCCCGGATCTCGCCGTCGAAATACTCTCGCCATCGCAATCTCAAAAGGAGCTCGACGAGAAATGCCGCGAGTTGCTCGCGAACGGCTCGCGGCTGGTGTGGATCGTGTCGCCGCTCGAGCGCAGCGTCCGTGTGCTGAGCCGCGAGGCAGCGGAGCAAATCCGCGGTGAGCGCGATACGATCGACGGCGGCGCTGTGCTGCCCGAGTTCTCTGTGCCAGTCAGCGATTTCTTTCCAGCACGCTAACCTCGCAGCGTATACGCCAGTCGCCAGTCGTGGCCGTGGACCTGGTACTCGATGTCCGTCGCCCCGCCTTCCAAATGCGCGCGCCAGTCGGCCTCGGTGGGGCAGTTCTTGATCACGCGCCAGCGCCGGTCGTCGGGGGCGTCCGGAATCTTTCGCCAGACATAGACGTTGCCGTCGGCGTCGATGTGCGAGAACTTCGGGCGCGTCGTGTCGTTGGGGAACCAACTGTCCGCGAGTACGACGCGCGCGCCCGGCTGCAGCTTTGAATGGAAGACCTTCAAAAATTCGCGCACCTTCGGCTTGGGGATGTGCGAGCACCAGTCTTTGGCGAAGGCGGCGTTGAACGTGCCGCTCACGCCGTCGAGCGTATAGGCGCTCGCGGCCAGAAAGCGGACCTTGCCTTCCGGGTAGCTTTTCTTGCGCGCTTCGACGAGCGTCGATTCGTTGATGTCCACGGCGAGAATCGAGTTCACGAACGGTGCGAGGCGATGCGTCCACGTGCCAGGTCCGCAGGCGACTTCGAGCACGTCGCGTCCGGCGAGATCCTTGGTGAAGAAGGGCAGCAGGCGCTGGACGTACGCGAGGTACTCCTCCGAAGGCGGCACGCCCACGCCTTTCTTGGACTCATAACGCGGGGCGAGGCGGCTGTAATACTCGACCATCTCGGCTTCGGCGTCGAAATCGGGATCGGCTGTCTCCATAAAGGGACGGTACCCCGTCTGATGCCGTTGTGGAAGAAGGTTCGCTCGAGAAAAGACAGACGCGCCAGAAAAAATTCAGCGCCAGTTCGGCAGCGGGGTATTCATCGTGGTTCAGAGACCCTGGAGCCCAGCCGATGAAATCCCTTACAACTGTCATGCTGTCCCTTCTCGCGGTCGCCTCCGCTGTCCGTGCCGAGAACACTTTCTGGCCGCTCGCGCCCGCGAACAATGAATTCAACAGCGAGAACGCCACCTGCATGTGGCTCAGACCGGACCTCGGCACGGCTGCGGACGTTTTGCCCTTGAAGACGCGCTGCGTCGCCACGAAGGAGTCCGTCACCGACGGTGTGGGGATGAAGTGGATCTTCGAGAAAGGCAGCAAAGGCGTGATTGCGCATGAGGTCGGCAAGTGGCCGGCGAATCACGCCGGCGTGACGTTCTATGCGAAGGCCTCGCGCCCGATTCAACTGACCGTCACCCGCGACGTGCGCGTCGACACGAAGCCCGTGGATATCACCACCGAATGGAAGAAGTACGACATTCCCTTCAAAGACTGCAGCGGAAACGAAGGCTGGTGGCAGTTTGTCATCAAGGTCGTCAGCAAGATCGATGAGCCCGTGACGCTGTGGCTCGACCGGGTCGGCACGGAAGGGCCCGAGTTCATCGCGAATCCGAAGATCGATCCGCAGACGGGGCCGGACGAGACGATCTCGTCGAAGGACATTCTGTATGGCGCGGAGAACCTGTCGAAGATCGCCGACAACCTGAAGAACAAGAAGCCGTTCAAGATCCTCGTCTGCGGCGATTCGATCAGCGCGGGCGCGCAGACGATGCGCGGGACGTGGGGGATTCCGCCGGACAAGGGCGTGCAGTTCCGCTACTTCGGACGCATGGCGTCGAAATGGGAAGAGGAGTTCGGATACAAAGGCATCGAACTCGACGCGACCGGCGCGCACGGCGGCTGGACAACGGCGCAGCTCCTCAACATCTTCGACAAAGAGGTGCTGTCGAAGGCGGGGCCGAATGATCTGATCATTCTGCAGTCCGGCGGCAATGACGTGATGGCGGGGACGAGCATCGAGCAGATCAAATCGGACATGAAGAAGATGATCGCGAAGGCGAAGACAAAGACAGATCAGATCATCATGGTCAGCACGTGCGTGAACGGCACGGCGGATGGTTTCAAGTGGGCGGACCAGATGAGCAAGCTGCTTAAAGATCTCGTCGCCGAAGAGAAAGTCGCCGGCGCCGATACGACGAAGTTCATGTACTACCGCGGGCCGAAGTACGCGGCGGGGCTGCTCGCCAACCCGTACCACCCGGATTACATGGGCCACATCATCATGGGCGAGATGTTCGCACCGCTGCTGACCGGGAAACACGTGACGTATCCGTGGTAGAGAAAAAGGGTCGGGCGGCCATCTCGCTGATAGCTTTCAATTTGGAAAATGCCTGGTTTTCCTCATTGCACCTCGAGAGCGGTCGGGGCTCTCAGCGGATAACCATAATCCTCATCCGCGTTTATCTGCATTCATCCGCGGTTTGATTTCGTTCGATGCCCGAGTGCGGTGTATCATGACTAACAGCTTGAGCAGCGCACCCGGAGTCGTGAGTCATGGCCGAGTCCGTCACCGTCGTCGAGACCCCGCGCGACGCGTTTCAGGGTCTCAAGAAGATCATCCCCGCGGAGCAGAAGATCGCCTACATCCGCGGGTTGCTCGCCGCCGGGTTCCGGCACGTTGATCTCGGAAGTTTCGTCTCGCCCAAAGCCGTGCCGCAGATGGCCGACAGCGAAGAAGTCGTGCGCGCGTTTCACGACATCAAAGGCATCGAACGCATCGCGATCATCGCCAACACGACGGGGCTCGAGCGCGCGATCGCCGTCGGCGGACTGGATGCGCTTGGCTTTCCGTTTTCGCTCTCGCAGCAGTTCCAGCTTCTGAACACGAAGACGACGACGACGCAAACCTGGCCGGTGGTCGAACAGATGATCGCGAAGACCGAAGCGCACGACATGTCGTTTATCCTGTACCTGTCGATGGCGTTCGGCAATCCGTACGGTGAAGCGTGGAGCGGCGATGACCTT
>Ga0196964_10001671_pt1 | contig 11101 bp, 7 predicted proteins | sample S1_10metaG_FD_148615 | JGI IMG/M metagenome (GOLD analysis project Ga0196964, IMG submission 148615) | Soil microbial communities from Anza Borrego desert, Southern California, United States - S1_10 | ecosystem: Environmental > Terrestrial > Soil > Desert | place: USA: California | collected... | reverse complement strand
GTACCGCCCGCGCGACACAGCGTACTCGATTTACGACGCGGTAAAGAAGACCTGGTCGCCATGGCAGTCGCTGACGATGCCGAACGATCCGAAGTTTGCCTGCGCCGGAGCGGGCTCGACGCAGCGGCTGGACCTGCCCAACGGCGACATTCTTCTGCCGATTTATTTCAAGCGGCTGAAAGCGAAGCAGTACGCGTCGACGGTCGTGCGCTGCCGCCTGGAAGGCGAGACGCTGAAATATGTCGAGCACGGTTCGGAGCTGACGATCGATGTTCAGCGCGGACTGTTTGAGCCCTCAATCACACAGTTCAAAGGAAAGTTTTATCTCACTATGCGAAACGACGTGCGCGGCTACGTTTCCGTCTCCGACGACGGCCTGAAATACAGCGAGCCCAAGGCGTGGACGTGGGACGATGGCAGCGACCTGGGGACGTACAACACGCAGCAGCACTGGGTCGCGCACAGTGACGCGCTCTTTTTGGTCTACACGCGCAAGGGCGCAAAAAACGATCATGTCTTCCGGCACCGGGCGCCGCTGTTTATTGCGCAGATCGATCCGGAGAAACTCTGCGTCATCCGTGCGACTGAAAAGGAACTGATGCCCAACCGCGGCGCGCGGCTGGGAAATTTTGCCATCACTGAAGTCAGTGCGAATGAGACGTGGGTCACCGACGCGGAATGGATGCAACCGAAAGGCGTTGAGAAACACGGCGCAGACGGAAGCGTCTGGGTCTCAAAAATTCACTGGTCAAAGCCAAACGGGCTGATGAAGCCGTGACGTGCGCGGTGGCGATTGTGCCTTTGTCTCGCGCCGGCATCGCGCGGATAATGAACGCATGTCGAGCGACCGGCCGAAAACTCCTGCCACACCTGCGCCCGCGATGAACTGGCCGCGCGCGATCGCGCATGTCGATCTCGATCAATTTTACGCTGCGGTTGAAATCCTGGATTTTCCGGAGCTCAAAGGCAAGCCGCTGATCGTCGGCGGCAAGCCCGGCAGCCGCGGCGTGGTCTGCACCGCCAGCTACGAAGCGCGCGTCTTCGGCGTGCACTCAGCCATGGCGAGCACGCAGGCGGCCAAGCTCTGCCCGCACGCGATCTGGCGCACGCCGCGGATGGCGCGCTATGCTGAAAAATCACGCGAAGTCCGCGCGGTGTACGAGCGTTTCACTGATATGATCGAGCCGCTGGCGCTCGACGAAGCGTTTCTGGATCTGACCGGATCGATCAAACTCTTCGGCCCGCCGGAAACCATCGCGCGGCGCATCAAGGATGAAATTTTCAGCGCGACCGGGCTCGTCGCCTCTGTCGGGCTGGCGTTCAATAAATTTCTCGCCAAGGTCGCCAGCGATCTTGAGAAACCCAATGGGCTGGTGATCGTTCCGCCGGATCCGTCCGCCGCCGAAGCGCTGCTGGCGCCGCTGCCGGTCTCGCGCCTGTGGGGAGTTGGCCCGAAAACGGCGGAGCGGCTGGCGCAGCTCAACGTGAAAACCATCGGCGACCTGACGCGGCTCGACGCGGAGTTTCTCACGAAAATGCTGGGCGCACAGACGGCAAAGCATCTGCTGCTGCTGGCGCGCGGCATCGACGCGCGCGACGTGGAATCGGGCGATCGTCCCAAATCCATCGGCCGCGAGAACACCTTCGCCACCGATCTGCGCGACCGTGAAGAGATGGAGCGCGAGCTGCTCGCGTTCTGCGACGAAGTCGCCGCCACGCTGCGTGCCCGAAAGCTGCGCTGCCACGGCGTGACGCTGAAAGTGAAGTACGCCGATTTCACGCGCACCGCGCGTGCCGCCTCGTTTGAAGAAGCGACCGACGTGGCCGACAAACTCTATGCCGCGGTCGTCGATCTGCTTCGCACGAAAGTTGATCTGAAAGGCAAAGGCGTGCGTCTGCTCGGTGTCGCCGCGCACCGCCTGGTCGCTGAGAACGAGAGTACGCCGACGCTCTTTCCTGACGAGCACGCTTTGCGCCTGCGCCGCGCGGCTGAAGCCACCGACCGCGTGCGCGCGCGTTTCGGCGACGGCGCGCTGGTACGCGCGCGCCTGCTCGAAGGGCGCTCGAAGAACACCGGAACGCCCGGCGAGCGCCTGCCGGCCGAAGAATGATCTGTAAAACCCTCCCATATGTGATACATGTGGTGTAATCATTCATAAGCAAACGAAACCGGCATGTGGCGAGGGACGCGATGTCAGTCGAACAGATCCGTAAGCGGCGCAAGAACCAGTACGACATTCTGCGTGGGCTCCATTTCGAAGGCCGCCTCAGGCGTTCGGAACTCAGCCGGCGCTACGGCATCCGTAAGTCAAGCGTTACGAACATTGTTGTCGAGCTCATCAAGAACGGCGTCATCGCTGAAGATGAACCTACCGACACGCGCAGCCGTCTCTATCTTGAATCCAAAAAATTTCACGTCGTTGCGGCCGCGATCAAGCCGCGCGAAATTCTTTTCGGCCGCGTCTTCATGGACGGGCGCATGGAACACACAGGCGTGCAGTCGTTCAAGCCCAGTTCGTCGTCGCGCCAGATTCTCGATATCGTGGCGGATCGTTTTCAGCGCGACATCGCCGGCCGCGAAGAGGAGATCCTTGGACTGGGCGTTGCCGTCCGCGGACTGGTCGATCCGCGCGAAGGCCGCTGCCAGTTTGCCGCCAATCTGCCCAACTGGAAAGATGTCCCGGTCCGCAGCGTTCTACAGGAGCGCCTCGGCTATCCGGTTCTGGTGGACAACGACGCGCGCTGCCAGCTGTGGGCTAACGCCTGGTTTGAGCGGCTGTTGAAAACGCATTCAGACGTGTTCTACCTCTCGATCACTGACGGCGTCGCCGGCGCCTATATTGCGCATGGAAAGATGGTGCTCGGCGCGCGCTTCTGCGCGGGCGAAATCGGTCACACGCGCGTGGGAAACGAACGCCGCGCCTGCCAGTGCGGCGGAACCGACTGCCTCGAAACATATTGCAGCCTGCCGGCAATCATCGACGAAATTCAGCGTGCGCGTCCCGCGCTCAACCTCGAGACGGCCGCTGACGTCGCGCGCGCGGCGACCAGCGACACGGCCGTCGAGCAGATCATCGACCGCGCCATCGAGCGCTTCTCGCGGGTGCTCAGCGGCGTGTGGAGCGCGCTCGATCCGGAACTGCTGGTCATCGGCAGCCACGACCGCAGCTTTTCGCGTCTGCTCTGCCCGCTTTTTGTGAAGCATCTGAAAAACCAGGGCTGCCGAACCATCAACGCCGCGCAAATCATCACGGCCGATTCGGAAGATGAGACGCTGCTGCAAGGCATCGCCGCTTATGTGATCGAGGACTCTTTCCAGCGCAGCACGCCCGCCATGCCCAGGCTTGGAACGCTTGAGGAGCCGCCCGTGCTTGTGGAGAAGGCTCCGCGCCGCCGCAAGAAGGCGCTGGTTTAAATCCACCACAGAGAGCACAGAGGAACGGATGTGGGGCGCAGGCGCGATTGAATGCGTCTCAAGTGAAAGACTTTGGCTCTGCTGATTAACAAAACTCCTCTGTGCTCTCTGTGATCTCTGTGGTGAAAAAAACACCCGCTTATCGCACATATGATATTTAAGGTTTGAATGCGCCAGTAAGTCTTTCTATCTGACGGGCAGGACGCGGTTTATTCTTCAGGCTTCAGGATCGTTCCGATGCAAACCATTTTACGCGGGCCTTTGCGGGCTCATGAGACGGCTGCGCGCTGGCGCGATGCGTTCGGCAAGGATGAAGTCATTCAGCGTGTGCGGCCGCGCGAATCGAAAAAATATCTTCCCAATCCGCACCGCGGCACCACCACCTTTCAACGCTTCAACGGCGATGCGCTGTATCCAGGCATGGAGTGGGACGACAGCAAGGGCCCGGAGCAATTCAGCGCGTTGCAGCTGGGCCAGCCGCTGGCGAACGCGCAGTACCCGCACACGACACTCGCGTACTGCCGTTGGCTCTGGTCCGTGCTCGAACCGGCAAAAGGAAAAATCCGCTGGGAGATCGTTGACGGCGCGCTGGCCGCGGCGCGTGCACGCGGGCAGACGGTGCAGATGCGCATTCAGCCGTATATTGGCGACGATCTGCCGCCGTGGTTCTGGCAGCTTGGCGGAAAAGCGGCGCGCGACGGCGACCCGTCACGACGGGAGCCGGATCACAATCATTCAGCATACTCGACGCATTTCGGGGACATCCTCCGCGCCTTCGCCAAGCGCTACGACGGGCACCCGGACCTGGAAAGTTTCGATATCGCCTACGGTGGGCCATGTGGCGAGACGGGCGGCAACACCACGGTCGCGACCGCGAAAAAGCTTGTCGACATCTATCTGAAATCGTTCCGCAAGACGCAACTCGTCTCGATGCTGGGCACGCCCGGCTGCGCGCACGCGTCGAAACTTGCGCGCGTGGGCTGGCGCGCGGACTGCTTCGGCGATCTGCGCAGCGAAGGGAAGGGCGTCGTCCCCGACGGCCTGTGCTGGAATCACATGTACGATTCGTATCCTCGCGAGGTCTTCGAAAACGGCGTCAGCGAACGCTGGAAGACGGCGCCGGTGACGCTCGAAACGTGCTGGACCGTGCCGTACTGGGAGATGAAGGGCTGGGACGTTGACTGGATTCTCGAGCAGGGGCTGAAATACCACGCGTCCATTTTCATGCCGAAATCGTGTTACATTCCAGATCGCTGGCGTGACAAGATCGACGCGTTTGATCGCCGTCTCGGATATCGCTTTGTGCTGCGCCAACTGAATCTGCCGCTTGAAGCGAAACCCGGGGCGCGAATTCCCTTTTGGATGTGGATTGAAAACGTCGGCGTCGCGCCCCTCTATAGAGATTATCCGCTCGCGCTGCGCTTCCGGCAGGGCGAGACCTCGCACATTGTCAATCTCAACAGTGACGTGAGAACGTGGCTGCCGGGCGACGTCATTCACGCCGGAAAAATCACCGTCCCCAGAAAGCTTCAGCGCGGTGAGGCGAAGGTTGAGATTGCCATTCTCGATGAAGCCGGCTCCGCGCCGCGCATCCTGTTCGCAAACGAAGGCGCTGCCGCAACGGGTTGGCTGCCGCTGACGAAAATGGACGTGATTGCGTAGAATGAAGTGTGCTCTGGTCGCAGTGCTGTTCATTTAACGCCAAGGACGCGGAGAGCGCCAAGATCGCCAAGAAGGCACTAATAAGTTCTTTCTTGGCGCTCTTGGCGCCTTGGCGTCCTTGGCGAAAAGAAAGTGCTGAAATCCGCAACCCCCTTTTGCTTTACGCGCGGTGGCAAATTGCTTAACGTTCCACGCATGATCACGACCGTGCTGATGCCCAAACTGGGCGAGACCGACGCCTTCACGTTCACCATCGAAAAATGGCTGCACGCCGAGGGCGAGAGCGTCCGCAAAGGCCAGCCGCTTCTCGTGGTCACCACAGACAAGACCAGCCTGGAGGTCGAAGCGCGCGCCGGCGGAGTGCTCCGGAAAATTCTGTTTCAGGCCGGCGAACGCGTCACGGTAGGAACCGTGATCGCACTGATCGGGCCGGCGAAAGTGGCGTTGCCGGCGGCCCTCTGCGTGCGCCAATTGAAAGCACCGCCGCTTTTTGTGAAAACTCCCGAGACGTCGCGCGCGTCTCTGGCTGAGCCGGTGATCGAGCATCGCCCCGCCAGGCGTGATGCTTCAATCGATTCGACACTGACTACCCGTGACGGCCGTCTGCCTCCTTCTCCGGTGGCGTTGCCGCGCGAAGGGCTGCCGCGCATGTCGCCGCGAGCCCGCCGGCGCGCGCGCGAACTGCGTGTCCCGTTGCAGGCTCTGCAGCTTCCGGTTGCCGGAAAGCGCATCACCGAACGCGAAGTGCTTGCCGCCGCAAAGGCGTTTGAGGCCTTGCCGCTCACTCCGCTTGCTCGGCAGGAGGCTTACGAGAAAGGCCTCTCGCCAGCGGTTTTGCGCGAGGCCGCGGCGAAGCACACGCCGCTTGCGCATGCAGACGTCGCCAATCTTCCGCCCGAGCCGCTCCGGCTTCCGGCCGAGCGCGCGCCTCTCAACGCGCTGCGCCGCGCCGTGGCCGAGAACATGGCTTACGCGCAGCAGTTTATCCCGCAGTTCTCGGTGGACATGCTCGTGAGGGCTGACCCGGTTTTGCAGCTGCGGCAGAAGCTGAAAAAAGAGTGGAGCCGCCGCGAGCAGCCGTCGATCGACGATTTCTTTATTCGCGCGCTGGGCCTGGCGCTGATGGAAGACCGCTTCAAACCGTTCCGCGGGCTGGTCGATGGCAACGACGTCGTGTACCGCGGGGAGATCAATGTCGGCTTTGCCGTAGCGCTCGGAGATCAGGGCGTGATCGCGCCCGTGGTGAAGGGCGCCGAGCGACTTTCGCTGAAAGAGATTGCCTGCTGCACGAAAGATCTGCTCTCGCGCGCGCGGCGCAAAACGCTGAGCCCAGCCGATTACTCCGAAGGCCTGCTTACGGTGTCGAATCTGGGAATGCTGCCGGTGGACAGTTTCCGTGCTATCGTGCGGCCGGGTGAATCGGCGATTCTCGCAGTGCCCAGTCCGCAGCCGCGCTTCGTCACCGATCCGGAAGGCGAAGGACTCTTTGGCCCGGACAGGGAAGGCCGTGTGACCATGGCCACGACCTGGCAACTGAGCCTCAGTGCCGACCACCGGCTGGTGGATGGCGCGCTTTCAGCGCATTTTCTTCTAAAAATCAAGAACCTGATGGAATCTCCCGGACGACTAATATGATATACTAGCAGTTGCCGCTGAGGGGGTGCTGGACGCGATGAAAAGCGACCTGGAGCTGATGGAGGAGTTCAAACGAGGCGACCGAAACGCCTTTCATAAGCTCATCCGGCGCCATCACGTGGCCGTGCTCAACTTTTTTTATCCGCTCTGCGGCATGCCCGAATTTTCCGAAGAACTCACCCAGGACGTTTTCCTGCGCATTTTCAACGATCTCGATCCGCGGACCGAGGTGTCGCTGTGGAAGATTCACCGCAATGAGGCGACTCATCCGACGTCGCGTTTTTCGACTTACCTGATGCGCACGGCTTATCTCTGCTGGAGCGAATATCTGCGGCACAACGGTTCGCCGGTGCGCGCGCTTGTCCCGGCTGGACAGGCGAGCGCCGGTCTGGCGACAACGGACTCGTATGCGCTGCTGGCGCCGGTCGCGGAGGAGCTCAAGCCGGTGATGGTGCTGGCGGAGATCGGCGGCTTTTCGTACGCGGAGATCGGAGTGATTCTTCATCTGCCGCCGAATATGGTCAGGCACCGGATGAAAGAAGGATATGCGCAGCTTCAGGCCAGCGTTCACGCGCGTGCGGCCGGGGCGAAGAAGACGGCGGCCGCGGGTGTGAGCGGGCCCGAGACTGGCACAAGCGGATCGGCTGCAGCCCAGCCGGGCTCGTGAAACCGGATTGAACATGTACTGCGAACAGAGCCGCGATTATCTGACAGCGCATCTGCATCACGAGATGTCGCACGCCGAGAATGATCGGTTGCAGCGGCACCTTGCCGTATGCGCGGCGTGCCGCACGGCGCTCCAGGAGCAGACTGCGATTATGCGCGCGCTGCGGCAGACAGTTCCGGTGGAGCCGTCGGCGGAAGCCCGCCGCGCCTTGCAGCGTCGGGTGGACAAAGACATTCATTACCTGCGCGCCGGAAGAAGTGAAACGCCGCGCCTTGCAGCGCCGCCGCCGCCGCCTCTGCTGGGCTACACGCCGCCAAAAGCGCTGCCCCCCGCATCCGATCTTCCGCGTGGCCTGCTGATGCAGCCTTCCGGGCCCGTGATACCGCCAGTGCTCGCTGCGCCAGTTTCCGGTCGCATGCAGGCAAGCCCCCGGCAGGAACCCGATCTTCTGCAGGTCTCGAGCGTGCTGATCTGGGCGACGTTCGTCCTGCTGCTGGCTGTGGGTGTCGGCGTGGTGGCGCTCAGTCTCAAGCCGCCGCGCGCCGAGCCGGACACTGGGCGACTGCAGCGCCTGGCTTCGCGCAGCCGCATGGATGAGCGCCATGCCGCGCAGGCCCGCGGCCGCCTGGCCGAGAGCCTTATCAATACGCAGATTCAGCTGGGCAATACACGCGTTCAGAGCGGCACTCTAGTGGTGCTGCCGCACCACGATCCGTCCACGGGTGAAACGTTCGTCGTCGCGTACCGTCCCGAGGACATCGAGAGGCTCAAGGGAGATCCGAAAATAGATCAGGCAGTATTTTCGGCGATGCTTGAATCTGCGGCGAAGGTCGAAGTTTCGGATGGAAAATGCATGCTGCCGCGCGAGCTGCTCGAGAAATACATCGGAGCGGAATACAAGCTGTCGGTGCTCGACCTGGACCAGCGCATCGAAATCTGGTCCTCGTCGCAGCTGGAAAAGTACCGCACGAACGCGCCGATTGAGATCAACGTCAGCCTGCCCGCGCGCAACGGTTTGCCACCGATAAAAGTCACGGAGTGACACTCGCGCCAGCTCCCGCTGCCAAGAGTCTGCGTTACGCCCGCCAAGTCAAGCTGGCAGGTGTTTTTAGCGTTCTCAAGTACGCGCGGATGTTCTATAGTAAGCCCCGCTTGCACCCCATTCTGCTAGAGGAAGAATCACATCGCGATGTTCACTCAACTGCATTTCTCACGCCTGCTCAGCGAAGCCGCTCTCGTCCTTTTCCTGGCATCTTTCTCGAGTCTCGCCGCCACAACGTATTACGTGGATGGGCAAAGCGGTGCGGATTCGAACGCGGGAACAGCACCCGATGCTGCATGGAAGACGCTGGCAAAGGTTACTGCCTCGCAAAATCTGCTGCAGCCCGGCGACAGCATCCTCCTGCGCAGCGGTCAGACCTTCACCGGTCCGCTGGTTCTGCAGAAGTCAGGTACGCCGGAGCTGCCGATTACCGTGAGCCGCTACGGCGACGGAGAAAAACCGGAGCTCACCGGTTTCGCGACCGCGAAGAACTGGAAGGCAGTTGCCGATGGCGTGTGGGAAGCGGAGTGCCCTGAATGCGTCAACGCGGTCAACGTGGTGACGGTTAACGGCGTCATGTACCCGATGGGCAGATGGCCCAACGCCGATGCGCCCAATGGCGGATATTTAACGGTCGATTCGCATGTCGGCAAGATTTCGATCACAGATGCCGAGCTTCCCGCTGAGCCGAACTGGACCGGCGCGGAAGTGGTCATACGCAAATTCCGCTGGGTGATCGACCGCAATCGCATCACGGGGCATACCGGAAACACGCTGACGTACCAGGCCGCATCGACATATGACGGCGTGGACCGGCATGGCTACTTCATACAGAATGATCCGCGCACGCTCGACGCGTTCGGTGAATGGTACTTTAATGCGGAGAAGAAGGTGCTGCGTGTATTCTTCGGCAAGAAAGAGCCCGAGCAGTGCGTCGTGAAAGCGGGAGCAGTTGAAAACCTGATCGTGGCAAGAGACCAGCAGCACATTTCGTTTTCCGGATTGAAGATCACCGGAGCCAACGGCATGGCGCTGACGATTCAGGGATCGACGGGAATCAGCGTGCGTGACTGCGAGATTCGCTGGACCGGACGCAACGCTATTGACGGCGCCAGCATCAAGAAATTTACGATAGAAGACTGCGTTATCAGCGACACAAGCAACAACGCGATTTCATTTCCCAATGGTGTGTTCAATAGCATCGTGCGCCGGGTGACTATCCATAACACCGCGATGGCAGCTGGAATGGGCGCCAGCGGCGATTCTTCCTACAACGCCATCACCATGCTGCACGGGAATGATAATCTGATTGAGTCCTTCACGATCACCAACACCGGCTACAACCCCGTGCATTTCAGCGGCAGCCGCGTCACCGTTCAAAACGGTTTCATCGATGGCTTCGCGTCAGTGAAAGACGATTCAGGCGGAATCTACACCTGGACCGGCGCTACCGACAGAACCGTGTATACGGATCGAAAAATTATTGGAAACATCATCTTAAACAGCGATGGCGCTCGCGCGGGCGCGGAGGGGGAGACCAAGGGATTTGGAATCTACCTCGACGACGCGGCCGCCAATATTGAGGTCACTGGGAACACCGTTGCACATACAGACGGCGGCATCTTTCTTCACAACGCTCATCACACGAACATCAGCGGCAACACGTTTTTCGACAACGATGTTCAGATGCTCTTTATACACGACGGCATTGACCCGGCGGCCAAAGCCGAGATTCGCGAAGTGGTCTCCACGGAAAACACGCTGATCTCGCGGACACCTTCGCAGCTCGTTTTAACGGCGAGGTCCATGACCAATGATTTCGCGCAGTTCGGAACCTTTGAGCGCAACATCTATGCGCGCCCCCTGGATCAGAATTTAATCATTGACCATGAAGTAAGAGATCAGCGATCGCAGGCGTATGACCTCGAAGGCAGGCAGGCGGTCACGGGTCTCGACCGTACTACCCGGCCGTCTGCGGTGAAGCTGCAGCCGTACACAATAAATGATCTCGGGCCCAATCTAGTGGTCAACGGCGACTTCAAGGCCAACGTTTCAGACGCCTCATGCTGGACGGCGACAAACAACAGCACAATCACATGGATGGACGGAAAGCTGGACGGCGGTGCTTTGCACCACAGCTACAAAGCGCCATCGGCAAAGCCGACACCTACGCTTCTCATGGTCAATGCGCGGGCGCTTAAAGGCGGCAAGCATTATGTGCTGCGCTTCAGTGTCCTGGGTACAGTAAACAACGGCTCTGCAAGCGTGCGGCTGCGCCGCGCCAGGGATCCGTGGGACGGTTTGACGTCTGGTCAATATGTTAAAGTGGACACCACACGACGCGAATGCGAGCTTGTATTTAAGGCGCCTTCGGATCAGCCGGCCTGTTATGTTGAATGGAGTTTTAACGAAGGAGACGGAACGCTGTGGCTGGATAACGTCACGCTTCAGGAAGCCAGCATCACCGAGCTCGACCGCAAATTCCGCCTGGAATACAACCGTACCAATGAACCGCGCTCAATTCCTCTCGAGGGCGAGTGGGTGGATGTGTCGGGCACGGTGTATTCCGGAAACCTGACGTTACCCCCGCGCGGGTCCAAGGTGCTTATCAAGCAAGCGCCATAAGCAACAACGATTATTGCAGATCCGCCAGGTTCCGCAGAATGGCTTATCTTCTTTT
>Ga0196964_10001670_pt1 | contig 11102 bp, 4 predicted proteins | sample S1_10metaG_FD_148615 | JGI IMG/M metagenome (GOLD analysis project Ga0196964, IMG submission 148615) | Soil microbial communities from Anza Borrego desert, Southern California, United States - S1_10 | ecosystem: Environmental > Terrestrial > Soil > Desert | place: USA: California | collected... | reverse complement strand
CACTCAGGAAGAAGCCGATATAGCCACGGACGAGAGCCGCCGTCTCACGGACGACAACGCGGAAAGCTTCTCTATCTCCAGCCTTCACGCTCTCTACTGCGGCATCAAGCTCGCCGGTCATCGTACTGCTCCCCTTCTATCAACTAATAGACATGGACTGGCAAGTATCACAGGAATTTTCCGATCAGAGTGCGCACTGGCGGACGCGAACGCCCTGTCTGAGAAAATGACGGGTTGCGCGAACACGCGCGCGGCTGGCGGTGAGTGCTCCTAAAGCGAGGAGAACCCTCACAGCTGAGCTGCGGCTTGCCGGTATGTCCGCAGCCAGCAAGCAGGCGAATCATCTAACCTGCTATAGGATAGACGGTTGCGGACTTTCTAGGAACGCTGTCCTAAACCGGAGTTGTATTGACCTGCCCGCGCTAATGTACCAGTGGTTATGAGAGCTTTTCCTAAAACAGCGCTTCCCTCGAGCCCCGCTGCTCCATCGCTGTCGGCGTCGGTCGCACCGCCGCACCGACGATGGCAGCGGTGCGAGCCTGCTGCTCCCGAGCTTGAGGCTGAGTTAGCAGCGCGATGCGAACTCCGCTGGCGTCGCATAGTTCAGCGCGCTGTGCGGACGTTCTTCCTTGTATTCCCTCCCATACTTTGCCACCAGCACCTTCGCTTCCGCCAGCGTGTCGAATACTTCACGCTTCAGCAGTTCGGCTCCCAAGCGGCTGTTCAACGTTTCACTGTATGCGCCCCCATTCGGCTCCAAACGTGCGCACTACCTCCGCAATGAACTAACCGCCGTTGTCTGAACGGATGTTCTTTGGCGCTCCCCGTGGCCTGCTCCCCAAGAACTGAATCAGGTGTTATGAGAGTTCTTAGCGCGTGTCCATTTCCCTGCCTAAAAATCTCCCGCAGGCGGGGGCGGTGCCACGGCGGGTGGATCCGTTGGCGTCCACTTCTTCAGTAACTGTTCAACGTAGAAGTTAAAATTGGGATCGCCCTTCAATGTTGTCAGCGCCGCGAGCAGTTCATCGGTCCGTACCGTTTCAACCACGGCAAGGGAGGCGGCTCGCGTGAACTTCTGTGCCTTGTCGTCTCTGAGCCACTTTGCGAGGAACCGCGATGCAGACTCAGAGGGCGTGCGCGCAGCCGCCTGGCCCAGCGCGTCCCGAATGTTCTGGGGGAGCTTGTCATAACTGTCGAGAAGCTTTTTGAACTCAGGCTCGAGTGCCTTGTCCGGTCGCAGGCTTGCGGCAAGCGCCGTGCGAATATCGACGGGAGACTTTTCGTCCAGCAGCAAGTCTGCCGCGCCGGTCACTGCATCGCCACTTAGCGACGCTGCGTACAAGGTGGCGCCTTCCCGCTTCAGTCGCGCATCTGAATCATTCATTAGATCCCGGCCCAGTTCCCGCGCTGCGGCCAGAGCCTCTGCAGGAATGTTCGGCTGCAAACGCAAGCGGTGAACGGTCGCGTAAAAGCTCACGTCCCTCAGCAAATCCTTTTTTGTTCTATACAACTCAGCAGACGCTTTCAGCAGCCTGGGTAGTGTCTGGGGATCGGACAGTACAGACATAGCGTTGTGACGCAGCGTTGAAGGGCTCGCAGGATCGACCACGATCTTGAGCAACCACTCCGCGTACTCCGGAGGTGCTGTATCGATATGAACGGAGCTAAGGACTTGATTATAGTTCTCCGGAGGCACTTTTCCTTCCATCAACATCTTCGTCAGCGCGGCGTTGGCAGCTTTGTCCTGGGCTGACGCGAGCGTCGTAAGCAGCGTCCAACGGGCTGCCTCAGAAGCTCCATTCTCGATGAGAGCTTTCGCCTTCTCGACTTTATCACTAAGCGCGTTCAGGTGCTTGAACCGGCCGCGGCGGATGTCATTCGCCATGCGCGCGATGGGACCGGCAGATCTTTCTGCGAACGTCGCCTGTGGTAAACGGTCGATCACCGTCTCCAGTGCTGTCGAAATCCACTCGGGCAGAGGCTCTTCCGGGCGCAGAGTCGTGCTCGCGTGTGTCATGAAGTTTCCAAAGGCATCGAAAGCGGCTTCGGCTTCGGCAGAATCTTCGGCTTTCAACGAACGTGCGATCATTTGTTCCATGGTTTGCAGGAAAGCGCGGCGCGTCTCAGCCCCTTCCGGATGATTAGTGGCGTACAGAATTGATCCGCGCATCACGACTGATGCAAAGACACGGATCGCTGCTATCCGTAATGATGAGTCCTCTGACCGCATGAGTTCATCGATCCGCCGGATCCACACTCGCGACAGTTCTGCGCGCACCGCGATCGCATGCTCCTGCGCGGTTGAGATGCCCAGCAGTGCAGGTGGCTCGGCGCGAGCGAGCAGGTCGGGTAGAAACTTCTGGTCGAAATCGGGAAGTGAATTGCTGTAAGCCAGTCTGCAGATGAGCTCGTTCGCCTTGCTTGCGAGGAGTGCGTCCACTAGCTTTCTGCCCTGCGCATCTGAAAGTCTCGCGTGGAAAAGTCTTGGGCCGAGAGCGGCGGCTAGGAGCGAGTTGGGGCTCTTCTGGATTGCGGCAATGACTGTATCGAGCAGGTCGTCTCCGGCTCCGCGTTTCGCAATAATTTCAGCCCCCGCCAGCGCCTCGAGAGGCAGTGCCGAGGCCAGTGCTTTGTTTCCCACCCCCTTTGCATCGACGTTTGCAGGCGGGTTGACCTCCACGACCGTCGCGATGGCAGGGACTCGCAGGACCGGGTCATTCGATTGAAGCGCGTCCACGAACGGCTGCGGCGGCGCCCCCGGAAGGAGTCCAGCGGCAATCGCGCCTACGAGGCGCATGGTTGTTCGCGAGGATTTGTTCAGCGTTAAAATGGGCTGCAGGGCTTTCATCAGTGCCGTCATTTCATTCCTGTCTTTCAGATTCGGGAACTTCCGAAATCCCACCTTGCCGAACGCGAGCGCGAGACCGACGGTCTGATCTGACTGCCGTAGAGACGTCAGCAGTGCGACGTTTTTCTCGATCGACTTCAGGTCAGGAGCAAAGCCCTCATCGATCCGCGCTGCGAGCATGCTGACCCATGGCCCTGCTTTTTCGAACAGGGAGGAAAAACCTTCCGGCGCCAGCATCTCGTTGGGCGCGTCAGCCTTCATAATCCCCATCAGCCCCAGGAGTATTGCCTGTACGATCGGGTTTGGCTCGCGTTCAATCTTTCCGAGGAGCGTTTGAAAAGCTGGCGCATAGGGGCGACGTAGTTGATTGAGTTCGCAGACGTGGTCGATGAATCGGATCGCTCCCGACGATTCATTGGGAGCGGGCGGAAGCTTGTGCCGGCCGAAGGCTGCCGCCATTCGCGCTGCAGCGCGCAGCGTGGCTCTCGGATCGGAAGCATATTTCTTCAAAAGCGCAGGGTCTTCGTCATGAATAATCTCGTACAGGGCTACAAGACCCACGCCGGCGGCGATTTCATCTTTGTCCTCGGCGAGTTTGCGCAGGTAGGTTCTCGCCTGGGCCCGTTGCGAAAAACGCAGTTCGCGGGCCGCTTCGAGCAGCAGCACTGAACCGGCACGGACGTCCGGATCGCGCGATTGCGCAAGCGCCTCAATGTCATCCCACGTCTTCGTAAAGGTTGTTCGGTCAGCCAGTACGATGACTGAGGAGATCATGTCGAACACCGCCCTTGCCAGCGCAACTTCATCCTCATCCGTCCATTCAGGAACGATAACCTGGTCGCCCTTTGTTTGGGCCTTCTCCAGTTTTGCTTCGAGCCACACGAATGTGCGAAGTGCCGCGCCGAATTGTTTCGCGCCGCCGCGGTCGCTGGCCACGGGAACCAGCGCCAGCAGTTCGCCTTCCGTGCGGATGATCTCAAAGCCTCGCGGCCAAAGGATCTCGCGCAGGATCTTGCCCGTCGGCATGTTCTGGGCCGAGAAAGTGATGGGCTCAGCGTTCGTGATCAGTTCCTGCGCGAACGCAACGCGCACGCCGGTCTTCGCCTGGAGATCTTTAAAGACGTCTGCCAGCGGCGTGTTTTCGTAAGCCACTGTGGCGTTGCGTTGCAGTGCGTCTTCCGCGAGCAACGCTGAGCAGAGTGAGACAACGAACAAAGCCCAAGAAATCGTACGGATCATGGTTCCCTCACAATGACGTCGAACTCGGAAAATTTATAGTTAAGCCCACACGAAATGAGCACGATCTCGATCACCTCGCGGGGCGGTTCGTCGGCGACGGCGATGCTGACGTTCCGGTCGCGCATGTTGTGTGGAAGAACAAAACGATAGCTGCTGTTTTGCTCGATCCAGCGCAGCACTTCCGTGCAGGGGCGCTGTGTAAATGTCGTGTAATCGCGCGTCCAGAGCAGCGCGGTATTCGGGTCAATTGCAGTCAAACTGGGCGCAGCGCCTGCTAAAGCCATGGCGCTCTGTCCTCGGGTGACGTTCAGGGCCGCTCTGCCCTGCGCTACCTCGACGGTGCCTTCCAGGACATTTACTTCGCAAGTGCCGCTGCTGACGCCCACGCCGAACCAGGTTCCCACCACGCGAACTGTTGCGCCTGCGTCCACAATAAAGCTGAGCGGGGATGCGGACGCACGAACATAGACGCGGCCACTCTGAAGCTGAATGCGGACGCGTTCACCTCGGTGTGGTTTCTGCAGAAGTACAGTGGCGTTGCCGTCTGTTTTCACAAGGCTGCCATCATTCGTTAAGAAGCGCGCGCGTGACCCCGGCAGCAGTGTGTCTCCAGCCAAGAGGATCACATTTGGCTCGAGACGGAGGATCTTTCCGTCACGCTTTACCTGCATCGCGTCCATTGTGCTGCCGACCGTCACAGGGGTTTCCGGCAACAGCAGCCACACTCCGCAGCCGACAAGGACAATCGCGGCGGCGGCTCCGAGGTACAGCGGCCAGCGTGACCGTGGGGCCGGAGTGAACACGACCAGCGCGGGTTTCGGAATGGCGCGAGCAGTCGGCGTATTTACGGGTTTGCTCGCAGCCTGCAGGACGGCATCCGTGGTCTCAACCCGCGGTTGCTGGCCCGGTGCATTGCGCAGGAGTTCTTCGAGCGCTTTCTCAGTCATGGCTCAAGAACTCCTTCATGCGTCCCAGCGCGGTGCGATAGCGTGTCGCCACCGTCCCCTGCGGCGTCCCGGTCATTTCGGCAATCTCGCGAAAGCCGAGGTCGGCGCGCGTGTGGAGCAGCACCACTTCGCGCTCGCCTTCAGGCAGCGCATCTATCGCGGCGTTCAGTTTTCGCAGCGTTTCCGCATTTTCGATATTCGCGCCAGGAGACATCTCGCTCGTCGTCGGAAACGTCTCTACGCTGACGAATCTCGGGCGGTTCTGCCGATCGCGGCGAACATTCAGCGCCCGGTTTCGTGCGCCTGCGAACAGGTACGCACGCAGGTTCGTGCCGGGATTCAACGCATGGGCGTTCTGTGCCAGGCTGATGAACACTTGTTGCAGGATGTCTTCGGCAATGTCGCGGTCTTTAAGCATGGTGCACAGGTACGTCAGCACGTTCGAAGCGTGGCGGTGGTAGAGCGGCTCAAACGCGTCGCGCCGCCCGCCGCAGAACTCGGCTAGGAGCTCTTCGTCGCTTTGCACCATCGCCATCAGCATCTCATCGGGTACAACACGTGGCAGACGAGCTTTATTGGACTTTCTAAGAATATGCGATTTGAGCGTGCTGCGCGAGGTGCACGGCGTCAAGGCGCGGTAATTTGCTGGAATGGAATGCCAACTTCGCCGAACGTGCCTACGGTCATCGCGCGTTTGAACACAACAAGCGCAACACCTTCGCGATCATCCACGAAACTGGGGCAGTCAGCCATGGTTGTGGCAGCTGAAGCTGTAACGTGCGGGCATGGATTTCAGCGAGTCGAAAGGGCTGTATAGGCGAAAGTCCGATAACCGTAGAAACTACGAGGAGCGCTAATGGCAGTGCGCAGGCTGGCGGGATACCCGCATCAGCGCGCCCCATAACCCAGGAGCATGGTTTGGGCGGACCGTCCTGGCCAGCTCCGTCTCATCGCAACGGCGCGCCGACTCAACCAGCGCAGGCGTAGTCATGTTTGGTCCAACGGGAGTCGCGTCGTTGTCTATCCCGAAACGACCTATGCACTGAGATAGGCGGGGAAGCGTAGGGTTCCCCCGCACGCAGTGCATCTGCGTAGGAGGTAAGGCACGGTTCAAACTTGCGCCAGTCGCCCCGATTATCTTTCAAAACAGCCTGATTCGCCAAAGCGTTGCGCGGCTTGACCCAGGTCAGGCAAAGACTTGTCTCGTCCAGCTCGCGGCAATTTGGAGCCGTTCGTGCTGCGTCCTTCATGTTCCGGCACATACGCCGTTTCCGATGCTCACTTCGCCTTGCCGGTTTTTCCCTGCGTTGCCTTGTAGGTAACGGTCTGCATCGCGGCCGAGTAATAAACCGTCCCCGCGACCGACACTGTCAGTCCTATGGGGATTGTCTTTGGATCACCTGTCTTGGAGGTGGTCTGATTCGTCAGGCCGCTCGATGACAAGCCGTCCTTCAAGTTGCCATTGCGGACGGTCAGAAGGAACGACGTCACGCCATTCCTCGTCTGGACCCTGAGCTTGGCGGAGCCATTCACCGCTCCACCTTTTGCATCGAGAGTAAATTTGGTGCCAGTATCTCCGACCAGGATGCCGACCGGTGTTCCCGCAAGGTTCGCGCCCTCCGGCATCGCAGCCTTCAAGATGATCTTCAGCGCATCCTTTCCTGATGTCGCAAAATTCAAATTGATCGCTGTGCTGCTGGACTTCAAGCTTCCACTGAGCGCGACAGGCTTCTGCGCGGCATCGCTTGAACTCGTACCGGCCAATGCTTCAATGGCATCAGAAATGCCATCCTGATCCGAATCGGTCATTGCGCTGCCGGTGCCGCCACCACCGCTGCCGCCTGTCGTTGGCCCCCCAAAGAATGCAAATGCCGACGTGTTGCCGTTGGAATCAGTGAATGTGGCGGTGAAGTTCTGCGCGAGATCGGCACCGACGTCGGCGGTGATGCGTCCACCCGGCGCCGAGACCCGACCCAGCACCGATCCTCCCTGGTCTCCGACATCGTTGAAGAACTCCACCGTGCCGCTTCCCGGCGTATTGACGGTGATTCGCACCTGACCCGCGGCGCGCGAAAGCGTTCTCAGGTCTTCGACGTTCTCGATCGTCGGCGGCTTGATATTGTCGTTGCTGCCATCGAACAGCTTGATGCCGCCTCGCGAGTTCCGCGTGATACGATTGTTGTTGGCGCTATTGCGGCGGGAAGCCAGTGCTCGGACCTCGACACCTGTTCCGCCGCTGAAGGCGACGGTGTTGCCCTCGCCCGCAGCCGCGCCTCCCGCACGGGTGGCCTGCGTGCCCTTCGCAGGAACACACCGGAACTGCCATTGCCGACACTGCTGCGGCCGCCAATGGGATCATCATCCACCGCGCGACCCGCCACGGTGCCGTTGCCGGAGGCGCCGACGATATTGCCAATGACAACATTATTATCGGTGCCGGCTCCCGCGACGGTGATTCCCTCCAACGCATTGCCGCTGATGACGTTGCGCTCTCCGTCCACGGTGCTGCCGATGACGTTCGACTGCGCTCCGTTCTGAATGATGATGCCGGCCAGGTTCGGCTGCGCCGCCGAGCCGCCGGCGTCCAGCCCCACCCAGCAGCCTTTGACCGTGTTACCGTTGGTCCCGGCGTCGGTGATCTCGATGCCGAACGTACCGTTGCCGGAGATGCGCAGGCCTTCACCATTTGGGCCGCCGGCAACGTTGCGGTCTCCGCCGATGACATTGTTTTTCGCGCCGGCACGGATGCTGATGCCGGAACGCGCAAAACCAAGAATCGTCAGCCCTTTTACCGCGTTGCCGTCGGAACTGATGACCAACCCGTTAGCCGACAGCGCGGCACTGCCATTAATCGAGACTCGCTGTGACGAAGCATCGATCGTGACATTGCCGTCGTCCAGCGCCGGCAGCTCACTGAAGACGTTGATCAGGGTCTCGGCATCCGAATTGACGAGATCGAACTTCTGCGGATCAAAGACGATGTTGTCGGCATTGCGTGCCGAGGCGAGTGCGAGCCTCAGCGAGCCCTGTCCGGAGTCGTTCGTGTTGGTCACGATCCATGTGCCGATGGCGCCGGAGTAGAGATAAAAGTCGATCGTGTTCGAAACCGCGAACTGCGGTACAGGATTGCGCACGCCCACGGGAATGCGGCCGGCGTTCGCGAGCTCCGCTGCGGTGACCGACGCCGTGACCTGGGATGGCGTTCCAAACGTGGTTGCCAGCGGCTGGCCGTTCCAAAGCACCTGCGCGGTCGGCGTGAAGTTCGTGCCATTCACCGTAATGGTGAAGGGAGACATGGTCACGGTCCCGGCGTTCAGGCTGAGACTGGTGACCGTTGGCGGCGCGGGATTCGCCGTCACTGAGATCGAAACGGTCGCGGGCGCCGAGTTCAGATTTCCGTCGTTGGCGCGGAAGGTGAAGCTGTCAGGGCCGACGTAGCCGGCATCCGGCTGATACATCAGCGCCGGCGCAGTGCCGCTCAGCGTTCCGTGCTGCGGCGTCGAAACCACCGCGAACGTCAGCGTGTCGTTCTCCACATCCGTTCCGGCGAGTGTAATCGAAAGGGGATTGTCCTGCTGGATTGACGGCGTCTGGTTCGTCGCAACCGGCGCATCATTGACCGGCAGCACCGTCACGGTCGTGGTCCTCTGAAAGCTTGCCGTCGGCGTGCCGTTGTCGGCAACAGTAATGGTCAACGTCACGGGCGTGCCCACGGGCGTGAATGCGTTCGCAAGAGGCGTGAAGGAGAGCAGCGCCGACGTTCCGGTGATGGTCTGAGGCGTCGTCTGACTGGCAATGATCGCCGTGTTGCTCGAAGTGTATGTAAAGGTCAGCGACTGGTTCTCGAATGGGCCGGCGGAAATGCCGGTCAGCGAAATCGTCGATGGTCCGCTGTCCTCCATCACCGTGGCGCTGGCCGGCACATCCAGGGTTGGCGGGTCATTGACGGGTGCAATGTTGACCGTCAGCGTCCGGGGGAGGCTCGTGTCAGAGCCGCCATTCGCCGTTCCGCCGCTATCTTTTAGAGAGACGGTGATGACTGCGCTACCTGACAAGTCAGCCGCGGGAGTGAACTTCAGCGTCCCTGTACCATCTCCGTTGTCCGTGACGAGGATGGAGGCGTCGGCAATCAGTGTTGAGTCGCTCGAGGAGGCCGTAAACGCTAACGCGTGTGCCGCCGCACCGCTGGTGATGCCGGTAATGTTAACCGTCTGCTGTCCGGCGTCTTCATTGATGTTCAACGTCGGCGTGGCGAGGTTGAACGAAGGTGCGTCATTGGCGTTCGCCAGGGTGAAGCTGTCCGAGAGCGCCGCGATTGTGGCCGTGGCGGAGTAGACGCCGATGGTGCTGTTGGCCGTCAGCGCTGTTGCCGTGGCCACGCCGCTGGAGTTGGTGCTCGCATTGATGGAAGCCATGCCGCCAGCAAATGTCCCGCTGGCACCCGAGCCCGGCACGCTGAACGTAACGGTTGCGCCGGGGATTGGGTTATTGAAACGATCACGCACGGTTGCGGACAGCGTCGTCCCAAAAGCCGTGCCGATCGCAGTCGTCTGGTTGTTGCCGGTCGTGGCCGTGAGACTAAAGGGTGCGCCCACAGAAACGACGACTGATAGCGGGGATGGCGTGGTCGCGGCACCAGCAACAACCTGGATTGCGGCTGTTTCGACACTGACCAGCACGATCGGGACAGAGGCGACGCCGGAAGTGAACAAGACGGGCTGTGCTGATCCAAAATTCTGGCCATTCGCGGTCGGTGTGCCGAAAGCCGAACTGCTGGCCCCTGAGAACGTTGCGTTGACGGAAGCATTCAGGGCTTTGGCCGTATTACCGTATTGGTCACGTGCAAGCACCGTCACGAGCTGAGTCGTACCAGCTTCTTGAGTGCCATTGCCGATCAGTGAGAAATTGTCCAGTCCCAGCGGTGATACGTTGATCGGAAGCGTGGCGTTCTGCTGGATCGATGCATTGCGAACCGCAAGCAAAGCTGTCTCTGCGTTGAATAACTGAAAATCAAGGGTGGCTACACCTGATGTGAACGTCACCGGGATTGAAGAAGTGGAGCTGAAATTGCCGCCGCCCGTGACCCCGGCGGTGGAGAGAACCTGAGGCTGATTGTTGAAAAGGGATGGCATCGCACCTGTAAAGAACAAGTTCTGGGCGGCAGGGAAGCTGGTTTGAACGTTTCCGAAAGCGTCACGCGCCGCGATGGTCAAAGATCCGGCCGCTCCTGCATTGACAGCGCTCGGCCCCGTCAGCTTGAAATGATTGGCCGCACCCGGATTGACGGTGACGCTCAATGGCTGTGTCGTCGTCGCGTTGAGTGCTGGTTCCGAGACGCTGATCGTCGGGCTTTCCGCCTTGGTAAAAATCACGTTCACCGTCGCCGAGCCCGAGGCGAAGTTGATGCTCGTTGGCTGGCCAAATTTAGTGCCTGCGGCGGTCGGGTCCGTCACAGGCTCAGGTGATGACCCTGCTCCTGCGAACACGAGGCTGTGGCTGCCGGTGTAGTCCGTCTGCGGGTTGCCGCTCTTGTCGAGCGCCGTGACGGTGATCGCCTGGCTTTGTCCTGCCTGCCAGACGGCTGGACCGGTAATGCGGAAGTTGGGGCGCTTGCTGTATGTGATGTACTGAGTCCACCGGTCTGATGACGACGTTTCACCGCTGAGCGTCTGGGGGAATGGGGCGCCGAAACTCTGGGGGAAGTAGAAGCCGTCGCCCGGCGCCCCGGGCGCATAGCTGGCAACGATCGTATCTGTCTCCCACGCCAGCCAGTATGTTCCAGGGGTAAGATTCAATACCGACGGTGTGCCGGCACTGATATTGACATCGACAGTTCCGTTCGCCACCGTGTTCGTGACCAGACCCGACTGCCAGATCAGTTTCTTCGGACTTTCATTATTATAAATCGAGAGTCTGACCTTCCCTGTCGCCGCATGGGAGTAGAAGTGCATCGCCGAAACGCTGGCGTTGTCCGGCACGACAATCGCCGAGGCCCTGAGTCTTCCGATGGAACCCGTTGAAAGCTTGGCGATTCTGCCAGGACTTGTGTTGCAGGCGAAATAAACATA
>Ga0196964_10001669_pt1 | contig 11110 bp, 8 predicted proteins | sample S1_10metaG_FD_148615 | JGI IMG/M metagenome (GOLD analysis project Ga0196964, IMG submission 148615) | Soil microbial communities from Anza Borrego desert, Southern California, United States - S1_10 | ecosystem: Environmental > Terrestrial > Soil > Desert | place: USA: California | collected... | reverse complement strand
GCGAGACAGCGACGTGCTGCAGTTCTACTCCAATGTGGATACGACCATTCAGACCAGCGCCGTCACGAGTCCCGATCGCGATATCTTCGTGCGCTACTACGTCAATCCCCAGAGCCACACGCTATGCCGGCAGGTTCTCGAAGATGACACGGGTTCGCATACGTACGAGACCGAAGGGTTCATCAATAATGCCAGCAACGATCAGAACGCGATGTTTGAAGACGTGCGGCAGATGCTCGTAGATTACATGTACTGGGACGAAGTCACCAAGTCGATGGTTAAGCTCACGCCCGCCGGCGGGCCGGCCTTCACGCCGAACGTGCGGCCGACACACATTAACGTCACGATTATTCTTTACGATCGCTATGCCGAGGAGCGTCTAAAGAAAGACCCAATGGCTCCGCCGGACACAACCGGATTCGGGCGGATCCAGGCGTACGCGCGGTTGTATCCGATTCCAGCGCGGCTGTAAGAATGATCTTCAGGAGTTGTTGCGGGGGCGGGAAACGAGAGAGCGCAGTGACGATCGAGAAAAGAGGAGACTCTTTCATTCAAGTTGCGCGCGCGCGCCAGACACGCGGCAGCGTCCTGCTGTTTGTAATCATCATGCTGGCGATGCTGGCGATGCTCGGCACGACGTTCCTTCTGTTCGTGCGCCAGAGCCGCCGCGTGTCCCAGAATGTCATCAACACCAGCGAGGCCGACCTGGCGGCACAGGCCGGGCTGATCCATGCGCAGAAGGCGCTGCGCGCAATGGTGCGCGACCACGTGATCTGCTCGCGGGACGGCGTGTTCGATCCGGCGACGCCGGGCTACAAATTCTCGAACATGCGCTTCTGGACGACACCCAATCAGCCGCCGATGGACAATCCCTACTGGCATTTCGAGATCGATCCGGTCAGTGTTCCGGGCGTCGAATCAGCGGTGCTCAGTTCGCCCGAATCCGGCATCCTGAAGTTCAGCGCTGTGCCTTTGCGATGCGGCGGAACAGGGGTGCTCTCTGCCGCCAGCCTGATCGAAGAGCATGCGCAGCTCGTGGAGCTACAGGGTTCGACCAACGATTTTTACAAGCAGCCTGCGTTGCCAACCGATCCCGTCCGGCAATTGCCGCGCGTAGGCAGCGTGCGCGGTAAATTTGCAGTCTGGATCAAGGATCTGGATGCGGCGCTGTATGCGATACCCACCTCGACTGCCGTAGCGCCCAATCCGGTCGGCAACGACTGGAACATTGATACGCCAAACGTGAGTGATGCCGATCTGATCCGCCAGAAGATCCTCGATGAAATAAGCGATGATTCGAAACCTGAGTACATCGGACTGCAGCCGGACGATATAACCTTTCTGCGCCAGGTCCCGGCTGTTACGCCTCCCGTGTACAGAAATGTGTTCGATTTCATGCAGCAGCTGCCCACTCTCAATACGCTGTCGAGCGATCCGGCGTTCCGGGCTGATCCTTTGGGCGTCGACCAGGCTTACCTGGGCCTGAAGGCCGATGTCGCGTTTTATCTGACACCGCATCTCGATGATCAGGGAATGGTCAAGCTGCACCCGGCCGGAGTTAACATCAATACTGCGCCGGAAGAAGTGATCGAAGCGATGCTTTCGCAGATTCCCGCGTACGACACCGCCACTGGAACGAGCCTGACGTTTGCCACGAAAGATGTTGGCGGCATGAGTCTCGCGCGGCTGCTTGCCAACCGCATCGTCGGAAAACGCCCCTTCCTCTGCCGCATGGATTTCGAAGACTTCGTCGCGGCGCACCTGGAAGGCGATCCCGGCGATAAAAACACGCCACTGGGTGCAGTTGAGTACGCCATTCAGTTCCGCAAGAAGCAGCCGACCGGCAATGACCACGCCGAACTCAACACGCACCAGTACCTCGAGATACCCGGCAGCATCGTCGATCCGCCTTCGCATGGCAGCTACGACAAGCTGCTCTACCCGGTTTACATGGCATCGCGTTTCGCCTCATTTCGAAGCGACACGAACGTCAGCCTGCCCGAAGCCTCGCATGCGTTCGTCCGCCTCAATGCCCGCGAGTTCAACAACCTTCTGAATTCCGTTTTCACGCACCGCTTCACCTCGGGTGAGCGCCAGCTCACCCCGGGCGATGATCGGCAGGTAACTCCTTCAGGAACCACGACGACGCCGGGTGGTATAGGACTCGTCGTAATCCACCCGGGTGCCAACGAGAAACTAGAAGCCAGTCCCAATGGTAACGATGTAAAGGATCGTCGCATTATCGTCTCGGGATCAGATGGCAAATTGCAAAGCAAAGCGACCGGAACGGATGTTCTCGTCGTTGAACCCTCCACCCCATGTATTTTCCCCGGCACTGTTGGAGGCGCGGTAGTCTCCGGCATTCCGCTGAATTCAGACGATCAGAAGATCACTCTTGAATCCGGCGGCGAAATCATCATTCCCGGACCCAATGGCGTTCTGGAAACTGTTCCCGCCGCGGGCGACAAAATTGTCATGCGCGAGAATTCGTACATCCGGCCCAGCAGCGCATCATCGGGACTGCAGACGCCCGTTGATCCAGCCGACTTTCTTGCAGAAGCGATTTTCGCGGGCGCGGATGGAAAAGCGGAAACGAGCGTGTTCGGGTACAGCTACTACTCCCACGATAGCGCGCCAATCGATTATAAACCGAAGTTAAACCCTCTTTATGGCTACGATCCTACAACTGGAACAAACGGCGATCCGGCGAAGTTCACCGATCCGGCCAACGTTGGTAAGTTCGTTTACGTGGGCGCGGCGCCCGATTACGAACCAGCGCCCATTACCACGGCTCTCGGGCCGAAGCAGTACAAGAACTATTCGATGGAAGATCTCAAGCGCTGGAGCTGCATCGGCAATGGTTTTCGCAGCGGCTTCTATGACTTCTTTTTCAATTTCAATGACGCGATGAAGCTGGAGCTCGATGAATCGGAAACACCGTCGGACCCTGCGGACGTTTCCATCGAAGGCATTGACTCCGCGATCAAATTGAGAACACAAGTCCGCAACCCAGCCGGCATCGACGATCTGCAGGAAGTTCCCAAAGGCGACCCGACTGCTTTCGCCGAAGACATCGTCGTATTCCCTGGCCCCAACGGGCTGCTGGAAACTCAACCGGGGGCCGGCGACATGCTGGTGAAAGGCATCCTGGTCGGCCCCACTTCGAGCACCACCGAAGCGGCGGGCGATACGTTCACTTACAATTCAAACGGCGACTACATCATCGTCCCCGATGTCGCGGCAGGCAATACGTCTCTGGCAACCACGCCGGATCCGGCCCAAGGCGACGTGGTGATCGATCTCATCCTTGCCGGAACGGATACGGACGCGGACTCCACCACGTACGACGACATTTTTGACGACACCACGAACACGATCCAGGTCGGCCAGAACGAGCTGAACAATACGTTTGTATGGGGCCCCATGCGTGCCTCGCAAAACCCGTCGGACATGGTTGCTGCCGAAAACGCCGACCAGCGCCCGGACGCCAACCGCGACGTGTCCTGGTCTCCGCCCGTCGCTTTCCGCTCGCGCTACTTTGCCATTTATGTCCTCGCACTGGGCACCGTGAAGGGGTGGATCGGACCTGAGCTCAATCCAGACGATCCCAATCTTCGCACCAACCTCAAGCCTGCCGGCGAGCGGCGCCTCGAGGCTGTCTACGATGCGCTGAAGGATCAGATCATCTGGCAGCGCGCGCCCGTCTCCGAGAAGCATTCTCTCGCCGAGCCTTAAAAGCACGGAACGTGCCGCCTGTCGCAGCTCCCCTTTCATGCCTGTGTTCGGCTGAACGAACGCAGCGTTATTCTGTTCGGCACGAATAAGCGTTCAGGCCAACCGCGCGCCGCATTGCTTCGGCGCGTTTTTGCGTGGACGAGGCTTTTGCCTTCGCTACACTCTCTCAGGTCCCTTGTTATAAAGGAGCGCGAGGCGGGCGATTGGGTGAGATGATCTCGACCGCCGGCGTGCGCCGCATTTTCCCGAGAGAAAGACCGCATCGAAGGAGTTCGGAGTGACAAGCCTTAAAGACGTTCTGGCACAGCAGATTCCCGCAGCCCGTCAACGCATGAAAGACCTGACGAAGCAGTTCGGAGACCGCGTTGTCGACCAGGTCACTGTCGAACAGGTCGCCGGCGGCATGCGAGGCATCAGCTGCATCGTCTGCGATACCTCCAGTGTTCCCGGCGACAAAGGCCTGATCATTCGCGGACATCCCATCGGAGAGATTTCACACCGCCTGCCCGAAGAAATCCTGTGGCTGCTGCTGACCGGCACCCTCCCCGACAAAGACAGCCTTGAAGGCCTGCGCGCAGACCTGGCCAGCCGTGCCGTCGTTCCGGATTACGTGTGGAAAGTTCTGGATGCGATGCCCGCCGACGCGCACCCGATGTGTCTTTTCAGCACCGGCATTCTGTGCATGGAAGGCGAATCGATTTTCCGAAAGCGCTACGACAATGGCCTGCGCAAGGAAGACTTCTGGGAGCCGACGCTCGAGGACGCGCTGAACATCATCGCCCGCGTGCCGGTTCTTGCCGCTGGAATCTACCGCAAGAAATTCAACAAAGGCGCGCGCATCGAACCCAATCCAAAGCTGGACTGGGGCGCCAATTACGCGCACATGCTCGGTATCACGAAGCCGGAATTCACCAAGCTGATGCATCTCTACCTCGTGCTGCATTGCGACCACGAAAACGGCAATGTGAGCGCCATGTCCACCTTCACAGTTAACTCCGCGCTTTCGGATCTCTATTATTCCTTCTCCGCCGGCCTCGACGGCCTGGCGGGCCCGCTGCACGGCCTGGCCAACCAGGAATGCCTGGCGTGGATTTTGGAACTGATGGAGCACTTTGGCGGAACGCCGAGCACCGATCAGGTCCGCGATTTCGCGCAGCAGACGCTCGCCGCCGGCAAAGTGATCCCCGGTTACGGCCACGGCGTGCTGCGCGTCACCGATCCGCGCTTCACTGCCTTTTACGACTTCGGCCAGAAGCACTGCCCCAATGATCCCGTGTTCAAAACAGTCGCGCGCGTGTTTGAGATCGTCCCGGAAGTGCTGCGCCAGACCGGGAAGGTCAAGAGTCCATGGCCGAATGTCGACGCGGCGTCCGGATCGCTGCTCTACCATTACGGCCTGACGGAAGGCGTGTACTACACGGTGCTCTTTGGCGTCTCGCGCGCGCTGGGCGTGACCTCGCAGGCAGTGTGGTACCGCGCGCTGATGGCGCCGATCACACGTCCGAAGTCGGTCACGACCGATTGGCTGGAGCGCCGAGCCAAAGGCAACGACAGCACGCGACTTGCGCCTGAAAAATGACGTCCTCGCGCTCAGGCCAGGACGTTCCGGGCGGCGCTGAAAAAAAGTCGCGCCTCCAGGCGCTCAAAGAGATGCTCGCCAGCCGCGGCCTGGCACCTCAAAAAAAATTCGGCCAGAACTTCATGGTCGATACCAACTTCGCCCTGGCCGTCGCCCGCGATGCCGCCGCCGATCAACATACGCTGCTGATTGAGATCGGTCCCGGCACCGGCTGCCTGACGCAGGCGCTGCTCGATTCGCATCCTGCCTCGCGCGTGCTGGCCGTCGAGATCGACCGCGGCCTCGCGGCGCTGCTGCGCGAGACCTTTGCGCCATCTCTTGCAGAGAACAAGCTGACACTGATCGAAGGCGACGCACTCGCCAGCAAGCACGAGCTTTCGCCGCAGCTGGTCGAGACGATTGAGCGCATCAGCACAACCGAGAACCGCCCGCGGCGCGTGCTGTGCGCCAACCTTCCATACAATGCCGCAACGCCGCTTCTTGCGAACATGGCCGTCGACGATCAGAACACGCAGATCACCTCGGTGATCGCTACCGTTCAGCTCGAACTGGCCCAGCGGCTTTTCGCCGATCCGAACAAATCGGCCTATGGCGCGCTGACGGTGCTGCTTTCACTGCGCGCCAGCGGCGGAATTGTGCGCCGAGTGGGCGGTGAAGTGTTCTGGCCAAGGCCGCGGGTGGAATCGGCGGTGATCAAGCTCGATTTCAAGCCGTGGCCCGAGGAAGCGAGTGACGCACCTTCCAGCCTCAAGCGCAGCGAGGCCGCGCGCTTTCAGACTTTTCTGCAGACGGTCTTTTCGCAGCGCCGCAAGACGCTCCGTGCCGTGCTGCGGCCGGCGATTATTCCCGAATCACTGGGGCTTCCTCCGGATGCGCGGGCCGAAGCGCTATCACCCGAAACCATTCTGAAGCTCTTTCGCGCGCTGAAAACTTAGCCGAGCAGCGACTCTTCGCGCGCGCGCAGGATTTGCCGCGCGTAAGCGTAAGCGCATCCAAGCGAGACCCAGAACGGCAGTGAATACGACGGGCCTTCGAGACTGACCGTGAAGAACGCGAAGGTCGCGCTGTAGCAGAAAAAGATCAGCAGGCCCTCAAGGAGCGCGTCTCCCGCGGGGTGACGCGAGAGCGCTTTCCAGATGGTCCAGAGAACGATCACGATCGTCAGGGCCAGCAGTGAGAAGCCGATCGCGCCATAACGATAGAGGACGTTCAAAAAACTGTTGTGCGGATCAAGCCCCTCCCGGTCATCACCGTAGTGAAAGTAGGAATGATAAAGCGCCGGGTAAAACCAGGCCTTTCCGGGGCCAGCGCCGACAAAGGGCGCGCCGCTGCGGAAGTCGGAGAACATCCGTCGCCACACCAGCAGTCTCCACATGTTATTGATGACGCTGACGCTTCCGGCAGCGTGATACACCGCATTCAGCTTGTAGACTTCTGGATCCTTCACGATCTCGCCGGCCTTGCGCGTGGACTCATTCAGCTTTTCCGGAATGCCAGTGTTCTCATAGATGTGGAAGAGACGCTGATACGTGGCCGGCGACCACGCGTGGACCTCCTTCGTCTGCTGCCCATCGGCTTTGCTTACGCCGCGATACACCAGGAACAGGACGCCGAAGAATGCCGCGAGCAGCACCGCCCGCTTCATCGTGTTAACCTGACCGCGAAACGCGACGCATGCGCCGAGCACAAGATACGCCAGCAGCGCGCCGGCGAATCCGATCACGACCGCCGACTGGGGAATGCGCAAACTCTGGCGCCAGCCCAGGAAGGCCAGGCCGGCCAGGGCCGCTCCGCGCCAGAGCCACGAACCATCCGCGTAGATGAACAGCAGCCCAAGCGCGAGAATTCCCAGCGGCAGCGTCTGCTGGCCAAACAGGTTCTCGGCGGGATAAAGCGGATTGAGCTGGCGCGGAACAAGCAGGCCGGCAGCGTCAGCGATTGCGCAGAGAATGGAGATGCCGATGGCAACGAAAACCGCCTCACGTACGTGCCGCGTACGGTCGCCGCAGAAAATGTAAGCGCAGGCAAACAGCATTGCATAGGCCGCAAGCGCACTCTGCCGAACAATAAGATAGTTGTCGCGTCCGCCGGCAACGAAGGCGTACGCGGCATGAGCCGCACCCCAAGCCACGAATGCGAGGGCCACGTAAAACGCCGGCCCCAGCCCGTGCGCGAGCACGAATTCTCCCGGGCGCGCTGGAATCGGGTCGCCTTTGCGTTTCCAGGCAATCAGCAGCGCCGCTGGAACGAGTAAAAATACCAGCAGCGTTTCTGTGATGTACGCTTGATTGAGAAACGCCGGCGCCGAGACGCCCAGCGCACTCAGCGCTTCGCCAAAATTGCGGTGCGCAAACTCGCGGCGAAAGAGCAGATGTCCAGCAAGAAGCGCCAGCAGGACGATCCGGCCGATCGCACTGAGCCATTCCAGGCGTGAACTGCTGCTGGTGGTGCTAGTGTCTGCCATTTCCGCCCTGATTTTCAGCCAGGCGCCGGGCCAATTCGCGGCTGGGCTCATCAAACCCGAAACGCTGCAGCGCCAGGCGCGCGACAAAATATGGATTGTAAAAAAGGTAGCGCCGCCACAATCGGCGTGGCTCGCAGCAGAAACGGAAGAGCCATTCCAGACCGGCGTCCTGCAGCCACTCCGGCGCTTGCGCCACGCGCCGGGTGTGGAAATCAAAGGCGGCCCCGACGCCGAGCTGGATGCCTTCGATCCGCGAGGCATTGCGCGCCATGAAGATTTCCTGCCGCGGAGCACCGAGAGCGACAAAGATCAGGCGCGCGCCGCTTTTATTGATGGCGTCGATTTCAGCCAGCAAGCCGGGATCGTTGTAATCGCGCTCCCCGAACGGCGGCGAGTAGGCTCCGGCAATCTGCAGTTTCGGGTAGTGCTTGCACAGCACCTCGGCCAGGTGCCTGGGAACATCTGCCTGGCCGCCGTAGAGATAGACGGGGAATCCGCGCTCGGCGGCGGCCTCACAAAGCTTCAGCATCAGCGTCGGGCCGTAGACGCGATCGGGAAGGCGCCGTCCGCCGAGGATGCGATGTGCCCACACCAGCGGTTTTCCATCTGGAACGGAAAGAATGGCGCCGTTCAGCACCTCGCGGTACGCCGGATCGCGACGGGCCATCGAGACGGTGTGAACGTTGGTGGCACAGACGTAACCGTGCGCCCGCGGATCGCGTGCTGCAAGTTCCAGAATGAACGACAGCGCCTCATCGTAGGTTACGGAGGCTATGCGCGTGCCGAGAATGGGAAGATGTGAAATCTGAGACATCGCCGTCAACTATACCATGTTGCCATGCATGCGTCTGCTCATTCTGCCGCCTGTACTTGCGTTTTAAGTGGAATCCCCGAGCATCAGACGCCCGGAGGACGCCTTGAGTCTCGAATACTGTCATGCCTTCATGGCCGATCTCGAAGCGCGCGACCTCGATCGGCTTAAATCGTGGTTTACGCCAGAGAGTATCCTGTGGATTCCGCCGTCGGATGCGATCCAGGGCCAGCAACGCATTGTGGTAATGTTTCGACTGATCTTCCGGATGTATACGGAAATTCACTGGAAGGTCACTGAGATATACGCTGTCAGTCCCAGCCGCTATATTTTCCTCACGGATTCATGGGGCGTTATCGGCAAACAGACGCCTTATAAGAATAACGTGGTAACCATCATTGAGTTCACCAGCTCAGGCAAAATTCAATTTCTCTCCGACTACTTCAAAAACACCGCGATTTTCACAACCGAAAAACCGTTGCCTGTAACGCTCTGAAGTCTCCTGATCCTTAATGGTCCTGCGATTGCTCCCTTGCGGGGCAGCAGTGCGGGCGTGTTGTTCTGTTTATAGTTTTCGGTCAATGAGGCGCATCGTATGAGCACCAGTAAGTCCCAGGCGAAAGACAGCCAGCCACAGCGGCCGCCACAGCAGCAGGAACGGCCCGGAAGTGAAGAGCAGATGACACCGCGTCCGGTCGCGGAAGAAGCGGACTATAAGGCTGCTGGAAAACTGCTTGGTAAAGTCGCACTGATCACCGGCGGAGACAGTGGTATCGGCCGCGCTGTTGCCGTCGCGTATGCCAAGGAAGGCGCTGACGTCGCCATCCTTTATTTGAACGAGCACAACGACGCCGAAGAAACGCGCCGCCTGGTCGAGAAAGAAGGCCGGCGCTGCATCACAATCCCTGGTGACGCCGGTAGTGAGGCGTTCTGCCGCGATGCTGTTGAACGCACCGTAAAAGAACTGGGCCGGCTGGATATCGTCGTCAACAACGCCGCCGAACAGTTCCCGCAGCGCAGCATCGAAGACATCACGGCCGAGCAGCTCGAGCGCACGTTCCGCAGCAACATTTTCTCCTACTTCTTCATCAGCAAAGCGGCTCTCAAGCACCTCAAGCCCGGTAGCACGATTATCAATACGACCTCCGTGACCGCCTACCGCGGCAGCCCGCAGCTGCTGGACTATTCGGCGACCAAAGGTGCGATAGTCGCGTTCACGCGATCGCTTTCGCATGCGCTGGTTGAAAAAGGCATCCGGGTCAATGGCGTGGCGCCGGGACCAATCTGGACGCCGCTGATCCCATCGACGTTTCCGCCGGAAAAAGTCGAGAAATTCGGGTCCGATACCCCAATGAAACGGGCCGGGCAGCCGGCCGAAGTCGCGCCGTGTTTTGTTTTCCTGGCATCAGAAGATTCATCTTACATTTCGGGGCAGATCCTGCATCCAAACGGGGGCGAGATCGTAAACAGTTAACGAGGTAATGTTATGCCGCGAGCCATGTGGAGCGGGGCCATCAGTTTCGGCCTCGTCAATATTCCGATCAAGCTGTTTACGGCCGTGTCGCCCAAAGACATTCATTTCCATCAGCTGCATGACGAAGACGGCGTGCGCATTCAGCAGAAGCGTGTCTGTCCAGCCGATGGCAAGGAAGTCCCGTACGAACACATAGTCAAGGGCTATGAGATTTCGCCAGGCCAGTATGTGCGAATCGAGCCCAAGGAACTGGAAGCGCTCGATCCCAAGGCGACCAACTCGATCGACATCGAATCGTTCGTGAAGCTGACGGACGTTGACCCGCTTTACTTCGAGCGCTCTTACTACCTCGCCCCCGACAAGGGCGCCGGAAAAGCCTACGCGCTGCTGCTCAAAGCGATGCAGGAAACGAAAGCTGTCGCGATCGCCAAGACAGTCATCCGCACCAAGCAGTACATCGTTCTGGTCCGTCCGCTTGGACACGCGCTGAGCATGTCGACGCTCTACTACGCTGACGAAATCGTGGCGCAGAAAGACATCGAGAGCATTCCGGAAAACGTCGCAGTCAACGAAAAAGAGCTCGCGATGGCCAAGCAGCTGGTTGAATCGCTCACCACGAAGTTCCAGCCTGACAAGTACCACGACGAATACCGCGAGCGCGTGCTCGAGATGATCCAGCGCAAGGCCGAGGGCCAGGAGATCGTCACGCAGCCGAAGGAAGCTGAGGCGCCGCGCGTCGTGAACCTGATGGAAGCGCTCGAGAAGAGCCTGGCGGCGAGCCGCAAAGGCGCGGCGACGGCCACGCGTCAGAGCAGCGAGAAGCATGAACCGCGCAAGGCAGGCCGCGCGAAGGCCGCGCATCATCCGACCAAGAAACGGAAGACCGCATGAGGTCCGTGACGGAAGTAGAGATCAAAGGCAAGCGGCTCAAGTTTTCGAACCTGAGCAAGGTGCTATATCCCGACGGATTCACCAAAGCCGACGTCATCGACTACTATTCTCGCATCGCGCCGGTGATGCTGCCGCACCTGAAGAACAGGCCGCTGA
>Ga0196964_10001667_pt1 | contig 11115 bp, 8 predicted proteins | sample S1_10metaG_FD_148615 | JGI IMG/M metagenome (GOLD analysis project Ga0196964, IMG submission 148615) | Soil microbial communities from Anza Borrego desert, Southern California, United States - S1_10 | ecosystem: Environmental > Terrestrial > Soil > Desert | place: USA: California | collected... | reverse complement strand
CGGTTATGTCTCCGCCGACCTTATGAGTTCTCTCGCGATGCTGAAGTTGGACATTACCGCCCTGCCGTTTGGAAGGCATAGCTTCGATGTCATTCTTTGCAGTCATGTATTGGAACATGTCGTGGAGGACGCACAGGCCATGCGGGAGATGGTGCGTGTTCTGAAGCCCGGCGGTTACGCCCTGTTGATGGTTCCCATTACCGCGGATGCAACTATTGAAGACCGGTCGGCAACCAGCCCCGAGGAACGGCTGCGACTCTTTGGTCAAGCGGACCATGTCCGCCGCTATGGCCGGGATTTTACCAGCCGACTACAGAAGGCAGGGTTTGAGGTGGAAACCGTTCGCGTAGCTGGCGTTTTTTCCACGGACGAGGCTCTGAAAATGGGGCTGCATCCCCCGGACCGAGAACTGTATTTTGCAAGACCAGTTTCTTAACGTCTGCGTCTTTGCGCGAGGCTTAAATACCCAGCTCTCGCGTGAGCGTCCTCAGGAACAACTCCGCATCCGTCACGAGCCCGATCGCATGGAACGTCCCTCGGTCCGAGAGTTTCGTCACCACCGCGGGATTGATGTCGACGCAGATCGTCTTAACGCTCGCCGAAAGCATGTTGCCGGTCGCAATCGAAAGGAGGGTCGTTCCAACCATCAACGCCAGACCGACGCCCGGCAGATGAGCGCGCATGGCGTCCTGCGCCTTCGGCATGTCGGTGATGACATCGGGCAGCGGGCCGTCGTCGCGGATCGAGCCGCTCAGCACGAACGGCACCTTCTTCCTGACGCAGGCGTACATGATGCCGTCGCGCAGGATTTTTTTCTTCACGGCTTTGGCGATTGAGCCCGCCGCGCGGACGCGGTTGATCGCGCGGAGATGATGCTCGTGGCCGTGCTCGACGGCCGTGCCGGATTTCAATGAGACGCCGAGACTCGTGCCGAACATGTTCGATTCGATGTCGTGGGCGGCGAGCGCATTGCCGGCGAAGAGCACATCGACGAAGCCTTTTTCGATCAGGACCTGCAGATGGTTTCCGGCCGCGGTGTGAACGATGGCGGGGCCGCCGACAAAGAGGATTTTCTCACCCGCCTTGCGCGTGGCTTTCATCTGGCGGGCGATTTCACGGATGGCGAGATGCTTGGGTTTTTCCGACGAGACTGAACTGGCCATGAACTCGAATTGGCGCTCTCTGGTGAGCTTGGCCGGCGGCTCAACGCGGATGCCGGCGTGGCCGACGACGACGAGGTCGCCTTTCTTGACGCGATGCATGCGCAGGCAGCGCGCGGAAACGGGTGACGGGTGACGGGTGGCGGGTGACGGGTGACGCGCGGCACGGGCGCCTTTTGTTTCCCCTCCCCTTGAGGGAGGGGGTAGGGGGAGGGGTCCGGTTGTGACCACAATGGCGCAATCCATTTCCGTATTGCTGACAGCGACCCAGTTGCCGTTGATGAGAATATCCGTCGGGAGGTTCGTGGTGGCATAGAAATCGTCGGGCAGAACACCGTCCTTCGGCGCTTTCTCGAGCTTCACGCCAACGCCGCGCGGCAGCGTCGCTCCTGTACGCGTGACGAGTTCGAGGACTTCCTGCAGCTTGCCGCCGTCTTTCGTGTCGATGCGGACGCGCGCGAAGCTCTCGTCGTTCTTATTGTGGCCGAGCCGGAATTCTTCGACGACGTAGTCGGCGCCGGCGGCGATGATCTGGTCGAGGACGCGCTGCAGCGTCCCGCTGTCGACGATGTGGCCGCTGAGTTCGATGGATTCGCTGGGCATGGGTTCAATATTATATGCTTTGGAATTTGACGCCAATAAACCTCGCACGCATGAATATCGGCCCAAATGAAAGCCCGACGCGTAAGCGAGGGGAACAGAGGAGCGACTATGGGCCTGATCAAGGAGTTCAAGGACTTTGCCGCGCGAGGCAATGTCATCGATATGGCAGTCGGCGTGATCATCGGCGCCGCGTTCGGAAAGATCGTCAGTTCCGCGGTCTCGGACATCATCATGCCGCCGATCGGCAAGGCGCTGGGCAACGTGAATTTCTCCGACCTGTTCTACAGCCTCGACCCGGAGAAGACCGCCAACATCACGTCGCTGGCGAAGGCCCGCGAGACGGGCGCTGCGGTGATCGCGTACGGATCGTTCATCAACACGCTGATCGATTTTACGATCGTCGCGTTCTGTATTTTTCTGATGGTGAAGGCGATCAACGAACTAAAGAAACGCTTCGAGGCTCCGCCGCCGGCCGCTGCGCCGACGACGAAGGACTGCCCGCGCTGCCTGATGAGCGTCCCGGTGAAGGCTACGCGCTGCGGGCATTGTACTTCGGACATCGCGTGAGAAACTTCGGCCGGGCACTGGCATTCAGTTAGGCGTCTTTTAAGATGGCGCGCTCTGTCGATGCCGCATGCGCGGCACGCTGATACTGAAAGAAGAGGACAGGCATGACGCTGGAGTGGTTCCGAACACACAAGAAGTTCGTCTACATGATTTTGACGCCGCTGATCATTGTCAGCTTCGCGCTGGTCTTCCCCACCGGCGGGCAGGACAAGGAGCACCTGGCCGCCCTCGGCCCGAGCGTCCAAATCACGATCAACGACAACAAGAAGGTGGTGATCCCCAACTCGCAGGTGATCAAGCTGCGGATGGAGTTGTCGAAGCTGGCCATGGACAATGAGGTCGGCACCGACCAGGCCGCCGCGCATCTGGCGAAGCACCTCAACGCCGCGGCGCTCGGGTTCGAAGCCGGGGAAAAAGAACTCGAACAGCAGATGATCTACGCCATCAAACAGCAGGTGAACCAGCGCGAACGCCCCGATGGTGAGATCAAGGCGACGCGCGAGATTTACGACAAGCTGCTGCAGAACATGCAGCTCAGCGCGTCGCAGTTCGAACGCCTGATGCATGAACTGGTCGTGGCAGCGAAGTTCGAAAGCACGGCGTCGCTTTCGGAGAACACCGCGGCTCTGGCGCTCGTGAACGACGCGAAGGTGTTCGCCAACTTCTGCCGCGAGAAAGAAGTCGTGCGCGTCCGCTTCAAGACGCTCAAGAGCGAAGACTTCATGGAGAAGGCCGAGGCGCCATCCGCGGAGAAGATCAAGGACTTCTACGACAAGAACAAGGGCGAAGACAAGCGCGAGGATTTCGAGAGCATCCTGATGACGGAGCCCAAGCTCTCGGCCGATGTGCTGTTCTACAATACGGAGAAGCTTTTCGCCGAAATCAAGCCCTCCGACGAAGACCTCAAGCGCTACTACGACCAGAAGAAACCGATTTTCTGGCGCAAGGATCCGCCGAAGCCCAACGAGCCGCCGCATCCGGCAGGCGAAGAGTTCAAGCCGCTTGACTCCGTCAAGGCGGAAGTCGAGCAGAAGTGGGCCGAGGAAGAACGCCGCACGCGCGCGTCCACGCGCATGAACGTGCTGAAGACGGAGCTCGAACAGGCCGAGAAGAAGCATAAGGAAGACGAAGAGAAGAAGCCGGAAGCCGAACGCAAGCCGTTTGACATGGCCGCGTGGGCGAAGACGAAGGAACTGACGCACTGGGCCACCCCCGAGCAGACGGAGGACGTCTACAAGAACGGCAAGAAGGAAGTGAACGCGCCCGACGCCGGCTGGGTGTTTGAGCGCTTCATGCTTGCGAAGATGTCCGCCGATCCGCGCTACGAGCGCGTGTACGCGAAGATGCGTGAGGAATTCAGCTACCCGCAGCCGGCGGTCGACAACAAGCCTGAGAGCGGCTACGTGATGACGCGGATCAAAAACTACGTCAAGCCGCAGCTCAAGTCGCTGGATGAAGCGAAGGCGAAGATCGCCGAGCACCTGAAGATCGAGAACGCCATCGAGCTGGCCAAGAAAGAAGCCGAAAAGCTGCGAGAGGACTGGCTCGCCGGCAAGAATCTTCCGCCGATCGAGACGCTGGATGAAGCCAAGGGCGACTCGAAAGATCAGCACGCGCTGATCCGGCGGTTCTTCTCAGCGCCGGCGGCCATTGGCGAGATCCTGCCGGTGGCATACGGCTTGGCCGAGAAGAAAAATCCGACTGATCCGAAGGAGGAGGTCTTGCACGAGCGCCTGTACGTCGGCTTTGCGGTCGAGCGCCAGACGCCGACGCTGACGACGTTCGAGAAGGATACCGCGTTCGACCGCGACATGGCGCGCCGCAAAGTGGCCTCGGCGGAGTTCAGCTATCTGAATAGCGCCTTCGACAAATTCATTTACGGCAAGGGCCAGTTCGACCGCACGATTCCGCAGCCTCGCCTGAGAGATTCGTACCGCGAGAGGGAATAAGCCCGCTCAATCGAGCGGGTTTGAGTGCAACAGTGCTGTGTTGAACAAGTCCTGCAACGAAGACGCCGGGGATTTCTGCCATGTTCAAGGCGCGTACGAGGAGCATATTCGGAGTAAATCTGTGACGAGTACGCAACGAAGAACATGGCTGAAAGCCCCAAGTATTCGTTGCAGGCCTTGTTCAACACAGCACTAAGGGTCCGGAGTGGCGCGCGATGCCGGATCGTTTCCGCGAGTTGTTCCTCAACTTTGGCGAGGCCATTTTCATTGAAAATGGAGAGGGCCTCATCATTGAGGCCAATCCCGCCGCCGCGAAATTGCTTGAATGCCGCGCCGAGGACCTCGGCGGGCGCAAGCTGGCGGACCTGCTCACACCGGTCTCACGCGAACGCCTGAGTGTTCAGCGTTTGAATCTGGCTCCGGGGCAGCACCGCCAGTTCGACGCGCAGTTGCTCTCGCAGGGCGGCAACATCCTGAGTGTCATCATCGACGTGTCGCAGCTCCCGGACGAGGCCGCGGATTCTTCGCGCCCCGCGCTGGTATACGTCGCGCGAGTCACATCGAAGCTCGACGAACTCGAGCGCGAACTGCGCCTGCAGCGCCAGAGCGCGCTGTCGGCATTCGGAAGCGTCCAGCACCAGGTCTTCTTCATCTCGGCGCGCAACGAGATCAGTCCTTACCCGCCATTGGGACCCGGCGACGCGATCCGGCCGCTGGACTGGGTCCATACGCTGCTGCTCGGCGCTCGCCTGAAGCCGTCGCTCGACCGGGCGTGGAGCGGCGAGGCGGTCACATTGCCGTGCGCGTGGTACTCGCCGGCCGAAGGCGGCGCGTGGCACCCTTCTTACAGCGGCATCATGTCGGCGGTGAAGGACGTCAAAAAAATCGAGCAGCGCTGGCTGCAGATGTCCTTCGTTCCCGTGCGGCTGAAGGGCAGCGAAGTCTCCGACGTCTGCGTGCATGTGCTCGACTGCACCGCCGACCGCGTGGAAAGAGAAGAGGCCCGCGCCGCCGACGTCCAGCGCGCCGCAGGTGTGTTGACGGCCGCACTGCAGCACGAGTTGAACAACTACCTGAGCATTATCCTTGCGCAGGCGTCGGGCATGCGCATGGCGATGGGTGGCGCAGGCGCGCTGCCGCCGCCCAACCTCGGAGCAATCATGGACGCCGCGCAGAACGCGGCCTCACTGCTGCGCCGCGCGGTGGACACTGGAACGATCGCCTCGAACGCGCTCGCCGAGGTCGATCTGAATGCGCTCGCGCTGGATTGCGCGCAACTGCTGCCCCATCTCGTTCACGGGCGCCTGCGCGTGGAGACGGATCTCGCCGCGGATCTTCCGCCCGTGCGCGGCGATGCGTTCGCCCTCAAGACGATGCTGATGAGTCTGGCCCGTGAAGCCGAGAACAATGTCCCGCAGGGCGGCCACATCACGCTCCGCACCTATCGCGGGCAGCCGCCGTATCCGGGATTGCCGCCGACCGCGGGCGTGATCGTTCAGGACAATGCGCCGAGTATCTCGAAACGCGAAGCCGCGGTGGACCTGTCTGCGCCAGCCGGCGTTGGTGAATCGATCGAGCTGGCCCTCGCGCGCACGATCGTCCGCGAACATCGCGGCCAGTTGGAAGCCGAGCGCAGTAGTTCAAAGGGCCGGACGTGGAGCGTCACGCTGCCGGGACTCGAGAAGCCGCTGGAACTCGGCGACCCGATGCCGGCACCGATCATTGATTCGCCACGCGACGTCGAGGAACTCGAGGAGAAGCTCAGCGCCGTCCCAGCCGAACGCCGCTCATCGGAGAGCCAGCGTCGTGCGCCTGCTTCTCCACCATCGGAAGAGAACCGCCCGGCGCAACGCATCCTGATCGCCGACGACGAGGAGAACTTCCGCCAGTTTGCGGGCTGGATTCTGAAAGAGCGCGGCTACGAAGTTGTGACCGCGATCGACGGCCAGGAAGCGTTCGAGAAATTCCAGGAAGCGCCCGCGGCTTATCATCTCGTGATTCTGGATTCCTACATGCCGCGCATGGGCGGGCTCGAAAGCTACCTGCGGATGCAGGTCTTGCGGCCGGATCTCCCGGTGCTCTTTGCCAGCGGCTTCGCGCGCGGCGCATCGATGGATGCGCTGATCGACGGCTGTCCTGGGCCGGCAGGTGTGCTGCTGAAGCCGTTCAGCGCGGATGATCTCGCGGAAGCCGTGAAGAAGGCGCTGACGCCGGCGCCGCAGGATTTTTAGATTGGCTGTTGGCTCCTGGCTCCTGGCTCTTAGCTCTTGGAAACAGTAGCGAAGAAAATCTGTCCGACCTGAAACGCAGAACCGAACGAAAGAGCCAAGAGCCAAGAGCCAAGAGCCAAGAGCCAAGAGCCAAAAGCCAAGAGCTACGAGCCGACCGCATGACCCCAGTCATTGTCCTCAACGTTGTCGGGCTGACGCGCGAACTGCTGGACCGCTATCCGCAGCACGCGAAGAATCTCGTCACGCTCGCGGGCGGTTCCGTCTGCCAGCTCGGCACTGTGCTGCCGGCCGTCACGACCACCGTGCAGTCGACGTTTCTCACGGGCTTGATGCCACGAGATCACGGGGTGGTCGCGAACGGCTGGTATTTCCGCGAACTCGCCGAAGTCCACTTCTGGAAGCAGAGCAACGCACTGGTCGGCGGAGAGAAAGTCTGGCAGGCGGCGCGCAAACGCGACAAGAACTTTACCTCGGCGCAGTTGTTCTGGTGGTACAACATGTACTCCGGGAACGACATCGCCGTCACGCCGCGTCCTGCGCATCTCGCCGATGGCTCGCTCATTTCGCTGACGTACACCGACCCGCCGGAACTCGCGCCGGAACTAGACGCGGAACTCGGACGCTTCCCGCTCTTCAAGTTCTGGGGGCCCGACGCCGGGATCGGTTCCAGCGAGTGGATCGAAAAATGTGCGATGAGCGTCTATCGCCGCCACAGCCCGACCTTGAGCCTCGTCTATCTTCCGCATCTCGACTACAACCTGCAGCGCATCGGTCCGAACGACCCGCGCATCGCCGATGACCTCGAGCAGATCGACAAGGTCGTCGGAAGGTTGGTGGAGTTTGCGAAGTCGCGCGGCATTGAAGTGGTTGTCTTGAGCGAATACGGAATGACGCAGGTCACAGGCGCGATCGACATCAATCGCGTTCTGCGCCGCTCGGGGTACTTGAGAGTCCAGCAGCAGGCCACGTGGGAGCTGATGGACTGCGGCGCGTCCCGCGCGTTCGCGGTCAGCGACCACCAGGTGGCGCACGTGTACATCAAAGATCCGGCAGATCTCGCGCCAGTAAAGGCGCTGCTCGAAAAGACACCCGGCATTGAGCGCGTGCTTGATCGCGATAGCTTGCGTGAGGCCGGCCTGGAGCATCCGCGCACGGGAGAACTGCTCGCGATTTCAGCGCCTGATAAATGGTTCACGTACTATTACTGGGAAGACGATCGCAAGTGCCCGCCGTGGGCGCACGAGGTCGATATTCACAACAAGCCCGGCTACGACCCAGTGGAGTTGTTCCTCGATCCGAAAGCGCCACTGGTGATTCCGCGCATCATCGGCCGACTGGCGATGCGAAAACTTGGCTTTCGCGTGACGATCATGGATTTTATCCCCTTCGACTCGACGCTGGTGAAAGGCAGTCACGGGCGTTTGCCGGATCGGCCCGAGCAAGGCCCCGTGCTGATCAGTTCCAGCCGCAAGCATCCCACGCCGGACAAGATGGCGGCGACGGGGGTGAAGGATTATCTGTTGAAGTTAATCTTCGAATGAGTTGCACTCATTCAGGTGAGGCTCAATTCCATCAAATGAACATGGTAAAAGGTGCCGTTAGCACAGAGTGACTTTCGCTCGGTGCCATAAGTTGAGAACCCATGCTTCATATACAGCCTCTCCGCTGCGACGTTTGTGGTCGTGACCTGTAGTTGCAGGGCAAGCAGCTTCTGTGAACGCGCCCATTGAACGATGTGTTGCATCAGTAAATCGCCGAGTTTCTGGCCACGGTTCCGATCGCGAACATACATGCCCCAAAGGAAACCTTTGTGTCGATACTTTGGGCTCTTCTTACAGGAGACGCACGCAATTGCCGCCAACGACTGCCCTTTGAACGCTCCGAATGCAACAGTGCCTTCGTCGGGGTAATTTGCGAGTACCGCGCGGATGCTCTTATCGCCAGCCAGCAGCTCGCGCTCGCCATTGATTCCGACGAACTCGGGAAACTCGCGTTCGGACGCAGCGCGCAACTCAAAATATTGTTGTGCGTCATCAGGTTGGATTTGACGAATGGAGAACACTACACGTTTCCTTAGGCTCGGGCCCGCAATGTAAGAGTGACGACTGGGCCGGCAAGTAATAAAGCATTTCAGTAGCGCTGAACGGCTGCTAAGCTCGCGCGATCATGGATTTCATTCACGACTGGATCGTGCCGCCCGAGGCGAACGTCGGTGTGGCGGAGTACATCATTGTTTCCATCATCGCCTTGGCATTGACCGCAGTTTCCAAAGGCGGCTTTGGCGGTGGCGTCGGCGTTCTTTCCGTGCCTCTGATGCTGCAGGTGGCTCCTTCCGTCGGTTTCGTCGTCGGCATGTGGCTGCAGATCCTGATCGTCTGCGACGCGTGCACCATCCGGCATTACCCGAAGGAATGGAATCCGAAGGCGTTCTGGAAGCTCGCGCCCGGAATGCTCGTCGGCATCACCATCGCGACGATCTACATGGCGGTCGCCGATCTTCGAGCGGGAACGCCGTTCGACAATTTTCTGAAAGTCAGCGTCGCCGTGATCTCGGTTGTGTTTCTGTATCTGCAGCTTTTTCCGGCGAAGGTCAGCGACGAGCCGTGGGTGCCGACGTGGGGCGTCTCGATACCGACGGGAATGATCGCCGGGATCACGACGACGATCGCGCATGCGGCCGGGCCGATTATTACGATGTTTCTACTGCCGCAGAAGATGGAGCCGCGCGTTTACATGGGCACGTGCGGACGCTTCTTCTTCATCTTTAACTCGCTGAAGGTGCCGTTCAATATCGCGTCTGGCCTGCTGATCTGGCCCACGCTGAAATACGGCATCTGGCTGATGATCCTCTCGCCGCTGGGCGTGTGGCTGGGCGCGTACCTGAACAGCCGCATGAGCGCCAAGTGGTTCGTGCGGGTTGTTCAGTTTTCACTCGTGATCGCGGCGGGAAAGCTCGTGTACGACGTGGTGAAATAACGTCGAATGTCCGAAGTCAGATGCCGATCGTCGAAAGACGACACGAGACGATCGACATCGGACAATCGACGTTACCTCTTGCCAGTGACTTCGAAGTACTCGTTGAAGAACGCCTCAGGGTTCACTTCCACCGCGATCTTGTGCGGCTTCTCCTGCGCTCTCGGATCCCAGTGCGTCATGCCCGCGGCGCGGTCGCTCTTGAGTTCCACGTCCACCTTGCCGTCGGCCCACTTGCAGATCTCGGGCTTGAAGATCACTGTCGCCGCAAGCGGATCGTGGAAGGTGACCTTGTGGCCGCCCTTGGCCCACACTTCGGTCATCGCGGCGACGACTTTCAGCGGACCGCCGATATCGTTGAAGCGCTTGATGCACTCTTCGCTCGGGAGCTGACACTTCATTGTCACGTCGAGCCCAATGGACAGGTGCGGTTGAATCGGCGCGCGGTAGGTGATCGACGTAGCCACCGGATCGCAGAGCGCGTTCCACTCCTTGCTGCAGTACGGAATCTGGTTGGTGAAGACGCCGCACATCAGGACGAGGCTCTTGAGCTTCTTCGGGATGTCCGGATCGATGGTGAAGAGCACGCCGAGGTTCGTCATGGGTCCGATGGCGAGCAGTGTGATTTCGCCCGGCCGCGCGTTGATCTGGTCACGCAGGAACTCGATCGCGGTGCCCGGTTTGAACTCCGATGGCGCGCGATGGTCGAAGCGCGGGAGCACGGACGCCTGCGGAACGTTCGGCTGGACCTCGCTGAGGTTGATGCCATGCGAGCAGCCCGCGTGAATCGGAATATCGCGGCGCCCAGCGGCGCGGCAGACGGCATCTGCGAGCGCCGCACGTTCGAGCACCTTTCCAGACACGGTCGTCACGCCGAGCAGCTCGCACTTCGGCTGCCGTAAAAGGTATGCAAGGCAGACGGCATCATCGATGTCTGAACCGATATCCGTGTCGAGAATCACCGGGACTTTGCTCACGAGCGCCTCCTCCTAACAACCAACACCAAGACACGAAGACACAAAGAAGAGAGATGACAGAAACAATTACTGTCCGGTGCTCACCGCGGCTGCCAACTGCCGTTCTGACCCCTGACCCCCATTCCCTGACCCCTGCAGTTCGCTGTTCCACTCCTTCGCGCAGCGCCCCTGCTGGAAGTACAAGTTTCCATACGACGGATCCCAGTTGCGGCGTTTGGGCAGTCGCAGCGCACCGGCCTCGCAGCGCGCCATCTCTTTGTACGTCCCGCGGACCTGCAGCCCCGTATCAACCCAGACGTGGTCGGCGAGTTGATAGGCATCCGCCGCGCGATACTCGAAGACGACGCCACGGCGAGGACGGCCGGACTTGTTTCCGGGCGATGCATGCAGGGTCAGTCCGTGATGGATGCTGATCCCGCCGGCTTTCGGCATCAGCGGGACGATCTTCGATTCGTCCGAGTACTTGTCCTCTTCCAGGCACATGCCCGTAAAGTAACCGTCGCGCAGGTGGTTGAGGACGCCGAGCTTGTGGCTCCCCTTTACGACGGACATGCAGCCGTTCTCGGGTGTTGCGTCGTCGAGCATCACCATCACCGCCAGCAGGTCGTGGTTCGTGTGAGGGAAGTAGGCGATGTCCTGGTGCCAGGCGAATGCG
>Ga0196964_10001665_pt1 | contig 11128 bp, 11 predicted proteins | sample S1_10metaG_FD_148615 | JGI IMG/M metagenome (GOLD analysis project Ga0196964, IMG submission 148615) | Soil microbial communities from Anza Borrego desert, Southern California, United States - S1_10 | ecosystem: Environmental > Terrestrial > Soil > Desert | place: USA: California | collected... | reverse complement strand
GTTCCGCCCGCCCGCACGCGGCTGAGCCGCGAGCAGGCCGAGACCCTGGCCCTGGCGCTGCTGCTGGCCAGGCGGATGACCGGCTCCAAGGAGAAGCGCGCGTGACCGACACCCCCCGCACCCCCGGCCCCTGGGACCAGGTCGCGACCGCTCCGGCTCGTCCGGCGGCGGCGCAGCCGGCCGCGCGGCCGGCCGTCGTCGCCGGCCGCATGACCGGCAAGGAGATCGGCTGGGCGGTGCTGTCGTCCGGCCTGGTGCTGGCCTGGCTGTGGTCGACGATGGGACCGGCCGCGGCGATCGCAGGCCTGTTCGGCATCTTCGTCCACGAGTTGGGTCACCTGTGGGCGATCAACCGCCTGGGCTGCGGCCCGGGCAAGATCCACTTCATCCCGTTCCTGGGCGGCGCGGCCAGCGCGGCGCGGCCTTCGCCCACCGAGTGGATCGACGTGATCATCGCGCTGGCGGGACCGGCGGTCGGCATACTGGCGACCCTGCCGTTCTTCGCCGGGTTCCTGGTCACCGGCCAGACCTTCTGGCTGGAGGGCGCCTTCTTCATTTCGGTGATCAACCTGCTGAACCTGGCGCCGGCGCCGCCGCTGGACGGCTCCAAGGCGATCGGGCCGGTGCTGGCCCGCATCCACCCGCAGGTGGAGCGTGTCGCCCTGCTGGCGGTCGGCCTGCTGGCGGTAGCCTGGGCGGTGAACCGGGGCAGCTGGATCCTGGCGATCTTCGTGGGCCTGAGCGTGATCGGCGCGATGCGTTCCGGCGCCATGCGGCCGAACGCATTGCCGCTGACCAGCCGCCAGACGGCGATGAGCGTGGGCGCCTACCTGGTGGTGACCGCCGTCTGCTTCGCGGCCCTGTACGCCAGCATCACGCTGGGCGGCGGCTCGGCGGTGAAGGCGTTCGACAGCCTGTTGGGCTTCTGACCATGCGGCGCGTGCGGCATGACGGAGTGCTGATCGTCGGCGCGGGGCTGGCGGGCCTGACCGCGGCGCTCTCGGCGGCGCCGCGTCGGGTGCTGGTGATCACTTCCGGGCCGCTGGGCGAGGCCTGCGCCTCGGCCTGGGCCCAGGGCGGGATCGCCGCGGCCCTGTCGGCGGCGGACTCTGCCGCGCTGCACGCCCGCGACACGGAAGCCGCCGGTGCCGGGCTGGTGGAGCCCGGGGCGGCTCGCGCCCTGACCGAAGCTGGAGCCGACACCGTCCGCCGCCTGACCGCGCTCGGCGCGCCGTTCGACCGCGACGCCCACGGCGGCTTCGTGCTGAGCCGCGAGGCGGCCCATTCGCTGGCTCGCGTGGCGCGGGTCGGCGGCGACCGGGCGGGTTCAGCGATCATGGCCGCGGCGATCGCCGCCGTGCGTGCGGCTCCGCACGTCGAAATCTGGGAACACGCCCGCGCCCGCGCCCTGCTGCAGGATCGCCACGGCCGCGTGCGCGGCGCCCTGGTCGAGCGTGGCGGCGCTCTGGTGGAGGTCACGGCGGCAGCGACGGTGCTGGCGACAGGCGGGCTCGGCGGCCTGTACGCGGTGACCACCAACCCCGCCGCCCTGCGGGGGGAAGGTCTTGCACTCGCGGCGCTGGCGGGCGCGGTGATCGCCGATCCGGAGTTCGTGCAGTTCCACCCGACCGCGCTGGACGTGGGTCTGGACCCCGCGCCGCTGGCGACCGAGGCCCTGCGCGGCGAAGGCGCCCTGCTGGTCGACCGCGACGGCGAGCGGTTCATGACCGCCGTGCACCCCGACGCCGAACTGGCGCCGCGCGACGTGGTCGCCCGCGCCGTCCACGGCAGGATCGCCAGCGGGCGGGGCGCGTACCTCGACGCCCGCGCCGCCGTGGGCGAGCGCTTTCCCGAGCTGTTCCCGGCGGTGTTCGCCGCCTGCCTCCGGGCCGGGTTCGATCCGCGCGTCCAGCCCGTGCCGGTCGCCCCGGCCGCGCACTATCACATGGGCGGGATCGCCGCCGACCCGGACGGGCGCACCAGCCTGGCGGGCCTGTTCGCGGTCGGCGAATGCGCCTCGACCGGCGTGCATGGGGCCAACCGGCTGGCTTCGAATTCGCTGCTGGAGGCGGCCGCCTTCGGCCTGCGCACGGGACGAGCGGCCGCCGCCGAGGCGGAACCCGGCACGCCCCCCCTGCCCGCCCGCGCCGCGCCGGACCTGCCGGGGCCGGCCTTGGCCGAGCTACGCGCGCTGATGAGCCGCCATGCGGGCGTGGAACGCGACGCGGCGGGGCTGAGCGCGCTCCTGGACCGGCTGGACGCGCTGGAGGCCGCCCACGGCGCCGCGCCGCCGCTTGTCGCCGCGCGCCTGATCGCCCACGCCGCGCTGGCGCGGGAGGAAAGCCGCGGCGGCCACCACCGGGCGGACTTCCCTGACACGGCAGAGCCGCGCCGCACCTTCGTGCAACTCGTCGACGCCGCTCCCGGTTTGCGGATCGCGGCGGAGTGAGGCAACCTTCACGCGAGGAGAAGGCCATGGGCGTCGAACAGGCAGGCTTCGAAGAAGGCGTCCGGCCGCTGCTCTTCGACATTCAGGACTACGAGGCCATGGACGCCGCCGGCCTGTTCGAGCGCGTCGCGGGCAGGGTTCAATTGCTCGAAGGAAGGCTGATCCACATGGCTCCGGCTACGGCGGCGCACGGCCTCGTCACCGTCAACATGCTGCGCGCCATAAGTGCCGCCGCTCCCGAATGGACATTGGTGACTCAGGCCACCCTGCTGATAGGGCGGCAGTCGGCGCCTGATCCGGACCTGTTCGTCGCGCGAGGTGCGCCGTCGGGCCGATACTACGCGCCCGGCGATGTCGTTCTGGTGTTCGAGTCGGCGCTCACCACTCTGGAGACCGACCTGAATCAGAAGCGCCGCCTCTACGCCGCCGCGGGGATCGCCGAGTACTGGGTGGCCGACGTGGACGGGCGGCGCCTGCACGTGTTCCGCAGTCCCGATCCGGACGGGACCTATGCGGACGAGCAGGTGTTCGAGGCGGATTCGGAAGTCTCCCCGCTGTTCGCGCCCGAGGCGGTGATCGCGCTGAAGGACGTGTTTTGAGCGTCAGCCCGCTTCCCGAACTGCTGGTCGAGCCGGTCGTGCGCGCGGCCCTGGTCGAGGATCTCGGCCGGGCCGGAGACGTGACCGCCGCCGCCTGCGCGCCCGCCGACGCGCGGCTGAGCGCAGTGTTCGCGGCGCGGAGCGACGGGCGGATCGCCGGCCTGGACTGCGCCCGCATCGCGGTCAGGCTCATGGCCCCGGACGCACGGTTCGAGGCCGTGCTGGCCGACGGCGAGGACGCGGCGCCGGGCGCGGTGATCGCCCGGGTCGAGGGGAACGCCCGTGCCTTGCTGGCGGCCGAGCGGGTGGCGCTGAACTTCCTCCAGCGGCTGTCTGGCGTCGCCACCTTGACCCGCGCCTACGTACGGGCCGTCGAGGGTACAGGCGCGCGCATCGCGGACACCCGCAAGACCACGCCGCTGCTGCGGGCGCTGGAGAAGCACGCGGTGCTCTGCGGCGGGGGCGTGAACCACCGTCACGGCCTGGATGACGCGATCCTGATCAAGGACAACCACGTCGCCGTCTGCGGCGGGATTGGCCCGGCGCTGGAGCGCGCGCGGGCGGCGGCGGGGCACCTGACCAAGATCGAGATCGAGGTGGACCGGCTGGAGCAGCTGGAGGAGGCCCTGCCCTTCCGGCCCGACGTGGTGATGCTGGACAACTTCGCCCTGGAGGACCTGCGCGCGGCGGTGACGATGGCGAAGGGGCGGACGGTGCTGGAGGCGTCGGGCGGCGTGAGCCTGCACACTGTGCGCGCGATCGCCGAGACCGGCGTGGACGTGATCTCGGTCGGCGCCCTCACCCACTCCGCGCCGGCGCTCGACATCGGCCTGGACGCGGCCTGATCAGTCCGGAAAGGCGGGCCGTTCCAGCGCAAGCGGCGGGTCGCGGTAGGCCTTGAGCTCGATCGTCCAACCGTCCGGATCGCGGACGTAGACCTTGGCCTGCTCGCCGGGCTCTCCGGCGTGCAGCACCAGCGGCTCGCGCTCCGGCATGACGCCGACGCTGTCCATCCGCTCGACCGCGGCGGTCCAAGCGTCCCACGACACGGTCGCGCCGAAGTGGTGACGGCCCAGGGACCCCGCAAACGCGGCGGCGTCCGGATCGTGCTGCAAGGTGATTTGACCGCCGAACGCCCACACGTCGCGCCAGCCGCGCCCCATCCGCCCGAACTCCGCCCCGAACGCGTCGCGGTAGAAGGCCGCCGAACGCTCCAGGTCGGAGACCGGCAAGGACAGGTGGAAGACGGGACGGGTCACGACGAGATCGTGCCCGGCGTTTCTGCGTCGTCAAACGCTCCTTCGATCCCGGCGTTTTCCCATCGGCCCAAATGCGGCTTGAGCCGACCTCTAGCGTAGGAACCCGGGCCGGATCAGGGGGTTACCTTCCGACACACATACGGAGGCGACCATGCCCAAGACCCCCCCGCCCATCCCGCGGGAACAGCGGAGCTTCGCCGACAAGACGGGCAAGGCGAACGTGCAGGGCCAGGACCGAGAGCGGCGTGACGACGTGCACGATCTGCAGTCCGGCCAGCCCGGCGACGACGTGAACCTGTCGCAACAGGGCCGCCACGGGAACATCCGCCAGAACCTGACCCATCAGGGCCGCCAGCAGGACCGCTGATCATGCCGGACAAGCATCCGAACACCCGTCGCTGGGGCGGACCCGGCGCCAGTCACGAAGACCGCTCCAAGCCGGAACCGGAAGAGCGCGAGACCCGCGCCGACGGCGAACCCACCAACCCGAACCGCAGCCAGGTCTCCGGCGGAGGCGGCGAGCGCGACATTCGCCACAGCCACGACGACGCGCACCGCTCGTCGAAGACCTCGCCGGGCTGACCCGGGCTCAGGCTTGAGGCGCGGGCGCGGCCGTGACGGGTTGGGCCGGAGCGGTCTCGGCGGCCTTCGCTTCCGCGGGCGCGGCGGCCTCGGCCGGAGCGTCGGCGGGCTCGACCGGCTTTTCGGCCGGGCCGCCCATCCCCGTCCGGGGCTCGGCGGCTTCGGCGGACGGCGCCGGCTGCGCCACCGGCGCGAAGCTGGCGAATACCGGCTGGAAGGCGTCCTTCGGCTTGGACGGCTGCGGCTTGTAGCGGAACGCCTCGCCGCGGCCGGGGCGGCCGCCGAACTTGTAGAACACGTGGGTGCCGACCTGGCCGACCCGCAGGAGGGCGCCCGACCACCCCGGCGACACCGCGGTGGTGTGGAAGTGGGTGGCGGTGCCGACCTCGCTCATCACGTGACCGGCCAGGGCGCGGGCGGCGACCGCGCGAGCCCGGTTCCAGGCGCCGGCCTCGGGCCGACGGCGCATCGAGCCGTCGCAGGTGAAGCTGAACTGACAGCCGGTGCGCTGGGCCGCGCCCTGGAACACCACGCCGCAGACGCTCTTGGGGAAGGCCGGGTGGCGGACGCGGTTAAGCACCACCTGGGCCACCGCGCGCTGGCCGGCGGCGCCTTCGCCGCGCGCCTCGTAGTAGACCGCCTGGGTCAGGCACTCCAGGTCGCGCGAGGCGTCGAGCGCGTTCAGCTGGAACGGCTTGGCGGCTTCCGGGGCGAAGGAGGCCTTGCGCAGGCCCGCCTTGGCGCTGGCGGCGCCGGCGCGCTCCAGACGGGCGGCGAACAGGGCGGCCTGGCGGTCGCGCTGGGCGCCGCCGGCGACGGTGTAGGGATCGTGGCGACGCGCGATCTCGAGCGCGCTGCGGTTCAGGCCGCCGGCGGCGGCGATCACGGCGGTTTCCGAGAAACCGGATTCGGCGGCGCCGGCCAGGCGCTCGGCCTTGGCGCGGACGTGCATGACCTTGGCCATGGAGCCGCCGAGGTAAGCGCAGGTTACGGCCAGACCCACGAGGGCTCCGAACGCGGCGGCGCCGACCAGGGCGCGTGCGGGCGCACGTGCCTGTGTCTTCGTCGTCAAGGTTCTCTATCCTCTACAGCGAGGGCCCCAGCCCCCAACTCAGTCACGCGCTTTCGGCCGAATCCTCGAGGCCGAGAGCGGCGGATGGTCCGTGGCCGACGTTCCTCGTTCGCCGACCGGTGGTGTGCCTAGCTCACGTCGAGAGTGGCGTCAATGTCTTCGATTCGCAACCGTTAAGCTCGTGCAAACAGATCACGCGCCCACGGCAGATACGCCACAGTCCCCTCAGGCGCTCCGCCCCGGTAATCGCGCACTGGTCTCAACTTGTTTCTAAGGCCCGATTACAATGCACTCTAGGTCGCGATCTTTATTCGTCACGTATTCACCGCCGCCGGGATACTGATCCACGCGCCGGTACGGTCAAGCTGGACAAGACTGAAACAACCAGCTCGGCCGTTCGGTTCCCGGAACCCCCGCCCGAAGCACTCGTTGAACAGCGGTCGCCAATCGCGAGGTGTTCGACATGCGCAGCAAATTGACCGTCTTCGGCCTGATCGTCGCGGGCCTGGGCCTCACCGCCTGCGGAACCACCATGGAGCAGAAGGCCGCCACCGGCGCGGTCGCGGGCGCGGTCGTGGCGGGTCCCGTGGGCGCCGCGGTCGGCGCGGCCGCCGGCGCGGCGGCCGAAAAGGCCGAGGAAGGCCCGAAGTCCTGACCGCACGCCTCGGCCGCGGCTGAGTTGCACTCTCGCCGACCCTGGCGCAGGATGCCGGGGGAACCGGCCTCGACGGCCGGCGGCGAGGGTGTGAGCATGATACGCAAGATTGTCGGACTGGCGGTTGCGGCCGCTTTGGCGGCGGGCGCGGCTACGGCGCAGGACAGGATTTTCGACGGGTCGAACGCGACGCCCCTGATCGAGTACTGGAAGGGCAAGCCCGTGTGGCAGCTGCAGGCCCACTGCGCGGGCGTGTTCGGCGCCTTGTCGAACCACCACGCCGAGGCGGGAAACGAGGCCGAAGCGTCCTACGCGAAGCGGATGGGGCTCCAGTTCCTGGACGGGGCCGCCGGGCAACTCATGCGTGACCGCAAGATCGACCGCAAGGCCGCCGTCGCGGAAGCCGCCAAATACGTGAACGGCGGACGTGCGGTCGGCGAGCAGGCGATCGCGGAAAGCGAGGGCGACCTGCAATCCACCACGCCCGCCAACTATCGCCGCAGCGAATGTCTCGATTTGCAGGACTCTGTCGCCTGACGTGGTGATCGATCGGCCTCCTCGGCCGATCGATCATTTCTTCAGATCGAGCAGAAGCACGTCGGCTTCGTCCTGGAGCATCCGGGAGAAGATCAGGCTCCCGTCTCGGGGATCGACCGTGAGATACCGCCGCGAAGCCTGGGTCGGCATGTCGGCGATCTTGCGCGGTCGCCCGGACCACGGCGTCAACCAGACGGACAACGGCTCCCCGGCGCGGCCGCGAACCTGGTAGACGCCCTCCGCACCGACCGTCCAACCCGCGTCTTCCTCGACATACGCCTCAGCAGCGGCGGGCCGCGCCGGCGCGCCGTCGGGCGCCACGGCCCAAACCCGTTGGTCCCCCGGCCGCAAGGCGTAGAGCACGCCGCCCGGGCCGACCCGCACGGCTCGGAAGCCGGAGGCTCCGGCGACGGGGCGCGCCCGCCCTTCCAGGTCCGAGCGCATCAAGGCCCAGCCGCCGGCGGCGCGGGCCGCGTAAACCAACGACCGTCCGTCCGCGCTCCAGACCGCCTCCGCCTTGGCCCCGCCGTCCGTGGTGACCCGCCGCAAGGCCGAGCCGTCGGCGTTGATCAGGTAGAGGTCGCTCTGATGATCCCGGGCGGCGATGAAGGCGGCCTGACGCCCGTCCGGCGACCATCGGGGCGCGCTGACGTAGCTCGCTTTCAGATCGGTCAGCCTCACCGGGCCGTCGACCGGACGGCGGACCCAGATCTCGGAGGAGCCGCTCTGGTCGGACACAAATACGATAGAGCCGTCCGGCGCCACGTCCGGGTGCCAGTCGTTGCCGTTTGAGACGGTGAGCACGGTCAGCCGCCCGGAGGGACTCATGCCGACCAGGTTCATGGCCGAAGCGCTGGTCTCCACGGCCAGACGGCCTTCGCGGTCGGCCGACATGCGCCCGAACGACATCAGCCCGAGGCTGATCCTCTGCGGCGCTCCGGGGCGACGCACGTCAACCGACCAGAGGCCGAAATCGCCGCCGCGATTGCTCGCGTAGAAGAGCGTGCGCCCGTCCGCGCTCCACGCGTACCCGACAGACTTCCAGCCGTCGGTGGTTATGGCGCGTTCGCGGCCCGTTTCGAGATCGACGAGGCGCAGGTCGTCGACGCCGTGCGAGAGCGATCGCCTGAACACCGCCGACCGCCCGTCCGGAGACGTCACCGGATCGGCGTCGCCGAAGGTCTCGACGGCGGGGCGGGTCACGTCGCGTGCGAGGCCGGTCTCAGGATCGAGCAGGCGCAGGCGCCTCACCGCGTCCGGGGACGGGCGGTCGGCGAAAAGCAGTTCGCCGGAAGCGGTCCACGCCAATCGGGGCGCGGCGTCCGTGAGGCATCGCCCCGCCGCGCGCTCTTGCCCGCTCGGCGCGGTGGCGATCAGAATGGCGCACGGGCCGCCGTCGGTTCGAACAAAGGCGTACCGCCGTCCGTCCGGCGCCCACACCGGCCCTGACTCGTCGGCGACCGTCGCGGTCAGGCGCACGGGCGCGCCCTCTCCGACCGCGCGCAGGTAAAGGTCGCGGGACGTGCCGAAACCTGCCCCCGCGGCGTAGATGAGGAAGCGACCGTCGGGGGACAGGGCGGGATGGGTCTCCACCCCGGCCTCCGTGGTCAACGGGCGCACGCCCTCGGCCGACCAGGAGGCCGGCGGCCGCGCCGCCCAGACCGCGGCCGCCAGAACCGCCGTCGCGAGGACGGCGGCGGGCACGACGATCATAGCTCGCCGTCGCAGACGGGATGGACGGAGCGTTCGGGCGGCCGGTTCTGCCGCCGGCGCCGCCGCAGCGGTCGGGTCCACGCGCAGGCGGTAGCCGATCTTCGGAATCGTATCGATCGCCGCCCGCGGCTCGACGGCGAGCACCTTGCGCAGCCGACCGACGCAGCGGTTCAGGGCGTCCTCGCCGACGATCCGGCCTTCCCAGCAGAGGTCCGACAGCTCGTCGCGGCTGACCGGCTCGCCGCGCGCCCGATGCAGCGCCACGAGCACCTGCATCACCCGCGGCTCGAGCGCCTGGACGCCGCCCGGCGCATGCACCTCCAGCGCCGCCGGCACGATCTTCAGCCCGCCCAGCAGGAAGGGGCCCTCGGAGGCGAGGTCCACGGGACGGCGCAGGGAGAACATCTCGTTCATCGTCTGATCATCGGCGAAAGATCGGCGCCCCGCCCTGTCTCCCCGGGCCGCAGTCTCCCTCAATCGTGCGGGCCTGAACAGCCCCGCCGATGAGAGAGCCCGCCATGCGTCACACCCGCTTCGCCGCCGCCGTCTTCGCCCTCGCCGCGCCCTTCGCCGCCCAGCCTGCGAACGCCCAGGAAAGCGCCGTGCGCTCCGCCGGCGACGCCTTCGGCGAACGCCGCGGCGTCGAGCAGGTGGGTCTGTACGGCGAGGGCCAGGTCCGCGGCTTCAACCTGCAGAACTCCGGCGCCTACCGGATCGACGGCGCCTACTTCGCCCGGCAGATGCCGATCAGCGACGCGGCGCTGGACGGGGTCGGGGTGCGGGTCGGGGTCAACGCGGCCCGTTTGGAGTTTCCCTCCCCGTCCGGCGTGGTGAACTACCGCCTACGCGACACCACAGGCGACAGCCGGTGGCACGCCACCGTGGGTCTGCGCGACTACGAGACGCCGGTGCTGGACGTCGGCGGCGTGTGGGTGTCGGCGGACGACGAGGTCGGCGTGTCGGCCAACCTGATCGCGCGGCCGAACATCACCTGGGCCATGGGCAACGGCGGATCGATCTACGAGTTCGGAGCGGTCGCGCGATGGACCCCGTCGGACGCCTTTCAGCTGCGCGGCCTGCTGAGCGTGGCGGAGCGGGACTACAACGGCGACTACGGCGTGTCGTCGGTGGACGGCGCCCTGCCGCCGCCGATCAAGCGGCTGCAGAACTACTCGCCGGAATGGGCGAACGTGGTCAGCCCCCAGGTCACGGCCGGCGTGCTGGCCGACGGCCGCCGCGGCGACTGGAGTTGGGGCGCGTCGGCGTTTCGCGCCTCCTGGACGCCGGAGGTCTCCGACGCGACCCTGCTCCGCGTGGAGTCCGACGGCGACGCCCAGGCCACCCTGTTCCGCACGCCCGAGCGGGAGTTCGTCTCCGACGCCGTGGAGGCTAGGGCCGCGCGCGTGTTCGACGGGGCCACGGTGGATCACCGGATCGGCGTGTCGGCGCGCGTGCGGCGCTCCCGTGCGCAGAATGCCCCCGGGACGGCGGTTCCGCTCGGAACGGTCAACATTCAGGAGACCCCGACCTATCCCGATAAACCCATCGTGGCCGACGACGGGCGTCGCATCCTCGACGACGTGGATCAGACCACCCTCAGCGCCAGCTATGGCCTGATGCTCCGCGAGGCGATCGAGCTGCGCCTGGGCGCTCACCGCACGCGCTACGAGAAGGCCGTCACGCCGATCGGCGGCACGCGCACGGCGCGGGCGGAGGACCTGTGGCTGTACAACGCCTCGGCGCTCTGGAACCTGAGCGATCGCACCACCCTGTTCGCCAGCTGGGTGACGGGCCTGGAGGAGACCGGGACGGCGCCGCAGAAGGCGACCAACCGCAACGAGATCCTGGCCCCGGTCGAAGCCGAGCAGGTCGAGTTCGGCGCCCGCCACGCCCTGACCGACCGCCTGAACCTGATCGGGGCGGTGTTCGAGGTCAGCAAGCCCAAGGTCGGGTTCCGCGCCGACGGCTCCTACGGCTTGGTCGGCGAGGTCAGCCACAGGGGCGTCGAGGCGTCCCTGTCGGGTCAGGTGCTCGAGGGCACGTCGGTGGTGCTGGGCGCGGTGCTGCTCGATCCGGAGGTCAGCGGGCCGCTGGTGGACGCCGGCTCGGTGGGGCCGGTCCCGCCCGGCGTCTCGGAAGTGGTGGCGGTGGCGAGCGTCGATCACCGCCTGACCTTCGCGCCGGCGTGGTCGGTGGACGCCACGGTCAACTTCAGCGGCGAGAGCTGGGCCGACACGGCCAACACCTTTCAGCGGGAGGACA
>Ga0196964_10001664_pt1 | contig 11137 bp, 9 predicted proteins | sample S1_10metaG_FD_148615 | JGI IMG/M metagenome (GOLD analysis project Ga0196964, IMG submission 148615) | Soil microbial communities from Anza Borrego desert, Southern California, United States - S1_10 | ecosystem: Environmental > Terrestrial > Soil > Desert | place: USA: California | collected... | reverse complement strand
AAAGAGCCGGGCTTCGAAATTGGCTGTCCCCGCACCAGAAAAATAAGTTGCCCTCCATTCTATATTGAATATTCGATTGGGGGCGACACCAGTTGTAGAAGTATATATACCGTCACCCACAGCAACATCCGTTCTCAGATCATCCCAGTGTGGCATAAATGCCACTCCCATTCCGGCTGCGGGCAGGGGACAGACATTTGTAAAAGCTGCGTTATTCGTGGTGAATTGGAGGTTACCGTTACTAATGGCCCTGACCTGGGTATAGTTTACACCATAAGCGGTATAGGCAAAAGGTAATGTGATCAGTACCGAGACATCATCGCCTACTGAACCAGGAACGAGCAAGGTACCCGGATCGATCGAGTTGCCCGCGGAAGTAGTCATTAAATAGTTTTGGGCAATTACTGTATTTATCGAGAAAACAAAAAAAGAAGCGGCAAAACAAATAGAGTAGAGTTTTGATCTCATAATTGCAAGTTTTGGGTTGTCAGCAATAAAAATTTAGTCCTCAAAGGGTTAAAGACCACTAAATTTACTATTTAAAAGATTACCACAAAAAAAATGTGGGCGGGAGTAATTACTCTCTCCACATATGGAAATCTCTTTCGAAATACTGCCTTTACTGATTTTTTATTGAATGGATTTAATATTTGCCCAGATGCCTCCACAGCAAGGTGCCGGGCAGTTTCTCATATCCTCATAGAGTACATATTCAACACAGGCTGTGGTCCCTTCCTTTTTATATTGATCGGGCAGATTGAATGCTGGGTATATTCTCCCATCTACTTTGATACCCCATAGATCACATCCCAGGCCTTGCTGGGTGATCACTACAATTTCACAACTTTCATTCCTGGCTGAGATAAATTCGTCTTTACCGCAGGTCCAGCTGATCATTATCAGGGCAAACAGGGATACAAATACTTGTTTCATAGGTTACGGTTTACTATTATACCTATAATTTCCAAAAGCCAAGCCAAAAGGAAACTAAATATTATTATCATTTGTAAAGAAATAGTTGACAGGAAAATATTTCGCCCTAAACGGACGTTTTACTAGATATCACTTCATACCAGACATCAAACAATTTTTGAAAAAAAATTCTCATTTCATCCTTTTTCTTGCCTGTATATTGGGCTCTTTTTGCCCGTATGCCCAGCAGATCACTGGTGTGTGGAAAGGTCGCATCAATAAACAAAAGGTTGAATTGAAGCTGGTTCAGCAGGGAGACAGTCTCACCGGGAGTGTATATTATTATCAATCTGCACATGTATATCGACATTATAGTATAAAAGGCTATTTTGATCCTTCCAGTAATGAAGCAGTGTGGTGGGACGACCAGCTAATCGAAGAAAAAACAGGTCGTTTTACTCTTGGCCTTGCTGGTAGGTCTGGATATTTATCCCGGGCAGATTTCAATTGTCCCGGGGAAGGAAGAATGATGCTGGATGGAAAGACATCGCGTAAGGAAGAAGAAGATTTTAGCGGGGAGGTGCACCTGAACAAAACTGGTGGTCCCATTTTCCCCGACGAATGGGATTTCATCATTGAAAATTACCTGGTAGGAGCTAACGACCCCGATCTTATTGATAGGATCCGTACGCTCAACTCTCAACCTCAATCTCAATCTCAATCTCAACCAATAGATATCGGGACGCAATCTTTACCTGTACAATCTATACCTCGAACGCAGGATAAAACGATCATTTCTCCAGAAAGAGTAAAACCCATAGAAAATGAGGAAAAGAAGCTGGATGATCTGCCTGTTGCCAAACAGCCGGCTATACCGAATATCGAGGAGAAGTTTAAAACCAGGAAACAGGTGCTGGTCAAGGAAATACCCCTGAGGGGTGATTCTATTGAACTTCGATTTTATGATAATGCCGAGATTGATGGGGATTCGATTTCCTTGTTTTTAAATGGACAATTGATCTTTCAAAATATTCGCCTTACCGGTAAAGCCTATACAATTCATCTTGCCATAGCTGATCTTAAAGAAACTAATGACCTGATCATGGTTGCCGAGAATCTGGGGTCCATTCCACCCAATACTTCCTATATGGTTGCGATCGTGGATAATGAACGCTATGAAGCCAGGTTGGAAAGCAATGAGGGTAGTAGTGCGTTGATCAGGTTTGTGAAACGTTAGCTACAAGCTGCAAGATTTTTCATACTATCTGGCTTGAAGCTAGAAGCTTGTAGCTTGCAGCTTACTAAACAACTACATTCACCATCTTATTCTTCACATAGATCACTTTCTTCGGAGATCTTCCTTCCAGCCATTTTTGAACAACATCATTGGCTAATATCAATTCTTCAACCTGCTGTTGCGTGGCATCGAGTGAAATGGTCAATTCAGTTCTAGTCTTTCCATTAATGGCAACCGGGTAAGCTTTCGCAGACTCCTTTACATATTTTTCTTCGAACTCAGGGAAGGTGGCATCGAGTATATTTTTGCCACTCCCTAAGAGATGCCAGAGTTCTTCCGAAATATGCGGTGCATAAGGAGCAAGAAGAATAAGAAGGGGTTCCAGGATCGACCGTTTATGACAATTCAGCTCCTGGAGTTCATTGGTGGCGATCATGAATGCGCTTACCGCTGTATTGAAGCTAAACCGCTCAGTATCCTCCTCGATCTTTTTGATCGTTTTGTGTAAGATCTTCCTTTCTGCATCGCTAGCGGGATCATCCGTAACTATTAAACCTTTTTCCTCGTGAACAAATAATCTCCAGAATTTCCGAAGGAAGCGATGTACGCCTTCGATCCCTTTCGTATCCCAGGGTTTGCTCATTTCCACAGGTCCCAGGAACATTTCATACATGCGGAATGTATCAGCTCCATATTTCTCTACAATTTCATTTGGATTTACGGTGTTGAATTTTGACTTAGACATTTTTTCCGTTTCGATGCCACAGATATATTTGCCATTCTCTAAAATGAATGAAGCATCTGCGTATTCTCCACCGCGCCAATTTCTGAAGGCCTCTAAATCCAATTCAACTCCATTTACCAGACCCACATCCACATGAAGTTTATCAATAGTTTTTGCCTCATATTCATTTTCCGATTGCAATAAATCTTTTGAAACAAATTTATTTGTGCCAGTTATGCGATATACAAACCGGCTGCTTCCCTGGATCATTCCCTGGTTGACGAGTTTCTTATAGGGTTCATCAAACCAGAGCCAGCCCCGGTCAAATAAAAATTTCGTCCACATGCGGCTGTATAATAAATGACCCACCGCATGTTCTGTCCCGCCAATATAAAGATCAACCTGGCCCCAGTAGTCTGATATATTCCTGTCACAAAACCACTGTTCATTATCCGGGTCCATATATCTTAAAAAATACCAGCTGCTGCCTGCATAGCCGGGCATGGTAGAAGACTCCCCCCGACCCCCGCCAAAAGAGGAGGAGGTTAACCATTCTTCGTTATTGCTTAATGGCCCATCTCCATCTTTTCCTGGTTTTATTTCTTCCATGTGTGGAAGTATCAACGGTAACTGGTTTTCATCAAGGGGATATGCGACGTCGTTTTTCCAGGTGATCGGGATCGGTTCACCCCAATAACGCTGACGGCTGAAGGCTGCATCCCGCATTTTGTAATTCACTTTTCGTTTTCCTATTCCGGTTTCCTCCAGTTTTTTAATAACTACTGCGATGGCATCTTTCATGATCATGCCGTTCAAAAAACCTGAGTTTTCCAAAACAGCATCCTTTGTCGGGTTGGCTTCTTCACCATGATAATGTGATCCAATGATATTGGTGATAGGAATATTAAAATGCTTAGCGAATTTATGATCTCGCTCATCCCCGCAAGGCACAGCCATAATGGCCCCGGTACCATAACCGATCATCACATATTCACTAATCCAGATTGGAATGGGAGCTTGAGTGAAAGGATGAACAATATATGATCCCGTAAAAACACCGCTGATCTTTTTTTCAGCCATGCGTTCACGGTCAGTCCTGCTTTTTACATAGGCGAGGTAATTCTCCACATCCTTTTTGTGATCAGCCGTAGTGATCTGTTCCACCAGTTGATGTTCCGGTGCGAGTACCACGAAGTCGACGCCGAAGATGGTATCGGGCCGGGTAGTGTAAACCGTAAGTCGCGAGCCTTGAGCAGCCTGAAGCCCGAAGCTGATCTCCGCTCCCTCACTCTTCCCGATCCAATTCGACTGCATCTCCTTCATAGCTTCACTGAAATCCACTTTATGCAGTCCTTCCAGCAATCGATCGGCATATTCTGTGATACGGAGATACCATTGCCTTAATTTCCTTTTCTCTACAGGAAAACCGCCGCGTTCGCTTACTCCATTGATCACTTCATCATTGGCCAGCACAGTCCCTAATGCTTCGCACCAGTTCACTTCCCCATACCCGCAATAAGCCAGTCGATATTCCATGAGAATATCCTGACGGGTTTTTTCATCGAAAGAAGTCCAATCCGAAGCAGAGAAATTGGCGAGCTGGCTATTGTTATCCGGGCTGGATTGCTGGAATAGCGAATTCGGTACCGGGTGATTTGTATTTCCTTCCTTTTCAAACGCAGCCATAAGATTTTCGATGGGTTCCGCCTTATTCGTTTGCCGGTTGTAAAAACTTTTGAATAATTGAAGAAATATCCATTGAGTCCATTTGTAAAATTTCGGATCGGAAGTCCTGACCTCGCGGCTCCAGTCAAAACTGAACCCGATATTATCTAACTGCTTCCGGAAATTGTTGATATTATTTTCTGTGGAAATAGCCGGGTGGATCCCGTGGTCAATCGCATATTGCTCGGCAGGCAATCCAAACGCGTCGTAGCCCATGGGGTGTAAAACATTAAAACCCTTCAATCGTTTATAACGGCTATAGATATCACTGGCGATATAACCCAGGGGATGGCCCACATGCAAACCGGCTCCGCTGGGATAGGGAAACATATCAAGCACATAACATTTAGGCCTGGAAGAATGGTTTGAAACCTGGTAGATGCCACTTTCTGTCCAATGCTGTTGCCATTTTTTTTCGATATCTCTGAAATTATATTCCATCATTTATGGGAGCAATAACAAATTGGAAAATTTTATGGGTGATTGTGAAAGAAGACTTAAAACAGCTTCCTTTTTCAATCTTTGTTCTCGCTGTTAAAATATCCGTTACGGGCAATCGTTAGAATGGACTACAAAAATACGTAACCGGCTGCTCACCTGAGGCTAAATCAGGTATTTTTGCCAACATTACAACCCATAAATCCAAAAGCATGACAGAAACCGGTAAAGCTTCCATCAAGCGCGGCAAACCTTCTTACTTCATGTCCATTCTTGGGGTAACCCTTGTGCTGTTTTTACTGGGCATCATCGGCTGGCTGATCCTGAATGCAGGTAAACTGGGACAGCATTTCAAAGAAAATGTAGAGATCAAAGCGATACTGAGAGGAGACCTGAATCCAAAGGATAGTGCAGCGCTGATGAATTACATGTCTTCCAAGCCCTATATCAAATCCATAGAGTTTGTCACCAAGGAAGAGGCGAGAAAGATTTACCTCGGCGATGGAAATGAAGACTGGAGCAATGTGTTGGATTATAACCCGCTACCCAATGCGATCTACTTTAAGATCAAAAAAGATTTTCTAACCACTGATACCTTGAACGCGATCAAACAGGACCTGGAAAAACAAACTTATGTAAGCGAAGTGCAGTACCAACAGGCGTTGGTTGATAACCTCAATAAAAATATTCGCCGCATCAGCCTGATCTTGCTTGGTGTTGCGATCATTTTAGCCCTGGTGGTGATCATCCTGATAGACAATACGATTCGTCTGGCCATGTTTAGTAACCGTTTTCTTATCAAAACCATGCAAATGGTGGGTGCTACCCGCTGGTTCATTGCAAAACCCATGAATATAAAAGCCATCATAAACGGCGCGATCAGTGGTGCGATTGCCATTGCCGCTGTGTTTTTGCTGATCATACTGGCAGAAAGACTGGTCCCCGAATTAAAGGCCGTTCACGATGCTGGTTCTCTTTTGTTATTGTTCCTCGGGCTGATCGTCCTCGGAGTGTGTATTACCCTGATCAGTACTCATAGAAGCGTGATAAAGTATCTAAAAATGAAGTTGGACGATCTATATTGAGAGATTAGGGAATAATGAACAGGCAATAGGATTATTTATAGAACCTGCCCTATTCCCTATTTACTATCACCTATTACCTTTTTCTTATCTTGCGCCACTATTTTAAGTTATGGCAACTCAAAAACAAACCAATCCTTCGATCTTTACGAAACAAAACTATATCTGGATGCTGGCGGGGGCCGTAGTGATTGCTATTGGCATGTTCCTGATGTCTGGCGGAAAAAGTAATGAGGATCCAACCGTGTTCAACACAGACGCTGTTTATAGTTTTACGAGGATCACGCTGGCTCCTATCCTGATCATAGCAGGACTTGTGATAGAGATCTTTGCCATTTTCCGCAACCCGAAAGGGAATGTGTAATAAAAAGGAATTCTTTTCCGGGAAGCGATCGTTGCGGTCGCTTTTATTTTTTCAATTTAATCTTGCCCCTAGTTTTGCTAGATGAATCTGGCCGAAGCGATCATACTTGCTATCGTTGAAGGGATCACTGAATTCATTCCCATTTCCTCTACAGGTCATATGGTGATCACCAGTTCCCTTCTTGGGATCCACAAAGATGAATTCACCAAACTGTTTGAAGTAGCCTGCCAATTCGGGGCTATTCTTGCGGTGGTAGTCCTTTACTGGAGAAAATTCTTCGCCTTCAGGCAATGGCAGTTTTATCTGAAGCTGCTCATTGGAGTAGTTCCTGCTTTATTACTTGGGTTTATTTTCTCAGATAAAATAGACCAAATGCTGGAAAGCCCACTGACTGTAGCGATCAGCATGCTGGCGGGCGGGATCATCCTGTTGTTTATTGATAATGTTTTTAGAAACCCGCTCATTGAAAAAGAAGAAAAGATCAGCTACGGGCGATCATTGATTGTCGGGCTCTGGCAATGCATCTCTATGATACCTGGCGTCAGTCGCAGCGCAGCCTCGATCATTGGTGGAATGCAGCAAAAATTCACGCGTAACCTCGCTGCTGAATTTTCCTTTTTCCTGGCTGTACCTACCATGTTTGCCGCGATGATTTATTCTTTATTCCTGAAAGAATGGGGAACGGGGGAATCTGGACGAAAAGGCTTCGAGATCATCCTGGAATCCCGCGAGAACATGGTGGCATTTCTCGTTGGAAATATAGTTGCGTTTATAGTAGCTGCACTGGCGATCAGGTTTTTTATCCGTTACCTCCAATCGAAAGGCTTTTTTGTATTCGGTGTTTATCGGGTAATTGCTGGATTGATCTTACTTATATTGCTGCTAACCGGAGTTATAAAACACTAGGGTTTAATGTTGTTTAAGATGGTTGAATTTTGTTTAATATCGTTGAAGCAGAATAAAATCGCCACAATTTTCAACTACATTAAACAAGCTTAAACTATCTTCAACTATCTTCAACTTCCTTCAATGCAAACTGCTCCGAAGAAAGTCATCAATGGTTGGGCCATGTATGATTGGGCCAATTCGGTCTACAGCCTCGTGATCACTTCGACGATCCTCCCTGCTTATTTCGAAGCCGTCACCAAGCAACGAACAGATGAACAAGGTGCAGCTTATATTCGTTTTCTTGGGAGAGAATTCAATAATACCGCTTTATACAATTATACACTTTCGATTGCTTTCCTGATCGTCGCATTGATATCGCCTCTATTATCATCAATTGCGGATTACAAAGGCAATAAAAAAAGTTTCATGAATTTTTTCCTGAGCATGGGAAGCCTGGGTTGCGCCCTGCTCTTTCTTTTTGATACAACTACAGGCCGAACAAGTTCAGTGGTTTCTAGCCTGGCTTTCCCCCTTTTCTGCATGATCATCGCCTGCGTGGGATTTTGGGCCAGCCAGGTCTATTATAATTCATTCTTACCGGAGATAGCTGCACCCCAGGACCGGGACAGGATCAGTGCAAAAGGTTTTGCCATGGGTTATATAGGGAGCGTGATCCTCCAGGTGATAGCTTTTGTACTTGTTTTTTTTCCGGGTTTCGTTGGAGGTGATGAGACAAAAACGGATTCATCCACCATTCAATTCCGCGTATCGTTCTTACTGGTTGGACTTTGGTGGTGGGGCTTCGGACAATATTCGCTTCGACGCTTACCCCGTTCCATTCCCGCCGGGGAAAATAACCAGGAAAATATCCTTTTTAATGGTTACAGGGAATTGAAAAAAGTTTGGCGACAAATGATCCATATACCTGTATTGAAACGATATCTCGTCTCGTTTTTTTTCTTTAATATGGGTGTACAGACCGTGATGCTTGCAGCCACATTATATGGCAAGAGCGAACTGGGCATCCCGGCCACTTTTCTTATCGTAGCGATATTGATCATTCAGCTGATTGCTATTCCAGGTGCATTCCTCATCGCCCGTTTATCATCCTCAGTTGGCAATCTGAAAGCCCTGATGGTTTGTGTAGCATTCTGGATCGCCATTTGCGTAGCCGCGTATTTTGTTCCAAAAGGGAATGCCGTTCTGTTTTGTGTGTTGGCAGTTGCAGTAGGATTTGTAATGGGTGGCATCCAGGCTTTGAGTCGCTCTACCTATGCTAAACTAATGCCCGTTACAAAGGATACGGCGTCGTTTTTTAGTTTTTATGATGTCACGGAAAAGATTGGCATTGTAGTAGGATTATTTTGCTTTGGATTCCTCACTGATCTTACCGGCTCACAAAGAAGCTCTGTCCTGGCATTGATGTCCTTCTTTTTAGTTGGTCTAATTTTGCTGCTCATTACAAGATCAGTACAAAAAAAATCTCCAGAACAACAAACAATCTCCTTGTGAAACTTTATACCATCAATACCGGATATTTCAAATTAGATGGAGGCGCAATGTTTGGTGTTGTACCCAAAAGCATCTGGAATAAAATAAATCCCGCGGATGAGAATAATATGTGTAACTGGGCGCTCCGCTGCTTGTTGATCGAAGATGGGAACCGGCTGATCCTTGTAGATAATGGAATTGGAGATAAACAGGATGAAAAATTCTTTAGTTATTATTATTTGCATGGTAATGATACACTGGATAAATCGCTGGCTAAATACGGCTTTAGCCGTGATGACATTACCGATGTATTCTTAACTCACCTGCATTTTGATCATTGCGGAGGAAGTATTATGAGAGTGGGGGATAAACTCGTCCCTGCTTTTAAAAAGGCAGTATTCTGGAGCAATGAAGAACACTGGCAGACCGCTACAGCGCCAAATGAACGTGAAAAAGCTTCATTCCTGAAAGAAAATATCTTCCCGATAAAAGCAAGCGGGCAATTAAAATTTATCCAATCCCCTGGAAAGCCAGAAGATCGATTAAGCAGTTCTGCCTGGATAGAAAATATTTCCGCCCGGTTTGTTTTCGGTCATACAGAAGCCATGATGTTACCGCAAGTGAATTTTCATGATAAGACCTTCGTTTACATGGCCGACCTGCTCCCCTCGCAGGGACATATCCCCATACCTTATGTCATGGCCTATGATATGTTTCCTCTAACAACTTTACAGGAAAAAAAAGCATTCCTGAACGAAGCGGTTGAAAATGATTACATCCTGTTTTTTGAACACGACCCGGTATATGAATGCTGCACGCTTCAGCGAACCGACAAAGGCATCAGGCCAAGAGAATTCTTCCGTGTAGACGAACTCTGAAACAAAAGATACGAGCTTCAAGATTCCCGTATTTTATATCATCTCAAACCTTGTCCCATATTATCATCTCCACAATTTCTTTATCCCAAGTATCAACAAACTCCCCGCGATTGCTGGTATCACGAGGTTGATGAACCAAAGCAGGACTGTGCTGATTAATATCCCGAGGCTATTTGTGCTATATAGACCAAAAAGTCGAATGCTAACCTCCCCGCGAATCCCGATATCCGCGATCGCGAACCCGGGAATGATTGCCATAACAAGAAAATGGACACTGGCGGCAAAGAAAGTCTGCATCCAGTCTATGTCTACGGCAAATAGCTGGAATAAAAGATAATACTGGAGAATGAAAACCAGGAAACGAATTGCAGAAAGCAATAACAATTGCATTAGAAGTTTTGCGTCAAGATTTTCAAGGGCCTCGACCAGGTAAATAAAACGCTGGCTGCCGGGAAGGCGATGAAACCACCTTACGATAATTGAAACTTTAAAATAAAATAACACCATCACCAGCAGCACCAGTAACGTTCCATAGATAATAACATTGTTCCAGGGAAAACTGATGATCTGGGATCCACTGATCGCTGGCATCAGTACAAACAAACCAATCAATCCCATGAACAAGGTGGTTATAATTTGACTCATGCTGCAAATGATAGTGAGTGCGATCGTGCGAAGCCGATTTCCTTCTTCCATGTATAATATTCTTCCCAGGTATTCTCCCACCCTGTTCGGCGTACTGATCGAAAAAGAAACTCCCGAGAGAATGGCTTTAAATGCTTTCAGGAAAGGCAGCTGCTGTATGCCACGGATCGCCAGCTTCCATTTTAAAGCCTCTATACCCCAGTTGATCAACATGAATAGAAAAACCGCCAATAGATTACCCAGGGAGATACTCCACAATGAAGACCTGATCTGTTCCCAGGCTTTGCCAAGATCGGGTTGTAGACGGATTTGCCTGTAAATGGACCAGGATAACCAAATGAATAATACAGGACCAAGAAAGTAGTTGATAAAGAGTTTGAATTTTCGGTTCAGCTTCATTAATCTTGTATTGCCAATTCCATGGATAAATTAAACCTGCCGCACCCGTCATCATTTCTCATGATAGCTCTACGGCATAAAAATACAGCGCCCTGCATCAGTCATCTAAAATAATACTCGGCATCGACCCAGGTACCCTGGTAATGGGCTATGGTATCATTGAAGTAAATGACAAGCGGGTCAGCATCCGGGAAATGCAGGTTTACAAACTATCCGGGAAGAAAGATAATTACGATCGTTTGCAACTGATCCATGAAAAAGTAGTGGACCTGATCAATAAATTCCGACCAGATGAATTTGCGATCGAAGCCCCTTTCTTTGGAAAGAATGTTCAAAGTATGTTGAAATTAGGAC
>Ga0196964_10001663_pt1 | contig 11137 bp, 6 predicted proteins | sample S1_10metaG_FD_148615 | JGI IMG/M metagenome (GOLD analysis project Ga0196964, IMG submission 148615) | Soil microbial communities from Anza Borrego desert, Southern California, United States - S1_10 | ecosystem: Environmental > Terrestrial > Soil > Desert | place: USA: California | collected... | reverse complement strand
CATCGACGCGATCACTTCCGATACGCCGCTCGACGAAACGAAGAAGAAAGATCTGGCAGCGCGACGCAAAAGCGCGCAGAAAGTCCGCGCCACGGGTTTCTTCGAGCTCGCCAAAACCTATTTTTCTTCAGGGCTTCCCCGGCATGCATTCGATCTGGTCCAGCAGGCGCTGGAACTCGATCCCGATCTGGCTCCCGCGCGGCAGGCGCTGGGGCAGGTGAAGGGCCCGGACGGCTGGACCGATGCATTCTCGGCCGCGCAGGCGTCGAAAGGCCACGTCTATGTTCCGGAACGGGGCTGGGTTCCGGCGCAGGCGGCAGAGCGCATCAAAAAAGGCGAGTGGTTTGAAAATGGCCGCTGGATGAGTATCGATGACGCCGACAAAGCGCACGCCGAAATGAGCGCCGCATGGACCGTTGAGACGCAGCATTTCATTATCAAGTCCAACGCGCCGCGCCATAAAGTGATCGCACTCGCTGAGCGCCTCGAAGCCTTCCGGCAGGTCTGTTACCGCGAATGCGTCGAGTTCTTCCAGCGCGGCGAAAGGAAGCCACAGATCTCTTTCACGCACGCGCCGAAGGCAAAACTGCTCGTCCACTACATGGCGCAGCGCAAGGATTACGAAGCGGCAATCAAGAATGAGTTCAAGGGCCCGCTGAAAGCGTTTATTCCGTTCCTGATGCTCTTTCCCGGCTTTTATACGCCCACAAGCCACGCGTCGTACTTCGACATGGGCGATGAGAATCCGATTCAGCAGTTCTTTGTGTTGCACGAGGTCGGCCGACAGATGCTCGGCGAGTTCGCGCAGGTCGGCGTGCAGAACACGCGGCCCTGGATCAACGAGGGCATCGCGGGAGTCGTGACGTTTGCGCGGCCGGACCAGAATGGAAAGTGGTACATCCCGACCGGACGCTCGCATGATGCGGTCACGAAGGCTGCCGAACTGCTGGTCAACGGCGGCATGGTTCCACTAAGCGTGCTGGTGAACATGGAAGAAGCGCAATTCAATAAAGAGCCCGGCGCCGAGGCGCGCCGCACGGAGTCGGCGGCGTTCGCGCGGTATCTTATCGATGCAAAAGATGGAATTTACGCCACCGATTTCATGGAGCTTGTCTACGACACGTTCAAAGGCGTGAAGACCGCAACCTTCGCCGATTACCTGGGCGATGCGGCCGAGTTTGAAAAAGGTTTCGTGGACTTCCTGCAAGGCGGAAAGTGACTTCAGATCGAATTAAATCCCGGCGGTCACGCGTCCAAGAAGCGCTTCGCCGCCGAGCGGCTTGAAGATCCGGCAGCCTCCATAAAAACTCCGCGCCAGCACATGCGCCGAGTACGTTTTCAGCGCCGAACAGCGTGCGGAGAAACTCGGGCGCGGCATGCCCTTCGCCGAGCCGGCCACGCGCGCGCGATTGAGCTTGTCGGCCAGGCGGTAACGATAGCCGAACGCTTCATCGAGCACCCATGCGTCGAGAATGCCGCGGCGAAACTCATAGAGAAAACTGCGGCGGTGCGCGTGGATCACCGGCGCCGACGGATCGCGGACGATGGTGTGTCCGGCCTCGAGCACGCGGCGCGCCCACAGCAGGTCCTCGGCATAGCGGCAGGGACCGAAAGGAATTTTCTCCCACACGGAGCGGCGCAAGGCCGAGCAGACATTGTCGAAGCGGTAGAGCTGCAGCCGCTGCGCGGGCGTGTAGCGCGCGTAATCCGGATGCTGCGCCAGGCTCACGCGCGTCATGCCTTCCTGCGCTTCAAGCTGCGCCTTGATCTTCAGCTCAAGCGGGCCGTCGGCAGGCGGAACCTGCCGCGTGCTGACGCCGGCGACGGCGGGATCGGAGAAGTGTGAAGTAATACGCGCGAGCCAATCGATGCCGACCGGTTGGGCGTCCTGCACAGTCAGCAGAACGATCTCGCCCGTTGAAGCCGCGATGCCGGCATCCCGCGTGACCCCGTGATTGAAGCGCTCTTTCCACTCAATCACGCGAGCGCCCGAATCGCGCGCCAGCTTGCAGGTGTAATCGCGCGAGCCGGAGTCGATCACGACGATTTCATCGGGCGGCGCAGGTTTCTGCTCACGCAGGCGCTGCAGCAGGACCGGAAAGTCCGCCCCGGCGTTGTAGGTTGGGATGACGACAGAGATGCGCATCGCTGAGCATTGTAATTTTCAGCAGAAACTTTGCGACGCCAATTTCCCTCTCCAGAGGGAGAGGGCCGACGAGAGCGGAGCGAACGCGGGGTGAGGGGAAAGCGTTTCTTGCAAGAAGCGGTTTATCCGCATTCCGGGCTCGCCGCCGTGCCAATTTCCCTCTCCAGAGGGAGAGGGCCGACGTGAGCGCAGCGAACGCGGGGTGAGGGGAGACCGTTTCTTGCAAGAGGCGGTTAGCCCTCACCCGGCACTCGCTGCGCTCGTGTCCGCCCTCTCCCGGAGGGAGAGGGAGCGCTGCGCTATTTTCGAGAAATCATATCGACGACGTCGCCTGCGATGTCTGCGGCGGCGTTTGGTTTTCCCGTTCGGCGGCAGCCTTCGCGCATGCGGCCGAGCCGGATGGGATCACGCAGCAGCGTCGTGAGTTTGTACTGCAGCGCGGCGGGCGTGCGAGCCAGAACAGCGCAGCCATTTTCGAGCAGCATTTCAGCATTCCGCTCTTCCTGGCCGGGAATGGGCGAAACGAGCACCATCGGCACGCAGCGCGCGAGACATTCACTGGTGGTCAGGCCGCCCGGTTTGGTCACCGACAGGTCGGCAATTGCCAGCAGCTCATGCATGTTCGTTACAAAGCCGTAGACTTTCACAACCGAGCCTTCAGGAACGCTGATCGCAGCTTCCAAAGCTTCTTTGATTTTTTCGTTGCGGCCGCAGACCACGAGAATTGTCGCGGGCGGTCCTTTTCGCAGCACCTGGTTGATCACTTCGGCCAGCGAGCTTGCGGCAGTCGAACCGTTCACGCCGCAGCCGTGCGCGTTCAATAGAAGAGTAGGGGAGGGCGCGTTGGCCAGGCCAAGAAGTTTTCGCAGCCGCTGCCGCGCGGGCTCATCCATCAGTTCGCCGAAAACGGGGTCACACGGAATACCCGTCGGCTTGATCAGGCTCGCGTCGATGGCGCGCTCAGCGAGCAAGTACGCGATCTCTTCAGACGCCGTGTAATAGCGGTCGACGTTCGGATGCACCCAGAGCTGATGGACGTCGTGATCGGTGATCACGACTGCCAGCTTGGGATTCAGCCTGATGCGGCCCCGGCCGGAACGACGTTTTCGCGCAAGGTCTGAAAAAATCTCCGCCGGCAGGAAATGAGTTGTCAGGATGACGTCAGGCTCGCGCTCGGCGGCGTGGTCGATGATCTCGGACGTGTTCAGCTTCTGCACAAATTTGCGTACGCTCACGAGCGCCGAGGTCTGCGGCACGTGGTCGGACTTCGCATAGAGCCAGCCCCACACGCTGGGCAGCGAGTTCACTACTTTAAGGTAGCTGTCGGCGTACGCTTTCTTAAACGCCGGCGGTACAAGTTTCATGACATCGATGTGCTCTGTTTCCACGTTCGAATGCCGGCGCTTGAACGCCGAAAGCACCGCCTCCGCCGCACGGACATGTCCGGCGCCCGCTGATACGGAATAAATAAGAACGCGCATCGATCACCTCGGCAGGACGTCTTCACTGCAGCCTCAAGGATAATGGCACATCACGAGAGCTGAATCCTACTCTGTTTTTCCCTGCCGCTTCAACAACTTTACGGCCAGGCAGACGGTTCAAAATGCTCAAGAGCAAACCCGAAACAGCCGATAAGCTGTTCCATGGGAGCCGCCGCAGAGACAGTACGTCCACTCAACGCCGCAGCAGCCGCGCCGGCAAAAGCCGCTGCAAATTCGCCATCGCCCGCGGCGAACGGAAGCTCGGGACTGCGTATCCTGAAATTTTTCGTCGCGCTTGCGCTGATCCCGGCGTGCATCGGCCTGAGCATTGGCGTGCACGAAGCATTCTTAGGCGCGTGGACACGCATGAACCTCGCTGCATTCGGACCGGGCGCGCTGCTGAAGTGGTTTCTGTCGGGAATTGGCGCCTTCGCCGTTCTGGCGATTCTGCTGTGGCGGCCGGTGGTCGTGTATGTCTTTGGCCACGAGCTGATCCATGCGCTGGCGACGTGGATGTGCCTTGGAAAGGTCAGCAATCTCTCCGCATCCGCGCGCGGTGGACAAGTGACCACCAGCAAAAGCAACACGTTCATCCGCCTGGCGCCGTATTGCGTTCCGCTGTACGCAATTCTTGCGGCTGCACTCTACTTTGCGTTAAATGCCTGGTGGAGGCCGCTGGGCGCCCACATTCAGTGGCTGGCTTTCGCGCTCGGATTCTTCTACGCGTTCCACATTGGATTCACACTCTGGAGCCTGCGGCGTGACCAGCCGGATCTGAGGCCCGACGGCTGGCTGTTCTCACTCGTGGTGATTTACCTGGCGAACCTGGCGGTGTTTGTGCTGCTGATGGGATTCATCATGAGCGGCCAGCCATCAGCAGCTTGGGATTCCGTGAAGGATTCGTCACAGCTGGGCGTAAAACATTCGCGGCAGATTTATCGTAACCTCGGCAACTTCGCGCAGAACCTCGTCAGCCGCTGAGCCGGCTCGCCCGTCTAATCACCTCCTTACGAAAACGAAAAAGCACGGAGCGGATTCCTCCGTGCTTTTCGCGTGTACTTCGTTTCTGCAGTGTTGAAGCGATTAGCGTTCGCACTGCCAGTCGTAACGCTCGTAACGCACATATTCTGGACGCGACGGCATCCGCGCGGGCTCCATGCCACTGTGGTGAAGCTCGACGACGTAGGGCCATTCCGGAACCTGCACCGCCGCCGTCTCGGCGACATTCAGATACGACACCACTTTTCTGACGCCCGGCGTGCGCGCGGCAACGCGTTCTGCGTCGCGAGCGGTCCGCACGTCCGGTACATCGCCGTGCAGAAGCACAACGCGCTCGTAATTATCGACGTTGATGTCGTAGAGCGCCAGGACGGGGTCGAGCTCCAGTTGTTCGCGAACCGAGGCGGCCAGGTTGGGCGGCAGCGTGGCCAGCGGCATTTCCACCGTGTCCATTTCATGCGTGCGCGCGCCATGGTAGAGCTCCGGATGAACATTGACCAGCGTGCCGATTCCGCGGATCTGGTCATTCATGTTCGCCTGCGCGCCCTGGATGCGTTCGCTGCGATTGATTGCGCGGGCGATGCTTTCGGAATTGCTGTCGGTGCGGATGTAATTGAAAATCCGGTCGACGCCGCGGACCTGGCGCACTTCAGCTTCGGCCATCGCGCGCAGTCGGTTGTTGCGGACCCAGCCGTGAAGAACGGCCAGGCCGCCGAAGGTGTCGACCTTGATGTAATAGCGCGAAAGCTGCGGATGTGCCTGCAGCGTCGCCTGGATGTCTGGAACCAGTTCGTCATCGGCATGTGCCGGAATGGCGAGCAGCGCGGCGAGCAGCACTGCAGAGAAAGTCGTCCAGCCTTTCATAGATGATCCTTTCAGAACTCTGCCTGGCGCACCCGTCTGATTTTTCGAGTGCGCCAGGCGGCAGGAGAAAATTAATGGCGCGGGCACTCGCTCCGCGCAAGGGGGATCAATCACAGCTTCCGCAGTTCGTGCGGTACGTCCGGATGACGCGCTCGCGTGTTTCAAACGTGGCTGGAATCGGTTCCAGCGGCGGGCGAACGAGAACGGGGACGCTGTCAACGGGCGCGGCAATCAGCGCCGAGACCGGCAGAGATACGTTGATGTAGCTGAGCACCGCATCAACTCCGGGCGTGTGCGCGGCGATTTCCTTGGCCTGCTGCGCCAGCGAGCTGTCACTGACCGTGCCGTGAAGGATGATCAGGCCCATGTAGGCATCGACTTCAAGCTCTGCCACTGCCAGCGCCGGTGAGGCGCTCAGGCGGTCTTCGACGCGCTCGGAAATCGTGAACGCGCTGTAGCGCGGGCCGACTTCATCCAGGCGGTCAAAGGTGTCGAACGTGACGGCGATGCTGTCCATCGCGCCGCCCGTGTTTTTGCCGGGATAGTTCATGTAATTGTAAACGCTGGACACGCCGCGGCGGAAGCGCACCGTGTCGTTGATCGCCGTCAGCATGGCGCGATTGGGCACCGCGCCGTGAATGATCGCCAACCCATTGTAGAGATCCACCTGAACCGTCGCGCCGCGGAAGAGCGGATCGGCAAGAAGGTCTTTTTGAATCTGCTCGGCCAACGCGCTGTCGTTGCGGCGCATGGCTTCATCGCGTCCATTGCCGGCTTCATCGGCAGCGCGGACGCTTGTGCCGAGGCACATTGCGGCAAGAAGAAAAATTCCAAATTTCATGGCTGTCTGCATGTCAAACGTCTCCAGTCGCACGCCGTGCGGAACGCAGCGGCACAGGCTGCTAAACGCGAATACAAGACCAAACGGGCATTTTGGTTACATGCAGGGAGCGCACGCGGGAAAGAAGGCGCTCGAGCCTGACTAAAAATAGTGCTTTTGCGTGTAAAAATTTTGTTGCCGCATTCCGTGAGGTTCTCCGTCCTCAGTTTGGAAATTTGGCCGGCAGACTTTTTCTCTGGAGGTATTCACATGAGGCTCCGCACGTTTTCCACGCTGATGATATGTATGCAGCTCTGGGCAGTATTGCTTTCTGCTGGTGAAAAGCCGCAGCCTGAAAACCCCGCGGTCACACAGTGGCGGGAACGGTTGGCGCGGAACGTTCCCCTGCGCGTCAACGACACCACCGTGCAGCGATCGCTCGAGATATTGCTGAAAAGCGTCGACGTGCCCCTTGTGATCCGCAAGGACGTGGCGCTCGAATCGAAGCTGACGCTGCAGGTGGACAATGCTCGAGCGATCGACATTCTCGATGCGATCTGCGCAATGCGCGGGCTTCGCTATGAACTTCATCCGGAAGGCGTGCGCTTCGGCGGAATGGCAGCAGCGATCCAAAAGCCGCCCGAAATGGAAATTTACGATCTCGGAGATCTCGTGCGCGGCGCTCCGGATATTGACGGACGCAACGAAGAGCGCCTTGCCAATCATTGGGGCACACTTCAGGCGGCTGGGCCGACGCTTACAAACATCGCGGACATGATTCGCAACCGCGTACGCCCCGAGAGCTGGGATGCGGCACTTGGCACCTCCATCGAAGAGCGGGGCGGTCTGCTGGTCATTACACAGTCACCTGCCGTGCACGCGGAAATTCGCGGCCTGCTCCGCGAGATTCGCTCGAAGATGCGGCGGCAGATCGCCATTGATGTGCGCGCCGTGAACATCGGCAGCCGTGATGTGGATGCGATTCAGCACGCCGCCGCGGGCCGCGGAGTACGCGGAATGATGGCCGATAAGGAAGCGCTCGCTGCGATCGAAAAGCGGCTTGCCGATGGGACGGCCACGATTGCCTTTGAAGGCTCGACCGTGCTTGCAAACGGACAGCGCGGAAAACTCCTGAAAGGCGCAAGCCTGGATTACCTCGCTGAGCTGGATGTAAATGGTGACATATATGAACCGGTGATGCGCCGTCTGTTCAATGGAACAACGGCGTACGTTCAGCCGCTGCTGAATGACGACGGTTCGCTTGTGCTGCTGGATCTCGAATTCACGCACAGCCTGTTGGAGGGCTCGCCTGAACTGGCGACTGTGGTGCGCCCGGGACTCTCGCCGACGCCCGGGAAACCCGGGACCATCACCGTTCGCCGCAAGACGAACACGCTGCCCGCCGCATCCGCGGCACCCGGCGTTCCGCCTGCCGTGCCGGACGCGGCAGCCCAGCCCGCTCAGCCTGCTGAAGCGCAGCCGCAGCCGGCGGTGCCGCAGGGACCCGTCGAAGTCACCGACGAATTTGATATCCAGAGTTTTGGTCCAGCCGGCGCGCCGGTGCCTGCTGCGGGCCGCATGCAGATTCAGCTGCCCAGTCTGCAGCTTTCGCGCACGCGCCAGGAATTGCTGCTGCACTCGGGTGGCACGGCCATGGTGAGCGTTCCGCTTTCCGGCAAAGAAGAACTTGAGCCCGGCCGCGAACTCCTGCTGCTGGTTCGCGCTTCGACACTGCCAAAAGCTGCGCCTGCGCGCGCGGCGGCTGAGGCGGCCGCAGAAACGCGCGTCGCGGCCGCGCTGAAGAAAGTCACGACACTGGCGCTTGGAGAGATGCCGGTGCCTAATGCGGCGCAGCTTGTTTCGAAGGAGACTGGAATTCCCATCATCATCGATGTGGCCGGCCTGGATGAAAAGCTTCAGAACAGCGTGGTGATGACGACGGAGCAGGCGACCTGGGACACGATGCTTGGGGCAATCGCCGAAGCTGCGGGTGCGAGCATCGTTAAATATCCCTCCCTGGTGCTGCTCACAACCGGCGCAGGCGCCGGCCACGACGTCCAGATTCGCATGGTCGATGTGCGTCAACTCGTTGCGACGCACGACGACTATCCGCTGCCGCGCCACTACGAACGCAAGCGCCCGGATGCCACAATTTCACAATTCACTGCCGATCAAAATGGACAATCGCTGCTGACCGTCGCCGATCTGCAGGCGCTTATTCGCGAGCGGATGTTTGTGCGCGAGTTCTCTGATCCGGTCTCAGCGGTGGAAGAGTCGAACGGGATGCTGGTACTGATGCATCGCGCGGAGGTGCTCGACCGCGTTGAGAACTCCCTCAAGGCCCTTGGCAAGAAGCTGCAGAAGCGGGTGATGCTGACAACGCGCTGGGCGGTCGTGAACACCGCCGGCCTGCGTGCGGCCGCAGGAGACGATCTGCCGCAGGTTCTTGATGCGGCGCGGGCTGAGAAAGTTATGGCGCTGCTTTCGGCCGAGGGCAGCCGCGATCTGGCTGCAGTTCGGCTGAGTGCTTTCAACGGTCAGATCGTGCATGCGTTCGGGGGAAAAAGTTCGACGCGCACAGTCGGATACCAGGCGTCGGGAAGCCTGCTTGACCCGGTGATCGGCGAGTACCGGCATGGCCTCGGCTGCGAACTGCAGGCCAGCCTGATCTCCGATGAAGCCGGCGCCGCGTCTGAAATCGTGCTGACTATTGACGCGTCTCTGACGCACATCGACGATCTTGCCGCGGCTGTTGATCCCTTGAAAGAAGAACCGCGCACACCGACTTTGCCCCCGGCTCCGGGGAAGGTTCATACACCGTCGGTTCGCCAGCGCGAGGTGCGCGCAGCCGCCACTATTCCCAATGGCGGCGCGGCGCTTTTCCGCATGCAGCCGCCGGAGTGGCTGAAGGATGAGCTTGCTGCAAAGCCGGGTGAGCGGGTTCTGATTGCGATCGCGCAGGCGCAAGGCGTCGAAGAATGAACGTTGATTATGGCCGCGGCGCGAGGCGCTGAAGTTCATCGAGAGCGAGCGTCAGCGTCGCGCCGTAGGGGCCAAGTTCGCGCAGCAGCGTCACAGCGCGGCTGGTACAGGTTTCGGCGACAGCGCGGAACTCGGCGTGGCCTGCGGAAACCAGTTTACAGCACGCCAGCGCGATAAGCCCGTGCGCTGAAGGGTCCTGGGTGTCCTGGTAGATCTTGCCGCGCCAGTTCAATCCGGGCGCTTCCTGCGGATGGCCGCGGGCGCAATCGAAAAATCCGCCAGCGGCCTCATCGGCAAAGTTTTCGCGCAGGAATGCCACGACGGACCTGGCCGCATGGAGGTAGCGATCATTGCGTGTTGCGGTGTAGGCAGCCGCGAGTGCATAGAGCGTGGCCGCTTCGTCCTGCAGCAGAAACGGAGCGGGGCCACGGGCGCCGATCACGTGAACGCCGCGAGTGCCTTCCGAACGGCGAAGATCGATAAGTGCGTCAACGATCTTTATTCCGCGCGCGGTGATCGCCGGAAGCTTCAGCTGCTGTCCGGCGAGGATCAGCGCGGCCGCCATCAGCGCATTGGCATCGACGTACATGTTTCGATCGATCTCCGGCAACGGACGCAGGCGCCGTTCGTTGAGCAGCGTCTGCTTGATCAGCGGCAAACGCCGGGCAGCCGCATCGGCTGACATCCCTGCAGACTTCGCGGCATCCGGAAGAGAGAGGGCTTGAATCAGCACGTTCCGGTTGGGCGCAGTCAGTGGAAGGTCGCCGTTTTCCTGTATATCAAAAAACGCGCGCGCCAGGCGGCAGTCCTGATCGTCGGGCAGAAGCCGTTCAACATCGCCGACCGTAAAGGTGTAATAATCTCCGTCGTCCAGATCGCTGCTGCCTCCGGCAAGCGAGCCAAAATAGAAGCAGCCCTGCGCGTCGCTGAGCGTGTTGCAGAAATCAACCGTTTCAAGCAGGGCGTCGCGGTAGCGCGCGTCGGCGGTGGCATCCCAGAGCCGCAGCAGCACGTGGATCATCTCGGCATTCTGCGCGAGGGTTTTCTCGAAGCGCGGCACGCGCCAGCGCGAATCGACGCTGCAGCGGAAAAAACCGCCTTCCAGCTGGTCGTGTATGCCGCCTCGCAGCAGCGCATCCATGGTCTTCACTGCCAATTGCCTGTCGGCCTCGCGATTTTTCTCATCCGTGCGCAGCATCAGTTCCATGGCGCGCGGCGCGGGAAACAGCGTGCCGGCCGAGAGCTCTGCGTCGGCGCTGTGCGTCTGCAGCAGAATGCGGGTCGCAGACAGTACGCGCTGCCGGTAGTCGCTCTTCTCGTTTGGAGCGGCTGCGGAATCGCTATTTGCTTTGCGCAGCGCCTCATCCAGTTCCTGCGCCTGCCTCAGTGCATCATCTTTCTGGCTGCGCCAGACGTGGCGGATGCGATTGAGCACCGTCTGCATGCCCGGCCGCTGCGCCACCGGATCATCGTCAACCGGAAACCACGTGCCGCCAAAAAAGACACGGCCTTGCGGCGTGAGGGCGACCGTCAGCGGCAAGCCCTGCGTTCCAGCGAGCGCCTGCACGGCCTGCTGCAGCCGCCAGTCGATCTCCGGCCGTTCGTCGCGATTCAGGCGCACGGGGATGAATTCTTCGTTAAGCCATGCTGCAACGGCAGTGTCCGTAAACGTGGTGCGCTCCATGGCGCGGCCGCGCTGTGACCAGTTGGACGTGACGAAGAGGAATACGGGGCGGTTCAGTTTGACCGCGTCGTCGAAAGCGGAGCTCTCGAATGCGCGCCATTTCACGATACCATTGCCGCGCTGAATCGCGCGATCTCCGCTGCGGCGCACATAGACGGGCG
>Ga0196964_10001662_pt1 | contig 11149 bp, 9 predicted proteins | sample S1_10metaG_FD_148615 | JGI IMG/M metagenome (GOLD analysis project Ga0196964, IMG submission 148615) | Soil microbial communities from Anza Borrego desert, Southern California, United States - S1_10 | ecosystem: Environmental > Terrestrial > Soil > Desert | place: USA: California | collected... | reverse complement strand
GGTACCGGTTTCCGCGGCAACCGAATTCCTGTTGATGATCTGCATGCTGCCGATAAGCCCTCTGGCATTCTGAATTAGTCTGAGCCGCTCTTCCAGCACCCGGAGGGCTGTGGACATACCCTGCTTGTTTGCAGTATTCGCCCGGAAGCCTTTGCCATTGTCTTCTACCACGCCCAGCAGGTAATTATCTGCCATGCTCACTTTTAGCCGTACCCTGCCGTCTGTCACGGCGGACACCCCATGCTTGATGGCGTTTTCAAGCAGCGGCTGCAGCATGACGGGCGGTATCTGGATCTGATCGAGCGGCAGGCCTTCCTGTATCTCAATCCTGTAATCAAACCTGTTGTCATACCTTATCTGTTCCAGCCGGAGGTAACGTTCGAGAAAAGCCACCTCTTCGCTCAGCGCCACCGAAGGCTTCCTCGAGTTTTCCAGGATCTGCCGCATCAGGGTGGAGAACTGGCCCAGGTAAGCCAGCCCCTGCTCTTCATCATTTACGAGGATAAACTGCTGTATCGTGTTCAGGGAGTTGAAAATGAAATGCGGGTTCATCTGGCAGGAAAGGGTCCTGCTTTCCAGTTCGGCAATCTTTTGCTCTGCCGCTCTTTTCTGCTCTTCCCGCTTCCTGAGAGACCGCAGCCGTCTTGCGAAAAACAGGTATCCGGCCAGCAGCAGGACGGCAGCCAGCGACAGGCGGAACCAGACCGACTGAAAAAAACGGGGACTGACCTCCATGGTGAAGCTGAGGGGCTGGCTCCAGCCGCTGTTATATTTCCTGCCCTTGATCAATATCCGGTGCCGCCCAGGCGGCAGGTCGAGCAGCTGCAGCCGGCCTTCGCGGGTGTAATGCCAGGTGCTGTCTTCAGCAGCCCGGTAGGCAAACAAAACATCTTTAGGGGCCTGGTAGGTCGGCACGGCGAATGATATGCTGACCGAACCGTTAAAGTAAGGAAACGCAACCTCGGCACCCGGATCGATTATCTTTTGGTCTCCCCTGTTAAACCCGGTCACATACACCGCCGGAGGCGCACCCTGCCGCAGCAATGCTTCCTTCCTGAAACGGTTTACCCCCTCGGCTGTGGCGATAAAGACAAAGCTGTCCGTAACGGCAACCGATTTCACATCGTTGGATAAGGAGCCGGGAACAACCGGAACCCGGTACAGGACATTACCGCTGTGCCGGTCCAGGACAGAAAGCCCTTTGTTCGTTATGGTCCACACAAGCCGCTGCCCGTCATCGTACAGTCGCTCGCAAAAATTGCTGGTAAGGCCTCCCGCCGCTTCCTGCAGCCGCTTCCAGGGCTTGTCGTCCTTCAATATCCAGATACCGTTTCCATGGGTGGCCACCCAAAGCCTGCCATCTATCAGCCGCAGATCCTTGATACCCGCCTTGAGAACGGGGTCGGTCAGCAGCACCGTCACTTTTTGTCCGGCAACCCTGTACAGACTCGTGGTGGTGCCTAAATAATAGACAGAATCCGTAAGGGGCAGAACTGATGTATAACGGACGTCCGGAACCGGAACAGAAAGTCTTTTGCGACGGTCCCACGCAACAATCGTCCTCGGGGTGACGATCCAGAGTTTATTTCCGAGAAAAGCATGGCTTTTGTAGTTGCTGATCCCGCTGCGTTGCAGGGTTCCGACTTTCGGATCATATACGGAGACATCATCGTCACTGCAGATCAGTATCTTTTGGCTGGCTCTGAGCGGAATGATGTCCAAAACCCGGTTATAATAATCTGCCGATACCCGCACGGTCCTGGGGACTCCGTTCCGGAGTACCGTAAAAGTGCTGTTGCCATGACCGGCCAGGATAAGGCCCTCCTGCTCCAAAACAGCCACGCTCAGCGACCTTACCCCGGAGATGTTCTCCGTAAACCGGTCGGCATGCCGGAACAGGAATACGCCATTCCCCAGCGTAGTCGCCCATAAATTACCTTCCTTGTCCGACAAAACGGAGGTGACCGTATTCCCTTCGAGGACACGGCGGACAGCCTGCTCTTTCCGCACGATACATAAACCGTTATCCGTGCCGATAAAAAGCGTACTGTCCCTCGAGAGCAGGCAATACGCCTTTTCGTGCTGTCCATACTCCTCCATCGGCAGCACGGCAGCTTTATCCCCATGCATCAGGACGATTCCTTTCTGGCTGATCACAGCATTGGAAAGCTCCCGGAAGCTTACCTGCTCCAGGGTAAGGCGAGGCATAGTCCGGTAGGTCCCGGTAAGGCGCAGTTTCCCGGTCTGATGGTTGAGGAGATACATGTTTCCGTCAGGATCAAATCGAAAATGAGTTACGCTGTCGCCTGTGCGAAACAGGGTATAGTTAAGATTGTAGTCGGTATAATAATTATCCGGCTGTGACCGGATTTCGGCGCTCGTATCGTGGATCCGGATGATCTTATTCCCCGCCGGGGAGATCCAGAGACTGCCATTGCTGTCTTCCAGGCAATCCAGCAGTGTGGCAGCGGCATCCGCATTCCCGAGCCATGGCGTATTTCCGGAATGGTAAAGCCTGCCGGACTGGTAAAATGAGAGCTTGCCGTTGAAGCTGAGAAACCAGATACGGCCCCTGCTGTCCTCGTATGACTTGAAGATCTCGTTATCTCCCAGTCCGTCAGCAACCGTAAAATACTCGAAAGACTGCCCGTCGAACCGGCATACACCGGTCTCTGTACAAAACCAGAGAAAGCCCTGCCGGTCCTGCATGGCGTGGTACACGGTATTATTAGGAAGGCCCTCCTTTACTGTAAGATGAAAAGGAGTTTTAACGGTGGCAAACAGAGGGCTCAGAGGTAATAATAGCGACAGCACTATTAATACGTTCTTCATAGATCATGGTGATTAGATGAAATATAAGAAAAAGAAGGCAGAAATCCAGGTGTGACGGACTATTTCATGCCCAGCGAAGGCCCGTTGATGACCAAACAAAAAAGGCGGACAGTTACCTGTCCGCCCTTTGATCACCATTTGCCACGCTTATTCTTTTACGAACTGTTTCATGATTACCTGGTTGTCACCTGTGGTGACTTTAATGAAATATACCCCCGGTGCCAGGCTGGCGATATTGAGCCTGTTGTCCGCGGTCATATTTGCCTGCCAGCTTTTTCCGGATATATCCGAGAGGGATACCTGCTGTATCTGACCGGAGGGTAACATGACACTAAGGTAATCTTTGGCCGGGCTGGGGTAGACCTGCATTTCCCTGCTGTTTAAAAGGCTGGTAGCCGAACGCCTGAGCACGGACTCGCCATCATCGTCACGGGTGCCGCACCGGGAGACGGTATAAGAAGGCTGAGTCTCGCTGACGCTGATCACGTCCTGCCAGCGATAAGAACCAAAGAAGAGGGAAATGGGCACTACGGAACCTCCGCCCGTTGCGGGCTCGTCAATAAAAGGATCGCAAGCGCCGGCATAGCTGGAGTGGCGCAGCTTCAGCAGGGCCAGATCGTAATTCATGCCACCGTCAGCACCTTGCTTATAGGAAACCATCCAGATATTATCATCGTTATCCTTATAAGCCACAGCGGGTGTATGGATCAGGGGTGACCCGCCGCCCAGGGCGCCGCCACCGCCGCCGATATGCGGTGTTCCAAGCCAGTCGGCAAAGTACTGGGAGTAGCCTGGGGTATTTGTCTCGAAGACGTGGATGGGCCCCGGCGAAAGTGTGGATTTTTCAATATCCATTGCAAACAGAACATTATCCGCAGCGGTAGCCTGCCACGGATACTCGTGCACATAACCTACGATCGTAACGCTGTCGCTGTTCTTTTCCAGGATCTGGAACGCCGCCAGCTTACAGATGGGGGTCAGGGTCGTGGTGTGAAAATAACGATGATTCAGTACCGTTCCCGAAGCAGGATCAATCTCAGAGATATCGAAGCCATGCCTGTTTGATGCGTTGGACACGAGCAGGATGGTATTCAGGTTCGCATCATAGTAGCTGGATACACCCGTTTCCCTTTCCGGCCAACTGGACGCGAAAGACTGCTGCCACATGATGCCGCCGTTATCATCAAGCATCAGCGACAGCACTTTCTGATCGCCTGAGCCTGGATCATTTACTGATCCGGTGATATAATAACAACTGTTGGTGGGGGATGCAGGGACAGCAGAACCGGGCACTTCGAGGATGTGTTCTGCCATATCGAAATCGTATTGGCCGGTAATGACGGAATCGAAAAGAATGCTCCACAGGAAGTTTCCTCCGGGATCTATTTTCATAGCATAACCCGTGTTCTGTCCCATATCCTCGGTGAAGCCTGCGACAATATACCCGCTGCCATCGCTGCACTCGATCACATCGAGACCTACGCTGCTCATATCATAGTAGATATGAGACCAGTTAACGCCGCCGAACTGATTGATCTCCATTACGAAAGTGTGTCGTGTGGCGGGATTGGCGTACACGAATCCCGTCAGGATATAACCACCCGCGGATTTGATGATCTTAAAACAGCGCTCGGCTTCAGGCGTAATATCGTACTCCATCCGCCATTGTACGGCACCATTGGTCCGGTCTACGGCCTGCACCAGGATCTTACAATCCTGGGGGGCATGGCAGGAGGATCCCGCCATGACCACCACATCATTGGCGCCAGGCAGCGGGTGCCCTTCCGCTATCGAATACCCCTGGTGGTTGGTGTTGTACGAATAGTAAGTCTCGGTGGCGAATGCGGGAGTAACGGCCAGGATACCACAGGCGGCGGTCAGCAGGCACTGCCTTGCGCCGGCAGCAATGACTTTGGGAGATCGGATACCTGATAAAAGGCGTTTCAAAAAGGTCTGCTTCATGATGTCTGTTTTTTTATTGGTTAACAGTGCAACCAAATTCCTTATTTACCGGGAACGGATCCGGGAAAACTCGCTAAAGAGCCGTATGGTTTCGTGAACGCAGGGATGTAAGGGGTGAATGCGGTAATACCGCAGGTAAACACACCGGCCGGATCGGGAACCGGTTCAGGTAAAGTTCTCTTTGCCCGGCTTATTTCCTGGGAAGGTCAGGGACCAAAGCTCTGCGGATCGGGACCGGAAGTATTAAGGATACGGAATTGCTGCCTCCTGATTCAGACCTTCTTCACCGCTGCAAAACGGTTTGTCGCGTCTTCGAGGATTTTTTTAAAACGCTCATCGGAACATTGAATATCCACTACCGTTGCCAGCATATTTGCCTTCTCAATTCCTTCATAAGTTACCCTGGCTGGTATGCCCACCATATCAAAATAAGAAAGTGTCTTGATCAGGTAAGTAAGCTGATTCAGGAACAGGACCGCGAGATCCTCATTCTTAAAATCATGCTTTCCGACCACCAGATCTATGTGATTGAGCTTTCCATGGTTGGCCATGCTCAAATGTAGATTTTAATTCCATAGTAATGCAAGTGGGTGTAATTTTCTTTTCAGGGACGCGTCTCCAGCAAAGAGTTCTGTTTGTATTTGCGTCTGTAAAGCAAGCTGTTACGTTGGCCGATTGAAAGCACACACGGCAAGGAAACAGCTGCGATCATTATTTTTACCGACATCAAACGACACAACATGAGAAAACTGTGCATTTTTATAGCCACCAGCCTGGACGGCTATATAGCCGGTCCGAATGATGACCTGAGCTTCCTGAAAACCGTAGAAAAAGAAGGGGAAGATTATGGCTATGCCGCCTTTACCGCCGATATAGATACGATCATCATCGGACGCAGGACCTACGACTGGGTGGTCCGGGAGATCGGCAGCGGACATTACGATAACGGCGAACGGGACGTGTATGTGATCACCCGGACGGAGCGCACTGTCACGGGCAGGACACAGTTCTATACCGGAGAGCTGGCAGACCTCATTAAGGAGCTCAGAAGCCGGAAAGGGAAAAACATCTATTGCGACGGTGGGGCCGAGGTGATCGACGGGTTTCTGAAAGCAGACCTGATCGACGAGCTCACCATCTCCGTCATCCCCATCCTGCTCGGCGGCGGCACCAGGCTCTTTAAAGACGGCAGACCGGAGCAAAGGCTGGAACTGGTGGATTCCAGGGCTTTTGATACCGGGCTGGTGCAGCTGCGCTACAGGAGGAAGAGGGGGTAATGGCTATGGGCTCGCTTTAATCATCCTGGCAGCTACTTTAACCGAAGGGCTAAGGACTTTAGCGGAACTACCTGGAAGTTTTGCATCAAGGATCAGCGCTTTGTGTGCATTGACAGAGGTTTTGTTTGCACTGATTGCGACTTTGAGTGCACACATAGACCCTTTGTTTGCACTCATAAAAGCTTTGAGCGCACTCATAGGCACTTTCTTTGAACTCATAGAGACTATGTCTGCACTCACAGACATTTTGTCTGCACTCATAGAGACTTCGTCTGCGCTCATAGAGACATTGTTTGAACTCATAGGGGCTTTGTCTGAACTCATAGGGACTTTGTCTGAACTGTTAAAGACTATGAGTTCACTCATAATATCTTTGTCTGAACTCATAGAAGCTATGCGTGCAGTCAAAGGAGCTTTGTCTGAACCCATAGAGGCTCTCAATGAACCGGAAGTCGTTACGAGATGAGGGGGACTTTTTCTGGCTGGCCCAACGATGCCAGTGATTAAGACGGATCGTTCAATGGCTGAAGTAGCGACGCTATTTCATTGCCCACCTACCATCGCTATGATTCAAACAATATAACATGAAGCCTCGGTATCTGAAGTACCGTTCTCAGAACGGCACCTGTTGGATATCGTCAGCAATATCCTTAGCGTGATGCCTATTTGATTTATGATCTGCCAGTCCAATTGGGAAAGCGATTGCGTATTTTGTATTACTGATGATTCAAATGTAGGGTAAACAATACATTAGGCGAAACTGAATAACAAACTTGCAATCTTTTAGAAATGATAATTTATGCTGGTGATGGCTCCAACATTCGCACGAGAATAAAAACTAATCACTGCAATCCCAACGTAGAGGGTTCCGCATTGAGGCAACATGTGGCTACGGAACTTGGCTATGAATTATCTCGTCAGAAGCGGCCCAGCGGTTCAACTCGAATTAGAATAAATTCTATCAACCCTGACATCGACGAGCAAAATGTATCAACTTATGTACGTACTGGGTCTTGGCGTTATGTAGTATGCGACTCTGCAAAAGAGGCATTGGACTTTCAATGGTTTGTCATCGAGAAGCTGGAACCACTTCTAAACAAGAAGAAGAAAAAATGGAACGCTAATAATTTGATTCGGTATGAACATCTGTTCAGTGAATTGATGGAATGTCCTTTGACCCCCTTTCAGGCTTTGGACAATATCCCTACCGAACCAGGAGTTTACGTTTTATACCACGACATTGCTCCTCATGCCTGACTTTCGCTTCGCCTAACAGGCGCTTGCCAATATACCGGCTGACGAACATGGGTTAAACAATTGACCAATATTCAACTTTAGTAATAAATTTAAGCTAACGAATTACAAATGCCGGTACATCGGCAAGCGCTAATCCGTTAGTGGCAACCCTATTTGCGACACTTCGCTATTCGGCGGACACAAAATTTCTCAACAGCCCACGCACATTTTGGCACATTTGCAAGGCACAGAAAGCTGACACAGAAGCTAACCTTGCAAAAGACTCAAAATTTTCCCACGCTTTTAGGTCTAAGATGCTAACTATAGTATGTAGTTTACTGTGCATACTAAAGTTAGCTTTGACATCTTCTAAAGCCAAATGACTAAAAAAACAATTCTGGTAAAGTTTGGGGAAAGGGTTCGTGATTTAAGAAAAGAAAAAGGTCTTTCGCAAGAACAATTATCGTTTGAAGCGGACTTGCACCGTACCTATATTGGAATGATTGAAAGAGCTGAAAAAAATATTACTCTTACAAATATCGAAAAGATAGCAAAGGCATTAGAAGTAGAAATTTCAGAACTACTAAAATAACTTCTAATGCCAAAATCTCCTTACGAAGGTCTCCCCCATGATGAATGGACAGCAAGAACTGAAGATTTGATAAAGGCTCATCCTATTTCAGAACAAGAAATAAAAGATGCAGTTTTTGAAGCTTGGCAATTGATATTTAGCTCCAACATCGGAGGTCTTCAAATTGGACAAGACATTTTTCCTGAACCTCAAATTATGAGTTTCCTACTTCATGAATTAATTCCTCATACGTTGGCTAAAAAGAGACCTGGATTGTGTAAAGTAGGCAAAAGTAAGACCGAGAAGGATATTCATTATGTGCCTGACCCTAAGTTTTCAATAGAGGTTAAAGCGTCATCTAATCCAACTAATGTTTATGCAAATAGAAGTTATGCACAAGAAAACAGTACAAATGCCCTGAAAATAAAAGATGGATATTTATTAGCTGTAAACTTTAAAAAATTTGAAGAAGGAAGTGAAGAACTTCCTGTAATTGGAAAAATTCGTTTTGGATATATTGAACATAGTGACTGGAAAGCTCAAAAATCAGAGAAAGGTCAACAAGCATATTTGATGAAAGAAGCTAAGAAGTTAAAACTTAAAACAATCTATTCTCTTCCGAAAGTCAGTAAGAAAAAAGCGTAGGGCTCATTTCTTTAATAAGCTCTTGTTTTACCATTGCTTCTAATCGTTTTTTAATCGTTTGGCAATAATCTTGTCGTATTTCAAAACCCAACGATAAACGACCCTTACTCATGCATACTGCTGCTGTTGTGCCTGAACCCATAAAAGGGTCAAGAACTAAATCATTCCTGTTCGTAAAACCCAAAACCATTCTTGTGATTAAATCCATAGGAAACTGAGCAGGATGGTCAGTGCGTTCTTCTGAAGCCCTGTCAGTACCCGAAGTCACTTTTGCTATTTGCCATACATCAGAAGGATTTTTTCCCAATGTATTACAGCGCAATTTTCCGTTTTTCTTTTGGTTAGGATACTTAACATCAGGGTCTCTAATATCATCAAGATTAAAGGTGTATTCTTCCTTGTTCTTTACATACCACATAATTTTTTCATTGCGTGGCGACAAATATTTCTTGGAAGCCACACCAGCGCCATAGTTCCAAACAATCTCCTGATTTAGATAGAATTTTATTTTATCCCACAAAAGGTAAGTTATTGGAACAGCACGTCCTTTATTTTCAACTTCTAAATAACCAACGTTAAGGAGATACGCACCGTTCTTCTTTGTGACGTCAAATACTAAATCGCTAATCGTTGTTAGCCATTCGACAAATTCATTTATCGGACGTATGTGTTCATATTCCTTTCCAATATTATAGGGTGGACTTGTAATGGTAGCATCGATTTTCACACCCGCTTTTTTTAATTTCACTAAACCTTTTATACAATCCATATTGTAAATAATGGCAGTACCGTTTTCATAGAAAGGTTCACCTAATACCTGTTTAACCTGCTCGATTTTGTTCATACAGATGCTAATTATAGTATGCAAATCTAAATTCTTTAGCGAAACTGCAAAAAGTATTTTTCCACAGCTTTCCTTTGCACAAAAGCACACCCATTCGCAAGGCACACAGACCCAAACACAGAAGCTAACCTTGCAAAAGAGTGTGCTTTTCTCCAACACTTCCAGTGGACACACTCTGCTTCGGTTGACACGGTACTTTAGTGACACACTCCGACAGAAGGGCGAACGTACAACATGGGGTTTGCTGCTATAGCGGGGCGACGAATAAAACATCAGCTACAAAACACTAATCATCAGCATTCCCTGCAGACGGAACGCAGGTAAACAGCAGTAGTAAACATTAAACATTATATCTTTATTGAGCAGCGGTTCGGGGCTGGACGTTCAATGAATACCGCCACAGCAGCAAGCCCTGTCCGTTAGCGGTCATGCTATGACGACAGTGCTAACACAAAAATTTGACATTAAAACAAACAGAAAAAGCAAAATGAAATTTATGACGACTTTGTTTTGTTTTAACCTCCGATAGTTTGGACAGATTTTTCAATTTTGTTTAGGGTGCCCGTGACGGTAGTTGACTCGTTCCGGGCAAAGGTAGCCTCGCCTCCGCAAAAGTCAAGGTTAAACGGAGCGGCAGCGGCTAACGCTTCAGATCCCTGAGCTGCCGACCTTGACATTTGCTCCGGCTCTGCGGCAATTGGTTGCCCAGACGATTCAACTGCCTGCTCATACTCATCCCATACCTGCTGCGGCGTCCTCATCCCGATCCCGCCATGCAGCCTGCGATTATTGTAAAAGTCAACCCATGCTTCCATAGTTAGCTTTGCTTCATAAAAGGAGGCGAACTCAAAGCGCTGCATTACTTCCTTTTCCAGAATACTATGGTATGCTTCAATGTAGGCGTTCTCCTCCGGGGTAGCTATATGGGTAAACTCCTGATTTGCCTCCGCTGCCCTTAAAAAAGCCCGCACGTCATTAGCAATAAACTGTGATCCGTTATCATTCCGGATATTGACGCCCTTGATCGGATACTGTTCATTCAACGTCCGGAACAGGTTGATCACATCTATTTTCTTTATACTCTTCTGCAGGATCCATCCCAGCACCTTACGGGTATAGACATCAAGGATCGTGAGCAAATAATAGTTTCTGCCTTCTCCATCTATCCTGATGTATTTTATATCCAGGGACAGGTATTCCATGGGTCTGGTTGCCTCTATTTTCCTGTGCTTTACCCAGGTACGCTTCCCTGCTGTTTTGATTACTTTGCCCAGCAACAGGTTGTTCTCATCCATGAGCCGGTATACCTTCTTATGATTGATGATAAAATCCCTTTTCTTAAGCTCAAACGCTGTTTTCTGGTATCCATAGCACACGAACTCACCGCCCAGAATACGTTTGATCTCGTCGACTACAATTTGGTTGCTTACCATTGTTCCGTCCTTTTTAAGGGTTGTTGTAGTCGGTTTAAATCCACCCTTACCGTCCGAGGGCTGATAGTAGTAGCTGCTGGGAGCAAGCATCACCCAGTCGCAAAGATCCTTTACAGATGCCCTATCGCTGAACTGTTTTACCATCGCTATCTTCTCCTCAGTTGACCAGGATTTTTTTTTAAAAGCTCGGTTTTTACCTCAAGCTCCAGTGCTTGTTTGGCAATGATCCTTTTCAGCCGCTCGTTTTCTTCCTCCAGTTCCCGTACCTCGGGATCTATCCGTTTATGGGCATTCTTCAACCCATCAACTCCGCCGGTGAGGTATTTCTTTTTCCAGCGGTCAAAAGGGA
>Ga0196964_10001661_pt1 | contig 11149 bp, 11 predicted proteins | sample S1_10metaG_FD_148615 | JGI IMG/M metagenome (GOLD analysis project Ga0196964, IMG submission 148615) | Soil microbial communities from Anza Borrego desert, Southern California, United States - S1_10 | ecosystem: Environmental > Terrestrial > Soil > Desert | place: USA: California | collected... | reverse complement strand
CCACAGCGGCGGGCGGCCCGGCCCGGCGTTGTAGCCGGCCGCGGCCATCACGTAGGAGCCGCCGAAGGTCCGGATCAGGTCGCCCAGGTGGTAGGCGCCCAGGCGCATGTTGTAGGCGGCGTCGTAAAGGCTGGGCTCGTGGTACTCGACGCCGATCTGGCGGGCCACCACGCGGGCGGTGGCCGGGATCAGCTGCATCATGCCGCGCGCGTTGGCGTGGCTGCGCGCCTGCGGCCAGAAGTTCGACTCCTGGCGGGCGATGGCGAGCGAGAAGGCCGTCTCGGCCGAGCCCGGCTCGGTGGCGAAGGTGACCACCGGATAGCCGCGCTCGGGCAGGATGAAGCCGCGGGTGGCGGCCGTGCGCGCCACCTTCATCGACAGGTCCTGGTCGCCGTACGAGCGCGCTAGGTCGACCAGCAGCACGTACTCCTCGGCGTTGGGCAGGTTGTCGTCGATGGTCAGCACGAAGGCCTTGAACAGGTCGCGCTCGCCGATCTGGGCCAGCATGCGGGCGGCGCGCACCAGCTCGCGGCTCTCGAAGCGCTCGCGGTCGGCCTGGGTGGGGACGGGGTCCTTGGGCAGGGTGATGGTGGTGATCCCGGCCTTCTCGGCCGCCAGCTGGCCGTAGAAGGCGGTGATGTGACGGCCGCCCTGGCGATAGAACTCCATCGCCGCCGCCTGGTCGCCGCGCGCCTCGGCGGCGCGCCCGCGCCAGTAGAGCGCCCGGCCCTGGGTGATCGGGGTCGAGCTGGCCGCCTGCAGGGCGGCGAAGTGGCGGTCGGCGCGGGCGTGGTCGCGCTGCTTGGTGAGGGCGATCCAGCCGGCGAAGAACTCGGCCTCGACCAGAGGCTCGCCGCCCTTGAAGCCGTGGTTGGTCATGGCCGCGTAGGCGGCGTTCCAGTTGCGCGCGCGGATGGCGTGGTTGAAGTAGAGCTTCCGCTCGGTCCAGATGCGGTCGAGGCTCTCGGGGTCGTTCGGGGCCGCCGGGAAGCGCGACACGAAGGCCATGCCGACGCTCTCCAGGCTGCGCTTGCGCAGGTAGCGGGCGCGCTCGAAGGCCAGGCCCCGGTCCTGGGACAGCGATCCCGCCACCGCGTTGAAGCGCTCCGAGGCGTCGGAGCGCTCCTGGCGCAGGGCGCGGCGGGCCTCGGCCAGGGCCCGGTACTCGCCGGGCACGTGGTTCAGCATGGCGCTGGCGGCGGGCCCCTGCGGGCCGAGCAGCAGGGTGTCCAGGCGGGCGACGTGGTCGTCCTGGGTCAGCCACGAGCCGAAGCGGGCGTGCATCCGCTCCTGCGCCGGCAGGTCGAACAGGCGCTCGCGCCACCAGGTCCTGATCAAGGCCTGGGCCTCGGCCGTGCGGCCGCTGGCCTGCAGCGCCCCGGCCAGGGCCATGGCCCCTTCGGGCGTCTCGGGCGGGGCGGTGTCGAACCACTGGATCACCCGCTCCGGACTGGTCAGCGACCGCTCCATCACCTTCTCGGCCGCGGCCTGGCGCGAGGCGCCGCGGGGCCAGCCGGACAGGTCGCGGCGGGCGGCGTCCAGTTCGAGGAAGCTCAGCCGCTCGCCCATGACGTCGACGACGGCCCAGCGGGCGATGTCGCGGGCGATCGGGTCGCTCATGGAATTGCGCAGGCTCTCGACCACGCTGACGTCCTGCGAGCGCGCCGCCGACAGGGCCGAGCGCAGGGCGTCGGCGTCCGACATGGAGACCGACGAGCGGGCGTAGGGGACCGGCTGGCCGGGCGTCTGGGCGAGGGCCGAGGACCCGACGGCGGCGGCCAGCACCAGGGCGATGATCTTGACGTGCGACTTCAACCCGACCGCTCCCTCCAAAAGTCGTGGCGCCCGTTGCGACGACGCGGCGACGACCCTAGCTTGCGCAGCAGTTTGGCCGCTCCATGGCGCGGCCGCCAGCCCAAGGTTGAATCTTCATGACCCGGCCCCTGTTCCAGGGCGTGATCACCGCGCTCGTCACCCCCTTCCGCGGGGGCCGCGTCGACGAGGAGGCGCTGGCCGTCCTGCTGGAGCGCCAGATCGCCGCGGGCGTGCACGGGGTGGTGCCCGTCGGGACCACGGGCGAAAGCGCCACCGTCTCGGTCGAGGAGCACAAGCGCATCGTCGAGCTGACGGTGCGGACGGCGGCCGGCCGCACGCGGGTGATCGCCGGCGCCGGCGGCAACGACACCGGCGAGGTCATCGAGCTGGTGCGCCACGCCAAGACGGTGGGGGCCGACGGCGCCCTGGTGGTCACGCCCTACTACAACCGGCCCAGCCAGGAGGGCATGTACCTGCACTACGCCGCGATCAACGAGGCCGTGCAGCTGCCGGTGCTGCTCTACAACGTCCCCTCGCGGACGGGCGTCGACCTGTCGAACGAGACGGTGGAGCGGCTGGCGAGGCTGCCCAACGTGGTCGGCGTCAAGGACGCCACCGGCGACCTGGCGCGGCTGTCGCTGATGAGGAAGCAGGTGTCGGGCGACTTCGCCCTCATCTCCGGCGACGACCCGACCTTCCTCGGCTACATGGCCCACGGCGGCCACGGCGTGATCTCGGTCACCTCGAACGTCGCGCCCGAGGCCTGCGTGGCCCGCTACGAGGCCGCCGCCCAGGGCGCCTACGAGACCGCCCTGACCTGGCAGGACCGGCTGGTCGGCCTCGACAAGGCGCTGTTCCTCGACAACTCGCCGGCGCCGACCAAGTACGCCCTGGCCAGGCTGGGCCTGTGCTCGGACGAGGTGCGCCTGCCGCTGGCCCCCTGCGCCGACGCGGTGAAGCCCCGGATCGACGCGGCGCTCACCGAGGCGGGGGTGGCCTGAGTTGGCCGACCGCAAGCTGATCGCCGAGAACCGCCGCGCGCGGTTCGACTACTTCCTCGAGGAGACCTTCGAGGCGGGCCTGGCCCTGACCGGCACGGAGGTGAAGAGCCTGCGCGTCGGCAAGGCCAACATCGCCGAGAGCTACGCGGCGGTGAACGGCCGCGAGATCGAGCTGGTGAACGCCGACATCCCGCCCTACAGCCACTCCAACCGCTTCAACCACGAGCCGCGGCGGCCCAGGAAACTGCTGCTGCACCGCAAGGAGCTCGACCGGCTGATCGGCGCCGTGCAGCGCGAGGGCCGCACCCTCATCCCCACCAAGCTCTACTTCAACGACAAGGGCATAGCGAAGCTCGAGCTGGCCCTGGCCAAGGGCAAGAAGGTCCACGACAAGCGCGAAGCCACCGCCGAACGGGACTGGCAGAGAGACAAGGCCCGGCTGATGCGGGAGAAAGGCTGACCGTGGAGCGGGAAGGGGGCCTGCTCTACGCCGACGAAGTCTTCGCCATCCAAGGCGCCATCTTCGAAGTGAACAAGGAGATGGCGCGGGATTCCTTGAGGCGTGTACCAGGAGTGCCTCGCCTTGGAATTCCATGCTCGCGGCATTCCGTTCCTGAGCAAACCGCCGCTGGCGTTGACCTACAAGGGCGTGACGCTGGCGCAGACGTACCAGCCTGACTTCATCTGCTTCGACGCCGTCCTGGTGGAGTTGAAGGTCTGTCGGGAACTGGCACCCGAGCATCGCGCCCAGGTCATGAACTACTTGCGCGCGACGGGCTTGCGACTGGGGCTCCTCGTGAACTTCGGCACGACGCCTCGGGCCCGGATCGAGCGCTTCGCGGTTTAGAGACGAAACCACGAACCTCACGAACCACACGAACAGGCCCCGCCAAGCTGCACCGTCTTGCGTCACGTCGACCGGCCCCGTCGACGCGCCTAAGGCGCGTCCTTGTCAGGGTTTGAAGGACAGGCAGGCCATGTCCGGCGGCACACCCTGTTCGTGTGGTTCGTGAGGTTCGGTTCAAGAATCCTTCAGTCCAGCAGCGCGCGGGCCCGTTCGAACACCGCCTCGAACATCGCCGGCGTCAGCCGTCCCGTGTTCGTGTTCAGCCGGGAGCAGTGGTAGCTGTTGAGCACCGAGTAGGGGCCGGCGGGGAACTCGACGCCGTGGCCGGCGGGGGCGGCGGAGGCCTTCAGGCCGAGCGCCTTGAGCACGTTGCGGCGGCTGACGTCGCCGAGGGTGACGATCACCTTCAGGCGGGGCAGGGCGGCGATGCGGGCGCGCAGGAAGGGCCGGCAGTTGGCCTCCTCCTGGCCGTCGGGCTTGTTGCCCGGCGGGGCGCAGCGCACGGCGTTGGTGATCATGCAGTCGACGAGCTCGAGCCCGTCGTCCGGCCGCGCCTCGTAGCGCCCCCTCGCGAAGCCGGTCTTCAGCAGGGTCTCGTAGAGGATCACCCCGGCCCCGTCGCCGGTGAACGGGCGGCCGGTGCGGTTGGCGCCGGTGCGCCCGGGCGCCAGGCCCACCACCAGCAGCCGCGCCGCCTCGTCGCCGAAGGACGGCACCGCGCCGTTGAACCAGTCCGGATTCCCCTGGGCGTTGGCCTCGCGGTAGAGCGCCAGCCTGGGGCACAGGCGGCAGTCCCTGGGGGCCTCGGCGGGGATTCGCTGGTCGCCTGGGGTCACAGCTCGTCTTCGGCCTCGACCTCGGCCGGGGTGCGATGGTTGTTCTCGTGCAGGAAGCGCGGGCTGTGCGGCGCCTTGCGCGGCCGTCCGACGATCGACGACAGGTCGGCCAGGTCGACGAAGGTGTCGGCCTGGCGGCGCAGGTCGTCGGAGACCATCGGCGGCTGGGACTTCACGGTGGACACCACGGTCACCCGCGCGCCCTTGCGCTGCACCGCCTCGACCAGGGCGCGGAAGTCGCCGTCGCCCGAGAACAGCACCAGGTGGTCAGCCGGGCCGGCCATCTCCAGCATGTCGACGGCGATCTCCATGTCCATGTCGCCGCGCCAGCGCTTGCGGCCCTCCCGGTCGGTGTATTCCCGCGCCGGCTTGGTCACCAAGGTGAAGCCGTTGTAGTCGAGCCAGTCGACCAGCGGCCGGATCGGCGAGTAGTCGTCCCCCTCGACGATCGCCGTGTAGTAGTAGGCCCGGATGAGCACGCCGCGATGGCGGAACTCGTCGAGCAGCTTCTTGTAGTCGATGTCGAAATCCAGCGCCTTGGCGGCCGAGTAGAGGTTGGCGCCGTCGATGAAGAGCGCGATGCGGTCGGTGGGGTAGAAACTCACTGGGTAATGTCCTGGTCGGAGAGTGAAATGGAGTCCGCGGACGACGCGGTGATCGTAGCCCTGGGCTCCAATCTGAAGGGGTCCTATCCGTCGCTCGAGGCTCTGCTCGAAGCGGCCCTGGAGCGCTTCGGGGCGGAGGGGTTGCACGTCGTCGCCCGGTCGTCCTGGTGGAAATCCGCCGCCTGGCCCGACCCGACGGAACCGGACTACCGCAACGGCGTCGCCGTTGTCGAGACGCGGTTGAATCCGAACGATGTTCTACTCGCGCTGCGCCGCATCGAGCGGGCGTTCGGCCGCGAACGCGGGCGGCCCAACGCGCCGCGCACGCTGGACCTCGACCTGATCGCCTACGGACGCGAGGCGTTGGACCAGCCCGCGCTGCAGATTCCGCACCCGCGAGCGCACGAGCGGCGCTTCGTCATGGGGCCGCTGGCGGAGATCCTGCCGCGATGGCGTCACCCGGCGACGGGAGTGAACGCGGAATCGCTGGCGAAAACGGCCTCCGTGGGACGAGACGCCGCGCCTACCGCATTGCACAATCGGTAACCGCTCGCTAAGTTGTGCGGTTCAAGCTCCCACCTCCCCAGAGGACTAAATGGCCCGCGTCACCGTCGAAGATTGCGTCGAGAAGGTTCCGAACCGGTTCGGCCTCGTGCTCCTGGCCGCGCACCGCGCTCGCTCCATCTCGGCCGGCGCGCCGCTGTTCCTGGACCGGGACAACGACAAGAACCCCGTCGTCGCCCTGCGCGAGATCGCCGAGGACAAGGTCGATCCTGACAACCTGTCCGACAACCTGATCGGCACCTTGCAACGGGTCGACGAGCGGACCGAGGCCGAGGAAGAGGCCGAGACCCTGGCCCTGCTGGCCGATCCGCAGCACATGCAGATGTCCGAGCACGAGCTCGTCCGCGCCCTGCAGAGCGACAGGGACGGCGGGCAGGAGGAGCGCTACTGACGGCGGCCCCTGCCGACGGCGTTCCCAACAAGAAAGCGTCGGACGACGGCGCTTCCCAAACCACTGCGACCCAGCCGGCCAGGACCAAGGCCGAGAAGCGCTCGTCCGTGAAGCTCACGGCCGAGCCCCTGCCCGAGGCGGAAGCCGCGCCGCCGGCCAACGACGCGCGGCCGAAGCGGCGCACGAACTACCTGCGCCAGATGGAGCTGATCGAGCGCGTCCAGGCCTATGACCCGGACGCCGACGAGGCCCTGCTCAACCGCGCCTACGTCTACGCCATGCGCATGCACGGCTCGCAGCTGCGGGCCTCCGGCGATCCCTACTTCGCCCACCCGATCGAGGTGGCCGGCATCCTGACCGAGTACCGGCTGGACACAGCCGCCATCGTCACCGCCCTGCTGCACGACGTCATCGAGGACACCCCGGCGTCCAAGCAGGACATCGCCGGCCTGTTCGGCGAGGAGGTGGCCGAGCTGGTCGAGGGCGTGACCAAGCTGTCGCGGCTGGAACTGCAGGCCGAGCACACGCGCCAGGCCGAGAACCTTCGCAAATTCATCCTCGCCATCTCCAAGGACGTGCGGGTGCTGCTGGTGAAGCTGGCGGACCGGCTGCACAACATGCGCACCCTGCAGTACGTCAAGCCGGAGAAGCGCGAGCGCATCGCGCGCGAGACCCTGGACGTCTACGCCCTGCTGGCGCGCACCATCGGCTGCCACCGCATCGCCACGGAGCTGGAGGAGCTCAGCTTCGAGCACCTCAACCCGCTGGCCCGCGACGCCATCATCCGCCGCCTGGACCAGCTGAAGGCCGAGCAGGGCCACGCCGTGGCGGTGGTCTCCGGCGAGATCGCGGCGATCCTCAAGGAGGCGGGCATCCGCGGCGAGGTCTTCGGCCGCGAGAAGACGGCCTATTCGATCTGGCGCAAGCTGGAGCGCAAGTCGATCGGCTTCTCCCAGCTGTCCGACATCTACGCCTTCCGCGTGATCGTCGACACCGAGCAGGACTGCTATCGCGCGCTGGGCGCCGTGCACTCCAAGTGGCCGGCGGTCTACGAACGCTTCAAGGACTACATCTCGCGGCCCAAGCGGAACAACTACCGGTCGCTGCACACCACGGTCGTCGGCCCCAAGGGCATGCGCATCGAGATGCAGATCCGCACCGCCATCATGGACCTGGTGGCCGAGGAGGGCGTCGCCGCCCACTGGAAGTACAAGAACAAGAGCTACGGCTTCGACGCCGAGGCCGCCAAGGCCGACGGCGGCCGCGACCCGCTGCAGAACCTGCGCCACCTGGTCACCGTGCTGGAGCACGGCGGCGGCGACGTCGAGGACCTGATCGAGCACGCCAAGCTCGAGATGTTCATGGACCAGGTGTTCGTCTTCACCCCGAAGGGCGAACTGGTCAGCCTGCCCCAGGGCGCCATGCCGCTGGACTTCGCCTACGCCGTCCACACCGAGGTCGGCGACACCACCGTGGGGGTGAAGATCAACGGAGAGCTCAGGCCCCTGCGCACCCTGCTGCAGAACGGCGACGTGGTGGAGATCATCCGCGGCGCCAAGGCCGCGATCCCGCCGGACTGGCGCTCGCTGACGGTCACCGGCCGCGCCCGCTCGGCCATCCGCCGCCACATCCGCCAGTCCGAGCGGGGCGAGTTCCTGAAGCTGGGCAAGGTGTCCGTCGAGCAGGCCTTCGCCAAGGCCGGCAAGTCGCTGGCCGACCTGTCGCTGCGGCCGGCGCTGGAGCGCTTCTCGATCGCCAGCGAGGACGAGCTGTTCGTGGCCATCGGCCGCGGCCGCGTCGCCCCGACCCAGGTCCTGGAGGCGGTCTTCCCGGGGCTGAAGGATTCCGAGCGGGCGGCCGCCTCGGCGCGCACGCGCATCGAGGACGGCAAGGCCGCGCGCCTGTTCATCCGCGGCGGCGGCCTGACCCCGGGCGTGTCGGTGCACTTCGCCCCCTGCTGCAGCCCGGTGCCGGGCGACCGCATCATGGGCATCCTGCAGCCGGACGTGGGCCTGACCGTGCACACCATCGACTGCGAGCGCCTGGCCGAGTTCGAGGCTAGCGAGGACCTGTGGCGCGACCTGCAGTGGACGCCCCAGGCCGAGACCAACGCCCTGGCCCACGCCCGCCTGCGCGCCACCATCAGGAACGCGCCGGGGGTGCTGGGCCAGACCTGCACCATCATCGGCGAGGCCGGGGCCAACATCCTGAACCTGAAGATGGCGCACCGGCAGTCGGACTTTTTCGACGTCGAGTTCGACATCGAGGTGGTGGACGCGCGGCACCTGACCCACATCGCCGCGGCCCTGCGCGCCTGCCCCTCGGTCGAGACGGTCGACCGGGTGAAGGGCTAGATTCCGGGACGGCGCGCCGCTACCTCCGCCACATGCGCATCCGCCTCGGCGTCAACATCGACCACGTGGCCACGGTCAGGAACGCCCGGGGCGGTCCGCACCCCGATCCCGTGCGCGCCGCCGAAGCGGCCATCGCCGCCGGCGCCGACGGCGTCACCGCCCACCTGCGCGAGGACCGCCGCCACATCCGCGATGGGGACATCGACGCGCTGCAGGCCCTGTGCCTCCGGCTGGGCAGGCCGCTGAACTTCGAGATGGCGGTCACCGACGAGATGGTGGCCAAGGCGCTCGAGGTCCGTCCCCGCGCCGCCTGCCTGGTGCCCGAGCGGCGCGAGGAGCGCACGACAGAGGGCGGCCTCGACGCCGTAGGCCAGCACAACCGCGTCGCGCCGGCGGTGCGGGCGCTGACCGACGCCGGCGTGCGCGCGTCGCTGTTCATCGAGGCCGACCCGGAGCAGGTGCGCGCCGCCGCCGACATGGGCGCGCCCGTCGTCGAACTGCACACCGGCGCCTGGTGCGAGGCCCTGGCCGAGGGCCGGGCCGAGGCGGCGGCGGAGATCTTCGAGGCCCTGCGCCGCGCCGCGCGCCAGGCCGACGACGCCGGCGTCGAGGTCCACGCCGGCCACGGCCTGAACTACGCCACCGCCCGCGCCGTGGCCGCCATCCCCCAGGTGCGCGAGCTGAACATCGGCCACTTCCTGGTCGGCGAGGCGATCTTCACCGGCCTCGATGAGGCCGTCCGGCGCATGCGCGCCGCCATCGACGAAGGGAGGGCGGCGCATGATCATCGGCATCGGCTCTGACCTCACCGACATCCGCCGCGTGCAGGCCTCGCTCGACCGCTTCGGCGAGCGCTTCACCAACCGCTGCTTCACCGAGCTGGAGCGCCGTCGCTCCGAGCGCAAGCCCGACCGCGCAGCCAGCTACGCCAAGCGCTTCGCCGCCAAGGAGGCCTGCGCCAAGGCCTTGGGCACCGGCATGCGGGGTGCGGTTTATTGGCGCGACATGGGGGTGGTGAACCTGCCGTCGGGGGCGCCGACCATGGCCCTGACCGGCGGCGCGGCCGAACGGCTGAAGCAATTGACGCCGCCCGGCCACCATACGGTGATCCACGTCAGCCTCACCGACGACCACCCCTACGCCCAGGCTTTCGTAATAATCGAAGCCTTGCCGGGGACATAAACAGCGACTACCGAACCACCAAACAGCGCGGGCCTTCGCAGTCCGGCGGGGGATAGAGCATGAGCACCGAGAAGGCCGGGCCCGAGTCCGAAACGATCGAGCCCGACGCCCTGGAGCCGGTCGCGACGGAAGCGCCGGCCGAGGCCGCCGCCGACACCGCGGCGACGGACGCGGGCGCGGCCGAGTCCGGCGACGATCCGGTCGACGCGGACGAAGCCGGCGAGGACGACGACCCGACGGTGAAGAAGTCCGCCAAGGACGAGTTCACCGAGATCGCCAAGACCATCTTCTACGCCCTGCTGATCGCCCTGGTGCTGCGCATCCTGCTGTTCCAGCCGTTCACCATCCCGTCGGCCTCGATGGAGCCCAACCTCTACGAGGGCGACTACATCATCGTCAGCAAGTGGGACTACGGCTACTCGCGCCATTCGATCCCACTCAGCCCGCCGGTCATCAAGGGCCGCATCTTCGGCTCGGCGCCGCAGCGCGGCGACATTGTCGTTTTCAAGCTGCCGCGGGACAACAAGACCGACTACATCAAGCGCCTGATCGGCCTGCCCGGCGACCGCATCCAGATGCGCGACAACCGGCTCTACATCAACGACCGCCCGGTCGAGGACGTGGTCCGCGGGCCGATCGACGTCGACACCGGCTACGGCTTCCGCAGCCAAGCCCTGGCGGCGCGCGAGACCCTGCCCAACGGCCGCACCTTCACCATCCAGGACTTCGGCCCCGGCGGCCGCCTCGACTCGACCGGCGTCTACACCGTGCCGCCCGGCCACTACTTCATGATGGGCGACAACCGCGACAACTCGATCGACAGCCGCGTCCCCGTGCAGGAAGGCGGCGTCGACCTGGTCCCGGCGGAGAACCTGGTCGGCAAGGCGAACGTCATCCTCTTCTCGTGGAAGCCCGGCGCGTCGTTGTGGAAGCCCTGGACCTGGTTCACCCACCTGCGGCCGAGCCGGTTCTTCACCGTCCTGAAATGAACGCGCGCGAGGCCGCGGTCGCCGCGCTCGAGGACAACCTCGGCCACGCCTTCCGTGACCGCAAGCGGCTGGAGCAGGCCCTGACCCACGCCAGCACCGCGGGGGCGGGCAAGCGGGTGAAGGACAACGAGCGCTTCGAGTTCCTGGGCGACCGGGTGCTGGGGCTGCTGGCGGCCGAACGGCTGCTGGAGCTGTTCCCCGACCTGCCCGAGGGCGAGCTGTCGCCGCGCTTTCACGCCCTGGTCGACAAGCCGGCCTGCGCCGCGGCCGGGCGCGCCATGGGCCTGGGCCCGGCGCTGAGGCTCTCGCCCGGCGAAACCAAGACCGGCGGGCGCGACAAGGACACCATCCTGGGCGACGCCTGCGAGGCGGTGATGGCCGCCCTCTACCTCGACGCCGGGCTGGACGTCGCCCGCAAGGCCTTCCGCCGTTTCTGGGACCCGCAGATCGAGCGCCTCGGCAAGCCGGCCGTGCGCGACCCCAAGTCGGCGCTGCAGGTCTGGGCGCAGGGCGAGGGCAAGCCGGTGCCCGCCTATGCGGTGGTCAAGCGCGCCGGCCCGGACCA
>Ga0196964_10001660_pt1 | contig 11153 bp, 8 predicted proteins | sample S1_10metaG_FD_148615 | JGI IMG/M metagenome (GOLD analysis project Ga0196964, IMG submission 148615) | Soil microbial communities from Anza Borrego desert, Southern California, United States - S1_10 | ecosystem: Environmental > Terrestrial > Soil > Desert | place: USA: California | collected... | reverse complement strand
TTGAGCGCGAGAAAGAGGAGCGCGCCCAGGCCGGCGGCGACGAAGACGCCGACCCACAGGTCGATGGTGGAGCGGTTCATATCACGGACCTCCGGTAAACATGAGTGCGGTGAGCACGAAATCGAGGGCGAGGATGGCGAGCGACGAGGTCACGACCGTGCGCGTGGTGGCGCGCGAGACGCCTTCGGCGGTGGGCGGGGCGTCATAGCCCTCGAACACCGCGATCCAGGTCACGGCGACGCCGAACACCAGGCTCTTGATGACGCCGTTCAGGATGTCGTTGCGCACGTCCACCGCCGCCTGCATCTGCGACCAGAACGCGCCCGCGTCCACGCCGATCAGCTGCACGCCGACGAGGTACCCGCCGAAGATGCCCATCGCCGAGAAGAGCGCCGCGAGGAGCGGCATCGAGAGGACGCCGCCCCAGAAGCGCGGCGCGACGACGCGCGCGATGGGATCGACCGCCATCATCTCCATCGCGGAGAGCTGCTCGGTCGCCTTCATGAGCCCGATCTCCGCGGTGATCGCTGACCCGGCGCGGCTCGCGAAGAGGAGACCCGCCACCACCGGGCCCAGCTCGCGCACGAGCGACAGCGCGACCAGGACGCCGAGCGCCTCGGACGAGCCGTAGCGTTGCAGCGTCTCGTAGCCCTGCAGCGCGAGCACCATGCCGACGAACAGGCCCGACACCAGGATGATCACGAGCGACAGCACGCCTGCGAAGTAGATCTCCTTCATGGTGAGGCCGAAGCGGCGCATCGCCGTGCCGGAATGCAGCACCATGTAACCGAGGAAGCGGCTGGCATAGCCGAGGCGCCACACCTGGCCCGTCACCGTGCCGCCCAGCCGCTCGAGGCGCGCTCGCAGGCCCATCTGCGCCGCGGCGCGCATTCCCTTCAGATCCATCAGTGCTCCGCCAGCTCGAGGTCGGCGCGGTACTGCGGCGCGGGGTAGTGGAAGGGCACCGGGCCGTCCGACCTGCCGTTGACGAACTGGTTCACGAACGGCTCGGCGCTCGAGCGGATCTCGTCGGGCGTGCCCTGCGCGATCACGCGCCCGCCCGCCATGAAATACACGTAGTCGACCACGCCGAGCGCTTCCTGCACGTCGTGCGTGACGATGATCGAGGTGGCGCCGAGCGAATCGTTGAGCTCGCGGATGAGCCGGGTGATCACGCCGAAGGAAATGGGGTCGAGGCCGGTGAACGGCTCGTCGTAGAGCATGAGCTGAGGATCGAGCGCGATCGAGCGCGCGAGCGCCACGCGCCGCGCCATGCCGCCGGAGAGCTCGGTGGGCATGAGATGCGCCGCGCCGCGCAGGCCCACCGCCTGCAGCTTCATCATCACCAGATCGTTGAGCAGCGGCTCGGGCAGCGAGAGATGCTCGCGCAGCGGGAAAGCGACGTTTTCGTACACCGAGATGTCGGTGAAAAGCGCGCCGAACTGGAACAGCATCCCCATCTTGCGCCGCATCTCGAACAGCGGCTCGCGGCGCAGGTTGGCGACGTCATGCCCAAGCACGCGCGCGGAGCCCGCACTCGGCGTAAGCGCGCCCATGATCACGCGCAGGAGCGTCGTCTTGCCGCAGCCGGACTGGCCCATGATGCCGACCACGGCACCGCGCGGCACGCTCAGCTCGATGTTGCGCAGGACCGGCCGCGACGGCTCGTAAGCGAATGATAGATTACGGATTTCGATGATCGGCGTGCTTGGCACGGCGTAATATTACCCGCATGGGGAGGGTAACCTGACCGCCGCGCCGCAGACATTTGCGCCAGCACCCGCGGTGCGTTTCAAGCAGCTTGAGAAGCGCTACGGCCGCGTCGCCGCGTTGTCCTCGCTCGATCTCGACATCGCGCCGGGCGAAGCGTTCGGCCTCGTCGGCGCCAATGGCGCCGGCAAGACCACCCTCCTCAAGTGCCTGCTCGATCTCACGGGCCGGGACGGCGGCACGGTGGAGATCTTCGGCATCGACGCCGGGCGCGCGGAGGCACGCCGCGCCCTCGCCTACGTCCCCGAGCGTTTCATGCCTCCGTACTATCTGCGCTGCGGTGAATTCATCGAGCTCATGCAGCGCCTCGCCGGCGCGCGCGCCGACGCGTCGCGCGTAAGCGAGATCCTGCGAGAGCTCGAGTTCGATCATGAGCTCCTCGCGCGCCCGGTGCGCCAGCTCTCCAAGGGCATGACGCAGAAGCTCGGGCTCGCCGCCTGCTTCGCGCTCGAGCGCGACCTGTACGTGCTCGACGAGCCAATGAGCGGCCTCGACGCGCAGGCGCGCATTGCGGTGAAGACCGTGCTGCGGCGCCTTGCGGCCGAGCGGCGGACGCTTTTCTTCACCTCGCACGTGCTCGCCGACGTGGAGGAACTGTGCAGCGCGATCGCGGTGCTCCACGCCGGGCGCCTGCGCTTTCGCGGCGCGCCGGCCGAGCTGTGCGGCCGCTATGCCGAGCCGAGCCTCGAGCGCGCATTCATGCGCTGCATCCGGGACGATATGCAGCGACGATGAGCACGGAACCGGGCACTGAAGCGCGGCGCTCGCTTCTCATCGTCGACGACGATCCGCTGATCACGGACACCCTCGCCTTCGCGCTGCGCTCCGAGTTCGAGGTGCACGCGTGCGAGTCGCGCGCGCAGGCGGTGGTCCTGCTGCGCGACCTCGATCCCGCGCCCGCGCTCGCCCTCGTCGACCTCGGCCTGCCGCCGCAGCCGCATACGCCGGACGAAGGCTTCCGCCTGATCGGCGATCTCCTCGCGCACTCGCCCGGGATGAAGATCTTCGTGCTTTCCGGGCAGAACGAGGCCGCCAACGCGCGCCACGCGCGCGCGCTGGGCGCCTGGGATTTCGTCGCCAAGCCGGCCGATCCGCGCGAGCTGCGCCGGGCGCTCGCGCGCGCGCTCGAGGTCGGCACGCCGCAGCAGGCGGACCTCGTCGGCGCGAGTCCCGCGTTGAGCAAGCTCAAGCGCCAGATCGCGCAGTTCGCCGACTCTCCGTACCCGGTCCTCATCGAGGGCGAGTCGGGCAGCGGCAAGGAGCTCGTCGCCGCGAGCCTGCATCGCCTGTCGCGCCGGGCCGCGCGGCCCTATCTCACGCTCAACTGCGCCGCCATCGCGCCGACGCTCGTGGAGCCGACGCTGTTCGGCTACGTGAAGGGCGCCTTCACCGGCGCCAACGCCAACAAGGCGGGGTACTTCGAGGACGCGGACGACGGCACGCTTTTCCTCGACGAGATCGGCGAGCTCCCGGCCGAGCTGCAGGCCAAGCTGCTCCGCGTCCTGGAAAACGGCGAATACCAGCGCGTGGGCGAGACGCAACGCCGCATGGCGCGCTGCCGCGTGATCGCGGCCACGAACCGCGACCTCCGCGGCGACGTGCGCAAGGGCGGCTTCCGTGCGGACCTCTACCACCGGCTGTCGGTCTTCACGCTGAGCGTGCCGGCGCTGCGCGAGCTCGACTACGACAAGCTTGCGCTCCTCGACCATTTCCGCGCGCGCACGGAAAAGCCCTTCGAGCTCGACGAAGCGGCCAAGGCGCGCTGGATGCGCTACGACTTTCCGGGCAACGTGCGCGAGCTGCGCAACATCGTGATCCGGCTCGCGGCGAAATACGCCGGGCAGCGGATCGGCGTCGCGGAGCTCGAGCCGGAGCTCGATCTCGAGGCGCCGCTCGCGCGCCCCGGCGGGGAGCCGGCGGCCATCGTCGAGCAGGCGCAGCGCCAGCTCGAGCGCGCGGCTTCGTTCAGCCTCGATGAGACGCTCAAGACCTGGGAGCGCGGGTACATCGAAGCCGCGCTCAAGCTGACGCGCGGCAACGTCAGCCAGGCGGCGAAGCTCCTCGGCATCAACCGCACGACGCTTTACAGCCGCATGGACAGCGGTGCGAGCGAGGACAAGGAACGGCAGGACAAGTAATGGCCCTGTATCTCGAGCATTTCGGACTGACCGAGCCGCCATTCCGCATCACGCCGCACACCGATTTCTTCTTCGACGGCGCGGACCGCGGGGCCACCCTCGAAGCCCTGGAATACGCGGTGCTCCACGACGAGGGCATCGTCAAGGTCTCCGGCGAGGTGGGCAGCGGCAAGACCATGCTGTGCCGCGTGTTGATGGAACGGCTGCCCGCGCACGTCGACACCATCTACCTCGCCACCGCCTCGCTCGAGCGCGACGAGATTCTCCATGCCATCGCCGACGACCTGGAGCTCGCGCTCTCGCGCGAGCGCACGAGCGTCGCCCTGCGCGAGCTGCACGATGCGCTCATCAGCCGCTACGCGGCGGGCCGCCGGGTCGTCATCCTCATCGACGAGGCGCATGTCATGCCCGAGGCGACGCTCGAGCAGGTGCGCCTCCTTTCGAACCTGGAATCCAACCGCCACAAGCTGCTGCAGATCGTGCTCTTCGGCCAGCCGGAGCTCGACGCCACGCTCGCGCAGACGAGCCTGCGCCAGCTGCGCGACCGCATCACGCACAGCTTCCGCATGCGGCCGCTCGCCACCCGCGAGGTGGCCTCGTACCTCGCCTTCCGCATGCGCGCGGCGGGCTACCGCGGTCCCGAGACGTTCTCGCCGGCCGCCGCGCGCAGGATCGCGCAGGCGTCGGCAGGCCTCACCCGCCGCATCAACATCCTCGCCGACAAGTCCCTGCTCGCCGCCTTCAGCGAGGGGACGCACGCCGTCACCCCCCGCCACGTGCGCGCCGCCATCGCCGACTCCGAGTTCGCCGCCGTGCAACGCTCGGCGGCCCGGCCGGCGCTCTATCTCGCCGCGGCGCTCGCGGCCGGCATCGCGATCGGCACCGCCGTACAGTGGCTGCTGGGCGCCGAGGTGCCGCCCGCCCCCGCACCCGTGGCGTCCGCTTTGCCTCCGCAGCCGGCGCCGCCGGTGCAAGCGCCTACTCCGGCGCCCGTGGCCGTCCAGCCTGAGGCACCGAAGCTCGTCGTTGAAGAGAAGAAGCTTGAGCCGGAGCCGAAGCCCGAGCCCCTGCCCCTCCTCACCGCCGACCAGATGCGCCGGCTTGGCGGCTACCGGGCCACGGGACACAAGCTTTTGAGCGAGCGACTCAGCGCCACGCGGGCCCGGCTGGAACACGCGCCGGACGAGCGCTACGCCATCGAGCTTTTCATCACCGACAACACCGACCCCGCGCGCATGGAGCGGTTCCTTTTGCGCGCGCGCGAGCTCGTCCCGCTCGAAGAACTCTTCGTCATCCCCATGGCGAGCGGCGGCCAGTACCGCCTGCGCGTGGTGTTCGGCGAGTTCGGTTCGTGGGCGGAGGCCGCCGCGGCGGAGAAGCGCCTGCCGCCGCGCTACCAGAGCGCATTCCGCACCGCGCCGCGGAGCTTCGGGGAGTTGCGCGGTCAAATTTAGTCAGAACGCGGAAAATCCCAGCGCGACAATCCCTTACGCGACGTTCCTCACGTCGACGGCGTGATATCCTTTCGCCCGGGAGGGAGTGCGCGTGATAAAGCTGGGATACCCGGCGGCCGTCGGGTTGATCGCCGTTGTGCTTGCCGCTTGCGGTCAACAGCCGATAAAGCCGGCCGAGACGCATTTGCGCGTCGAGGACACGCCGCCCGCGGGCGCCATTCCCCCGCCGGTGCAGATCTCTCCCGCCCTGCCCAAGCCGAAGCCGGTCGCTCGCGCCGAAACCTACAGCGTAGTGGTGAACAACGTCCGCGTGCAGGAGCTGCTGTTCGCACTCGCGCGCGACGCGAAGCTCAACGTCGATGTGCATCCCGACGTCACCGGCACGGTGACGTTGAACGCGATCGACCAGACCCTGCCGCAGCTCCTCACCCGCATCGCTCGCCAGGTCGACATGCGCTACGAGGTCGACGGGCAGAACCTGGTCGTCATGCGCGATACGCCGTATCTCCGCGTCTATCGCATCGACTACGTGAACATGTCGCGCGACGCGCGCAACGTGAACACGCTCTCGACCCAGGTGACCGGCGGGTCGGCCTCGGCCCCCGGCGCGCAGGCGGGCACGCAGAACAATGCGACCTCGACGATCAATTCCATTTCCGCAAACAAGTTCTGGGACACGCTGATCGCGAACGTGAAGGAGCTCTTGCACGATACCGACAAGATCCTCCCGGCCGGCGCCCCGGCGCCGTCGGCGGCGTTGTCCACCACGGCGCCGGCCGCGCCGGTGCAGCCCGCGGCGCCCGGCGGAGCGCCCGTCCCGGCGGTGCCGCCGCTTGCGGCCCCCGGGCCCACCTTCCGCGAGGCCGCCTCCGTGATCGCCAATCCGGAGACCGGGATCCTCAGCATCCGCGCCACCTCGCGCCAGCACGAGAAGGTGCAGGAATTCCTCGACCAGGTGATGTCGAACGCGCGCCGCCAGGTGCTCATCGAGGCGACCGTGGCGGAAGTACAGCTCAACAACCAGTACCAGCGCGGCATCGACTGGCAGCGCCTGCGAAGCGGCGCCGCCGGTGTGGGCGTGCCGTTCTTCAACCAGGGCGGCAGCGGCCTGGAGTTCAACCAGGCCTCCGGCGCGACGCCGGCCGGCGTCAACACCAACGCCTTTGTCTTCGGCGGCCGCACTTCCAACAACTTCTCCTTCGCGCTCAAGCTGCTGGAATCGTTCGGCGACGTGCGCGTGCTCTCGAGCCCGAAAATCAGCGTGCTCAACAACCAGACGGCGGTGCTGAAGGTGGTCGACAACCTCGTCTACTTCACCATCCAGGCCTCGACGACCTCGTCGGCCAACGTGGCGGCGATCACGACCTTCACGACCACGGTCAACTCGGTGCCCGTGGGCTTCATCATGAGCGTCGTGCCGCAGATCAGCGAGACCGACACGGTGGTCCTGAACCTGCGCCCGACCATCTCGCGCAAGATCGGTGACGTCGCCGATCCCAATCCCAGCCTCGCCGCCGCCGGGGTGACGAGCCTCGTGCCCGTCATCCAGACCCGCGAGCTCGAGTCGGTGCTGCGCGTGCAGAGCGGGCAGATCGCCGTGCTCGGCGGGCTGATGCAGGATGCCGTGAGCAACGTCGAGGACACCATCCCCGGCATCCGCGACATCCCCGGCTTGGGCCAGCTTCTCGCGCAGCGCCGCGACACCAACCAGAAAACCGAGCTCGTCATCTTCCTGCGCCCGGTCGTCGTGCGCGACGCGAGCATCGAAGGCGACTACGCGAACTTCCGCAGCCTCCTCCCCGGCGCGGATTACTTCCGGAAGCCCAACCCGAGCCGGTCGCCGAGCGAGCCGGCGGCGAAGTGACATGAGCCTGCTGCTTGAGGCGCTGAAGAAAGCCGAGAAGGCGAAAGAGGAGGCGCAACGCCGCGCCCGCGAGGGCGAAGGCGGTGCCAAAGGCCAGGCGCGCGCCGAGCCGGCGCCGGAGGCGAAGCCCGTGGTCACGCGCGCCGAGCTCCCCGACATCCGCCAGCCGCTCGAGATCCTGAGCGACGACATAGCGCCCGCCCAGCAACCGCATTCCCAGCCGCAGGCGCAAACACCGCCGCAGCCCTCGCCCGCGCCGCAGGCGGCGGAAACGCGCGCGGCGGAGCCGCGCGCGCAGGCGAAGAAGGTGTTCGAGGCGAAGATTCGCGAGCCCAACCCGCGCCTGCCCTTCTTCATCACGGTCGGCGCGCTGGGCGTCTTCGCGCTCGGCACCGTGGTGTATTTCTGGATGCAGCTGCGCCCGCCGGCGCCGCTCGTCAATGCGAACCCGCCGCGCCAGGCCGAAGCGTCGGCGCCGCCGCCACAAACGGCGAGCGCGCCTGCGCAAACGCCACCATCCGGCCCTGCCGCGCCGGCCATTCCCGGATTGCCCTCGGGCCAGGCAGCGCCGGCGCCCGCGGCACCGACTGCCGCATCCGCGGCGCCTGCGAAGCCGGCTGCGCCTGAGGCGCCCGTGACGGCCGCGCCCAAGCCGCCCGTCGTCGCCGCGAGGCCCGAAGCACCGGCTGCGCGCACGCCGCAGCGCCCGAGCGTGCCCGCGTCACCCGCGGTGGCCGCGCTGCCGCAGGTGCACCCGCGCGTCGAAGCCGGCTATTCCGCCTACCTGGCCGGCGACCTTGCGGGCGCGCGCAACGACTACCAGCAGGCGCTGCGCGAAGATCCCGGCAATCGCGACGCGCTTCTCGGCCTCGCCGCAACCGAGGTGCGCGCCGGACGCTTCGAGGTGGCGGAAGCAGCGTACCTGCGCGTTCTGCAGGCCGACCCGCGCGACGCGTACGCGCAGGCCGGCCTTCTTTCGCTGCGCAGCGCGCGCATGGATCCAACCGCGACCGAAAGCCGGGTCAAGACGCTGCTCGCCGCCGAGCCCGGCGCGCATGTGCTGAATTTCACACTCGGCAACCAGCTCGCGCAGCAGGGACGATGGTCGGAAGCGCAGCAGGAGTATTTCAAGGCCTTCGCTGCCGAGCCGGACAACCCGGATTTCGCCTACAACCTCGCCGTCAGCCTCGACCAGCTGCGCCAGCCGCGGCTCGCGCTCGAGTACTATCGGCGCGCGCTGGCGCTCGCCGACAAGCGCGGCGCGAGCTTCGACCTCGCCACCGTGCGCGAGCGCGTGGCGCAGCTCGCCAAGTGACGACCAAGTTATGAATTCCCCGAGCAATCCGCAGGCAAAACGGCACATCGGACAGATCCTGATCGACCAGGGAATCCTGACCGAGGACCAGCTGCGCATCGCGCTCCTCGAGCAGACGAAGTCGCACGTGCCGGTGGGGCGCCTGCTGGTGCAGCTCGGCTTCGTGTCCGAGGCGACGCTGCGCGATGCGCTGTCGGAGAAGCTCGGGCTGCAGTCGGTCGATCTCGCGCACATCATCGTCGACCCGTCGGCGCTCAAGATGCTGCCGCGCGACCTCGCGCGCCGCTACCGCATCTTCCCGGTGGCGCTCGACCGGCAGCAGCGCAAGTTCATCGTCGCGCTCGCCGACACCAACAACATCGTCGCCGTCGACCAGCTGCGCGCGCACCTCAAGGGCGACTTGGAGGTCGAGCTGCGGCTCGCCGGCGACTCGGAGATCGAACGCGCGATCGAGCATTACTATGGCCACGAGTTCTCGATCGACGGCATCCTGCGCGAGATCGAGACCGGCGAGGTGGACTACACCTCGATCGCCGAGGGCGACGAGTATTCGCAGCCGGTGGTGCGGCTCATCTCCGCGCTGCTCGCGGACGCGGTGGAGCGCGCGGCCTCCGACATCCACTTCGAGCCGGAGCAGAATTTCCTGCGCATCCGCTACCGCATCGACGGCGTGCTGCGCCAGATCCGCTCGCTGCACAAGACGTACTGGCCGGCGATGGCGGTGCGCCTCAAGGTGATGGCGAAGATGAACATCGCCGAAACGCGCGCGCCGCAGGACGGCCGCATCTCGGCCACCATGTCGGGGCGCGTGGTCGACTTCCGCGTGGCGAGCCTGCCCACCACGCACGGCGAGAACCTCGTGCTGCGCATTCTCGACCGCCAGAAGGGGATCGTGCCGCTGGACAAGCTGGGGCTCGAGGAGACGCAGCTGGATCTCCTGAAGCGGATGCTCGCGCGCCCCGAGGGCATCATCCTCGTGACCGGGCCCACCGGCAGCGGCAAGACGACCACGCTTTACTCGATCCTCAACCACATCAACTCCGACGGCGTGAACATCATGACGCTGGAGGACCCGGTCGAGTACCCGATGACGCTCATCCGACAGACCTCGGTGTCGGAAGCGGCGAAGCTCGATTTCGCGAACGGCATCCGCGCGCTCATGCGCCAGGATCCCGACGCGATCCTGGTCGGGGAGATCCGCGACCACGAGACGGCCGAGATGGCGTTCCGCGCCGCCATGACCGGCCACCAGGTGTTCTCGACGCTGCACACCAACTCGGCGGTGGGCGCGATCCCGCGCCTGCTCGACATCGGCATCGTCCCCGACATCATGGCCGGCAACATCATCGGCGTGATCGCGCAGCGCCTGGTGCGCCGCCTGTGCCGCACCTGCCGCCAGAGTTACGACCCGGACGTCAAGGAGCGGCGCCTGCTCGGCATGTCGCCCACCGAGCCGGCGGCGCTCTTCCGCGCCGTGGGCTGCGAGCAATGCGACTACCAGGGCTACCGGGGCCGCAACGCCATCCTCGAGATCCTCAAGATCGACAGCGGGCTCGACGAGCTCATCGCCCGTCGCGCCACCGCGCGCGAGCTGGTCACGGCCGCGCGCGCCAACGGCTTCAAGACACTCGCGGACGACGGCGTGCGCCTGGTACGTGACGGCCACACCGGCCTCGAAGAACTGATGCGGGTGGTGGATCTCACCGACCGCATGGCCTAGAGCTCAGGTCCCGCTCAGTTCCAAGCCGATGCCTCTGTATACCTACAAGGCGGTGGACGCGCAGGGCAAGAATGTCCTCGGGCGCGTCGAGGCGGTCAACGTGTTCGACCTCGAGCAGCGGCTCTCGCGCATGGGGCTCGACCTCGTCGCGGGCGCCCCCTCCGCGCAGAAGACGCGCTTCATCGGCGGCGGCCGGGTGGCGCGGCAGGATCTCATCAATTTCTGCTTCCATCTCGAGCAGCTCGCCACCGCCGGCGTGCCGGTGATCGAGGGACTGCAGGACCTGCGCGAGAGCGTGGAGAACCCGCGCTTTCGCGAGGTCGTGTCGGGGCTGGTGGAGTCGATCGAGGGCGGCAAGAACCTCTCGGGCGCGCTCGCCGAGTTCCCCGAGGTGTTCAGCAAGGTGTTCGTGAGCCTGGTGCGCTCGGGCGAGCAGACCGGGCGCCTCGCCGAGGTGCTGAGGGCGCTCACCGAGTCGCTCAAGTGGGAGGACGAGCTCGCGGCGCAGACGAAGAAGCTCATGATGTACCCGGCGTTCGTCGGCGGCATCGTCATGCTCGTCACGTTCTTCCTCATGATCTATCTCGTGCCGCAGATGACGGGGTTCATCCGCAACATGGGGCAGGACGTGCCGCTGCAGACGCGCATCCTCATCGGCGTATCGAACTTCTTCGTCCACTACTGGTGGACGATCCTCGCCGCGCCGTTCGCCCTCTGGATCGGCGTCAAGCTCGCGATCAAGCACCACCCGGGATTCGCCTACACGTTCGACCGCTGGAAGATCTCGATGCCGCTCCTCGGGCCGATCCTGCGCAAGATCATTCTGTCGCGCTTCGCCTCGAGCTTCGCCATGATGTACCAGTCGGGCATCACGGTCCTCGACGCCATCCGC
>Ga0196964_10001658_pt1 | contig 11158 bp, 8 predicted proteins | sample S1_10metaG_FD_148615 | JGI IMG/M metagenome (GOLD analysis project Ga0196964, IMG submission 148615) | Soil microbial communities from Anza Borrego desert, Southern California, United States - S1_10 | ecosystem: Environmental > Terrestrial > Soil > Desert | place: USA: California | collected... | reverse complement strand
CCGTCGGCGGCGTCACCGGCGTGGTGCTGTCCAACGCCGGCATCGACTACAGCCTGCACGACACCTACTACGTGGTCGCCCACTTCCACTACGTGCTGTCGCTGGGGGCGGTGTTCGCCATCTTCGCCGGGTTCTACTACTGGTTCGAGAAGATGTGGGGCGTGAAGTACAACGAGTTCCTGGGCGCGCTGCACTTCTGGATCATGTTCGTCGGCGTGAACCTGATCTTCTTCCCGCAGCATTTCCTGGGCCTGCAGGGCATGCCGCGCCGCTACGTGGATTATCCGGAGGCCTTCACCTACTGGAACTACGTCTCGTCGGTCGGCTACGCCGTGACCATCGCCGGGGTGGCGGTGTTCCTGGTGGTGCTGATCGAGGCCGCCGTGCGCCGCCGCAAGGCCGAGGACAACCCCTGGGGCGAAGGCGCCACGACGCTGGAGTGGACCCTGTCCTCGCCCCCGCCGTTCCACCAGTTCAACGAACTGCCGACGGTGAAGGCCGACTCGCACTGACCGTTCGGTCCTGAACGGCCTATATCGGGGACGGAGGGCCGAGGCTTTCCGTCCCCGAAGCTTATCTGGAGCCCCATGGCCCGCGCCGCCGACCCCGCGACCAAGACCCGCGCCGCCCCGCCGGCGCAGTGGTCGGACTACGTGCAGCTGCTGAAGCCGCGCGTGATGTCGCTCGTGGTGTTCACCGGCCTGACCGGCCTGGTCGCCGCCCCCGAGGCGCTGAACCCGGTGCTGGCGGCGGTGGCGGTGCTGTGCATCGCGGTGGGGGCCGGCGCGGCCGGCGCGTTGAACATGGCCATCGAGGGCGAGACCGACGCCCTGATGCGCCGCACCCGCGGCCGCCCGGTCGCCAGCGGCAAGATCGTCAAGGGCGAGGCCTTCGCCTTCGGGGCGGTGCTGGCCGCCTTCGCGGTGCTGCTGATGTACCTGGCGACCAACGCGGTCGCGGCGGGCCTGCTGGCCCTGACCATCGTCTACTACGCCTGGTTCTACACCGTGGTGCTGAAGCGCTCGACGCCGCAGAACATCGTCATCGGCGGGGCGGCGGGCGCCTTCCCGCCGGTGATCGGCTGGGCCGCGGCGTCCGGCGACGCGCCGCTGAACGCCTGGCTGATGTTCCTGATCGTGTTCCTGTGGACCCCGCCGCACTCCTGGGCGCTGGCGCTCTACACCTCCGACGACTACGCCAAGGCCGGCATCCCGATGATGCCGGTGGCCAAGGGCGCCGAGCACACCCGCCTGCTGATCCTGCTCTACAGCCTGCTGACCGTGCCGGCCGCGATCGCGCCGGTGTTCACCGGCCTGGGCGGGGTCGTCTACGGCGTGGTCGCCGTCGCCGGAGGCCTGGCTTTCCTCGGCCTCGCCTGGCGGGTCTTCCGCAGCCGCGCCGGCGACGCCCAGGGCGAGCGCGAGGAAGGCCTGTACGACGTCAAGGTCGAGGCCAAGACCGCGCGCGACCTGTTCGCCTTCTCGATCCTGTACCTGTTTGCCCTGTTCGCCGCCCTGATGTTCGAGCACGGGCTTTCGGAGGCCTTCGGATGACCGACCCTGAGTTCCTGGCCGCCCGCAAGCGGCGCAACATCGCGCTCGGCGTGGCGCTGGCCGCCTTCGTGATCCTGGTTTTCGTGGTCACGATGGTCCGCCTGAGCGGAGCCGTCTGATGACCCGCAACGCCCGCGTCGCCCTGGCCTGCGCGGTCGGAGCCGTGTTCATGGTCGGCGCCGCTTTCGCCGCGGTGCCGCTGTATCGCCTGTTCTGCCAGGTGACCGGCTTCGACGGCACGGTGCGCAAGGCCTCGGCCGCGCCGACCCGGGTGCTGGACAAGACCCTGACCGTGCGCTTCGACGCCAACGTGCGCGGCCTGCCCTGGGAGTTCCGCCCCGAGCAGGTCAAGCAGGACATCCGCATCGGCGACACCGGCCTGGCCTTCTTCCGGGTGACCAACAAGGGGACGACGCCCCTGACCGGCACCGCCGGCTACAACGTCGTGCCCGAGAGCGCCGGCGCCTACTTCCAGAAGCTGGAATGCTTCTGCTTCCAGGCCCAGACGGTCCAGCCGGGGCAGACGATCGAGTTCCCGGTCGCCTACTTCGTGGCGCCGGAGATCGCCGAGGACCGCGACACCCGCGGCGTTTCCGAAATCACCCTGTCCTACACCTTCTTCCCGACCAACAAACCGCAGGCCGAAGCGACGGGAATCCCGCCGTCGGGCCTTGGCGGCGCGGGCCGGTAAGGTCTATAGCGACCACAAAGAATCCGACATCGTCCCCGCCTCGAAACGGGGGCCCCGGGGGTTGAGTTAAAGCGCCATGGCCCAAGACGCCGTCAAACACGACTATCACCTCGTCAATCCGAGCCCCTGGCCGTTCGTGGGCTCCGTGGCCGCGACGGTCATGGCGATCGGCGCGGTGACCTGGATGAAGGGCCTGTTCGGCCTGGAGAAGGGCACCAGCTGGGTGTTCTGGCTGGGGCTGGCCGGCGTGCTCTACACCATGCTCGGCTGGTGGATGGAGGTCATCAAGGAGAGCCGCAAGGGCGACCACACGCCGGTGGTCTCCATCGGTCTGCGCTACGGCATGATCCTGTTCATCGCCTCGGAGGTGATGTTCTTCGTCGCCTGGTTCTGGGTATTCTTCGAGATGGCGCTGTTCCACGAGGCGCGCACCATCTCCGGCATCGAGGAGGTCCGCACCGCCTGGTCCAGCTGGCCGCCGGCCGGCGTCGAGACGCTGGATCCGTTCCACCTGCCGCTGGTCAACACGGTGATCCTGCTGCTGTCGGGCACCACCGTCACCTGGGCCCACCACGCGCTGCAGACCGGCAACCGCAAGGGCGCGATTCAGGGTCTGATCCTGACCATCATCCTGGGCGCGGCCTTCACCGCGGTGCAGGCCTACGAGTACAACCACATCCTGCACGAGAACCTGTTCTTCTCGGAGAACGCGGCCAACTCGGGCCTGTACGGCTCGGCCTTCTTCATGGCCACGGGCTTCCACGGCTTTCACGTGCTGGTGGGCACCATCTTCCTGCTCGTCTGCCTGCTGCGCCTGCTGGCCGGCCAGTTCACCCCCCAGAAGCACTTCGGCTTCGAGGCGGCGGCCTGGTACTGGCACTTCGTGGACGTGGTCTGGCTGTTCCTGTTCGCCTTCATCTACGTGGCCTTCGGCGGCGGCAGCGGCCACTGACGTGGTCGCCGCGCCCCTGATCCTGCCCCGCTTCGCAGGGGAGGAGCCGTGAAGCGCTTTCCCGCCATCCTGACCCTGGCCGCGCTGGTCGCGCTGGCGATCCTCGTAGGCCTGGGGACCTGGCAGCTGCGGCGCCACGCCTGGAAGCAGGACCTGCTGGCCCGGGTCGAAACGCTGAAGACCGCCGCGCCCCGCCCGCTCGCGCCGGCCCTCGAAAAGGGGGCGGAGGGTGCCGACCTGGACTACTCCCGGGTCACCGTCGCCTGTCCGGGTCTGGACCGGGCCCGCTACGTCGAGCTCTACGCCCTGCGTGAAGGCCAGGCGGGGACGCGGCTGATCTCCGCCTGCCCGGTGGTCGGGGCGGGGCCTTACGAGACCGTGCTGGTAGACCGCGGCTTCGTGCCGGAGACCATCTCCGCCCGTCCGCCGGAGGACCCGGCCGCGACCGGACCGGTGACGGTGGTCGGCGTGCTGCGCCTGCCCGACGAGCCCACCTTCGTGACGCCGGAGGACCGGCCGGACCTGAATCGGTTCTACAGCCGCGACGCGGTGGCGATGGCCTCGGCCCTGGGCGCGCGCAAGCCCGCGCCGTGGTTCCTGATGGTGGAGACCTCCACCAACCCCGAGTGGCGGGCGCTGGACCCCGCGCCGCTGCCGGCCTCCATCTCGAACCGGCACCTGGAGTACGCCCTGACCTGGTTCGGGCTGGCGGTGGCCCTGCTGGGCGTGTACGCCGCCGTGCTCTGGAAAAGGCTCCGTCGTTGACCGTAAGGCTGCACACCCTGTCCAACGGCGCGCGCGTGCTGTTCGACCCCATGCCCGCGCTGGAGACCTTCGCCGTGTCGGTGGTCGTGCGCGGCGGCGCCCGGTTTGAGGACGAGGCCCGCTCGGGCTGGTCGCACCTCTTGGAACACATGGTGTTCAAGGGCGCGGGCGACCGCTCGGCCCAGGGCATCGTCGAGGCGATCGAGGGCGAGGGCGGCCAGATCAACGCCGCCACCGGGTACGAGCGCACCAGCTTCCAGGTGCGGGCGCTGAAAGGCCGGCTGCCGACCGCGATGGAGGTGCTGTCCGACCTGCTGTTCCGTCCGGCCATGGCCGCCGACGAACTGGAGCGCGAGAAGGACGTGGTCGGCCAGGAGATCGCCGAGGCCTTCGACACCCCCGACGATCATGTGTTCGAACTGGCCCAGTCCAAGGCGTTCGAGGGGCAGTCGCTGGGCCGCCCCATCCTCGGCTCGGTCGAGAGCGTGGGCTCGGCCGACCGTGACGCGCTCGACGCCTGGCGCCGCGCCCTGTACGCCCCCGGCCGCATGGCGATCGCCGTCGCCGGCGCCGTGGACGAGGCGGAAGTGCTGGAGCAGGCCGAGCGCTGGTTCGGCGCCCAGCCCGCCGCCGACGGCGCGGGCGAGCCGGACCCGGCGCGCTTCGTCGGCGGGTCGGCGGGTCTGGCCCGGCGGATCGAGCAGGCGAACCTGGTGTGGCAGCTGCCCGCGCCGGGTTCGAAGGACGACGCCTATTTCGCGCTGCGCCTGTTCGCCGAGATCCTGGGCGGCGGCATGGCCTCGCGGCTGTTCCAGGAAGCGCGCGAGAAGCGCGGCCTGGCCTATTCGATCGACGCCTACGCCGACACCTTCGAGGACGCGGGCGTGCTGGGCGTGTTCGCCGGCGCCTCGGCGGGCGAGGCGCAAGCGCTGGCGCGGCTGGTCGCCGAACAGATCGCGGAACTTGCCGACCGCCCGCGCGAGGACGAACTGGCCCGCGCCAAGGCCCAGCTGAAGGGCTCGATGTTCATGGCCCAGGAGTCGCCGCTGGCCCGCGCCGAGCGTGCGGCGGCCCAGACCCTGATGTTCGGCCGCCCGTTCACCACCGCCGAGATCGGCACCGAGATCGACGAGGTCGAGGTCGACGACCTGAGGGCGGTGGGGGCGCGGCTGCTGGAACCCGAGGCTGCGGCCGGCGCGGTCCTGGGCCCGAAGGCCGCCCTCAAGGCCGGCGAGACGTTCGGGCGGGCGCTGTTCGGCTGACGCCGTGAGGCGCGGCGGACACAGATGAACATAATCAGCGAACCAATTCGCCCAACGCTTGCCATTATTGCGCGAGCGATGCTACCTGAGCAGCATCCAGGGGAGCCCGCCTCCGCGAGGGGCGAGCCGCATGTCCAGAGGGGTCTTAAATGACTAAGCGTGAATCCTACCGCCGTTTCGCATGGGCGACGAACGCCCGCCGTTCGCAAGCCGAAGCGCTGCAAGGGTTCCGACCCGCGCGCGGAGCCTCCGCCTCCCGCGCCGTGCTGCTGTTCGGCACGGCCCTCGGCTGCTCGATCGCGGTGTTCGCGACCTCGGCGCCGACCAAAGCGTTCGCCGCCGACGAGTGCGGCCCTAACGATCCCGGCGCCGACACCAACACCTGCACGGCCGGCGTGACCTATCCCACGATCGAGTATCTGGGCGGCGACGACCTGACGATCGTCCTGCCCGGACCCGGCACCGTCGTCACCGACGGCGTGGTCCAGACCGGCTCGGGATCCCAGACCCTCGACGCGCAGAACGGCACCATCATCAACGGCGTGACCGACACCGCGGTGATCGTCTCCGCCTTCAACGGCGGCGGCACGGCCTACGGCATCGCCACGGTGACGGTCGACGATGTCAGCGCCGCCACCGGCTTCCGCGCCATCGACGTGGACGGCGCCACCGCCGCCACCCTGACCGTCAACGGCGTGGTCGACACCGACGCCGCGGGCGGCAACACCGTGGAGGTGACGAGCGTCGGCAACGTCGTGGTCGTCAACAACGGATCGATTTCGGCCCTCAACGCCGGCGGCGCGGACGTGATCTCCGCCTCGAGCAGCGACGGCACGATCAACGTCTTCAACGGCGGCTACATCTACGGCGAGGGCGTCTTCCAGTTCGGCATCGACGTGGCCGCCAGCGGCGCCGACGCCGCCGACGGTGCGAACGTCACCAACAACGGCGGCATCGTCATGGTGGGCGACAACGCCTTCGCCATCGACGCTTCCGCCAGCGCCGGCACGGTCAACATCGTCAACAACGGTTCGCTGACCACCGATGGCGACAACGCGATCGCCATCAACGCCGACACCACGACCGGCGGGGTGATCATCGTCAACAACGGCGACATCACCACGGGCGGCGGCCTGGCGAACGGCGACGGCGCTTTCGGCATCGACGCCGTCTCGAGCAGCGGCGCGGTGGCGGTGGTCAACAGCGCCGGCGCGACGGTCACCACTTCCGGCGACGGGGCCGACGCCCTGCGGGCCTACAGCGACACTGGCACGGTGAACGTCGTCAACGCCGGCGACATCTTCACCTCGGGCGCCAACGCCTACGGCGTCTACGCCTACGGCGACGGGGCCCAGGCGGTGACCGTGACCAACTCCGGCACGATCAACACCACCGGCGACCAGTCCTATGGCGTCTACGCCTACTCCGACGGCGGCGGGGCGGTCACCGTCAGCAACACCGGTTCGATCAGCACCGACGGGGCCGACGCGGAAGGCGTCTACGCCTATTCGTCCGGCGCCGGGACGGTCAGCGTGACCAACAGCGGCACCATCGCCACCTACGGCGACAGCGCCTACGGCGTGTACGCCGAGAGCTCCACGGGCGCGGTCAGCGTCACCAACTCCGGCGTGATCAGCACCGACGGCGCCGGGTCGATCGGCGTCGGCGCCTTCAGCGACGGGGCGGTGACGGTCACCAACTCTGGCGCGGTGCGGACCTACGGCGACGACTCCTACGGGATCTGGGCCGACAGCGACGCCGGCGCCCTGACCATCAACGGCGGCGGCGACGTCCGCACCGAGGGTTCCTACGCCACCGCGATCGCGGCCTACGCCGCCGGGAACATCACCATCGTCCAGGACGACATCACCACCGGCACGAGCGCCGCGGACCTGTTCAGCTACGGCGTCTACGCGGTGGGCGACAGCAACGTCTCCGTCACCGTCGGGGACGTGGTGACCAACGGCGCCGCCGGCGTCGGCGTCTGGGTCGAGGCCGGAGCCGGCTCCGACGCCTCCATCACCTTCGGCTCGATCACCACCAACGGCGGCGTCGCCACGGTCGTGGGCACCTACGCCAGCTACGGCGTGGTGGTGACCGCGGGCGACGACATCACGGTCAACGGGGGCACGATCGACACCGACGGGCTGGACGCCGTGGGTCTGGACGCGGTCACCTACAACGGGGACGTCACCATCGTCCTGACCTCGGTCCAAACCGACGGGGCCAACGCCGACGGCGTCTACGCCTCGGCCACGGGCGACACCACCGGCGGGGTCTTCACCGAGGGCAACGTGTCGATAACGGTCGGCAGCGCCACCACCACCGGGGCGAACGCCGACGGCGTCGACGCCTCTTCGGTCGGCGGCGACATCTCCGTCACCTCGAGCGGGACCATCTCGACCACCGGCGCCGGCTCCTACGGCGTGCGCGCCGAAGCGACCCGCGCGTCGTTCACGAACGACATGGGCACGCCCGGCGATCCGACCGACGACGTCACCACCTACTCGGCCGGCAACGACGTGGTGATCAGCACCGCCACGGTGACCACCACCGGCGCGGGCTCCACCGGGATCTACGGTTTCTCGGAGTTCTCCGACGTCACCATCACCGCGGGCACGACCACGGCGACGGGCGCCGGCGCCAACGCGATCGAAGCGTTCGGCGGCGACGACGTCACCGTGACCGTGAGCGTTCTGGCCGACTCGGCCCAGGCGGCCGGCGTCAGCGTCACGGCGGGCGACACGGTTACGATCAACACCGGAGCCGGCGACATCATCGAAGGCGCCACGGTCGGCCTGTACGCCTCCTCGGGCGGCGGCACGACGGTGAACAACGCCGGCATCATCCGCAGCTCGACGGCCGGCAACTTCGCCATCGACATCGACGGCGCTCCGGCGACGATCAACAACTCCGGTACGATCACCGGCCGCATCGACCTGACCGGCAGCGCCGACACGGTGGCGAACTCCGGCACCTTCACCGCGGTGGGGACCAGCGAGTTCGGCGGCGCGGCCGACGTGTTCACCAACACCGGCGTGGTGACGGTGTTCGGCGGCACGGCGACCTTCAACGACCTGGAGACGTTCAACAACGCCAGCGGCGACATCAACCTCGTCGACGGCGCCGCGAACGACATCTTCGATCTGTCGGACGCGACCTTCAACGGCGGCGTCGACAGCCGGCTGCTGGTGGATGTGGACTTCGAAGGGACGCCGGCGGGCGACCTGCTGCGCGTCGGCACCGCCGGCACGGGCACGACGTCAATCGTCGTCAGCGACATCTCCACGGGCGGGCCGGTGCTCAACTTCACCGGCGTGCGGGTGGTCGACGCCGCGGTCGCGGACGGCGACGAGTTCGTGATCGGCAATCCGGATCAGGGCTTCGTCTTCTACGGCCTGCGCTTCGACGCCGCGACCGACGACTTCTTCGTGCAGGGCCTGCCGGACACCGAGGTGTTCGACGCCCTGGGCGCCGGAGGGGCGGCCAGCGACTTCTGGAACCGCTCGGCCGACGCCTGGTCGGCGCGGATGATGGAAGTGCGCGACGCCCAGTGGGGCGGTTCGCCGACCCGCACCGGCGGCGTCGAGATGTGGATGCAGGGCTACGCCGGCGGCGACGGCTTCGACGACACGAAGACGTTCACCTCCGGGACCTTCACCACGATCGAGGACGTCTCGGTCGAGAACAACTTCCGCGGCTTCCAGATGGGCTTCGACACCCTGACGGGCGGGTTCCTCTGGGGCCTGACCGCCGGCTTCGCCGACCAGGAAACCAAGTTCGCCGACGGCAACAGCTTCGACATCGACGGCTTCAACCTGGGCGCCTACGCCGCCTTCGTCTCGGGTCCGTTCTTCTTGAACGGCCTGGTGAAGGGCGACTTCTACGAAGCGGAAGCCAACTTCGGCACCATTCCGCTGCTGGAAGAGATGGACGGCTCGAGCTGGGGCGCGAAGGGCGAGGCGGGCTTCCGCTTCGGCGGTCCCGGCCTGTTCCTGGAGCCGATGGGGTCGATCGCCTGGTCGGACAGCGAACTGGACGGCTTCTCCGGCGCCGGGGGGACCATCACCTACGGCGAAACCGGCAGCCTGATCGCCAAGCTGGGCGCGCGCCTCGGCGGCACCTTCGGAGCCGGTCCGCTGGTCCTGACGCCCTACATCGGCGGCTATCGGGTCGACGAGCGCGACGGTGAGAACGAAATGACGTTCGCCACCGCCGGGGACGACATCACCCTGACCAGCCCGCGTCGCGAAGCCTACAACCAGGTGGAGTTCGGCGTGACGGCCCAGACCTTCTACGGTCTGGAGGGCTTCCTGAAGGGCGAGGCCAACATGGGCGACGAAGCGGAAGGCTACACCACCCGCCTGGGCGTCCGCTGGCGCTGGTGAGCCGCTAGGCTCCTCTAGACGAGGGATCGCGCCGCCGCCGGACCTCCGGCGGCGGCGCTTTCCTTTTCAGCCCTCGTCCAAACCGCCGCGTTTTCCTGTTTACGCTCCGTGCTATAGGACCGGCGTCCAGCGGCGGGGGCCGCGTTACCGACCGGCGCCGATTCCTCATGACCGTGCTTTCCGACAGGCCTCCGGTTTCCGAGCACCTGAAGCGCCTGGAAGCGGAGTCGATCGAGATCATCCGCGAGGTGGCGGCCGAGTTCGAAAACCCGGTCATGCTCTACTCGATCGGCAAGGACTCCGGCGTGATGCTGCACCTCGCGCTGAAGGCCTTTTACCCGTCCAGGCCGCCGTTCCCGCTGCTGCACGTCGACACCCTCTGGAAGTTCGCCGACATGATCCGCCACCGCGACATGATCGCGGAGCGCTACGGGCTGAAGCTGATCGTCCACACCAACCAGGAGGGAGTGGCGCGCGGGATCGACCCGATCGCGTCGGGCTCCTCGCTGCACACCCAGGTGATGAAGACCGAGGCGCTGAAGCAGGCGCTGGACCGCCACGGCTTCGACGCCGCTTTCGGCGGCGCGCGGCGCGACGAGGAGAAGTCGCGGGCGAAGGAGCGGGTGTTCTCGTTCCGCTCGGCCGGCCACGTCTGGGACCCCCGGAACCAGCGCCCCGAGCTCTGGCGGCTCTACAACACCCGGATCAACAAGGGGGAATCGATCCGCGTCTTCCCCCTGTCGAACTGGACCGAGCTCGACATCTGGGAATACACCCGCGCCGAGACCATCCCGATCGTGCCGCTGTACCTGGCCGCGCCCCGCCCGGTGGTGGCGCGCGACGGCATGCTGATCATGCGCGACGACGCGCGCATGCCGCTGCGCCCCGGCGAGGTGGAGGAGACCCGCATGGTCCGCTTCCGCTCGCTCGGCTGCTATCCGCTGAGCGCGGCGGTGCCCTCCGACGCCGCCACCCTGGACGACCTGATCGCCGAGCTGCGCGCCAGCCGCACCTCGGAGCGCCAGGGCCGGCTGATCGACTCCGACGAGGCCGCCTCGATGGAGAAGAAGAAGCGCGAGGGCTACTTCTGATGGACGCCGACATCCTGCCGCACCCGTCGGCCGACCTCGCCGCCGCCCCGGCCAAGAGCCTGCTGCGGTTTCTGACCTGCGGGTCGGTGGACGACGGCAAATCGACCTTGATCGGGCGGCTGCTGTACGAGGCCGGCCAGATCTACGACGACCAGCTGGCGACGCTGGAGCGCGACTCCCGCAAGCACGGCACCACCGGCGAGGAGATCGACTTCGCCCTGCTGGTGGACGGGCTGGAGGCCGAGCGCCAGCAGGGCATCACCATCGACGTCGCCTACCGGTTCTTCTCCACGCCCCGGCGCGGCTTCATCGTCGCCGACACGCCCGGTCACGAGCAGTTCACCCGCAACATGGCCACCGGCGCCTCCAACTCGGACGCGGCGGTGATCCTGGTCGACGCCCGCAAGGGCGTGCTGCCCCAGACCAAGCGCCACTCCGGCATCGTGTCGATGTTCG
>Ga0196964_10001657_pt1 | contig 11160 bp, 6 predicted proteins | sample S1_10metaG_FD_148615 | JGI IMG/M metagenome (GOLD analysis project Ga0196964, IMG submission 148615) | Soil microbial communities from Anza Borrego desert, Southern California, United States - S1_10 | ecosystem: Environmental > Terrestrial > Soil > Desert | place: USA: California | collected... | reverse complement strand
TATCTTGGGGATTTTCTCAACTTCAAGACATTATTAATCACCTGACCCCTTCAATATTCTTTTCCCGGTTTAACCCTGATTTATTATTTTCATCTGCCTAGAGTGACAAAACAGGGATAACCCCATCCAGAAAACACCAAGTCCTACCGCCCTGGTGCGGGGTCGAAAGCGCACAAACAACCTAGAAATAGGTTGCCCCTACAAGGAAGACTGACAACCTTCTTTGTAAAAGCGGGGGTGAAAGCGGGAACAGGTGGTAATAGCTGAAAGCACCTACCGCAAGCAAGAGTCCACGGATAGAACAAACAAAGGGTCGATGAACCATCGTAAGTCCCCACCAGGGGTTATAAGCTAATCCAGAAATGGAACTCCTGGGTTGGAAATAGCCAACAAGGGTAAGGTCTATCAAGTTTTCGGGACTGAGATAGCGCACTACCTAGAACCCCGATGGATAGACTCATCCTAAAGACTCAAAACAATAGGTTGTAGGAACGAAGTAACCCCAATGTACGCTCCTTACTTAGGTCGATAGGTAAGGTAGGTAGTCAAAACCGCAAGCTGCATTGGGTTGGGATGATTCAAGTAGCAATGAACAAGCCTAAGTCAGATTCAAAACAGAATACTGAGGGATGGAAGGATATTAATTGGCGTAAAGTCGAGCGATATGTCTTCAAGTTGCAAAAACGCATCTACGCTGCTTCCCGCTGTGATGATGTCAAGCGAGTCCGCAAACTCCAAAAGATATTGATGAGGTCTTGGTCTAATAGAGTTCTTTCGGTACGACGGGTTACACAGGAAAATCAAGGTAAGAAGACGGCAGGAGTGGATGGGGTCAAATCCTTATCCCCAAGAGCACGTATGAATCTTGTAGGGGAATTAAAACTCACTGGAAATTCCAAACCTACTAGAAGGGTATGGATACCAAAACCAGGAAGAGACGAAAAACGCCCATTAGGAATACCGACGGTGTATGCATATTGCACCTATTTCAAGTTATCTTTTGGGATGTGCTATGAAACTCAAAGCGCCATGAGGATCAGCAAAGCTTGCGATAAGCGCTAGTCACCAAGCTCCAAAAGAATTATAAGTGTCTTACCCACAAGGATGAGCGGGCAACAATCGTACTTATGGCCACCTATCGCCAATAAATCTCATTTTTCCAGTGGATTTTTGACCTCTGTGGGCGACTCTAGGGCAGAAGCCAATAAATCTCGCAATACCTCTACATCTTTTAGAGTCGCTTTGCTTTTGGGGTTAAGGGAACGTAGCCGATTAAGTAGTGAGCTAGCAGGTGGCAGTGATAGTTCAGTGGTTCGTTCAAAGTTGCTAACAACTTTGTCGGGAGAGGGATTAATCTTGTTTACAGGTTTAGTGTCAAGCAGTTGAGGCGGGGAAGCACTTTCTCCGCCGTCAGCGATGTAGTCTTGGTAGCGTTCTACCAACTGGTTCACTTGGAAAGCCAAAGGAATGGGGATGCGTACCAACTTAGTCTGGTAGGGAGCTAGCTTACCTCTCCCGCCTCTGGGTTTGGACATAATACCTCATAAAGTAGTAAACAAGTTTATAATAAACCTATTTACAGCTTTATCTGGCTCAAAGGTTTGAGTGACATATATACTTGTTAACAGCTTTTACTGCCGACATCAAGCATTCCGCTCGACACGAAAAACCCCCGGCATCGGCTATTTGAGCAAGATCCGATGCAGAGGGCAGCAATGTATTGAAGAAGATTGTGCGTTGCTATTACTTGTGGGATCTCTATTTCACTGGAACTCGGCGGATACAGCGACGCAGAGAGTGAAGTACATCTGGGGTGACGCTATGCCACCAAGGTCCACCCGGAGTTTCTTGGAAAGCCTGAATCATACCTTTTTGTCGCCAATAGTGGATTGTATGAATGCCCACTCCAAGTTCAGTAGCTAGAGCCGTAGTGGAATAGCTGCCGTCGGGACGAATGCCCTGGTGGTGAGCTACTTGATTGTCCTTCCCAGGCTTGCCGATACCTTGTTTCCACCGAATCCAAGCTACAGACGCTTCTGTAAAAGTGCGACCTTTACCACTTAAGATGCCCCGTTGATTAAGTTCCGAGGCTATTTGGGCATCAGTTCTGCCTTCTTCCAGTTGCTTAACGATTTCGATGACTTGAGCAGGAGTTCGTAATTTATCGCCTGTAGTCGGGCGAGCCACCACTAACTCAGTCGTCGCTCCCGTGTGCCAAAGAAGCTGAATGCGAGTGGAACGCTGTGGGCTGTTTATCGGAGTTAAGGCGACTTGCCGCACGAGCAACGACAGCATCTGTTTACGTTCTTGTGCCGTTGTCGTGGAAGAATGCCACACGGCGGGAATATCTTTGGCCAATCCCAAAATTTGTTGACGTTGTTGCTCATCTAGTTGTAATCGCTGCACCTGCCGTGCCGATAAGTAGGCTTGTTCTAACTCGGCTAGCTGTTGCAGTTTTTCGTTCCAACGTCGTTCCAAAGTCCGAGCTACCAAGCGATTTTCGGGTTCGACAGCATCAAACTGGCGCTCAGCACGCTCGGCTTCGTAACGCGCTCGCTCCAGCCGCAATTGCCAATGGTGTTCTAGTTCGGCTGCCTGTTGGTCTAACTCGTTGAGAACAGCCAGGGAAATGTCGAGTTGTTCTGCTGTGATAGCTGACAGTACATGAGTTGCCACGGCTCGATCAATCCCACCAGCCGCTACACTCCAACACATTCCCATCTCACCGTTCTGCTTCCTCAACTGGTTACACTCATAGGCGGCTCTTTTTCCACCAGTGCCATAGTAGCGAGGACTCATGCGCCGACCGCACTGACCGCAAATGACTAATCCCTGTAAAAGCGCGGCTCCTTCTCTGGGAATGGCTTGACCAACTTGCTCCATGCCACGATGATTACACTTGAGCTGCTCTAAATTTTCTAAGTATTGTTCCCAAGTAATATAGCCTGGATGGGCGTTGTGAATGACGACCTTCCATTCCTCTTGGGGCAATTGTTGGGTTCTTACCTTGCTGATTTGTCCAGATTCGATTAATGGTACAGAACGCCGTCGGCCATAAACGTAGGTGCCGGTGTAAGTCGGGTTGTGTAGGATGGCTGTAATTCTTGAGTGATTAACAGGTCCCCATTTCAGAGTACCAATCTCACCGGGCCGCCACAGCCTTCGGGGGAAGGGAATCTGGTTAATAGCAAAGAAGCGCATTACTTTGAATGCCGTCCCCAGCAAGCGGAATTGTTGGAAAACTAGATCGATAGCTGCGACGACGCTTTCGTCTGGGTCTAATACTAATTTTCCTGAAGGATCATATACGTAGCCTGTAGGTGGGGCAGTACGAAGTTCTCCTTTTTTGGCTTTGTTGAGTTTGGCTCCCTGTAAGCGCAGTCGCATCCCATGCAGTTCTGTATGGCTCCAAGTGCCTTTAAAGCCTAACAGCACTCGGTCGTTAAAATCGTTGGGGTCATAAACTCCATCGTGGTCAATCACGAGCGTGTCTGTCAAGGCGCAGATATCGATGAGTTTATGCCAATCAGCTTGGGAGCGAGAAAACCTGGAAGCTTCCAAAGCCAAGACTGCACCGACTTGCCCTAGACCGACGGCGGCCATCAATCGATGGAAATCTTCCCTGCCTGTAGTAGTTTGGCCACTTTTACCTAAGTCGCCATCTAAGACATGAATTTGGCTATTGTCCCAGCCTAAATTATGGGCACGAGTGAAGAGGGCATACTGCCGTTCGGTACTTTCAGAATTGAACTCTACTTGGTGTGGGGTTGATTGCCTCAGATATACGCAAGCCCGACGCTCCAAATGAGTCTTTTTGATTTTACTGCTCATTTGTTTGACTCCTTGGATGAGCGGCAGGCTCTTGTTTTGGTAGGCCCTTGCATTTTGTCCACCAATCGTGCTGTCAGCTTGATTAAACGTTGGATGCGTTCGTCCGGCTCTGCTGGTAGGACTTGGCGCTGTTGGTGCGACTTCTTCATTAATGTTCTGAACGTCAACATCTTCTCTCCTGTTGGAGGACTTCAGACATTGGCTGTGTTGTCACATTTTGGTGAGTACCTATCAACTCAGCTAACCGGAGTAAATTTTTGGGGTCGAACAGGGGTGTTTGACCATTGATTTCAATATTCGGCTTAGAGAGCGCTAGGTTCGTGTCTTTTTCTGGTAAACAAACAACTCCGCCATCCGGGTGTTCCACCAGTATGCTGACTGAGTGGCCTAGCTGGCGAATCTGCCGCACGGCTAGTGACCTACCGTGCAAGGGATGAATGGGATTGGTGATGGTGACACTTCCCAAAGGGCATTTGGAAGTGTGTGCAGTCTGATGGTATCGTGCCCACTATGTACGACAGAGCTTTACAAGCTGTAGTCAAGGCTGCCCTTGAGCCTGAATGGGAGGCTTATTTTGAGCCAAACAGCTATGGTTTTAGACCAGGCAGGTCATGCCACGATGCAATATGGCAAATAAAAAATGCCATACAGCAGAAGGCAAAATTTGTACTAGATGCAGATATAGCCAAATGCTTTGACCGCATCAACCATTTAGCCCTACTCCAGAAATTAAACATAAAAGGAAAAGTCAGGAGACAAATTAAATCCTGGCTAAAATCTGGGGTCATAGACCAAGGGGTATTTACTGCTACATCTGAGGGTACACCGCAGGGTGGGGTTATATCCCCATTATTGGCAAATATCGCCCTCCACGGTCTAGAAGAAAAACTCAAAAAAGCAGCAGAATCATTTGATATCAAATATCCCTACGGTCGTCAAAGAAATCGAAGGGACAAAAGAGCCTCACTTACCATAGTGAGATACGCAGATGATTTTGTTGTACTACATGAGGACAAGACCATTGTCCAAAGATGCCGTGACTTAATAGCGGAATGGTTAAAAGGCATAGGTCTGGAATTGAAACCTGAAAAGACGAGGCTAACTCACACGCTCAACCCTGAATGTAGTGAGGATGGTATGGCTGGATTTGACTTTCTTGGTCATCACATACAGCAATACCCGACTGGTAAATACCGGAGTGACAGGGATAATCAAGGTAGGATATTAGGTTTCGATACGCTCATTACCCCTACGAAGAAGGCGAGTAAGGCACATCAAGAGGAAATCGGAAGGCTCACCAAAAAACACAGGTCATCACCACAAATAGCATTAATCAAAGACCTTAACCCTGTAATAAGGGGGTGGACTTCTTACTATTCAAACTCCGATGCCCAAACCATCGGAGAACTTTCGAGACAAGATAACCTCACATACCTGAAACTTCGACGATGGGCAAAACGCCGTTGTGGAAACATCAAGGACGGACATAAACGTTATTGGACAACCATAGGCGGTAATAACTGGGTATTCGCAACCAGGGAGGGAAATGCGAACCCCCTCCGGTTACTTACGCATTCAGAATTTGGCAGCAGTAGCACTGAATACGTCAAGATTAAAGGCGATAAAAGCCCCTTCGACGGCGACCTAGTTTACTGGAGTTCAAGACTGGGGACACACCCTGAGATGCCTAGCCGAAAGGCTAAGTTGTTAAAACAGCAAAAGGGTAAATGTACCAAGTGCGGATTAAGCTTTCAGAATTGGGATGTATTGGAAGTAGACCACAAAATTCCTAAAGCTCTAGGCGGAAAGGATGAATATAAAAATCTACAACTATTACATCGGCATTGTCACGACGAAAAGACCACTATTGACCTAATAGAAATTCTTCAGAAACAACACTCTAAAAATTTTAAACTACTAGCCCAGCAATGGGATAGATATGAATGGGAGTGGGTCAACGATGTTCCGGTAATATTAGGTCGAAATAGCAAGCGGTCAAAAGGAAGTCCCTCTGACAACGGGAAACACATTGAGTAGCCGTGTGCGGTGAAAGTCGCAAGCACGGTTTCGGATGGGAGGGAGAGTGTGGTAACACATTCTCTCGACCCTACCAACAGGGTAAAAGTACGCCCACGGAGCTATCAATGGGGTTGCCTGTTGAGCCTGGAAACCGTCAACCAATTGAGTTTAAGACCTTAAAGGGTACACAACTTAGTCTGTTTGACTGGATGGGAGCTTAAGCTCACGGAATCCTCGACCCTTTAGGGCGAGGAGCCGTCAAGTAACGGTCAGTAATGCAAGCGTTACATAAGACTAATTTCAGCAAAAGAGAGTCGAACAAATATATATCTATAGCTCGACCTGCGATAGTCAATATTTTAAGTAGTCTTATGTAACGTTTGCTGTTTTTTAATACCCAAAAACGTTACATAAGACGCTTACCATTATCAACCCCGATCTATGCCATAACAATTGAGTATTATTACAGCCCCACCTACCTTCTTGCCCACAATACTCAACGACTTTTAATGCCCCGAATGTGCAAGATGCAGTAAAAGCATCCAACTTGTCTTTTTTTTTGTACTTCTGCTAGATACAGCACACTGATAATTTTCGTAATGTGTCTTGTCGCTCCCTAGCCCTTGCCAATTATGCTTAATGAAATTTGTAACATATAGCTTTACGAGAGGCATCCTTGGAAGTTGCCCACGTAGAGTTAGTGCAGCAAGCGTAAAAGCAGTGCTGTGTGCGGTAATAGTTGAATAGTTTAAGTGTTACCCAGGTGCGTTCATCTGCAAATTGCACCCTGGATTTAGGACTTTTAATAGGCTATCCAGCATTTTTTCAGCGACATCTGGAGCGATCGCAGTCAGGACTTGTCGGAATGCTTTGTACCCATACCCTGTCGCCAGCCTTGTGGCCTGCTTAACAACTTCAACAGGAGGCTCCTCAACCACTAGCGGCAAATAGGTTTCGGCTATCCATCGGAGTTCCGGGGGGAGTTCTTCTAGGGTTGTTAATTTTGTATTAATAGCGCTAAATAACAAAACTAACAGGCTCTTAAGATGTTTAAATCCGCCCTTCAATCCCAGTGGCTGAAAGACTTCAGAGCATATCTGGCTAACCCGACTGCGGTTAATGCCCAACTGTTGGGCAATGTCAGAGGTGGTGACAGTCGGGTTGGTTTCAAGGTTAAGAGCAAGGACTTGCACACATCGCCGTCTGGTTTGTTCGCCCTTGGGTGCCGCTTCGGGGCAGAAAGCAATAACCTCTACCTCTTTGACTGTGCAGCCAGGAAAACGCGATCGCAGGTCAGCTGCGGTGACAACACTGTTGGCAGCAATATAAATACTTATTTGCTGATGAGGGCGCAAGTGGGCGCGAGGGCGTCCGATAGCCTGATAAACTTCCGCCTTAACCTTGCTCCTAACCCAACGCCCAAAACTTCCTGCTAAACCCGACGGGCTGACAACCTTGCCCGTTTCTGCATGATACTCAGCTGCCGCTTGTCCGAGGTTCGGGAACGGCGTCCCAACGAGGACTAGGGCTAGGCATTCCATAAATTCATTGCTGCCCCGGTTGTCTCGCCCCCAATAACCTGCCTGTAAAATTTCACCACATCGTGAATGAAAAGCCTGATGGTCGATCAGCCCGGTTTTACCATCTGGATGTAAATTTTCAATATAAGCAGTTAGCTTCTGAATGCGATTCTGAGCGGAAAATTCAGACTCATCCTCCCGCCGTTGTTTTGACCCTGACCCCATGCCCTTGATTAGGTAGATGGTTTGGTTTGAAAAATCGGGGCGTGCTTGCCGAATTTCAACGATGTCCGACTTTTTGAAGCGGGTCAGCTGCGCGACTTCATCCTTGGACATAGTGGCGTCCATGAGGATAACCATCTTGTAGCTGTCCATGACTGAGCGGATTCGTCCGTTATATCGGGTTATATGTAGTCGCCCGGTATTGTCAATGTGCAGGTGTGCCTTGTTTTCAAGAATGGCATCCAGAACGAGGCTGATCCAATTCAGCGGGACATTCTCTGCAATTATTTGTTGCTTCTGTTTAGGGGTCTGATTGAAGTTAATTAAATTGCCAAGGTTAGGACTTAGCGCTCTCTTGATTAATCCGGAGAGGAACTGATACAACGAGGCATTTGGGGTGCCATCTTCCCAACCCTCAGCCAACCACTTATCCCAAAGCTGGCTAGAAGCAGTATGGTATATAGCTGGAACATGAGGCAGGAGTCGCGATCGCACTGCGGGGAAATCCAGCCCATGCTCTGGCAATTCCTCCGCACCCATGAGATTGTAGAGCGTGTCAAAAACTGGCTGAACTATCTCAGTCAAGACCGGATCTTTCTGCTTGAGTTCTTGAAAAGCATGGGCTAAATCGTGCTTACTAACTTCTACAGTCTTGTAGGGCTTCAGGCTTGAGCCAGCTTCCTCCACGATGAAGACATCAGCAGAACTAGCCGACGAGGTGCCTTCTTCGTCTTTCTGAGTCCTTGCTGGGACACTTTGAGCTAGGTGCTGACGGATCTGATCTTCATACTTGAGGGTGTCCTTGCGCTCGTTCAAAAACCCGCAGGCAACCTTACCTTCTGAATCTAGTAAATGGCGACAAGTGCGACAGATGGGCGAATATTTCCCGCCTTGCACAATCAGGTTTTTATCTTGATTCAGAATTTGGAAAGTTTCAGTTTCTGGGCAGTTTCCAGGTATTTCAGGCGTCTCCCCAGGCTTGGGTCTAACTATATGGTCATAACCAGAGGCTGTCTTCCGGGTCTGATCGTACTTTAGCCCGTCATGGCGGCTAACATGGTCAGTAAAGTTGCGCTCTACTGTTGCTGTGCTGGGGTTCCTGTGATTGTTATCGTTGTAAAATACTCGCCCTTTATCCCCAGTCAGGTGGCGACTGGTTAAGCGTCCGGCGTCGTGGCTCTTGCCCTGCCCCACATCACTGGATTCTAGGATTACGACTGTTTCCCACAAGTCGTAAAATTCCTTAAGGAGCAAGAGGCGATTGCCTCCCTCAAATTCAATTGCTGGGCATCCGAGCGCCTGCCACTCTTCCTTAGATAGTAGCTTGGCGCGTTCGTATAGGATTTTAGAGGGTTTGGCTTCACACCATTGCTGCCACTGACTACGCAGCACTATGGCAGAGGAAGTGATGGGTTGGCTGCTGGGGTGGGAAGGCGCTACCTCTGGCTTTTTAAAAACCTCAAAACCGCTAGGTTTTGAAAGTTTTGCGTATGTTTGTTTGACAAATTCGCCTATCTCTAAAAGCTGCTGAGGAAAGCCAAATTTTAGCTCCCATTCACTCCGGCTAAGTTGCCGTTGGCCATTGGGGTGCCGTGCCTGTGAGTTTTGCTGAGATTGGCGGTATTGTTTTTTGGAGAACTCTTCCCAGCTGATGTATTGGATATTGTCATAACTGGTGATTTTCAGTTCGTCAATATCTGGATCGGTCTTGGCAGCCTGCCCCCACCATGCGATCGCAAGACTATAACCCCATGTCGCCAACAACTCCTTCAGGTTGAGGTAATTTCGTATCACGTCGGGGTTCTGTGGTGAGCCAGCGTCGGGAAGCAATACGCAAGTAATGCTGCTATCTGTCGGGCAGATTTTCCTAAGATAGCTGCGTAAAGTCTCAGAGCTGGCAGCGAAAAGCCCCCCAGAGGCACCAATTACCGGAATGCCTAGCAATTCTGCTGCTAGCCGTGGCTTGACTCCCAGCCCCTCGCATAGCCCTATCCGATATTGGGAAACAATATCGGCTACAGACGGGAACGCGACAGTCAGAGGTATCTCCCCATTGGGCAGGTTTGGCTGTGGCCCATTTGGTCTTTTCTTGTTGCGACCTGTTAACCAGGGATATTTGGGGCTTTCTTCACTACGAGCGCGATTAGCAATCTGGAAGCCAGTAATCTCACCAGATGGTGACTGGATGGGGACAATGTAGCCTGTATGGTAATTGCTTAGAGATCGCCCATCTAGACTAACCCCGGGCAATTCGCTCGGAAGCGGTGAATCTAGCTTTTGCCAGCGTTCAATTGATTTGATATTCCATGACTTAATTTGTTCCTCACTGATACCACGACGCAGTAAATCTGTTTTGTCGATTGGGTTTAAAGTTAGTTGATTGAGGAGCTGACGGTAATAGCGATCGCGCTCTACTGCTGGCAACGCCTCTGCATTGCGTTTGGCTTCAGCCTGAAGTCTTTGTTGCTTCTCTAGCGATCGCTGCTGTCGCCATTTCTCCCGCTGTTCGGTTGATGCTGCCTCTAGTTCCCTTTTTTCTGCCCAGATGCCGAATCCTATCTTATCTAGTCCTCGGAATACGTAGTCAACTGGGTTGGCATCGCTATGGCGGCAGTGTATTAAGTTGGTGAGAGTGTTTTGGCGGCAGTCTTTTCTGGCACCGTTGCAAACTGGGCAATCGCGCTTGAGGGATTTGAAGGCGCTCATTGGGCACCCCCTGCCAAGAAGTCCTCAAACGTGTCGCACTGAGCAAAAAGGGAGTAGGGAGTAGGGAGTAGGGAGTACGTGGTGGGCAACTCCCCACTCCCGATTCCCAATTCCCATTTAACTTGAGTTTGGTGGAATAATTCTTGCTGAAATTTTACAGCCTTGGTCTGGACTACCCCTTTAGGTGGGGCTTTTGGGCTTGGTAGCTGTTGCACTGCTGGCTCCTGTTGTAGTGGGGGAGCCGGACGCTACCATTCAAATCTCTAGTGTTCAGATAAATAGGTATTTATGCTGATAGTGTTACTATCTTGAAGCGATAGTTTACACTAGAGATTAGGAATGGCAAAAACCCCGGTAAGAGTTTGTAGCGTCCGATTCCTGGTTTGCTAGAACCTCTGCTACCGCATCGCGGTGACAACGGTTCGTGAATTTGTGGCCTATTTAGTGGCTTTCTCTTTAGCCTCTACTAGGCAAGCTTTTACAAAATCCAATACCTCTTCCTCCTCGATTACGAGTGCAGTACCTTTCCTGGAGAGAGTTAGAGTGGTCATTTCCCCGACTTTGGAGTACAAATGCTCCCTGTGGTGATCGATCTGCATTGGTTTCCACAAAACTAAAGTCTTTATCACAGGATACCTGCGAATGGCATTGGCAGAGATCCCAAATAGTCGCCTATTTTTCCCCAGCCAAGCATGATAGTCGCTCAATTCTACCAAAGGACATGGCAACCACTTCCTTAGCCCTTTGCTCTTATGCTTCGTATAAAGTGTTTCATTGGCTTCGTTATAGATGACTTTTGCCTCTTTGGTTGACTTAGAGCGAATTGAAATGAGCAGGTAAGCTTTTTCTGGAAGAATGACAA
>Ga0196964_10001656_pt1 | contig 11161 bp, 11 predicted proteins | sample S1_10metaG_FD_148615 | JGI IMG/M metagenome (GOLD analysis project Ga0196964, IMG submission 148615) | Soil microbial communities from Anza Borrego desert, Southern California, United States - S1_10 | ecosystem: Environmental > Terrestrial > Soil > Desert | place: USA: California | collected... | reverse complement strand
GTTTCGCGCATAATCCCCTCTCCCCCTAGGGGAGAGGGCCGACGTGAGCGAAGCGAACGCGGGGTGAGGGGATGCGCGTTGCCCTGCCCCTGTTCTTTGCGCCTTCGCGCCCTGGCGGTGAGCCGCCCGAAATCGGTTGACTCTCACGCCACGCTGGATATTTTCTCACCCTTCCACATCAAGCAGCGCAGGGAGAAGTGCATGACGAAGGATGAGATCCGGAAGGCGGTCCTGAACATTATCAGCGACATCGCGCCGGACGAGGACCTCAGCAACGTCAAGGGCGACGTGCGCCTGAGAGAGCAGCTCGACCTGGACAGCATGGACTTCCTCGACATCGTCATGGAACTGCGTAAGCGCTACAACGTGGAAGTCCCCGAAGCGGACTACATGCAGCTGGCCACGCTGGATTCGAGCGTGACGTACCTCGAGCCGAAACTGAAGGACAAGGCTTTGTAGGCGTTCCAAAACACGTTTTCTCCACTCATTACAAACAGCGCCGTAGATTTATCATCGCGCCTGATGGTACTGTCAGCTCGTATCACCCGATACGAGGATGAATCATGCGCTGGCCGAATGGGCTCCGTTTCAGCCTGAGCACGCTGCTTGTAATGGTTTTCGTTGCTTCCATCATCATCGGACTCAACGTCGTTCGCGCAGAAAGGAAGCTGCCGCTCTGCCGCGCGCCCGTCGAAACCATGGGCTGGCCAGCGTGGGTTCATGCAGAAATGAGAGAACTCAAGCCGGAAGACGGAGTGAAAGATGGCATCATGGTGCGGTATCCTTTCAGCGGGAAAGAACGGTACGAAGAGACTGAGTCCTACAATGGCAGAGAAGGCCAGAAAATCCTGTTCAATCTTGCCTTTCTCATCGGTGCCACCCTCACAGCCGGCCTTTTCACTGAAGTCCTCTCCCGCAAATTGCGCCGGCCAGCTTGATACCGCTTCTCTGCAAATCTGCGTTCATCCGCGTTCATCTGCGGTTCCAATCCACTTCTCCGAGTGTTATTCTGACGCTCGGAGTACGCATGAGCGAGAACTCGAAGATCGAATGGACCGACGCCACCTGGAATCCGGTCCGCGGCTGTACCAAGATCAGTCCCGGTTGCGCGCACTGCTACGCTGAGACCTTCGCTGAACGCTTCCGCGGCGTGCCCAATCATCCGTACGAGCAAGGCTTCGACCTGAAGCTGATTCCGGAAAAGCTCCTCGCGCCGCTCGAATGGGGCATCCCGAAGAGCATCTTCGTGAACTCGATGAGCGACCTGTTTCACGACGGCGTTCCCGATGAGTACATCGTCGCGGTCGCCGAAGTCATGGAGAGCGCGAACTGGCATACGTACCAGGTCCTGACAAAGCGCTCGGCGCGGTTGAAGCAGCTTCTGAATAGCAAGCTCGCGTTCGCCGCGAAGCTCCCGCACATCTGGTGGGGCGTCAGTGTCGAGAACCGCCAGCACGGCCTGCCGCGCGTCGACGACCTGCGCGCCGCGAACGCGGCTGTGCGATTTCTCTCGATTGAGCCGTTGCTCGAGGACCTCGGCGAGCTCGATCTCAGCCGCATCCATTGGGCCATCGTCGGCGGCGAAAGCGGCCCCGGCGCGCGGCCGATGCAGGAAAGCTGGGTGCTCTCGATCCGCGATCAATGCGCGAAAGCCGGAGTGGCGTTCTTCTTCAAGCAGTGGGGCGGGGTACGCAAAGCGGAAAAAGGCCGCGTGTTGCAAGGCCGCACGTACGACGAACGGCCGATCCGCCCACCGGTCCAGGCGCCATCGAAAGAAGCGCGCATGGCCATGATGAAGCAATTACAGGCGCGGACGCAGCAGCCAGCGGCCCGTTCTTAGTTGTTCTTTGCGTCTCTGCGTCTTTGCGCGATCACTTTTGCGGCGGCCGGTACAGCGTCTGCCACGTGACGTTCGCCCATTCGTAATCATCGCGGTTGTCGAAACAGATCGTGAACACCGCGACCGAGTCCATCATCACCATGCTGCCGCTGAGCATCCAATAGCCGTACATGGTGCCGTCTTTTTTGTGCTGCAGACGTGCGCGGCCGAGCAGATGATCTTTGGCGAACTCGGTCGTGTCGCCCTGTTCAGGTTCGGACCAGTTGAGGACATCGCGCAGCGTCGGGTAATACTTCTCGACGCCGTACGCGTTCAGGTGAATCGTACGGGTGCCGAACCAGAACGTGAGCGTGCCCTTCTCTGGGTCGTACTTCGAATGGAAGTAACCCGGGATCTTGATGCGCCAGCGGCCGGGAAGCTGGATGAACGCCTCGTGGCGCTTGAAGCCGATGCGCTTGGGATCGGGCGCAACATCGGGCATGTCGGCTTTCGCGGTGGCAACGATGCGTTTGAGCTCCGCGATCTCCTCTTCGGGCACTGAAACACTCATATCGAGTGCTTTCGCCTTATCGAAGCACTTCAACGCGAGTTTCATCGTCTCGAGCTCTTCATCCGTATCGGGTGAACGCCATGGCACGTTGCACCAGAGATGGACGAGGCCGAGGCTCTTGTAGAAGCGCGCGTCCTGTTCGCGGTGCCACCACGGGAAGAATTGTTCAGCGAGAGACGCCGCGATCTCGGCGCCACGCGCCACAACGATCTGCTCAAAGAAGTCGCGGTCCCAGAAGCCCATCGGCGAGGATGCGAAATGGCCGCCGACGATGGAACCTTCGAGCGGCATCGAGATCGCAATATTGGAGGCCTCGTCGGACATGTTGACGAGTTTTCCCGCCGTCACCCTGAGCCAGCGGCTCATCTCGGCCCGAAGCCTTTCGAAGTCGCGATGCTCGTGGTAGCCGGTCTCATCGCCCGGATCTCCATTGTTGTTGAGCCAGTTCCATTTTACGCCGAGCTTCTCTTCAGCCGTCTCAAGCCGTTCGACAAGCCACGCGTGATACCCAGGACCGGCGCCATTTGTACGCGCCGAAATCGTCAGCGTCGTGTCGTCCCAGTTGGCGTAGAGCGGCTCCTCGGCCGGGTACAGATAAAACAAGCATTGCCGCGCCTGCTCCTGCGGCGCGACGAAGATGCCCGGTTTCAAGATCTCGTCGAGGCCCGAGTGAAAGCTGAACATGAGGCTGTTGACGAGCCGCTTGATGCTGAAGTCTTGCGGTAGCGGCGCGGTGATCTGAATCCCGAGTCCCATGCGCGCATTCTAAGCGCGTTGTCGCCATCCGCCATGTGCCGCGCGTTTTCCCAACGGCGGAGGCGGGCGAGACGCCCACCCTACGATTGCTGTGCCGCGCGCCTTTCCAACGGCGGCACGGGCAGCCAACAGCAAACGGAGGCTGCCCGTGGCACACTTACTCGTCACCCGCCACTCGTCATCCGTCACCCGCGTTTCACTTCATCTGCTTGCGGTACGCGCCGGGGCTGAGATGAAAGCTGCGGCGGAACACCTTGCAGAGATGGTTCGCGTCGGCGAAGCCGGTCTCGCGCGCGATCGTCGAGAGTTTGTCGTTTGTGTCGATCAGGCGGCGCGTGACCTCTTGCAGTCGGACTTGGGTGATGAAGCCCGCCGGCGAGTGCCCCGTCGCGGTCTTGAAGTCGTGGCTGAAGTGGCTGCGGCTCTTGCCGTGTTCGGCGGCGAGTTCTTCAACGCTGAGCGCGCGGTTGATCCGCCGCAGCACCCATTCGCGCGTTTCGTTGAGCATGCGTTCGCGCAGCGAATAGCGTTGCGCGGACGAGAAGCGCTCGTATTCGAGCATGAAGTCGAAGAGCGCCAGTTCCTGGCTCTGCGCGTCGCGGTAGCGGTTGCGGCAGACGTTCTCCCAGAGCTGCACGGTCTTGGAGAATAGAAGACTGTCCGGCGGAATCTTCATCACCGCGCCACTCTCTTTAACGACTGCATTCATGCGCGTCACGACGTAGGGATGATGGAGTCCGATCCAAAAGAATGTCCAGCTTTGCGAATCCTGCGGCAGATAATAAGAGTGCTGCGTCGGGTTCACGGATGTGAACGCGTGGCCCGGAAGGACCGGCGTCTTCACGCCGCCGGTCTCGTAAATTCCAAAGCCAGCAAGACAGTATTGAAAGACGATGTTCGGATGCGCGGGGTCGGCGCCGCGCTTCATGCCGTCCCAGTAGTATTCCTTGGGGTCGGTGCGAGTCTCCATGCCGCGGCCAATATCGATGCCGCCGCCGAACCGCGCGGAGAAAGATTCGCGTTGGCGGAAGATGGTCTCCAGGTTCTGGATCAGGCGTCTTGATACCACCGTTATCACCGCACAACGCGCAGAGGCGCCAATTCACAAATCGACTATCTTTGGAATGAGCAGACCATTGCGGGACGTTGATAGCAAGTGATTTATTAAGTTCCACACGTGCAAGCGCGCTCACACTTGGAATAAACGAGGGGACTCAACATGAAGCTGTGCTGTCAGGAACACCTGATGCCGGGCGCTACCTTTAAGGAGCGCTTCCAGAAGATCCGCGAGGTCGGGTTCACTGCGACCGAAGTCGGCGGGCGCCACCTGTGGACGCATTACGAAGAGATCAAGGAAGCCTCGCGTGCCGCGGATCTGCCGGTCTCGGCGATCTGTCTGGGCTTCGAAGGCTGCCTGCTCGATGCCAATCCCGCCGAACGCCAGAAGGCCGCCGATGGCCTGAAGAAACTGCTCGCGATGTGCCATGACCTCGGCGGCACGCACATCGTTGTTCCGCCGATCTTCGGCGGTCCACGGGTTCCCGATTTGAAGCCCTGGAAGACGGCGTTGCAGATCGAAGATGAACTGATTGTCCCGATCCTGCGCGAGATCGTCGATGAGCGCCCCAACGACAAGTCCTGCATTCTGCTCGAGCCGCTCAACCGCTACGAACAGCACTATCTGCGCACGCTCGCCGACGGCGTCCGCGTGGCGAAGGCGACCGATCGCTCGCGCGTCAAGATCATGGCCGACGTCTTCCACATGAACATCGAAGAGCGCGACCCGTATGGCGCCCTGCGCGACAACATCAACTACGTCCTGCACGTCCATCTCGCCGACAACACGCGCCTGGAACCTGGGACGGGCATCACCGACTTCGCGCGCTACGGCGAAGTGCTGCGCGGCGTGAAGTACACGGGCGCGTGCTCGCTGGAGTGCGGACTCAGCGGCGAAGGGTACGCGGCGCTGAAGAAGAGCGCGCAGTTCCTTTCCAAAGCGCTGCTCGGAAAGTAACGGCTAGGGAACCGCAGAGACGCAGAGAACGCAGAGACAGATTCCTGTTGATGGTCCCAGGAAGTGCGTGATCTCAACCCGAAAGGTTCTTCTCTGCGATCTCTGCGCCTCTGCGGTTCTAACTCAGACTCTGAATTGGAGAACACCTCATGCGCAGATTCATCATAGTTGGTCTCGGCGGCCGTTCCGGGTTCTGGCTGCCGAGCCTGCCGCTCGCCGGTGTCGCTGAACCGGTCGCCTTCGTCGAGCCGAACAAGGCCAACGCCGATGCTCGTTCCGCCGCCTTCAAGCTCGATAAAAGCGCGATCTATCCAACGCTCGCTGAGGCCAAGAAGGCGCATCCCGAAGCCGACAGCGTGATCGACATCGTCACTCCGATGGTGCGCGAGGCTGTCGTCTCCGAGGCGTTCTCGCTCGGGTTGAATGTTCTCTCGGAGAAGCCGCTCGCGCCGACGCTGGAGCAGGCCAAACGGCTGCTCGCGCTGTCGCAGAAGCACAACAAGACCTGGATGATCACGCAGAACTACCGCTTCAATCCGTTACCGCGCACCAGTCGGCGCGTCGTGGAGAGCGGCGCGATCGGTGATATCGGCGTCATCAATCTCGCGTTCTGGAAGACCGGCCGTTTCGCGCGCGAGAGCTACTACGCGCAGATCGATTTCCCGCTGCTCAGCGACATGATGGTCCATCACATGGACATGGTCCGATACGTCACCGGGCTGGACTTCGCGTGGCTGCGCGCGAGTTCCTTCCAGCCGAAGTGGTCGTGGTTCAAGGGCGACGCCGGGGTTACGTTCACGGGTGAGATGACCAACGGCGCGAGCTTCACTCACACTGGCGTGTGGTGCAGCCACGGCAAGAACACGACGTGGAACGGCGACTGGCATGTGGAAGGCTCGCGCGGCGGCTTCACCTGGAACCAGGACAAGCTGGACGTCCACGTGCCGGCCGACGGCGCCGCGTGGGACACGACACCCGCGAGCGTCAACGTCAGCGGCGGTGGAGATGTCGCGCAAATGATCCTGCGCGAGTTTGACAGCGCGATCGAACAGAAGCGCCAGCCCGAGTGCAGCGCCTTCGACAACTTGCGCTCGATCGGCGTGATCTACGCCGCGACGGAGTCGATCAAGCGCGGCGGCGAGAAGATCGAACTGGGCAAGTTCCTGGGGCTGTAGGACGGAGAAGACAGGAGACAGAAGTCAGAATACAGAGAATCTCTGACGTACGCGGCTCTTATTCTGTCTTCTGTCCTCTATCTTCTAGAAATCGCCCGGTGGCGCCGGCGGTTTCGCTGCGGTGTTCGGATCGACGCCGTTCTTCTTCAGGATCTCGTCGATCTGCGGTTTCATCCACTGCTGCATGTGCGGACTGAGCTTGAAGCGCAGATCGGAGAGGTCTTGCGCCGCATCCTTGGTGAGTGCGTTCGGCGGCAGCCTGTGCGCGAAGTTGATCAATGCGTTCAGGGTGCCGTCCGTCTCTTTGTGTTCAATCTTTGCATATCGCGCGATCAGCGCTGAGGCAGGCTTCCCCAATTGTGCCGCGGTGTTCTCAGGCAGCACTGCGGCAGCGTCGTGATCGACGCTGAACGCCGTCTCCTGTCCGCGTAGCACCAGAAGGGTTTGAAGCGCTGAAAGGACGCCCAACTGTTCGCCGATCGAGCCTTCCTCATCGGCCGCGTACTCCAGCAGCGTCTGCAGCCCCTTGTCCTTGTCCGCAATGAGACATGCTGACACCAGCGGGTTGCTGTAAGTGTAGTATGCGGACTGCAGCCTTGGCCGGCCAAGTGCGAGCTTGATCCTCTCGGATACGCCGGACGCCTTCATCAGCGCGAGGACTAATAAAGCTTCATCGCGCTGCTGCAGACGCAGCGTGTACTTCTGATAGTCCGCCATCGCGCGCTGGTACGCTTTCTGATCGTCTCCGCTTTTTTGGAAACCCGCAGGCGCCGCAGGGACCCGGACGGGCTCAGGGTTCGCGTCCGCGTAGCCGTCGAGCAGCTTGCGTGCGCCGGTGTCGCCGGCCAGGACGCGCGCGATTAGCCCCCAGCATTCCAGCCGTGCCTGCTGCATGTAAGCGGAGCTCGACCAGGACGCGCCGCGCTCAGAACGCAGGATCGATATCTCCAGGTCTTTTCCGGTCAGGCCCGCCGCCTTCAGGCCGGACGCAGCCAGTTCGAGCATCTTCCAATCGCGCTGGACAATCCCTTCGGCGAGCGCGTTCTCCAGCGCCACGATCTGCTCTTCGAGGGTGCGGGGCGCGACCTTTTCTGCCGCCTTAGTGGGCGGCTTGCTCTCCTCCGCGGAGCGCACTGCATTCCAATGCAGTGCGCTCGCGGCCACGATCACCAGGCAGAGTGTTCTGAATGGCACGGCCATGGGGTGTGCTCCTTATTCATTCTGTGGTTGCCGAGAGTTGAGGTTATTGCGCGCGTTGCGGATTTGCCGGGCGCGGATTGGCGATCCCATTGGCCGCGCCGGGGGCGACATTCTCACTCTGGGTGTTCATTGATCTTGGATTCTGGTTCGCGTCGCGAACCCATCTTGCTGTCTGTCGCGCCGTCGCGGCTTCTTTCTCCGCCTTGCGGGACTCGATCTTCTCGAGAATCGCCGCGACCTCCGGCTTGGGATCCGCGGCTGACGCAACCACCGGCAACAGCGCTGCCCCTGCAAGTGTCACTGCATGAACCAATTTCATGTCTGTCTCCTTTTCGTTGTTCTCGGGTTTATGAAACGTGCTTTCGTCTTGAGCCGTTACCTTCCGAACCTCCGCCACCGGCACGGCCGGCTCAGAGCCGGCCAGTGGCACGAGGTTCCCTCCTTCGAAGATCGAAATGCGCGGGCCGTACGTCGCCCAGGCGCCCAAAGCGACGACACTGGCCGTGGCGGCCGCCGCGGCAACTTTCCATAAGCCTGCGCTGCTGCGCAGCACGTGGGACGGCTCGAGCGCGGGCCGCTTTTGTGCGTTGGGAACCTCAGAGCACGGGCGGCCGGGGAGGGCGGCGTCCAGCCGCGCGTCAAGCGTCAGCGGCGCGTTACCTGGACTCTTCCAGAGCGTCGTGATGATGATTGCGGCGCTGGCGTCGCGGCCGTTCAGCCGCAGGCGGGCGCGCAGAGTCGCGAGCGCGCGAGCCAGCCGCGCACGCACGGTTTCGCGCGGCAATTCGAGCGTCCGCGCGGCTTCGACGACGGAGAGACCTTCATAGAAGCAAAGGGAGACGGGAACGCGTTCATCGTCGGCCAGTTCGGCGACCGCGCGAGAGAGAAGGGCCGCTGTTTCGCGATCCGCAAGGCTCTTTTCTTCAACCGCGGGGGCGTGTTGAATGCTCTCACGCTCGCCGCTCTCGTTCGCATCCCGTCGCCGCCGCTTACGGAGCAAGTCGAGTGCGCACTGAATCGTTGCGCGGTAGACACTGTTTCGGAAAGCGGCCATATCTTCCAATCCATGAGAACGCGACATCAGCTTGAGCATGGCGTCCTGGACGGCGTCTTCGGCGTCACTTGGATTGCCGGTCACTCGAAGGGCCACAGAGTAAGCCTGGTGGCGGTGCGCCTTGAGCAACTCACCTAAAGCCTCAAGGTGCCTGTGGGTACGCCAGCGAACCAGCAGCGCCTCCGGGGTGTCCGCATCCATCGGGTACCATCCTCAGTCACAATCACACGCGTCTCAAACGCGCCGCGTGGCCATGGAAAATGAATTTCTAAGACGCGGAGCCTTGCCGCTATGAGCGCCCAACGCATGATCCCGCCGTCAGACGCGGTGTTACAGCACGGCCGGGTAATGCTCAAACCGGGAGGGAGCGAACGCGCCACAAGAAATTTGTGGGTGAGAAGAGTTCAGGGAAGACAGCGTGACAGGGCTACGCCTTCGGCACAACCCAGCGGCCCATCTTCGCGCCTTTGTACATCGCTTCCATCACAGCGCTGGCTGCTGCGGCTTCACGGACCTTCACCAGCGGCAGATCGGCTTTGCCGAGGATGGCGTCGAGGAAGAGGTCGAGCGGGCCTGGGTTCGCCGCGGGTAACTGCGTCCACGGCTGCTTGCCGTCCGCGCCGGGAATTTTTTCGCTCTGATAGAAGAGCTGCCCGTTAACAACGGTCGCGTGGCCCTCAGTGCCTGCGACCTCGAACTGGACGGGATTGGCGACATCGGCCCAGCCTGCGGCCAGAGTTCCGATCGTGCCGTTCTTGAACTTGATCACGCCTTCGCCGTATTCATCGCATTCGGGATACTTGCTGATCGCAGTGTTGATCGACGCAGTGGCGCTCTCTACTTCTCCCATCCACCAGAGAAGCTGATCGAGGCCGTGCGTGCCGAGGTCTCCGAACGCGCCGCAGCCGGCCTCGTGCGGATTGGCCATCCAGCGCCATTCGGTGTCGAACCAGCCCTTGAGAGCGCCGGCGTGGCACACACTCGCGCGGACGCGCGTCACCTTGCCGAAGTTTCCCTGCTGAATCTGGTCTTTGATGAAAAGCTGGATGGGCTGGCTGCGCATCATGTAGCCGGTCTGGAAGATGACGCCTGCTTGCTCGATCGCTGACGCCATCGCATACGAGTCGCTTGCGCCCAGGCCGAGCGGCTTCTCGACGAACATATGTTTTTTTGCTGTCGCGCCCGAGAGGACGAGCTTCTTATGGCGGTCGGTCTCCGAGCAGATGATGACTGCTTTGATCTCAGGATCGGTCCAAATCTTGTTCGCCGTATTGATCGATGGGCACCCGAGTTCCCCCGCGCGCTTCTTCGCCCGCTCGTCGTCGTGATCCCAGACATGGGTCACCGTAACATCGGAGGCGCGCTCCTTCAGGCGCTTGATAAACCCGGGCGTGTGGATGTGCGCGGCACCGACAAGGGCGACCTTGAGCATGGAAGCGGGCGACTCCTGATTGTGAATGAGCCGGGCATGATAAGTAAAAAGGATAAAGTAAAAAGTAAAAAGTGAGGCATGGGCGCACGGCGAAAGACAGCGGGCGCCCCGTTTTCTGGAGCGCCCGCGATCCGGTTACTTTCTATCTACTTCTTGCAGTAGCCTTTCATCGAACGCCCGCAGCCAGGAACACGAGTGTCTTCTTCATGTTCTCCTGCGTGACGGCGTCCTTCATTGCCTGCAGCCATGCGAACTGGCCGTCGCGGTAGCGGAGCATGATGCGGCAGCCTTCAACGATCTGCTCCGGCGTGGCCTTCTCCAAGTCGAAATAACTCCGCTTCGCCACGACCGTGCGGTTGATGAAGGTCTGCTCGCTCGAGTCCGTGCCGTCGGCGATCGACTGTTCGACGCGCTGCTTCCAGCGCTCGTTCCACTTCTTCGTCTCGGCGGCCGGATCGAGGTTGTTCTTTTTGCAGTAAGAATGGATGTAGCCTTCAGCGTACTTGTAGAGGGTGTCGAGCGTCAGATCCTCTTCGCGCAGCGCTGGTGTCTTTAGCGAGGTCTTCTCCGCAGGCGCCGACACTGGCGTTGCCTTCGGTGGTTCGGCGGAGTTGGGCGCCTGCTTCTTCACATCCGCGGGACTAGGGAGTTTCTGTTCCAGATCGTCGGGGCGTTCTGTTTCCTCAGCGCGGCGGTCGAGGACGGTGACGACGGCCGGTGGTGTAGTCACGTTCACGGCGGGCGGCGATACCTGAGGAACATTCACGTCGATCTTCGGTGTCGCAGCGCTCACGTTAATTTGAGGCGTTGGGGCTTGCGGAACGTTCACATCCACCTTTGGTGTCGCGGCGCTGACGGTGACGTTCGTGGGGCGGTCACTGCGCGTCGTCACGAGGTGACCGACGCCGATCGAGGCCAAGACGATGAGCGTCACCATCACGGGCAAGCCGAACAGAATGACGAGCACTTCACGGCTTTCGAGCTTGTTAACTTCCATAACTCCCTCCTCTCTTTGTGCGGCTCCGCGCTGTGACTTGCGGACCCGAAAACGACAGAACAGCGCCCCGCAGTGGCCACGGAACGCCAGTAACGACAGACGCTTAGAGGAATTTCTCTCGAAGCGTGAACCGCAGAACTGCT
>Ga0196964_10001655_pt1 | contig 11168 bp, 11 predicted proteins | sample S1_10metaG_FD_148615 | JGI IMG/M metagenome (GOLD analysis project Ga0196964, IMG submission 148615) | Soil microbial communities from Anza Borrego desert, Southern California, United States - S1_10 | ecosystem: Environmental > Terrestrial > Soil > Desert | place: USA: California | collected... | reverse complement strand
AACGCCGCCCTGCAAACCGAGCAGGAAAGCTTACAAAAAGAACGCGAGAGCGTCCATGCGCAGCGGCTCGCCACAATTTCAGGGGTAGATAGCGCCTCCTTGACCTTATATGAATCGTTGCGCGAGAAACGACGCGGCGTGGCCGTCGCGGTCGTCAGCGATAATTCGTGTGAAGTCTGCGGCGCAGCGATGACCCCAGGTCATGCCCAATCGGTACGCATTTCCAACCAGTTGGTGCACTGCCCAATGTGCGGCAGGATTTTATATTCGAATTAATCAGGTGTAATAAAACAATCATAGCGTTCCAACAACTGGCAAACGACCACGCTCACAAAGGACGGAACTATGCGTCTCCCTTCGATCGACATGATCTCCTTCTGGATCGGCGCTGCGGTGGCCAGCGTAGTATGGTGGGTTTTCTTCCTTGCACGTCCGCTTTTTACACAGATCTTCAACAGTATTCGTGAAAAGAACAAAGAACGCCAGTTGCAGGCCAGCGCCGGGATTGAAGGCACGCACCGCAAAATGGTCTTCCGACAAACCCAGGGGATGCACATGGCAGCATCCTTGTTCGCCCTGGACGAAATCGCCGAACCTTCGCGTCTGTTGGCACCGCGGCCGTTCATCCAGCCGGGTGTCCCGCTCCAACGCACGGACGCCGTCGAGGAAAGCGTCCCGTACCTGCGGGCCTGGCCCGAGCTGGCGGCTGTATACCGCGCCCCAACCTTTACCATCCCCCAGGCCCTTTCGGGTGGGATGAACCTGATGATCGTCGGGCAGCCCGGAGCGGGGAAAACTGTTGCGCTGGCCCACCTGGCTTCGCAGATCGTCAACCGCGCGCCCGAGGTCGAAAGCCTGCACGAAAATATACCTTTTCTCGTCCACGCCGCGGACCTGGGCCTGCCGCTCGCCAATACTCAAAAGCCACGGGACCTGCTCGAACCGATTATCAGGCAGATAGCGGAAAAGAGTTCCGTCTTCGAGGCGGGCCGTATGCCCGATTTCGTGGAATACACCTTCCAGAGCGGGCGCGCCTTGTTCCTGCTCGACGGGGTGGATGAACTGCCCCAGGCAGGCATCCAGGAAGTAGCGGCGTACCTGCGACTGTTGGTCAAAGCTTTCCCGAAAGCGCGCATCATCACCACCGCCGGGCCTGAATTCGCAGACGGAATCCCCAACCTGGCTTTTGCAGCACTGGCCCTCATGCCATGGGACGCCAGCCAGCAGCGGCGCTTCTTGCAGCGTTGGGCCGACCTGTGGCAGCGATATGTGGCAGTGGAAGCCTGGGCGCAGACATCCGCTGGAGCGGTCGATTCGGTCTTGCTGAACCGCTGGCTGGAGAGCGATAATTTTGGCCTGACACCGCTCGAATTCACATTAAAAATTTGGGCGGCCTACGCAGGCGACGCACGCGGTGCGCGCCCCATCGACGCCATCGATGCCCACCTGCGGCGCCTGATGCCGGTCGGCGCGCCCATCGAAGCGCTGCGCGTGATCGGCGCGCAAGCCAGCCTGAAAGGCATATCCGTTTTCGACAGCAAAAGCGCCCGGGAGTGGACGAAATCCTTCGAACCGGCGGAAGTCACGGGTGAGGGAGCAGTCCCGGAGGAAGCTGTCGCGGCGGGGGATGCCGGGGCCGAGGCAATGTCCTTCGAAATAGGACACGCTGCCGGGGAGCCTGCTCTGGACCCTGCCAAAGATGGGAAGAAGGTCCCCAAGAAGGGTGCCCAGGCAGGCGCGCGTCCCAGCCTGATCGGGCAATTGGCTGCCAACGGCATCCTGTCTGCGCACACAGGCAACCACATGCGTTTCGCGCACCTGGTCTTTATGGGCTTCCTGGCAGGCAAAGGCTTGAGTGGAGCCGGTATGGTCGAAACGCTGCTCAACCAGCCATCCTGGAGCGGGCAGACAGTTGTCATGCGTTATATCGCTGCTTTTGGCGATGCCAGCGCCTTCGTTAATGGGCTGCTTGCAATGGATGACCCTTTGCTGCAACGTCCCAGCCTTTTGGCCGCCCGTCTTTTGCGCGATGCTCCACGCAATGCGCCCTGGCGTGCCTCCCTCATGGCGAAAATGGTGGAAATCCTACAGAACGAAGAATATCCGGTGGGACTGCGTGGACAGATTGTTGCCGCGTTTGCCACCAGTGGCGACCCAAACATCGCCGCGCTTTTCCGCCAGCTGTTGCTGACTCATTCCAGTACGTTAAGGCAGTTGGGCGCGTTGGGCGCAGGAGCAGTGGCAGACGCAAAATCCGTCGACGCGCTGGTAGCGGCCGTCGGCCAATCGAGTGGACCGGTGCGGCAGGCGGCTTGCCTGGCGCTTGTTCAGATTGGCAGCGGGCCCGCACTCGAAGGGGTGGCGATGGCCCTGCTGCGCGGCGACGAACAGCTACGCGTGGCTGCCGCCGAAGCGCTGGCGAACCATCCCACCGATGGACATGAGGCTCTGCGGGAGGGGATTTCAAGCCAGGACATTCTCGTGCGCCGCGCAATCGTTTATGGCCTGGCGCGTGTAAACGAGCCCTGGGCCACCGAGTTGTTGGAAAATGCGCAGATCAACGATGAGCAGTGGGTGGTGCGCAATGCAGCGGTCGAACTCTTAGGCGCGCGCCAAGAGGCCGACCTGCGCATCCAGCGTCGACTGACCGCTCCATCGGAGACACCCTGGCTGATCGAGTTCGCCGGGAAACACGGCCAGGGCATTACACCAGGCGTGCCTGCCACCGACATTCTCCTGCTGGCTTTCAAGGACCAAAATCCGGACCTGCGTAGCGCCGCTCTTCAATATCTGCGGTATACACCTACAGAAGGTGTGTTGGGCGCGCTCTATAACAAGTACTACGAGGGCGACCACGAGATCAAAGAGGAAATCTACCAGGTCTTGTCCGACATGGCTTACAGCGGCACAGCCATACCTCATCCAATGCAATATGGGCTGGGATAAGAAAGGATTGTCATGTATAACCGATTGTTAATCACGATTGCCATTTTGGGCGGAACCGGCAAGGAAGGCAGGGGTCTGGCGTTCCGCTGGGCAAAGGCAGGCTATAAAATCATTCTTGGCTCACGCAGCACGGAAAAAGCGGCTGCTGCCGCCGACGAACTCAAAACGCTGCTCTCGCCGGACGTGTTCATTAAAGGCATGGACAACCTGTCTGCAGCGCAGCAGGCCAATATCGTGGTGCTGAGTGTCCCGTACGCGGCCCACCGCGAAACGCTGGAGGCTGTCCGCGAGGCGCTGCAGGGCAAAATCCTGGTGGACGTGGTCGTGCCGCTGAAGCCGCGCAAAGCCAGCACCGTGCAGATGCCGCCCGCCGGGTCCGCGGCGCAGGAGGCGCGCGAGATCCTGGGCGAGGGCGTGGAGGTTGTGGACGCCTTCCAAAGCCTTTCGCATGAGTACCTGATGGGCGAGGAGGGCATCGTTGAATCTGACATTCTCGTTACTGGCACAAGCAAGGAGGCCCGCGCCGAAGTGCTGAAACTGGTCGAGGCTGCCGGGTTCACCGGCTGGGACGCGGGACCGATCGAGAATTCGGTGGTGGTGGAAGGGTTGACCAGTTTGTTGATTTATATGAACAAGGAATATGGCTCGACACATGCGGGGATAAGGGTTACGGGGGTGTCGAGGGTTTAAGTCGAATCCGCAGATTGCGCAGATTACGCAGAATTTAAGAGAAAGGATTTAGAAAAGGGAATGGCGGAGATACGTGACCCACAAACTTATGCAATTATTGGGGCAGCGATGGAAATCCATAAGCAATTGGGACATGGGTTTTTGGAAGGGGTTTACCAAGAAGCGGCAGTGGTTGAGTTCCTTTTATTTCGCATCCCTTTTTCGCGTGAGGTTCTTTTGCCTGTTCATTACAGAGAAAAACTTATTGCACAATATAGAGCTGACTTCTTATGTTTCTCAGAAATCATTGTAGAATTCAAAGCGCAGTCACAGTTAACGGGGGTCGATGAAGCCCAGGTACTGAATTACCTGAAAGCTACTGGTTTTCACCGTGCACTATTGATCAATTTCGGCGCGCCAAGCTTGGAATATAAGCGTCTGATTCTCAGTCAAAATAGAGAAAACCGTCTAAAAAGTGCAATCACTTACGAGCCAAATACTTTATGACTCTCTCACCTGAAATTTTGATTTCAATATTAACCGCCCTTGGTTTTGGTGGCATACTTGGTGCATACTTTCAATCCCAGTTCGAACGCCAAAAACAAATTCAAGAACAGGAGCATGAATTAAAACGAAAGAGATATGGGGCAATTCTCGTTCTCATGCTTATGAGGCTCAATCCAAAAGATGGCTTATCACATGCGCATGCAATCAGACCTGATTTAAAAAATGTGGATGATGTTGAAAGGGAAATTGAGAGTGAGCTTTTACATGGATTTCTGTTCGCTAGTGATGATGTAATCAAATCCATATCAGAATTTATTCGCACCCCAAGTCATTCGTCCTATTACAGAACTGCTGTTTCAATGCGCAAAGACTTATGGGAAAACAAAACATCCGTAGGCGAACAAGCGATTACTACATTTCACAAAAGCGACTCAGGTTAAGCTCGATAGCCTCAGCTAAATCGACCGAATCCAGCATTAAAAATCTGCGCCATCTGCGTAATCTGCGGATTAGCCCTAAATGCCTCTGACCCTCACCCCTCTCAAAAACATCCCCCTCATCCAACCCGGCGACGACCTTGCCGGGATTATTTTGCGCGTCCTTAACCTTCAACTTTCAACCTTCCAACCTGAAACCGGTGATATCCTCGTCATCGCCCAAAAAATCGTCAGCAAAGCCGAAGGACGGCTGGTGGAACTCGCCAGCGTTACGCCATCCGCTGCCGCCCTGGAACTTGCCGTCCAAACACAGAAGGATCCACGCCTGGCGGAGCTGATCCTGCGCGAGAGCAAGGCCGTACTGCGAGCGCGCCCTGGGCTGGTGGTCGTCGAACACCGCCTGGGCTTTGTCTGCGCCAACGCTGGCATCGACCATTCCAACGCTGCCGGGAATGACCAGTGGGCGCTGCTGCTGCCCGAAGACCCGGATCGGTCCGCGGCGGAAATCCGCGCGAGGCTTGAAGAAGCCTGCGGGCACAGGCTTGGAGTAATGATCATCGACTCGCACGGGCGCGCCTGGCGTGTGGGGACCGTTGGAACAGTGATCGGTCTGAGTGGCCTCCCAGGGATTGTCGATCTGCGTGGCAAGCCCGACCTTAATGGCTACACGCTAAAAAACACGCTCGTCGCCGCCGCCGATGAGCTGGCCGCCGCCGCGTCACTCGTCATGGGCCAGGCCGCGGAGGGAACGCCGGTCGTTCACGTGCGCGGCTTCCCCTATCCGCTGGAGGAAGGATCGCTCAAAGAGCTGCTGCGGCCCAAAGAGCAGGATATGTTTAGATAACGACCGTCTACGGTCAACCGTAGACGGTGAAAACCCCACAGTTCCTAATAGATTTAATCGCAGGAGCGTAACGTGAAAAACATTCCCGAATCGCACCAAGACTTGCTCGCAGATGAAAAGCGCGCTTTTGTCTACCTGGCAACGCTCATGAAAGATGGCACGCCACAGGTAACGCCGATTTGGTTCAATACCGATGGTGAGCACATCCTGATCAACTCGGTTAAAGGGCGCGTCAAAGACCGCAACATGCGCGCCCGGCCCAATGTGGCGCTGTGCGTCCCCGGCCCTCTTAATCTATACCGTTACCTGCAAATCCGCGGCACGGTGATCGAGATCACCATGGACGGCGCTGAAGAGCACATCGATGTGCTCAACATGAAATACCATGGCACCCCCCGCTACTCCAGGCACCACCCCGACTATCCGCGCATTATCTATAAAATCAGGGCCGAAAAGGTCGACGCGCACGATCCTGGGCAAATACCCACGCCAAAATGACCACTGGTCTGCATGATTTTTTGCGCTCACGGCGTTCGATGCGCCGATTCCGGCCGCAGGAAGTGGACACCGCCACCCTGGCGCGCATCCTCGAAACGGCGACCCATGCCCCCTCGGCGCACAACCGCCAACCGTGGCGCTTCGCGCTGCTCACCCACCCCCAGGCGAAGTCCCGTTTGGGCGAGGCTATGGCCGCCGACTTCCGGCGCGACCTGGCTGCCGACGGGCTGCCCGCGCCCGAAGCTGAGGCCCTCGTCCAGCGTTCGCAGGAGCGCATCGATCAGGCCCCAGTGGTGGTCGTCCTGTGTATGGACCTTAGCGAAATGGATATCTACCCCGACGAAAAACGCCGCCAGGCCGAACGGCTGATGGCTGTCCAATCAACGGCGATGGCCGGCCTGCAACTGCAACTGGCGGCACACGCCGAGGGCCTGGGCAGCGTCTGGGTCTGCTCCCCGCTCTTCGCGCCGGGAGCCGTACGTGAGGCCTTGAACCTGCCCGAAAGCTGGGAACCACAGGGGATGGTGTTTATTGGATATGTGGAGGGGCTGCCAAAACCGAAGGTGCTAAAGCCCGTGGAGGAAGTGGTGCGGTATATTTCACCGTGGACACCTTACGGGGACTGCGAACAAACGACCTCTTACATCATTACAGATTAAGAAAGCAAATAGGATGACACAACCATCTACCGTCCACGGTCTACCGTCCGTAGTCGCCTTCGCTGGTGGCGTCGGCGGAGCCAAGCTCGCCGACGGCCTGGCACGCTGCCTGCCGCCCGAAAACCTGACCATTGTGGTCAACACCGGCGACGATTTCGAACACTGGGGCCTGAAAATCTGTCCCGACCTGGATACGGTCTGCTACACCCTGGCCGGACTGGCCAACCCCGAGACCGGCTGGGGCCGCGTCGACGAGACCTTCCACGCACTGGAGAACGTTTCCCGTCTGGGCGGCGCAGACTGGTTCCGCATAGGCGACCGCGACCTGGCGACACACGTGGAGCGCACGCGCCGCCTGCGGGCCGGGCAGCAACTTTCGCAGATCACACGTGATTTTTGCCACGCCTGGGGCATCGGGCCAACCATCTTGCCCATGACTGACGACCCCGTTGTGACCATCGTCGATACCGTAGAGCAGGGTGAACTACCCTTCCAGGAATATTTCGTCCACCAACGCTGTGAGCCACGTGTGAAAGGCTTCCGCTTCGAGGGCGTCGGAAAAGCGCGGCCCGCGCCGGGCGTGGTGGAGGCCATCCGCCGGGCCGATGCTGTCATTTTTTGCCCCAGCAATCCGTGGGTCAGCATCGACCCAATTTTGAGAATAGTTCTTCCGTCCTCGCCTCGATGGGAGGAAGGGAAATGTTTGGTCGCCGTCAGCCCGATCATCGGCGGCCAAACGGTCAAAGGCCCGGCGGCCAAGATGTTCGCTGAAATGGGGGTGGAACCTTCCGCTTTGGCAGTGGCAAAACACTACGGTGAGTCGCTTTCGGGCTTCGTCCTGGATGTGGTCGACGCCGGTTTGGCGGGCGAAGTCCAAAGGCTGGGCATCCACACACTGATCGTCCCTACAATCATGAAAAGTGCCGAGGAACGTCAAAGATTGGCCCAAGATGTGCTAAACTTTACGATGAGAATATCGAAATGACGATTTGGGCCATTGTTCCGGTCAAACCATTAAGGTTGGGAAAATCAAGATTATCAGGCGTGCTCCGCGATGACGAGCGCGCCGTGTTAAACCGTAAGTTATTGGAGCAAACCCTGGAGGCGCTCAGAAGCACACCCGAGATCAGCCAGACCCTGGTGGTCAGCCGCGATCCGGAGGTGCTTTCGATTGCCCGCCACTACAATGTCCGCACGGTCCATGAAGACGGTTCGCCGGACCTCAACAGCGCGCTGACCCGTGCCACGCTGCTGGCGCGCCATTATGCCTCGCGCGGGGTTCTCGTGCTGCCAGCCGACCTGCCGCTCCTGACCAAGGACGACTTGCTTTCGTTTTTACAGCATTTGCATGAACCACCCTGCGTGGTCATCTCGCCCGACCGGCACGATAACGGTACCAACGCTTTCCTGGTCTCGCCGGGCGGGCTGGTTGCTTGCGATTTTGGCCCCGGCTCATTCAAGCGTCACTGCTCGGCAGCGTTGAACACCGGCGCAAAGCTGCAAGTGGTGCGCAATGAGCGCATTATGCTCGACCTGGATACGCCCGACGACCTTAAAATGTTGAAGAAGATTGATGGGGTAAAATTCTTGTAATGTCCGTGGGTATATAAGGATCCAACCGTGGCAACCGGGCCGCACCACTCCCGCCAGGACTCAAATATCCCATCTGCGGCGACCTATTTGCTGGCCCTGGGTGTTTCATTTGCAACAACCGCCGTGTTGCTCCTTATCAGCCGGTTCACAACGGTCGACAAGACCACGATTGCATTGATCTTTTTACTGCCGGTAGGCTTAAGCGCTACGTTGTGGGGGTTAATTCCTGGGATTGTCGCTTCGGTTGTGTCCTTTTTAGGGCTGAACTACTACTTTATTTCCCCTGTCGGTTCTCTAACTGTCCACAATACGCAAGACCTGGTGATCCTGGCCGCCTTCCTGATCGTTAGCGCGGTCATCAGCCAATTGGCCGGGGGCACCAAACGCAACCTGGCCGCCGCACAAGACCGCGAATACGAGGCGACGCAGTTGTATGAATTCAGCGCGCTCCTGGCGGGGAGCCAGCACGAACAAGCCATTGCCCGCATCCTATCGGACAAGATCGACCAGACCCTGCACCCGGGGCGGATCGAGGTGCTGATCGAGGCCAACCCGGAGCCGATCCTGCTAACGAAAGGTATTTCCCTGCCTCAGGACACGCCCGAAAGGCCGCTCGTCGAGCCGCTTCAAAGCGCGCGCGGGCTGTTGGGAGAAATCCGCCTGTGGCGCAAACAAAGCTCGTTTAGTGAAGCGGAACAGCGTCTGTTGAAAATCTTTTGCAGCCAGGGCGCCCTGGCCATCGAACGCCTGCGCCTGGCAGACGCAGCGCGCAAAGCCAGGTTGGCAGAGGAGAGCGACCAGCTTAAATCTTCACTGCTCTCTTCGGTTTCGCACGAGCTGCGCTCGCCGCTGGCAGCAGTCAAGGCATCGGTCAGCAGCCTGCGATCGGACGCAGTGGAATGGGAAACGGAGGCGCGCACCGAGTTGCTTGCAACCATCGAGGAGGAGATCGACCATCTCAACATGCTGGTTGGCAACCTGTTGGATATGTCGCGCATCGAAGCAGGGGCGCTCGCGCCGCAAAAGAAGCCGAATATCCTGGCTGAGATCATCAACGCCGTGCGCGGGCGCATCCGTTCCCCGCAGCATACGCTGGAGATTTACGTGCCAGACGATTTACCGTTGGTTTCGGTGGATTTTGTGCAAATGGAGCAGGTCTTCAGTAACCTGCTGGCCAACAGCATGAAATATTCACCCCCCGGTTCGACGATCAAAGTCAGCGCCCGGCCAAAAGGCAAGCGCAGTTTGCAGGTAACGGTCACAAACCAAAGCACGCCCGTGCCCGAAGCCGACCTGGAGCGGATGTTCGACAAGTTCTACCGCATCAACCCAGCGGGGCAGGTCACCGGCTCAGGCCTGGGACTTTCGATCTGTAAGGGGATCATCGAGGCGCATGGGGGCGCAATTTGGGCCGAGAATTTGCCTACCGGGCTGGCCTTCCATTTTACGCTGCCAATTAATCAATAACGTCCCGAAGTGTTTTTCGGGACGTTTTCACCATTAACAGTTAACAAGATGTTTATCCCGCCCAAACTTTCCCCGCCGGGACGATGGCTTTGTCGGGCACGTCGGCCAGCAGGACGGCTCCGTTGCCAATGCGCGCCTGGCTGCCGATCTTGAGACCGATGGTGGTGGTAGCACCCATGCCAACCAGCGTTCGTTCACCAACGTGGACGTGCCCGGCCAGCAGCGCGCCCGGGGCAATGTGTGTATACGCGCCGATCTCACAGTCGTGCGAGACGACTGCTCCTGTGTTGATCATGCAGCGTTCGTGTAAAACGCTTTCTGAGCCTACATAAGCGTTGGCAAATACCTGCACACCGTCGGCGATGCGCGCGCTGGCCTCAAGCGTGGCACGCGGGTGACGCAGGATCGGAAAGGAAAATCCGCTGGCGGCCAGAAGCTCGAAGATGCGCACGCGCACACTCATTTCGATGATGCCGCCCACCCCGTTGGCGGCCAGGCGGATGCCCTGTTCTGCCAACTCCGGCAGCATCTCGCGTGTCCCCAGGACGGGGAGACCCAGGACGGACGTCCCCACCAGGGAGGGGTTGTCGTCGATGATCCCGGCGATGCGGAAGGCGCCGATCTGCAGGACCATTTCCATTACGGTTTTGGCATGGCCGCCTGCACCGTAGATAATGATTTGGGAGTTGGCAGATTGGGAAATTGGGGCGGTGGGAGTGAGTTGGCGGATAACGGATTCGGTCACAAGGCGGTCGGTGGGCAGGGTGGAAAGGTCGAGGCCAAGGGATTCGGCCAGGGCGCGGGCTGGTTTGGTGATACGCAGCCCGGCGGGGGCCAGGGAGGGGGAACCCGGCACAGGCAAGGATCCGGTCTGTGTAACGGTTGGCAGGCTGCGGGGAGAAACAGCCTCGAGCGGTTCGTCCACCACCGCGGTGATAAAGGCCAGGGTTTCTCCCACCGCGAGGGTCCCGCCTTGGTCGGCAACGATGCGCACAAACCCGTCGGCGGGGGATTCGACGTCGGCGGCGGCTTTGGTGGTTTCGATGGTGAAGAGCAGGGCGCCTTTTTCGACGCGTTGGCCCTCGTGGACATGCAGGGCTACGAGGCGGGCTTCGGGTTCGTTAGCGTTCAAGAGTGGCACGATGACTGGAATCTGGCTCACAAATACTCCTTTGGGAGTTGAAATTTTACCCGGTTTCGGTCTATAATCATGGAGTGCATTTTCAATTCTACTTTCATCAACAAAGGAGAATCACATGGATTTCGGTCGCGCTTTTACATACGTCACGGAAGATCCGGATTGGATCAAGAAAATCGGGATTGCCGGGCTGATAATGCTCATCCCGCTAGTTGGCTCGATCATCCTGCTGGGATGGGGACTTGAGATTACCCGCCGGGTGATCAACCACAACACCACTCCGCTGGCCGATTGGGATGATTTCGGCGCGTACCTTTCGAGCGGGTTCAAGGCATTTATCGCGCTCCTGGCCTACTGCGTGCCGATCGGCATCATCTATGGCTGCGGGTTGGCCATTACATTAGGCCTGA
>Ga0196964_10001654_pt1 | contig 11183 bp, 11 predicted proteins | sample S1_10metaG_FD_148615 | JGI IMG/M metagenome (GOLD analysis project Ga0196964, IMG submission 148615) | Soil microbial communities from Anza Borrego desert, Southern California, United States - S1_10 | ecosystem: Environmental > Terrestrial > Soil > Desert | place: USA: California | collected... | reverse complement strand
GTCCTCGGGGCGACGCGCATCCATGAGCGCTTCGCCATGCCCGAGCAGGGGGTCATGGTCTGCTTCGTGGACCTGCCGAACGCCCAGATCGAGCTGATCGAGCCCTACGGCGAAGCCTCGCCCCTGACCGGCTTCCTGGCCCGCAACCCCAAGGGCGGCCAGCATCACGTCTGCTTCGAGGTCGAGGACATCCTCGCCGCCCGCGACGCCATGCGGGCCAAAGGCTGCGCCGTGCTGGGCACGGGCGAGCCGCGCATCGGGGCCCACGGCACGCCGATCATCTTCGTGCACCCCAAGGACATGGGCGGGGTGCTGGTGGAGCTGATGGAAAGTCCCCGGGCGGCCCACGCATGAGCCCGCTGACCGCCGTCGCCGTCTATCTGGTGATCTGGTGGGTGACGCTGTTCGCCATCTTGCCGCTGGGCGCGCGGAGCCATGCGGAGGAAGGCATAGAGCTGCGGGACGGCGGCGACCCCGGCTCGCCCGTGACGCCCAACCTGAAGCGCAAGTTCATCACCACGAGCTGGGTCGCGGCCATCGTCTGGCTGATCGCCATGGGGGTGATGATCAGCGGCGTCGTGAAACTGCCCGGGGTCCCGGAGTAGCGGCGTCGGCCGCGCCGCCGTTGCGCGACGGGGCGCCGCCCGGCTAAGTGGCGTCCCACGCCGCTCTCCCCGGATTCCCGACGATGCGCCTGTCGCGCTACTTCCTGCCCACCCTCAAGGAAACACCCTCGGACGCCGAGATCGTCTCCCACCGCCTGATGCTGCGCGCGGGCCTGATCCGGCAGGAGGCCAAGGGCATCTACGCGTGGCTGCCGCTGGGCCTGCGCGTTCTGAAGAAGATCGAGCAGATCGTGCGCGAGGAGATGAACCGGGCCGGCGCCGTCGAGATCCTGATGCCGACCCTGCAGCTGGCCGACCTGTGGCGCGAGAGCGGCCGCTACGACGACTACGGCCAGGAGATGCTGCGCATCAGGGACCGCCACGAGCGCGACCTGCTCTACGGCCCCACCGCCGAGGAGGTGGTCACCGACATCTTCCGCGCCTACGTGCGCAGCTACCGCGACCTGCCGCTCAACCTCTACAATATCCAGTGGAAGTTCCGCGACGAGGTGCGCCCCCGCTTCGGCGTCATGCGCGGCCGCGAGTTCCTGATGAAGGACGCCTACAGCTTCGACGTCGACGAGGCGTCGGCGCGCAAGGCCTACAACCGCATGTTCGTGGCCTATCTGAACCTCTTCGCCCGCATGGGGCTGAAGGCGGTGCCGATGCGCGCTGACACCGGCCCGATCGGCGGCGACCTGAGCCACGAGTTCATCATCCTGGCCGACACCGGCGAAAGCCAGGTGTTCTGCCACCGGGCCCTGGTCGAGATGGGCGCGCCCGGCCCGGACGTCGACTGGGACGAGCTGCAGGGCCTCGTCGACCAGCGCACGGCGCTCTACGCCGCCACCGAGGAAATGCACGACCAGGCCCGTTTCGAGGCCGAGACCCCGGCCGACCAGCGGCTGTCCGCCCGCGGCATCGAGGTCGGCCACATCTTCTATTTCGGCGAGAAGTACTCCAGGCCCATGAAGGCGGTGATCGCCGGGCCCGACGGCGCGGAGCGCCCGGCCCACATGGGCAGCTACGGCGTGGGAGTCAGCCGCCTGGTGGGGGCGATCATCGAGGCGAGCCACGACGACAAGGGCATCGTCTGGCCGGAATCGGTCGCGCCCTTCGACATCGCCGTCATCAACCTGCGCCCGGGCGACGCCGCCTGTGACGAGGCCTGCGAGAGGGCCTATGCGGCCCTCACCGCGGCCGGCAAGGACGCGCTCTACGACGACACCGACGAACGCGCCGGGGCCAAGTTCGCCCGCACCGAGCTGATCGGGCTCCCCTGGCAGGTGGTTGTGGGGCCGAAGGGCGCTGCGGCCGGCGAGTACGAGTTGAAGCGTCGGTCGACCGGCGAGACCGTGTCGCTGCCGCTGGAAGCCCTCATGAGCAGGTTGCAGGGATGAGCGCGCCTTTGTTCCTTCTCCCCTTGCGGGAGAAGGTGGCCTGCGGAGCAGGCCGGTTGAGGGGTGACGGCGGGACCTTTCCGGAGAGGGCGGTGCAGACACCCCTCATCCGCTCGGCTGTCGCCGACCACCTCCTCCCGCAAGGGGAGAAGGGACGATGACCGACGCCGCCGCCAAGGCGCCCCGCCCGTTCTCCGGTTGGGAGCTGGAGCTGGCGCTCCGCTACCTGCGCGCCAAGCGCAAGGAGGGCGGGGTCGCGCTGATCTCGATCATTTCCTTCATCGGCATCACCCTGGCGGTCGCCACCCTGATCATCGTCATGTCCGTGATGAACGGCTTCCGCGGTGAGCTGCTGGACCGGGTGCTGGGCTTCAACCCGCATCTCTACGTCCAGGGCGCGCCGCTCGACCGCCCCGACCGCGAGGCCATCGTGGCCCGCCTGCGCCAGGTTCCCGAGGTGGTCCGCGCCGGCCCCATGACCGAGGACCAGGGCATCGTGCTGGGCCCCGGCCAGGTGCAGCCGGCCTACATCCGCGGCGTCACCCGCCAGGGCCTGCTGGAAACCCGGCTGGTCATCGACAACATCAAGCAGGGCTCGCTCGACGGCTTCGGCGAGGGCGAGTACGGCGGCGACCTGATCGTCATCGGCGACCGCATGGCGCGCGCGCTGGGACTGACCGCGGGCGACCCCATCACCCTGATCTCGCCGAGCGGCGGGGCGACGGTGTTCGGGGCCGCGCCGCTGAAGAAGACCTACCTCGTCGGCGCCACCTTCCAGACCGGCATGGCCGAGTACGACCAGGCCTTCGTGCTCATGCCGCTGGAGCAGGCGCAGCTGTTCTTCGGCAAGGAGGGGACCTGGGACGCCATCGAGATCATCACCCGCAACCCCGACGACCTGACGCGCGTGAAGCCGGCCGTGCGCGCCGCCGCAGGGCCGGGCGCGCGCGTGCTCGACTGGCGCGACCGCATCCAGGCCTTCTTCGACGCCCTGCAGATCGAGCGCACGGTGATGCGGCTGATCCTGATGCTGATCGTGGCCATCGCGGCCATGAACATCATCTCAGGCCTGGTCATGCTGGTGCTGATCAAGGGCCGCGACATCGCCATCCTGCGCACCATGGGCGCGACCCAGGCGGCGGTGCTGCGGGTGTTCTTCCTGTCGGGCGCGGTGATCGGCGTCTCGGGCACCGCGGCGGGGCTGGCCGTCGGGGTGCTGTTCTGCCTGTTCATCAAGCCGATCCAGGGCGCGGTCGAGAAGATCACCGGCTCGACCGTGTTCGACCCGACCATCTACTTCCTGACCGACATCCCGGCCCGCATCGAGTGGAGCGAGGTCGCCTTCGTTGCCCTGTGGTCGCTGTTCGCCGCCTGCTTCGCCACCATCTTCCCCGCCCGCCGCGCCTCGCGCCTCGATCCGGTGGAGGCGCTCCGCTATGAGTGAGCCGGTCCTCTCCATCCGCGGCCTGAAGCGCAGCTACGTCACCGGCGGCCGCACGCTCGAGGTGCTCAAGGGCGTCGATCTCGACGTCATGCCCGGCGAGGTCGTCGGGCTGATCGGCCCGTCGGGCTCGGGCAAGTCGTCGCTGCTGCACGCCGCGGGCCTGATCGAGGAGCCCGACGCCGGCAGGATCGTCATCGCCGGCCAGGACTGTTCCGACATGGACGACCGGGCGCGCACCAAGGTGCGCCTGCACCAGATCGGCTTCGTCTACCAGTTCCACCACCTGCTGCCGGAACTGACGGCGCTCGACAACGTCGCCCTGCCGCAGCGGATCGCCGGCCAGGGGAAGGCCGAGGCGCGCGGGCGGGCCGGGGAGCTGCTCGGGGCGCTGGGCCTGGCCGAACGGGTCGAGCACCAGCCCTCGCAGCTCTCGGGCGGCGAACAGCAGCGCGTGGCGGTCGCCCGCGCCCTGGCCAACCGTCCGCGCCTGCTGCTGGCCGACGAACCCACGGGCAACCTCGACCCCGCCACCTCGAAGATCGTCTTCCAGGCCCTGCACGACCTGGTGCGGGGGACAGGCGTGGCGGCGCTGATCGCCACCCACAACATGGAGCTGGCCGGCTACATGGAGCGGGTGTTCGCCCTGAAGGATGGGCATCTGGAAGAGCGCCCGGCCGAGGGGCGGGCGTACTGAAAGGTCGAGGGCCCCGCGCACCGGAGCGGACGTCGCAGGTCCGCCTCGGCCTTCGAGAAGCTCGGGATGAGGCTACTCGAAAGTTGGCGCCCTCCTCACAATCGACCTCATCCTGAGCCTGTCGAAGGACGGGTCGGCGCACCACGGGAGAGCGCCTAGAACCTGAACCGCAGCGCCGACTGCACCACCGTCTGGCTCTGCTCGGGCGACACCCCGGCGGTGACGCGCGAGGGCCGGTCGCTTTCGATGTGGAGGGCTTCCAGGACGAGGTCGAGGCGGTCGCGCAGGGGGTGGCGCCAGGCGGCGGTGAGGGCCCAGCCGTCCTCCTGGTTGGGGTCGATGGCCTGCCAGGTGTTGTCTTCGGTCTCGAAGACGTCGAGGCGGCCGCTGACGGCGCCGTCGCCGAGGGTGTGGGTCAGCATCAGGTAGGCGGCGCGGTACTCGACGTCGATCCATACCTCGGGCGTCGCATAGCCCATCAGGGTCACGCCGCTCACGGCCTGGGCCCGCAGGCGGGTCCGGTCGGACACCCAGACGTCGGCGCCGAGGGCCCAGAAGCGGGTGTCCCAGGACCACTCCTTGTCGCTGTTGACCGAGATCAGGTCGCCCATGTTGTCGTAGTAGAGGGCGTTCAGCCTGACCGGCCCGGACGTCCATTCGGCGCGGGCGTACCAGCCGATGTTGTCGTCGAGTTCGAGCAGCGAGGTGGTGAACCTCGGCTGCTTGGTCGCCATGAACGGGCTGAGCGGGGGCAAGGGGAACCGGCCGAAGGCGGTCGAGCGCAGGTCGTGCATGGCCCAGCCGCGGAAGGTGAGCAGGGTCCCCGCCGTGTCGCCGAGCCAGAAGCCGCCCGCAGTGGCCGAGAGCGTCCGGCCGCCGTCCAGCTCGCCGCTAACCGTAGCCTCGGCGCCCGCGACCTTCACTTCTTCGCCGACCCAGCTGTTGATGGCCGACGGGGTGAGGGTGTCGACGAGGGTCCAACCCGGGCCTTCGTGTTCGAGCGAAATCTCCGGGTAGTAGAGGCCCGCCCGCATGCGCAGCCGGACCGGGCCGCGGGGAACCGGGCGGTAGCTGACGAAGGCCTCGCCGAGGTCGACGCCGTTGGTCTGGTCGGGCTGGACCTGGGCGACGACGGTGGCGTCCCATTCCCAGTTCAGGCGCGGCCGCCAGGCCAGGGTCGCCTCGCCGAGGTCGAGGCCGGCCCCGTCGCCGTAGCGGGCCTTGCCGTAGGCGTCGTCGACCCAGCTCTCCTCGCCGTCGGCGGCGTATGCGCGCACATCGACCACGCCGGCGAAGGTTTCGCGGGAAACGAGGTCCTGCGCCTGGGCCGCGCCGCTCCAGGCCGCCGCCGCGAGCAGGCCCGGAAGCAGGGGCCTCAAGCGCGTCTCCGGTCAGTGTCGAAGACGCCGATCTCCGGGGCCTGTTCCAAGAAGCCGAGCAGCTGCTCGAAGGGCATCGGCCGCGCGATCAGGTAGCCCTGGGCCAGGTCACAGCCCATGCCGGCCAGCAGGCTGGCGGCCACGGGCGTCTCCACCCCCTCGGCCGTCACCTTGAGGCCCAGGCTGTGGGCGAGGTCGATGGTCGAGCGCACCAGCAGGGCGTCGCGCTGGCTGTGGGCCATGTCGAGGATGAAGGCCTTGTCGATCTTCAGCTCGTGGGCCGGGATGCGCTTCAGGTAGGCGAGGGACGACAGGCCCGAGCCGTAGTCGTCGATCGACACGCCGATGCCGGCGGCGGTCAGCTTGCCGATGATGGCCATGGCCAGGTCGGGGTTCTCGATCACGGCGGTCTCGGTGATCTCGAACACCAGGTCGCCGTCGGCCTGGGAGGCGAGGGCCACCGCGCCCTCGGCGAACTCCAGGTCGCCGAGCAGGCGGCCCGAGATGTTGATCGACATGGCCAGGACGTGGCCCTGGCGGGCCAGGGCGTGCTGGTCGGCGATGGCGCGGCCCAGCACGTGGTCCGTGAGAGCGCGGATGGCCCCGGTCTCCTCGGCCATCGGGATGAAGGCGTCGGGGTTCATGATCCCGCGCGTCGGATGGTTCCAGCGCACCAGGGCCTCGACCCCGACCACCTTGCCCTGCCGCAGGTCGTACTTGGGCTGGTAGTGGATCTCGACGCCGCCGTCGCCGAGCGCGGCCAGCATGTCGCTCATCAGCGAGAGGTTCGCCGCCGGGTCGCCGTAGGCGGCCTCGTCGAACACGGCGAGCTTGCGGTGGGCGCGGCGCGCCTGATCCAGGGCGAGGCTGGCGCGCTCGACCAGGGAGGTGACGCGCGCCCCGTGCGGCGCGTAGCCGGCCACCCCGGCGGTCAGGGCCACGTCGATGACGGTGCCGTCCAGCTTCAGCGGCGCCTCGGCCGCCGCCAGCACCTCGGCGGCGATGCGGCGCGCATCCTCGATATCGCCGGCGACATAGGCCAGGCCGAGCACGTCGGTGGCCAGCTGGGCCACGGCGCGGCCGTGCTCGACCAGCCGCGCGCCCAGCGCCCCGACCAGGGCGCTGGAGAGCTGGTGGCCGATGGCGCCGCGCACCTGGCTGAACCGGTCCACCCCGATGGCCACCAGGGCCACCAGCTTGCCGTCGGCGTGGGCGGCCAGCCCCTCGATGGCCTGCTCGAGCGCCAGGCGGTTGGGCAGGTCGGTGTCGGCGTCGTGCAGGGCGAGGTGCATGATGTGCTCCTCGCGGGCCTGGATCTGGCCGGCCATGGCGTTGAAGCTGGCGGCCAGGCGGGCGAGCTCGTCGTCGCCCTTGACCTCGACGTGCGCCGTCTCGCCCTGGCTCAGCCGCTGCACGGCGCTGTCCAGGGCCGAGATCGGCCGGGTGATGCCGCGCGCCAGGCCCCAGCTGCCGGCGACCACCAGAAGCAGGCCGAGCACGGCGGTGGCGGCGATGGTCTGCAGCAGGCCCCGGTAGGGGGCCATGGCGTCGGCCATGGAATAGCGCAGCAGCAGCACGCTCTGCTCGCCGGGCCGGAACCCCGGCAGGGGTTTCACCAGCGCCATGTGCCTGCCGTCGTCGCTGCGCACGGCGCGGCGGCCGGAGCGCGCGTTGAGGCTCTTGTCGATCAGGGCGTCCAGCGCCGGACCGCCGGCCCCGCCGGTCTGCGAGCGCCAGCGCCCGCCCTCGCGGTGGAAGACGGCCGCATCCAGCGGAATGGCGGACAGCCGCTCGAGCGCTTCCATCTCGCGCGCGTCGAGGCGCACGGCGAAAACCACCCAGCCGATCAGGGTCGGCGCCATCACCGGCGAGGCGATGGCCTGGTAGGGGGTTCCGTTGATGACCAGGACGCCGGACTCGCCGCCTTCCAGGGTCGAGGCCAGGCTCCTGGCGGCGTCGGCGGTGGGACGATCGACCATGCCGGCCGCTTCGCCGTCGACGGTGACGATGAAGGCCAGATCCGCCCCCAGGCGCTCCTTCAGGTTCTCGATCGCCGAGCCGATGGTGGCGCTGTCGCCGGTGGCCAGGGATTCGCGGAATCCGAAGTCGCGGGCCAGCACCGAGGCCCCGTCCTCCAGCTGGCGCGAGCGCAGGGCCCAGACCCTGTCGAAGACGGTGCCCGAGGCGACCAGCTCGCCGCGGACGCTCTCCTCGGCGTTGCCGGCCGCGGCCGTGTAGACCGCCAGCGCCACCAGCAGCAGGGCCGCCCCGAAGAGGCTGGCGTAGAGCACCGAGATGCGGGTCCTGAGGCGGCGGAACACGGGGTCAGTATCCGTGATGCCGGCGGGGCGGCGCGCGCACCTCGGCGGTCACCGCCTCGGCCGCCGTTCCCTCGCGGGGCAAGTCGACGGCGCGGGCGACTTCGTTGCGGGGGGCCCTCAGGTAGGGATGCCATACCCGCAGGGTCGCCCGTCCGGCGGCGCCGCGGATGCGGGCCTGGCCGCGGGCGTCGGTCTTGGCGGCCCAGGGCGTGGAGACCACGCGGATGAAGGCCAGCATCCGGTCGTGGATGTTGCAGCCCACGGCGATCACGCCGGGCTTGTCGAAGCGCACCGAGCGGCTCTCGTCCTTGCCGTAGAGCTTGATCTCGAAGGGCCGCGGCGCCGAGAACGAATAGACGTGGTGGCGCACCGTATCGAGGTTGGGAAACGCCACCGTCGCGCCCGCCGGGACGATCAGCACGAACGGCTCGAAACGCATGTCCTGCTGGGCCATGCGATAGGCCCGGTCGAAGCGGATGGGGCGGGCCGCGGCCCCACCCGCGGGCTCGACCATGACCACCGCGTCGGCGATCGGCTGGCCGCGCGGGGTGCGGACGCTGACCGTGAGGTCCGCCGCCTGGGCGGCGCCGGCCCAGAAGAGGACGATGGCGAAAGCGATTACCCGCATGGCGCCACCTTGGCCGAACAAGGTAAAGCCGCCGTAAAGCATGGCGGTTCAGGGCGGTGAGCGGGGACGACTTCGCAAGGGGAGTGGTTGCATAGGCCGCCTCTGCAACCAAGCTCGGCGAATACAGCGGCTTAGCTTGTATTCGCGAGGGTGCAAATGAAGATGGTTTCTTAAGATTCTGATGGGTTTACTCGAAATCGTCGGGCTGCGCGCCAAGCGTTGCTCAGGGCGACGGTTGAAGGACGCCCGCCGATGCGCCGCAACACCCGCCTGGACCCCCCTCCGCCTTCGCGGCCCGAGCTTGCGCTGGTGGCCGAGGACCACATCGAGGACGGCATCTACCTGCGCCACATCCTCACGCGCCAGGGGCTGATCGTGCGCACGGCCATGGACGGCCTGCAGGCGGTGAAGCTGGTTCGGGCGGAAGCCTTCGACCTGGTGCTGATGGACGTCTCCATGCCCCGGATGGACGGGGTGTCCGCCGTGCGGGCGATCCGCGACATAGAGCGCGCGGAGGGCCGGACCCCGGCGTACATCCAGATGACCACGGGCTTTGGCGAGATGGAGGACATGGCCTGGTCGATCGAGGCGGGGGCCGACGGCCACATGGTCAAGCCGCTGAGCGTGCGGGCGGTGCTGGAGGTGCTGCACCAGGCGCGCATCCACCGCGGGGCGGTGGTGTGAATCCGCCGGGCTCGAACACCGTTCGTTGAGCACGACGGGCGCACAGTGTAGCTAGGCATCCTGACCCTGGAGGGCGCCATGCTCCGACGCTCGATCATCGCCGCCGTCCTGGCCGCCGTCCTGGCCACCGTTCTGGCCGCTGGCCGGGCCGAGGCGCAGCCGCACAGCAACGAGCCCTGCGGCGACCGCGACCTCCAGGGCGTCTGGGAGCTGACGGCGATCCGCGCCGACGAGCCGGGCGTGCAGGCCTTCTACGCCCAGCACCCGGTCGAATACATGCGCTTCAAGCCGGGCGGCGACTACATCTACGTGGCCATGAACAACCGGCTGCCGAACCTGGCCGCGGTCAACGCCAGCCTCGACCGCGCCGACCGCGGCGACGGGGTCAGCTACATCGCCCGCTTCGTCGACAGCGGGGTCCTGATGATCTTCCGCAACGGCCAGCCCTTCCAGGGCTTCACCTGCACCATGACCGACCCCAACACCATGGTCTGGGGGCCGTTCCCGGGGAACCCCAACCTCTATCGGCGGCACAAGCGCGTGCGCTGAGCCGGCGGCCTCTGATCTCCACCGCGCACGAAGCCTTGCCATGAGAACAAAACCGGAATATCTCTGTTGAGAACAAACCGGCAACCTGTTCCAGCCTGTGGAGAAGTCGATGCTCCGTCTCGCCCGTGACGTCCTGGCGCTTGCCTCGGTCTCAGCCTTCGTTTGGATGGTCTGCTCGGTGACGCAGTTCGTGGCGTGAGTCGGTTCGCCGACCTGGCGTCGCCGTTCACCCCCGGGGCAGGTCCCGGGGAAGGGGGCGAGCGCGTGGCGTCAGAGGGTTTCGTCCATCTTCGGGTCCGCTCGGCCTATTCGCTGCTGGAAGGCGCGATCAAGGCCGACAAGCTGGGCTCGATGGCGGCCGGCGAGCGGATGCCGGCGGTGGGTGTCACCGACCGCGCCAACCTGTTCGGCGCGCTGGAGTTCTCGCAAGGGGCCAAGGACGCGGGCGTGCAGCCGCTGATCGGCTGCGCCCTGCCGGTGACCGGCATCGGCGAGGGGCCGGCCGAGCGCTGGGCGCGGACCCCGACCATCGTCCTCTTCGCGCAGAACGAGACCGGCTGGCTGAACCTGACGGCGCTGTCCTCGCTGGCCTACCTGGAGCCGGCGGGGGACGAGCCCTCCGTTCCCTGGTCGAAGGTGGTCGAGCGCGCCGAGGGGCTGATCCTGCTCTCCGGCGGACCCGACGGGCCGGTCGATCCGCTGTTCGTGGCCGACAAGGGCCCCGACGCCATGCGGGCTCTGGACGAGATGCGCCGGGTGTTCCCCGGCCGCTTCTACGTCGAGCTGCAGCGCCATGGCGTGAGCGAGGAGGCGGCGGCGGAAGCGGGACTCGTCGCCTGGGCCTACGAGCACGACGTCCCGCTGGTCGCCACCAACGACGCCTACTTCGCGCGCGCCGACATGGCCCGCGCCCACGACGCCCTGCTCTGCATCGCCGACGGCGCCTTCCTCGGCCAGGACGACCGCCGCCGGGTGACGCCGGAGCACTGGTTCAAGCCGGCCAAGGCCATGCGCGAACTGTTCGCCGACCTGCCGGAGGCCTGCGACAGCACGCTCGAGATCGCGCGCCGTTGCGCCTTCCTGGTCGAGAAGCGCGATCCGATCCTGCCGCGGTTCGACACCGGCGCCGGACGTTCCGAAAACGAGGAGCTGGCCTGGCAGGCGCGCGAGGGGCTGAAGGCGCGCCTGGCCGCCAACCCGCTGGCGGCCGAGGAGCAGGTCTACTGGGACCGCCTCGAGTTCGAGATCGCGGTGATCCAGAACATGGGCTTCCCGGGGTACTTCCTGATCGTCTCGGACTTCATCAAGTGGGCCAAGGCCCACGGCGTGCCGGTGGGTCCCGGCCGCGGCTCAGGCGCCGGCTCGCTGGTCGCCTGGTCGCTGACCATCACCGACCTCGATCCGGTGCGCTTCGGCCTGCTGTTCGAGCGCTTCCTCAACCCCGAGCGGGTCTCCATGCCCGACTTCGACATCGACTTC
>Ga0196964_10001653_pt1 | contig 11200 bp, 8 predicted proteins | sample S1_10metaG_FD_148615 | JGI IMG/M metagenome (GOLD analysis project Ga0196964, IMG submission 148615) | Soil microbial communities from Anza Borrego desert, Southern California, United States - S1_10 | ecosystem: Environmental > Terrestrial > Soil > Desert | place: USA: California | collected... | reverse complement strand
TTAAAAAAGTTTGAGTTGCGGGAGAGGTGATTTTAGTCAAAAAAGAATTAAATAAGATTATGATTTGTGAGGCAATGAAACATCCAACCTTTGGCCGCTTCGCCACGGAAAAAATATTTATCTTGATAGTACAATCTCATAGTAAGCCGTGAGCGTTAGCTGTAAACCAATAATAGTGCAGGTGTTAACATTGTTTGGTGCATAGTGAATGCCCACGCCAACTCATAATTGTTGAAAGATTATATGAACCTTTTTTTCATCTTCCTGCTTCTTCTTCTGCCTGCTTCACGGCTAGACAAGCATGATGGTAGTAAAAAAGTGATCATGGCAATCTTTGCCCATCCCGACGATGAAGCAGTAACCAATGTGAGTTCTTTACTTGCCCGGTATGCCAGAGAAGGTCATAAGGTTTATCTAGTTATTGCCACAAAAGGCGAACTGGGTACAAATCTTCATGCCGGCGTGCCCGCCGGCGATTCGTTGGCGAATGTTCGTGCCCGCGAAGCGAGCTGTGCATGCAATACGTTGGGAATAGAACCACCCATACTGCTGGGATTGGGAGATGGCAGTCTTTCTAAAAGTTTTACACAGGAGCCGATACATCTAAAGCTGGATAGTGTTTTTAAAAAATACCGCCCGAACATTATTATTACCTGGGGCCCTGATGGTGGATACGGACATATGGACCATCGAACCGTGCATACTACTGTAACTGATCTGTACCAGTCAGGTGAAATGGGTAAAGACACAAAGTTGTTTTATGCAGGTATGCCAACAAGAATCTGGCGCCAGTGGACTGAACAAAAAAAAGGCAGGATATGGATATACAATAAATGGAACCCGGTTGCCGAAAAATATCTTACTATAAGAATTAAAGTTTCAGCGGATGATGTAAATAAAGCCATCACAGCACTATACTGTCACTGGTCACAATTTCCAAAAGAGGAAATGGAAGAAACAAGCCGGTGGATGAAAAGCACAAATGATACTATTTATTTAAGGCCTTTTCTTGCGGCTCCTAAAATCAGCTATGATCTGGTCCGCTGACAAAGGTCAGCACATCATGGCATTTGTGCATATAGGTCATACACCTGTACAGGAGGTGTACACAAGGCTAACAGGACCTGGACGCCTATAACCTGCCTATAACTCGCCTATAACTTGCCTATAAGTTTGTGGCTGGTTGACAGGTTAACAAGTTGAAAAAGTTAGCAAGGAAATCATCTTTCATAACCCTGTCGACTTTTCAACTTGCGACAAAACCTCGTAACTTTTCCCGAATAAACAATCACCTATGACCGCTCTTGACAGGAGAACTTTTTTAAAAGCTTCGGGTATCGGCCTGTTGCCAGCCATTGTTCCTCTTTCAACCGCTTTTGCCTCTGAAAAGAAAATACAAGTAGCAGATGAACCTGCAAATCCAATTATCCGGCTTTTTGGCGACGGGGAAATGTTTCAGCCGGGAGATTATCTCGCCGAATTGCAAAAAGCCCATACTGCCACCCCGATAATACGGGACATATATGGAAATGGCGGAGCAATAGAAGCGCTGGAAAAAAGGTTTGTGGAGATCACCGGGAAAGAAAAAGCCATCTTCATGCCCACCGGTACGATGGCCAATGAATTTTCGATTGCCGTGCTGAGCGAAGAAAGAACAAAAATTTTTGTCCAGGACACCAGCCATGTGTACCGCGATGAAGCGGATGCTGCTCAATCCGTATTCAGTAAACGCCTCATTCCCCTGGCAAAGGATCAAACTTTCTTCACGGCTAAAGAACTTCAATCGGCAGTTGAAAATCTAAAAAATGAAGAGCATATCCCCGGGGAGGTCGGAGCTGTCTCTGTGGAAAACCCAAATCGTCGAATGAACGGAACAGTAGTGCCGATAGAAGAAATAAAACAAATCAGCGCTTATTGCCGGAGTAAAAAAATTGGTTTGCATCTTGACGGTGCCCGCATCTTCATGGCCTCGGCCTGGACTGGTATATCTATTAAAGAATATGCTTCCTATTTCGATACTATTTACATTTCCCTGTATAAATATTTGGGCGCAAGCGCCGGGGCAGTTCTTTGTGGCCCGAAAGAGATCATTGATAAAATGCCCCGCATGATCAAGATCCATGGTGGGTCCATGTATGGCAACTGGCTGAACGCGGGTATGGCCTTACACCGGTTGCAGGGTTTCGAGTCACGGTTGCAGGATGCGATCAAAGCATCGGGCGTTATTTTCTCTGGATTAAATAATACGCAAAAAATAAAAATTAACCCGCTACCGGGGGGCACCAATGTTTATAGCCTCGAGTTAGCAAAAGAGATTGATGGCGCGCAGCTGCGCGATAAGCTTAATAAAGAATTCAATATCCGGATGGGTCCGCCGGATAATAATAACCGAATACTTATTTGGGTGAATGAAACGCTGTTGTATAAAACTCCGGATTATATTATTAATGCATTTCAAAAAAGCCTGTCATAATCATGGCAATAACTGTAAATCCCAATCATTACACGGTCAAGTACAGGTCGCTTCACCTCTGGATGATCATCCCCATGATCGTCATGCAATTTGGCATTTATAAAGACTATTGGGGCGATTTTTCGGATAATGCCTGGTCAGTACATATTCATTATTGGACTGGCACGATTTGGTATTTCTACCTGATCATCCAACCCTGGTTTGCCACGCATGGACAGCTGACGAAGCATCGGACCAATGGCATCATCGGTATGTTCATAGCAGGAGGAGTTTGCCTGACCGCGTTGAGCATGTTGCATCGTGATATGGTGACCGTGCAACGGGCGATGGATATGCCGGACCGGTTTGGCCCATTTCAACCCTGGTTCTTTTTTGGAGTAGCTGCAGTGGAAATTGTAATGATGACCGCTTTCGGCTTTGCGGTTATAAAAAGCATCATTCATCGTAAGCAGGTAGAAAACCATGCCTGGTGGTTGATCTCAACAGTTTTCATTATCATGATGCCCGCGCTGGGCCGGGGAATACAAAACATTTACGTAGACATGCACCGAAGTGAATGGCCAAATGTCAATATCATGTTCCCCATCTACATGGCCGAAGCGGTGATAGTGATCTTAACCTTGTTAGGCGCCTGGAAATATGGCAAGCTAAAACACCCGGCTACCTGGCTCGCATTGGGAGTCAATCTTTTTAATTGTTTACTGGAACCTGTTGGAAGATCTGAACCCATACAACAATTCCTAAAATCAACTATAACAGGTTAGTATAGTTATTAGTCCATTACTTGGCGAGTGCCACACAAAGACATTAATAAAACCCTATTCCCTGCTTTTTATTTTTCCTCTCTGCCACAACGATTTTTCAGCAGTAAATTTTTATATTGCTATTCCAACATTCCACATATGAGAAAATTGATAAACTTGTTCCTGTGCGCATGGCTATTTTCATTTAACTCATTCTCTCAATCTGACGAGGACATCTATGAAGCTAACCGGCTTAAGAAAGTCTTTACCGAAGACCGCGTTGCTGCCACCCTGGTGGAAGAAGAATATACATTCGATCGGGGGAAGAGCGATGATAAACTGCCTGTAGTAACAGCCATAAAGCAAACAGGCATCAACTTACTCTCCTTACGTGAAAGAGCCAGCATCCAGTACTTTGATTTTTACAATTCTTTCTGTCGCATCACTTCCTTCAAACAGCTGGAAAAGATGAAGGGAATGTTTGGCGTGAAACGGAATTATAATGTGGGTTACGCCATTGATCGCTCGGCCAGCTCCAGCGAATTCTTTTCGGATGACAGCCGGGTGAAATTCTTCAATATTGGGTTCTCAGGATACGGTGACGCGACCAGAGTGGAATCCGAAAAAAAATACTTCGATAGTAAATATGTGACCAATATTTATTTTCATTCTTACTTCCCCACCAAAGAAAAGATTGTTCGCATTAAAGTCCCCGACTGGCTTGAATTGGATATTCGTGAATTCAACTTCACTAACTATAAAGTGCAAAAGCAAAAGACCCAGGAAAAGAACCTGACTGTATACACATTCAAATTGACCAACCTGCCCGCGATGAAAAACGAATACCGATCGATAGGTGCCGCTTATATGTGGCCGCACCTCGTGCTGGTGGTAAAATCATTTGAATTCGAAGGCAGGAAAGTAAAAGGCTTCAATGATGTGGGTGATCTCTATAGCTGGTATAGCTACCTGTACAAAAAATCGGTGAACAAGCCGGATGAGCTGAAGAATAAAGTGGCTGAATTGACCAGGGGCAAAGCAAATGATATCGATAAAGTAAAGGCGATCTTTTACTGGGTGCAGGATAATATCCGTTACATCGCCTTCGAAGATGGTCTCGCCGGTTTTATCCCGGCCTCTGCGCAGGATGTCTATAAAAAGAAATATGGCGACTGCAAGGGCATGGCAAACCTGATGACCGAAATGCTAAAGCTGGCAGGTTTGGAAGCTTATATGACCTGGATCGGCACACGTCATTTACCCTATGATTATACGCTTCCTTCGCTTTGTGTGGACAATCACTGTATCACAACCGTTGTCATCGGCGGAAAGGAATATTTCCTGGATGGGACCGAAAAATATATTCCATTCGGTGATTATGCCTGGCGCATCCAGGGAAAGGAAGTATTGATCGGTAAGGGTGAAAAATATGACATCAAAAGAGTTCCACTGGCCGATAAGGAAAAAAGTAAAATTCTTACACAAACAAGTTTCCAGCTGACGGATAATATCCTGAAGGGCCATGTGAAAGTGACGTTAACCGGGGAACAGCGAACCAGTTTTCATCAGTATTATCATGAGCTGCCAAATAACGAAAAGAAAAAATTCATCCAGCGCTTCCTTGAATTCGGGAACCGGAACCTGCTTGTTTCGAATATCAAAACTTCAGACCTCAATAACCGGGAAATCCCGATCACGATCGACGGCGATATTGACCTCAGCAATTACGTGATAACTGAAGACAAGGAGATTTATTTAGGTATTGATTTCTTCCCGGAAAACCTGAACAGGTATATCCCGGAATCAAACCGCCAGCAGGACTATGCCCTGCATGCGGCCTATACATCGCAGGATGAAACAGAACTCATTTTGCCGGCTGGTTATAAGATCATATCATTACCCGGGTCTATTGCAGAACAATCGACCGATTATTCGGTGCAGGCTTCATATACTTCGACAGGAAATAAAGTATTCTTCAAAAAGACAATTTCTTTTCCCACTGGCCGTATCCGGAAAGATGATTTTGAGAACTGGAAAAACTTTGCCAGGAAATTAAAAGATTTCAATAGCAACCTGATACTCGTTAAAAAACCCTGACCCCAAATTTATGCTGATGAAAATGAGATTTTGCCTGCTATTCGTATTACTTGGTATTGCAGCAATAGCCTGGTCACAGGAGGAAGAAGATACGTTTAGTCCTTCCCGGCTGAAAGAGATCGAACAGAACATGAAAATGGTCTGGGAAGATGCCGACGCTATATTTTCGGTGAGCAATATTCCCGAAAAATGGAAGGAAGAAAGTGGGATCATCATTGCACAAAAAACCCGTTTTTCTTTTGATAAGGACGCCAATAAACTGGCCGTTTACGAGATCACCCGCCGGCGGATCAAGCTGATGGATAAAGATGCGGTCAATACGTATTCAGCCATCTATTTCCGTATCGGCTCTACAAAAGACGGGGCAGGCATCAAGGTGATAAAATCAAATGGGGAAGTACAGGAAGTCTCCGTAAGGAATGCTGTATATGTAGAAGATGTGGATGATGTGCCCAGCCGGTTCCAACCGTATATCGGGAAGGCGAATACCTATTTAGATAAAAGCAAAAGCCGCGTTATTTATTATAAGCTTGCCGTTCCTGACCTGGACCCGGGAGATATCATTGAGTATGGCACTATCTTTTATGACGATAATACCGTGAAGAAGATGAGCTATATCGAATTCGATCCCATCTATTTTGTTTGCACCCGGGAATATCCAGTTATCAGCCAGAAATTCGAGATCGACACCGATAATAATTCCTTTGTGAATTCCAAATCCACGATGGGCGCCCCGCCTTTCACCGAGACGGGAAACAGCAATAACGAATATGCGTGGGAAGACAAGAACCGGGAAAAGATCAGCGACACCCGCTGGGTGAACAGCCTGGTGGAATTCCCGATGTTGAAGTTCCAGATCGTTTTTTCCAGGAGTGAGAACCGGTCAGATCTTTTTATTGGCGATCGCGGGGAGTTAAAACAGAATATTACTTCTGATGAGCTTGCGAAAAAAATGAATACCCTGTACAACCGGCTGGACGGCTCCTATTATTTTTCCATGGCCAGGGCCTATCTCCGCCAATTGGGTTATGCTGACCTGCGGGAGGATGATTTTATCACCAAAGCATTTTATGTCCTGCGACATATTGCGCACTACCGGGCGAATGGCATGTCCAGTGAAATGTTTGCCTCTTGTTTTACTCAATGCCTTGAAATGAAGAGTATCCCGTATGAATTGATCGTGACCACGCCATCTACATTGACCAAACCGGAGAATATAATTTTTCGTACCGAACCAGAATGGCTTGTCAGGGTGAAGAACAAATATGTATTCAACGCATCCATATTTTCGAACCCTTATGATTTCAGGGAAGAATTCCTGAACACGCCTGCCTATATTATTTCATTGGGCAAAAATCCAACTGCCACCCCGATCACATTGCCGTCGACAACTCCCGATGATAATGTAACTACTAATACTGTTACGGCAACACTCGATACTTCTACCCGGAATATGAATGTGGTGCACCAGCGTTCAGCAATGGGACTTAGCAAAAAACATTATAATGTGGAGGCGCTTGTTTATACGACAGCCCTGGATGATGACTATCGCAGTTATGGCGGGGAAGATGATTTAAGAGCCAGCTTAAAAGGAGCCAGCCTGGAAAGCTTTGAAGAGAAATTAAGAGAGAGAAAAAAAGAAGATAAGACCCGGAAGTTAGAATACATGAAAAACGCCCTGGAGGATGATTATCAAAACATCAGTAAGTACACGGAATTCCTGCTCAATTCAGATGGGCGCACCTGGCGAAAGCAGGAGTTATCGTATACCAATAAGTTCGAGCTCGGCAATATGGTCAAGATCGCAGGCGGAGACCTGCTTGTTTCCATTCCCGGGCTGATCGGTGATCAGCTTTTCATTGCCCCGGACGAAAAGAAACGGGAAGTAGACGCGTATATGGGATTCCCGAGAAGCATCCGGAACGTGATCAACTTCACCATACCTGCAGGTTATAAAGCTGTTGGTATCAACAATCTTAACATGAACATCGATAACGAGACCGGCACTTTTGCTGTGATGGCTTCTGTAGAAGGCGACCAGGTGAGGATCCTGGTAAAGAAAGTTTATAAGCAGATCACAGTGAAAAAAGAAGACTGGCCGAAGATGATGCAGTTCATTGATGCAGCATTCAATTTCTCGCAGAAGAAAGTTTTGTTGAAGAAGCTTTAGATTCACTAAGTCAGCGATCTCTCACCCTTCGCTTCGCTCAGGGTTCGAGATGACAGCTGAAAAAGTAAGAATTCGTTTCACTTTTCACGTTTGATGTTTGACATCAAATATTCAATCCACCGCATACACTAATGGTTTGCCCGGTGATGTAAGACCCAAGATCAGAAGCCAGGAATAAAGCAACGTTCGCAATATCCTCTGCAGTTGCATATTTCCCGAGAGGTATTGCCGCCTTAAATTTTTCAGCAGCCTCTCCTTCTTTCAAATAACTGGTCATGTCAGTCTCTACGAAACCCGGAGCAATTGCATTACAGCGGATATTCCGGCTTCCCAGTTCCTTGGCTACGCTTTTTGTAAACCCAATGATCCCTGCCTTGCTTGCAGCGTAGTTCGTTTGCCCGGCGTTACCCATTTCCCCGATCACCGAACTCATGTTAATGATAGACCCCGATTTTGCTTTCATCATAGGACGGATCACCTGCTTGGTCATATAGAATACGCTGTTCAGGTTCACTTTTATAACCTCCTCCCATGCATCAGGCGACATCCTCAGCAATAAATTATCCTTCGATATGCCTGCATTGTTCACGCAGATATCAACCGTACCGAATTCTTTAATGACATCATTCACGAAGGCTTCGCATTGAGCGAAATCCCCGGCATTACTTTTATAGGACTTGCCCCTTGACCCCAGTGCCTTGATCCTTTCTTCCAAAGAAGCCGCTTTCCCGGTACTACTATCGCTTACATATGTGAATGCCACACCAGCTCCATGCTCCGCGAATTTCAAAGCTATTCCCTCACCGATGCCACGGGCAGCCCCGGTGACGATAGCCACTTTTCCTTCAAGCAGTTTCATTGATTAAGTTTTGGCAAATGTAGCAGTATTCATTTGCAGAATATCTTCAAGCAGTGCCCGGTCATTGCTCAACCGGGGTACTTTATGTTGTCCACCAAGCCTCCCTTTGGTTTTCAACCAGTCATTGAACAAACCTCTCCGCATGGAATGTATCACCGGCAGTGAAAGCGCGATATCCTTGTGCCGCTTTGCTTCGTAATCGCTATTGATGCTTTTTAGTGCATTATCGAGTTCTATCGTGAACGTTTCGAGATTCCCCGGTAATTTCTCAAATTCGACCAGCCATTCATGCCCTCCTTTTGTAGTGGATGAAAGATAAATCGGAGCGGCGGTGTAATCCTTTACGATTGCGCCAGTATTCCGGCTGGCAATGGCAATGGCCTTATCCGAATTTTCCACGATCACCTCCTCTCCGAATGCATTGATGAAATGTTTGAGCCTCCCGGAAACACGTATCCGGTATGGTGAGAGAGAAGTAAATTGAACGGTATCACCTAACAGGTATCGCCATAACCCTCCATTCGTTGAGATCACGGGGGCATAATTCTTTCCTAATTCCACCTGCTGTAATCCAACGGTGTGTGGGTGCTTTTTACCATATTCATTCACCGGCATGAATTCCATGAAGATCCCATGGTCCACGAACATGAGCATTCCCTCCTCCCCCGGTATGTCCTGGGCAGCAAAAAAACCCTCGCTGGCATTGTACATTTCCAGGTAATGGATGTCTTTTCCGATCATTTCTCTAAACTGCTCCCGGTAAGGAGTAAACGAAACCCCGCCGTGCATAAATAATTCCAAAGAAGGCCAGACCTCGGACATATTCTTCTTGCCGGTGATCTCGAGAATTCTTTTGAATAATACTAAAGTCCAGGTCGGCACACCGGAAATGGAGGTGACATTTTCTTTGATCGTGATGGCAGCCAGTTTCTCGATCTTGGATTCCCACTCATCCATCAGTGCAATGCTGAGATCGGGAGTACGTAGCCAATGCCCCCAAAAAGGACTGTTCTGCAACAATACAGCGCTCAGGTCCCCATATTGCGCTTCTTCATTTAATGGGTTGATCGTATGACTGCCCCCGATCACTAATCCCTTCCCCGTCAATAACGCTGAATCAGGATTGAATTGATAGTAAAGGGACAACACATCCTTCGAGGCTTTATAATGTCCATCATGCAGGCTTTCATCGCTGATCGGGATGAATTTACTTTTGTCACTGGTAGTACCACTGCTCTTGGCGAACCAATAGATCGGGGTATTCCAAAGTAAATTCTGCTCCCCATTCATCACGCGCTCGATATAGGGTTTCAGGTCTTCATACTCATTCACCGGGATCGCCTCTTTAAATTCGCGTAGATTGAACAATTCAGAGAAGCGATGCTTTCTGCCAAATTCCGTGTATTGGGCGGAAGTAACCAGGTCCTGCAACACTTCACGCTGCGCGTCGAGGGGATTATTCTTCCAGGCGTCGATCCGCCAGAGCCGCATACGGGCCAGGGATGATATAGCTGGAGAAAGAATCTTCACTTATTGAAAGTTAATAAACTTGAGTTAAAAGTGAACAGAACAGAAGTGGCCAAATCGTGCTAGTCTATTTTTTCGCTATTCAGGTATAATAAAATGGTATTTAAATCAGAATAAATATTTCGTTCTTCTGATAAGAACAAATTAGCCCTGTTTAAAATTTCGTGATTATTGGTGTTTTTCCCAAAAGCTACTAAAGAGATTTTTAGCTCATTCAAGAACTTGTAATAATCATCCAGCCCAAGGTCTTCTACAATAGTGGAGTCATTATATCTTGATCCAATACTTCTGTCTCTTAGTTTTTGAGCTTCATCTATTTTTTCCGACCAATTGATAGCGTTTTGCACTGAAGCTATTAGTTTATCAATTGAAAATGAAGATTCACCTTTCGCTTCTTCGTGCAGGTAATCCTTTCTCTTCAGTTCAAAGCTACGTCCCAGGTATAATTTTCTTACATCCTCATCAGCGGCCAACTCTTCGGCAGTTCCGTGTTTAAATATCTTCCCTTCGATCATCAGATACGCCCGGTCACAGATCGAAAGTGTTTCTGTCACATTATGATCCGTAATGAGAATGCCGATATTTTTATACTTCAATCTGGCCACTACGGCCTGGATATCCTCTACTGCAATGGGATCAATGCCCGCGAACGGCTCATCAAGCAACATAAATTTGGGATCTACCGCCAATGCCCTGGCTATCTCCGTTCTCCTTCGCTCCCCTCCACTGATCACATCTCCACGGCTTTTTCTCACATGCTGCAATCGAAACTCATTGATCAGTGTTTCCAGCTTTTCTCTCTGCGCTTGTTTTGAAAGCGAGGTCATCTCCAGGATCGCTGTGATATTGTCCTCTACGCTAAGTTTCCTGAATATCGATGCCTCCTGTGGAAGATAGCCAATACCCATTTTGGCGCGTTTATACATAGGCAGCCGCGTGATGTCTTCATGGTTCAGGAATACGCGTCCTTCATCAGGTTTGATCAATCCTACAACCTGGTAAAAAGTGGTCGTTTTGCCCGCACCGTTAGGTCCCAACAGTCCCACTATCTCTCCCTGCTTCAGTTCCAGGGAAACATGGTTCACCACCAGGCGATTGGCATATTTCTTAACCAGGGATTTTGTCTCAATGATGGCGTTCAAACTGATGAATTTGCACAAAAATAAAAGAAAGCGATTGATAGAACCTTGTTACAAATGAATTGGCATTTTCCTGGCTAGCTTTAATTAACAGGCATTTTATTAAATTCCTGTATTTTAGGGCATGGAAAAATCAAGTTCGTTCAGAATAGTATTGTTCTTTTTTATCCTTACAGGAATCATTGCCTGTAA
>Ga0196964_10001652_pt1 | contig 11204 bp, 13 predicted proteins | sample S1_10metaG_FD_148615 | JGI IMG/M metagenome (GOLD analysis project Ga0196964, IMG submission 148615) | Soil microbial communities from Anza Borrego desert, Southern California, United States - S1_10 | ecosystem: Environmental > Terrestrial > Soil > Desert | place: USA: California | collected... | reverse complement strand
AAAAAAATAAATTCCGTAAAGATCATCTCCGAAGCGGAATTCCTGAAGATCATCGGTAAAAAATAAACATCTCTTCAATCAGAATTATACTAACTTAGTAAGGCTGCGCTGATAACCACCTCGTACCTAGTTATTACTGCTTCTTATCCGAATTGACCTGATGATCGTTTCGAAAATCTTGTGTTATGATCAAAAAATTGTCCGGCGAATCCTGGAAGCCACTCACGTTCTCCGGTTGGAGGGATCTTCGGAACCGCTATGCTGTCTCGAACCAGGGACGTATCGCCAGTTACAAAACCAATCTTTTTGAAGACGGAAAGTTGCTAAACGGTTCTCTCACCACAGGATATCGCACACTGAACCTGCATCGACCCGGAAATAAGGGCACTTTATATATCCATCGCGAGATGGCAAGGCTTTTCCTGCAAAAAAAATCTCCCCGGGAACGATTTGTTGTTCACGTGAACCACAAAAAACTGGATAACCGTATATCCAATCTCCGCTGGGCCTCCCTGGAAAACATGATGAAACACCAGCAAAAAAGTCCGGCCAAGCAAGCGTATAAAGAAAAACAGGCTAACCGCACAGAAGGATTGAAGCTGCAGGCCAAAGACGTGAAAAAGATCAAATCAATTCTAAACAACCAAAAACGGAACGTCACGATCAAGCAACTGGCGAAGAATTATGGAGTCAGTGAGATGACGATGTACAGGATCAAGAGTGGGGAAAACTGGGCGAGAATATAGTCGTTAGTATATAGTCGATAGTCTGCGGTTATGAAGAAGCGATTGGTTTTTTCAAGTAACTTTCTCATTCCTTATTTCTCATTTCTTATTCCTTATTTTCTATGCTTCAGCCAGCCACTCTAAAATTTTTAAAGAGCCTTAAGAAGAATAATAACAAACCCTGGTTTGATGCACACCGGGGAGAATACGAATCCTCAAGAGCGGATTTTGCACGATTCATACAAGAAATAATAGATGCTCACGGGAAAAAAGATTCTTCGATAAAAAATCTCACCGCTAAAGATTGCCTGTTCCGAATAAACCGGGACATCCGTTTCTCAAAAGACAAATCGCCATACAAAACAAATTTTGGCGCCAGCATAAATGCTGCAGGAAAATCATCCTGGACCCATGCCGGGTATTATTTTCACCTGGAGCCGGGAAAGAGTTTTACGGGTGGCGGTATCTATATGCCGCCTACGGATGCTTTGAATAAATTACGGCAGGAGATCGATTACAGTTACGATGACTTTAAAAAAATAATTCAAAACAAGAACTTCCGCGCGGTTTATAAAGACGTGGACAAAAGCAAGGAGTATATGCTGAGCCGGGTGCCAAAAGGGTATGATCCGGGCAATCCCGCGGCCGATTATCTCAGATTAAAATCATTTATTGCCTGGATAGCTATTAATGACGAAGACCTGGTCTCGAAAACCCTGGTTAAAAAGATATTGAAGGCCTTTGAAGCCCTGCAGCCAATGATCAGGTTCATCAACCAGGCTATGAACTGATAGTCGATAGTATTTAGACAATAGCAATAGTCAATAGGTAAATCCTAATCTCGTCGTCCCGAACGTAGAAGAGGATCGGGGTTAAACGCTCAACAATTTTTTCTCCGCCAGGTACTCGGCAATCTGAACAGCATTAGTAGCGGCCCCCTTACGCAGATTATCACTCACGATCCATATGTTCAAACTTTTCGGCTGACTTTCGTCTCTTCGAATGCGGCCTACAAAGACCTCATCCTTTTCATGCGCGATCATCGGCATGGGATAGAGTTGGTTGGATGGATCATCCAGTACATTCACCCCCGGTGTATTCTCAAGTATTTTCCTAACCTCTTCGATGTCAAATTCATTTTCGAATTCCACATTCACTGACTCACTATGTCCACCGACCACAGGTATGCGTACCGTCGTGGAAGTGATCTTTAATGATACATCCCGCATGATCTTGCGGGTCTCATTCATCATTTTCATTTCTTCCCTGGTATAACCATTTTCCAGGAATACATCAATTTGCGGGATCACGTTCAGATCGATCGGGTATTTGTACGCTCTTTCACCCGCTACGCCATTCCGTTCATTCATTAGTTGCGTAACCGCTTTTACCCCACTGCCCGTCACACTCTGATATGTGCTGACCACGATCCGGTTAATCCGGTATTTCAGATGAAGGGGGTTCAATGCCACCACCATCTGGATGGTTGAACAGTTTGGATTAGCAATGATCTTGTCTTCTTTCTTCAATATATCGGCATTGATCTCCGGAACGATCAGGGGGATCTCAGGATCCATTCTCCATGCCGAGGAATTATCGATCACCGTTATACCCGCAGCTGCGAATTTAGGCGCCCATTCCAATGACGTGCCACCGCCTGCCGAAAACAAAGCCACTGAAGGCTTAGACCGGATCGCTTCATCCATGCTGATCACTTTGTACCATTTGCCTTTGAATTCTACTTCTTTCCCCAATGATCTTGCAGAGGCGACCGGAAATAATTCAGCGATGGGAAAATTTCTTTCGCCCAGCACTTGTAACATTTTTGTGCCCACCAAACCAGTGGCTCCTACGACAGCAATTTTCATATCATTTATTAAAAAAGCCCTCCATTTTTGGAAGGCTCAACAAATATTTTTAGATACAGTTACGCGAACCTCCCGTCAATTCGAGTTTTTTTTCCCGCGTTGTGTACGTTTTTTTCCCTTCATTGAACCGCAAAAATAGCCTTGATGAAACATGCTTCAAAATTTAATTTGCCGACAAAGGGTTGACAAGTTGATAAGGGAACAGGGTGACAGAGCTATTAAAAGTTATCATCGGAATAAATACAGCAAAATAAAGACCATCTTAATTTATATTTTTCTTTTTATACAGCTGGATAGTTACGCCCAGGATCGTTACGATGTGGTTATTGACGAGATCATGGCTGATCCAACCCCGGCTGTAGGGTTACCTAATAGTGAATGGATCGAAATAAAAAATACGAGTACTTCAATAATAAACCTCCAGGGCTGGAGGGTCGGAGATGCTTCCGGGCAGAGCGGACTCATGCCCCCATTTCAATTACTTCCGGATAGTTTCGTGATCATATGTTCCGCAGGATCATTGCCTGCAATGTCTGGTTTTGGAATGGCAATCCCTGTGACTTCTTTTCCTTCGTTGGATAACGACGGGGATAAATTATTTCTTAAAGCAGCTAATGGAAAAACCATCCATGCAGTGAACTATCAATCTTCCTGGTACCGGAATGAACTGAAGAAGGAAGGTGGCTGGAGCCTGGAAATGATCAACCCGCTAAACCCCTGCACCGGGCAGAAAAACTGGAATGCCAGTGATCATACCCACGGAGGCAGTCCCGGAAGAAAAAACTCCATTGATGCAAATAATGATGATCAGGTTGGTCCAAACTTATTACATGCTTATACCACTGATTCGTTGACGATCATTCTTGTATTTGATGAACCAGTTGACAGCCTGAAAGGAGCCATGATCGCCAATTATACCATTGACGGAGGATTAAATATCAACGGCGCAGTCACCCTCTCTCCGTTATTTGACCAGGTACGGTTAAAACTTCAAACATCTATGCAACCAGGAGTGACATATAATATTACCGTTAGTACAGTTACAGATTGCAGTAACAATGCGATAGCTAATATCAATAAAGCAAAACTGGGCCTGCCTGAAACTGCATGGCCCGGAGACCTCGTCATCAATGAGATCCTCTTTGATCCGAAGCCAAACGGATTTGATTATGTAGAGGTTTATAACAATAGTGATCGGATCCTGGATGCGGCTAATCTGTATGTTGCAAACAGGAATAGTAGCGGGGCCATCAGTTCAATGCGATCCTTCAGCCAGGATCCATTTTTTATTTTTCCCGGGGAATATTTGGTGATCACAGAAAATGCAGCAAGACTTGCCCTGCATTACCACGTTCGTTATCCGGACCGGGTATTTGAGATCACATCCATGCCCTCCTTCCCGGATGATGAAGGAATTGTTATTGTCCTGAATTTCCGGGGAGATGTTTTGGATGAAGTCGCTTATCATTCAAACTGGCATTTTAAGTTATTGCAGGACAAAGAAGGAATCTCACTCGAAAAAATAGATGCACTCATGAGTTCGACAGATCCGGAAAATTGGCATAGTGCGGCTTCGACAGCTGGATATGGAACGCCGGGTTATATTAATTCCCAATTCAAAAAATACACCTCAAGCCTTGCAACCATTGAACTAATTCCAGCAGTTTTTTCCCCGGATAACGACGGGAAAGATGATGTGGCTTCCATTGTTTATAAAACAGGTTCGCCTGGATATATCGCCAACCTGGTGATCTTCGATGCGGCAGGGAGACCGGTAAGAAAACTTATTCGGAATGCGATCCTGGGAACCGAAGGTCATTGGAACTGGGATGGACTGGATGAAAAAGGAAACCAATTGCCATTGGGTGTCTATGTGATTTTCGTAGAATTATTCAATCTCGAAGGGAAAGTAGAACGATTCAAAAATGTAGTAACACTCGCGAGGAAATTATAAGCCAAAAGATGAATTGTGAAATAAAGATTGTATAATTTCCGAAGCAAGCCCTTCTAGTCATAAAAGGATCGATGCAGGGAATTGCATTGTCTCGATCCTTCGAATAAACCCGGACCAGGTCTCGAAATGGATTTTTCGTGGCAAATCCCCCCAAAGCAATTAATATGCAAGGGTTTTTTTACATCATGACAAATGCCCATCATACTGTTTTGTATTGTGGGGCAACGAATGATTTGTATCGGAGAGTTAAAGAACACAAGGATCAGGCTTACACAAACAGCTTTACATCGAGATACAATGTTTGTAAGTTGGTTTATTTTGAAATCTATAGCCTTATCGCTGATGCTTTTGTCAGAGAGAAACAACTAAAAGGTGGTTCGAGAAAAAAGAAAATTGCCTTAGTTGAAAGTATCAATCCTGAATGGAAAGATTTATTTGAAAATCTTATATATGGTTCTTTAGAGGAGTTGCAAAGGATCAGGAAATTCTTCAAGTAGAAGGAGTTTGCTTCGTGCTGATCCCTCGCCATGCTCAGGAAATTCTTCAAGTAGGAGGAGTTTGCTTCGCCCCCGATCCTTCGCAAAGCGAAGGATCGGGACTCGCAAATCTACACCAGTTCAATATCGAAACTCACCAGTTCCTTAAACTGCCGTATACGCAAATCGATCTCTTCCTTGCTGATCTCTTTCAGACGGGTGGGACCGAATTTTTCAACGCAAAAGCTGGCCATAGCAGAACCCACGATGATCCCTCGTTTCATATTATCAAAAGAAATGTCCCCGCTTTTTGCCATATGTCCCATAAAGCCACCGGCGAATGTGTCGCCTGCACCGGTAGGATCAAAAACATCTTCTAGTGGTAAAGCAGGTGCGTAGAATACTTCATCCCCATGAAATAATAACGCGCCGTGTTCCCCTTTTTTTATGATCAGGTATTTCGGTCCCATTTTCATGATCTTCCTGGCCGCTTTGATCAATGAAAAATGCGCGGATAACTGGCGGGCTTCCGCGTCATTTACTATCAGCATGTCAACGTGCTTCAGAACAGTATTCAAATCATCCATCGCGGATTCCATCCAGAAGTTCATGGTGTCCATTGCGATCAATCGGGGGCGCTCACGCAATTCCTGGATAACATTTAACTGGAGTTTTGGCATAAGGTTCCCCAGCATCAGGAATTCCGCTCCCTGGTAACTTTCCGGTACACGGGGATCAAAATCAGCCAGCACATTCAGGTCAGTCACCAGGGTATCCCTGGTATTCATATCCTCATGGTAACGGCCGCTCCAGAAAAAAGATTTTTTGCCTTTCACGATCTCAACCCCATCAAGCTGCACTCCTCTTTTCCTCAGTTCGGCCATTTCTTCCTTCGGAAAATCTTCTCCTACGATCGAAATCTGCTGTACAGGTTGTACAAAATTGCTGGCAGCATAGGCTACGTAAGTTGCCGAACCCCCAATGATCTTATCGATCTTTCCAAAAGGAGTTTCGATCGCGTCGAAAGCCATTGTACCAACAGTGATGAGTGACATGGAGGTCGTTTAGAGTTGAAGGTTTAGAGTTTTGAGGTTAATTAGGATAACTCCTTTCAAAAACGGGCAATATTACGGATAATCGCAATAATCGTGAATCGTGAATCGTGAATCCTCAATCGGAATCTTCTATCGCGTATCCCGTATCACGCATCCCGCATCCGTCTCAACATCCCTTTTCCTATTTCCTATTAACTATTACCTATTTCCTTCTCTTATCTTTGGAATCATGACCAACGTTAGACGGCGGAAAGCTTCAAAAAAAGACCTTATTCTACAAAAGGCTTCTGCAATGTTTCGGGAGCGGGGCTATGCGACTACCTCCATGCGTGACCTTGCCGAATCAGTCGGTATAGAGGCAGCCAGCCTTTATAATCACATTCAATCCAAAGCGGAGATCCTGCAAGAGATCATTTTCCGTACAGCTAATGATTGCAATGAACACCTGGAAGAATTGGAAACAAAAAATATCAGTAGTCTAAAGAAGATAGAATCCCTGATCCGGTTCCATGTGCAAATGATGCTTCACCGGTTTGATGATTATTACGTTATGATCAATGATTGGGCACATCTTTCTGAACCCTATCTGACCAACTTCACTACCCAGCGGCGGAATTATGCCCAGAAACTCGAATCCATCGTGCAGGAAGGCCTGAAAAACAAAGAAATGAAACCCGTGCTTCCATACGTGGCGGTCCTTACCATTTTATCTTCAGTTCGGGGGCTGGAATTCTGGCATCGGAGTGCAAAAAAGGTTTCTCCCCAGGTCATGGAGGATAATATGGTGCTGCATTTGATTTCGGGATTGAAAAATTAGTCATACAGGCTATGCAGCGATAGTCCTAAAGTAGAGAGTTTTCCTTGCGGTCATTTACGTCATATCAGGTCTCCTAGGCAACACTACTATGACGTATATGACAATTACGAGTTTTTGACTTCTCTCTGTATTATTTTCGCAACCAACCATGTCCATTCATTTCCATCCCATAAAAATAAAAGACGTTCGTCGCGAAACACCGCAATGTGTTTCTATTGCTTTTGAAATTCCGGAGGAACTGAAATCAGATTTTGCATTTAAACAGGGTCAAAGCCTGACGATGCGAACTTTCATCGGGGGCGAAGAAGTACGCAGGACATATTCTTTATGCAGCTCACCCCTGGAAAATGAATGGAGAGTAGCCATTAAAAAAGTTGAAGGTGGTTTGTTTTCCAGTTTAGCCAATGAAAAGCTAAGGGCAGGTGACGAACTGGAAGTAATGCCTCCTGTGGGTAAGTTTTATACTGATCTCCATCCAGCACAGAAAAAAAATTACCTCGCATTTGCAGCAGGGAGTGGGATCACACCGGTCATTTCGCTGGTTAAAACAACACTGGCCATTGAGCCGCAAAGTAAGTTCACATTGGTGTTTGGAAATCGGAATCGGAGCTCGATAATGTTTTTTGAAGAGCTGGAAGGTTTGAAGAACAAATACATGGATCGATTCAATCTTGTTCATGTATTGAGCAGGGAAAGAACGGAAACGCCGCTCAATTCCGGGAGAGTTGATCTGGAGAAATTAAAAACCCTTGACCGGTTGCTCAATTACCGTTCCTTCGACGAGTTTTTCATTTGCGGTCCCGAAGTAATGATCTTTTGCATCAAAGATTTCCTGGAGAATTATGGGATCGATAAACGGAAGATCCATTTTGAATTATTCACTACACCGGGGGAGCCAAAGTCAAAAGTTAAAATTCAAAAATCAAAAGTTGAGGAGTCCGGACCTAAAAGCCACATTACTATCAAGCTCGATGGGCGAGCGTTTGACATGGACCTTTCTTTTAAAAGCGAAACTACAATTCTCGATGCAGCGCTTCAACAGGGAGCTGACCTCCCATTTGCCTGCAAAGGGGGAGTTTGTTGTACCTGCAAAGCGCGGTTGCTCGAGGGAGAAGTGATGATGGATGTGCATTGGGGACTGGAAGAAGAAGAGATCGAACAGGGTTATATTCTTACTTGTCAGTCACATCCCAAAACTGAGAAGGTCATTGTTGATTTTGACATAAAATAGGTTGAGAGATTGAACTGTAGAATGTAGAATGTAAAATGAAAATATAAATAGCAGTTTTTACATGCTGAATTTTGCAAAATTCTGTTCTACATTGACTTGTATTTTTGATTTTCTATTTTAAAATTTATTTGGATCCTGGATCTTCGGTTTTGGGAATTTACCTCCTTTATTTCGTTGGCTTTTTCACTAAATTTGTTGATTAAACTAACAGATGTCAGTCCAGGAACTGGAGAGTATTTTTCAGGAGAAAATCGACAACGAGGTCAAGATCGAGCCGAAGGACTGGATGCCCGATGCTTACCGAAAGACCAATGTCAGGCAGATCAGCCAGCATGCGCATAGCGAGATCGTGGGGATGCTCCCGGAAGGGAACTGGATCACACGTGCCCCGACATTAAAAAGGAAATTGATCCTGCTGGCAAAAGTACAGGATGAGGCCGGGCATGGATTATACCTTTATTCTGCAACAGAGACATTAGGCATTACGAGGGAAGAGACCATCAATGATCTTCACAGTGGTAAAGCGAAATATTCTTCCATATTTAATTATCCTACACTAACCTGGGCTGATATTGGCGCGATCGGCTGGTTAGTTGACGGCGCCGCCATCCTGAACCAGGTGATGCTTACCAGGACTTCTTATGGTCCTTATGCCAGAGCAATGGTCAGGATCTGCAAAGAAGAAAGTTTTCATCAGCGCCAGGGATTTGAAATTTTACTGGTATTGTCAAAAGGGACACAGGAACAAAAAGCAATGTGCCAGGATGCGATCAACCGCTGGTGGTGGCCCAGCCTGATGATGTTCGGTCCGCATGATAGTGAATCCAGCAACAGTGAGCAAAGCATGAAATGGAAGATCAAGCGGAAGAGCAATGATGAGTTGCGGCAAAACTTTGTGGACATGATCGCCGAGCAGGCGAAAGTGCTGGGGATGACCTTGCCCGATCCGGAACTCAAGTGGAATGAGAAAAGAAAACATTATGATTTTGGCGAGATCGACTGGAATGAATTCTGGAACGTGGTAAAAGGAAATGGGCCATGTAACAAAGAACGTCTTGAAGCTCGGCGTTTCGCCTGGGAAAAAGGGGAGTGGGTGAGGGAGGCGGCTAAAGTGTATTCGGAGAAAAGAGAAGCCCGGAAAAAGCAGGTTGCTGCTTAATTATTGATTCATGATTACTGCCAATGATGAAAAATACATTGTTAAGAAGATTCATACCGAAATTAACCAAGGAGGAAATAATCCATAATCAATAATTAATAATCGACTAATGAATGCTCGAATAAGAAAATACTTTTATGGTGACATCCCGGATGATAAATCTGGAGGAAATGTCGTCTCATCAACAACTAAATCTGATTGGCCGCTGTGGGAAATCTTCATCCGCAGTAAACAAGGCCTGGATCATAAACACGTAGGCAGCCTTCATGCCGCAGATGCGCAAATGGCTATTGAAAACGCGAGGGATGTTTACACCCGGAGGATGGAGGGCGTGAGCATTTGGGTGGTTGAATCAAAATACATTCACGCATCTAACCCGGACGAGGCGGAGACGCTTTATGAGCCGGCGAACGATAAAGTATACAGACATCCTACTTTTTATGATTTACCGGATGAGGTTAAACATATGTAGTCGTGAATCGTCAATCGAGAATCGTGAATCGTCAATCGAGAATCGTGAGTGAATGATGAGTGGCGAGTTTTTTTCTTTTGAATTTTGACTTTTTAATTTATGAACCAATCTCTGGTTGATTACACTCTCTACCTCGCGGACAACGCGTTGATACTCGGTCACCGCAACTCCGAATGGTGCGGGCATGGACCTGTATTGGAACAGGATATTGCTATTACCAATATCTCTTTAGATCTTATTGGGCAAGCCCGGTATCTCTATCAATATGCCGCTGAATTAAAAAAAGATGGATCAACGGAAGATAGTCTTGCTTATTTGCGGGAGGATCACGAGTTTAAAAACTGCTTATTACTGGAACAACCAAATGGAGACTGGGCCCATACTATTCTACGTCAATTTGTTTTCAGCGCTTACCAGCAATTATTGTATCAGCAGTTGCAACGTTCGAAGGATGAACAACTGGCAGCCATTGCATCTAAATCACTGAAAGAAGTGGCGTATCATCTCCGGTGGAGCAGTGAATGGGTGATACGACTGGGTGATGGAACCGAAGAAAGTCATAAAAGGATGATGAATGCAGTAGATGATCTTTGGATGTATACAGGAGAACTGTTTCAAGCCGCGAGCTATGAGCTAGGAGCTGCGAGCAAAGGTTTCGGAGCTGATCTTACAAGCCTGAAGAGTGCCTGGGAACAAAAAGTCAAAGAAGTTTTTGAAGAGGCAACTCTCCCTGTACCAACTAATGTCTCTATGAAGTATGGCGGCAAGGAAGGAAAGCATTCGGGGCATCTCGGCGTTATTCTGGCCGAAATGCAACATTTACAACGAACCTACCCCGGCGCAGAATGGTAATAAAATGATCAGTACGAAAAACATATCAGTGGATAAGATCTGGAAACTTCTTGAAGAAATTGCTGATCCTGAAATACCTGTGCTTTCGGTGGTCGATCTCGGAATAATTCGTGAAATAAATGAAAAGGAAAATCTGATCGAAATAATGATTAGTCCCACCTACTCAGGTTGTCCCGCGATGGATGTTATCAAAATGAATATCCGGATGCAATTTCAGGCTCATGGTTTAAAGGATGTTCGTGTCATTGAAAAGCTTTTCCCTCCCTGGACCACGGATTGGATGACGGAAGAAGGAAAAAGAAAATTAAGAGAATATGGGATTGCTCCGCCTAATCCCAGGCAACAGGTTTGCGACTCCAAGCTATTTGCGGAAAGTGAGGCGGTCCAGTGCCCGCGTTGTGATTCCTATCGTACGAGACGAGTCAGCGAATTTGGGTCAACACCCTGTAAAGCATTATATGTCTGTGTAAGCTGCCAGGAGCCTTTCGACCATTTTAAATGTCATTGATTGATTACAGGCACAAGGCAGGAGATTCAAGCCACAAGAAATTTTTTAAACCGGCTCTTTATTCTTCCCTTTTACCTTGCACCCTGA
>Ga0196964_10001651_pt1 | contig 11207 bp, 10 predicted proteins | sample S1_10metaG_FD_148615 | JGI IMG/M metagenome (GOLD analysis project Ga0196964, IMG submission 148615) | Soil microbial communities from Anza Borrego desert, Southern California, United States - S1_10 | ecosystem: Environmental > Terrestrial > Soil > Desert | place: USA: California | collected... | reverse complement strand
TACGGCACACCGCCTGACGGCAATCGGCACGCTGTCGCGGCAGTACCTGGGCTGGAAGAAGGATGAACTGCAGGGCAGCGTCGACTGGTTCGTGAACAAGGGCGGCGTCCCGAACGCTGGTGCAAACGGCGAAGGCACCGATCTCTACTACTGGTACTACGGCTCACTTTGCGTCTTCCAGCAGGGCGGAGATCTCTGGAAGCGCTGGAACGAAGGTATGCTCAAGTCGCTGCTGCCGACGCAGTGCAAGCACGGCGACGACCAGGGCAGCTGGAATCCGGTTGGCGATTATTCAAGCGAGTGGGGCCGCGTTGGCCAGACAGCGCTGAGCGTCCTGTGCCTGGAAGTTTATTATCGCTACGACCAGCTCAAGAATATGAAATAGAGCAGCGCTATCAAACGAGGAGAGAGCGCGAACGGCAACGTCCGCGCTTTTACTATTGGTAAGTCTTGAATGTTCAGTTTGCCTGCCACGGCGCACACTATAAGGGTATGCTAAAGGAGCCGGGCACAATGTGCAAGTCTTGCACATGTGCGTTTCTGGACAAATTCTGGCGGACGAGATGATTTTCGTGGGTCACAGCAAAGCCGGGCTGGACAGGAATTAAGGCGAAAAGTGCATGAGAACGGGAGGAAGGTTTACGTCAAACTTGCACGGGAGCAGAAAGTTTCCACAAAATCTTTGCAGCATGCACTGCAAGCTCTGCTGTATTAACGAGTTAAAAAAGTGAAAAAGTGTGCAGGAAACAGCGGCTCAGCACGTTAAGGATTGTGAGCTGTACTGAATCCAAACAATAGATGAGGTCAAAAGCGACAGGCGTTCTAACTTTCTGAACGCCGGCTCTGGAGCAAGAGAAGAGGAGGACTAGGTCATGGCTCGCATTCAGGAAGAAGAGCTGGAAGACCAGGTGGAAGAGGGTGAGGAAGAGCAGACACAGGAGGGCGACCAACCATTTTTGTACTCGGTGACTGGTCAGACCCCCTGGTGGATCGTCTCGATTCTCCTTCATGCGCTGGTGATTACGCTCGCAGGCTTGATGTCTATGGCGATCGACCTCGGTGAACCCGAGGCGGCGGTCGTGATGGTGACTGAGCTTGCGCAGCGCCCCGAAATTAAAGAGGCCGTCGAGAAGCCGAAGGTGGAATCGGCTCACGTGCTGGAATCCAAGCACGACACGCCTCCGACGGATCCGACTTCGAAAGAAGCCTCGGACATCGTCGTTCCGCCGGACATTCTCGAAAAGGCGGAACTCGGCGATCATTTTGAAACGATCAATCCGGACCGCCCCGACACGCAGAGCGCCTTCGGCAACCCGGACGCTCACATGTTCCACAGCGTCAAGGGCAACGATGACGCAGCCGGCGGCGGCGGAGTCGGCGGCACGGGCCTGGAAGACCTCATCGGTGTCGGCGGCGCAGCGAGCCCGGGAACGGGTGGCGGCTGGGGCGGCGGCAACGGTACTGGAACCGGCGTCGACAATGGCGCGGGTCACGGCAGCTTCGGCCAGCGCAACGGCGGCGGACGCCGCTTGATGGTTAAGCGCCACGGCGGATCGAAGGCTACCGAGAGCGGCGTCGACAGCGCGCTGCGCTGGCTGGCATATCACCAGGAAGCCGATGGCCGCTGGGATTCCAAGAAGTATGGTTCGGGCCCCAAGGTCGATACGGCCGTTACGGGTCTGGCCCTGCTGGCCTTCCTTGGCGCCGGACACACAGAAAAGGTTGGCGAGTACAAGGGTAACGTCCAGAAGGCCGTCGCCTGGCTCAAGAGCAAGCAGGACGCCGAAGGCATGATCTGGGACACCAGCGACGACAACGCCGGTCACCGCGCCAAGGGTTATCCCTGCGCCATCGCGACGCTCGCGATTGCGGAAGCCGCCGGTATGGCCAACATTCCCGACACAAAGGCGGCGGCTCAGAAAGCCATCGACTACTGCACTGAAAAGCACCAGCAGGGCGAAGGTTCCGACAAGGGCGGCTGGCGCTACGGCCCCAAGTCCGAAGGCGATACATCGGTCACCGGCTGGTTCATCATGGCGCTGAAGTCGGCGAAGGTTGCCGGCCTGGCCGTGAACCCGGCCTCGTTCGATGGCGCAATTAAGTTCCTGGATAGCGTCGAAAAGAAGCAGGAAGGCGGCAACAACAGCGGTTATGGTCCTGCGTCGACCTACTGGTACATGACCAACAACGAGCACGCTCACACGGCGCACCGCCTGGGCGCGATCGGTAATCTCGGCCGCCAGTTCCTGGGCTGGAAGAAGGAAGACCTGCAGTCGAGTGTAGAGCTGTTCGTGAACAAGGGCGGCGTGCCGACCTGGGGCGCAAACGGTGAAAGCGTCGATCTTTACTACTGGTACTATGGCACGCTCTGCGTCTTCCAGCAGGGTGGCGATCTGTGGAAGCGCTGGAACGACAGCATGAAGAACGCGCTGGTCACCAATCAGTGCAAGCAGGGTGACGACGCGGGAAGCTGGAATCCCGTGGGCGCGTACTCAAGCGAGTGGGGCCGCGTGGGTCAGACGGCTCTGGGCTGCCTGTGCCTGGAAGTCTACTACCGCTACCTGCAGCTCAAGCAGTAAGGAATCAGACGATTTTCTTCGCCACACGCGTGCGCGTGTGGCGTAAACATTCAAAACCCCTCCAGTCGTGGAACGGTCCAGGCTGGCAAACAGAAGCAAGGAGATACGATGAGGACGCTCAAAACAATCAACTGGAAAGCAGTCAGCTATGCCTTCTGTATGGCCCTGATCTTCACCGCGGCCGGAGTACTGGCGGAAGAAGGCGGCAAGAAGGGCGGCGGCCACGTCAGCCTGCTGGACCAGATGAAAGACGCCGGTTTCGTTGAATACATCCTGTTGCTGGTCTCGATCGCCGGCTTCGCGCTTACCCTCCAGGCCTGCGTCACGCTCCGCGCTCACCTGCTGCGTCCGCCGGAACTGGCTGCTGAGCTGAGCAACCTGGTCCAGGAAGGCAACGTGGAAGGCGCCTTTGATGTGGCTCAGGGCGACAATTCGTTGCTCGGTGCGCTGGCCCTGGCGACGCTTTCCAATGCTCAGTATGGAAAAGAAGCCATGGAATCGGCGATGGCTGACGCGGGCGAAGTTGAAGGCAATAAGATCATGAACAAGATCTCCACTCTGAGCATGATCGCGGCTATCGCCCCCATGCTCGGACTGACCGGTACGACGGTCGGTATGATCGAAACCTTCTCCACGATGGCCGCCGGCGGCGCCGAAATCACGGCTGACAAGATGGCGAAGGGAATCTCGATCGCTCTGATCTGTACCTTCACCGGACTGATGGTCGCCATCCCGCTGATCGTTGTCGCCTTCTTCCTGAAGGCCAAGGTCATCCAGGTCATCCTGGAATGCCAGAACGACTGCAACGAAATGATCCGCATCATCTCCTCGGGCGAGCAGCCGGCCGAAGGCTGATCTGGATACCGCCCGGCTTCAGCCGCCTGCGCGCGCTGAAGCCGGGCACCACCTAACAGAAGGGATGGGTCAAATGAGCAAAAAGAAGGGCATGAAGAAGCCCGAAGAGACCAAAGTCGAAGTCGACATGATCCCGCTGATCGACATTATCGTGCTGGTGCTGATGTTCCTGATCATCGTCGGCGACACGGCTGCGGCAGCCAACGCGATCCAGATGAAGCTTCCGCGCGCGGACCAGGCCTTCTCGGATAAAGAGTTGAAAGAAAAGAACGTTCGCCTGGAAGGCCGCATTGTCATCCAGATGGCGAACAAAGAGGGCAAGTACATGGCCGTGATCAACAACAAGAGCTACGAACTGGTTGCCGGCGGCAGCCACAAGGGACTGCTGGATTATCTCGACGAGCAGGTGCAGTGGCAGCTGGGAAAGGGCCTTGCCAAGAAGGATTCGGTCGGCGCTCTCGACATCCCCGTGAAGCTTCGCCTGCCTGAAGAGGCCCCGATGCGGGATGTGGAACGCGTCGTGATGACCTGTGCGCGCGTCGGCCTGGTGAACGTTCAGTACGCCGCCGAGATGCACTTCAAGAAATAAGCTGTCAGCGACTCTGAGGAGAATGTGTTATGTCTGATCACGGTGGCGATGACGATCATGGACACGGAGACAAACCGTGGGTGTTCTTTGCGGTCGACTGCTTCTTCCTGATCACCCAGTTCTTTGTCATCACGTTTAAAGTGAAGTCCGATGAACTGGCTCTGCCGCAGCGCCTGCCCCCCGGCGGCACCAGCCCCGGGAAAAGCTCGGCGCTCGACACGAAGAAGAAGCTTTCGGTGCACGTCTCGCGTGTCAATGGCGTAGCCAACTACGAGTTCATGTCGAAGAGCGTGAATCTGCAGGGGCTCAACGACATGCTGGCTGGCTCGGTGGGAGGTGGCCAGGAATACCAGGTACGAGTGTCGTATGCAGCCGACGTTCCGTTCGGCGACGTGCTTGCGGTGTTCAATTCGTGCGCGAAGGTTAAGATTGCCGAGTGCGGGCTCATTCCGCTGCGCGGCAACAACTAGTACGATCACTGCGAAAGTCTGAACAGAGCGGAGCCTGGAACACGGGCTCCGCTTTTTTTGATAAAAGAATTGTCTGCATGAATCGTTATCCTTGCGCTGGAGCAAGCAAAAGGAGCGTGCGACATGTCTGATAACGGTGCGGAAGACGATCATGGACACGGAGACAAACCGTGGGTATTCTTCGCGGTCGATTGCTTTTTCCTGATCACCCAGTTCTTTGTTATCACATTCAAAGTGAAATCCGACGAGCTGGCTCTGCCGCAGCGGCTTCCGGCAGGCGGGATTAAACAATGCCTGACTCCGGCGATGGATCCCAAAAAGAAACTTTCGGTGCACGTTTCGCGTGTCAACGGCGCAGCCAACTACGAGTTCATGTCCAAGAGCGTGAATCTGCAGGGGCTTAACGACATGCTGGCCGGCTCCGTAGGAGGTGGCCAGGAGTACCAGGTGCGAGTGTCGTATGCACCCGAGGTTCCGTTCGGCGATGTGCTTGCGGTGTTCGATTCGTGCGCGAAGGTTAAGATTGCCGAGTGCGGACTCATTCCCCTGCGCGGCAACAACTAGCCGGTAAAAAGGACTGCTGAAACGGTGCGGAGCCTGGAAATCGGGCTCCGCTCTTATTTTAAGCAAACTTGACTTGGGCGAATCGTTATCCTTCTGTATTATCTCCTCCCGGTCAGTCGGCACGTCCGCTCGAGGTACGACATGCGCTCCTTATTGATTTTCACCTTCATGATCGCGGCACTCTGCGTGGCAGAAGAGTCATCTGTGCCCAAAGCTGCCGACCCTGCAACTAAAGCGGCCGAGCCTGCAACTCAGGCGGCTGAGGCGCAGGCGACAAAGGCTGAGATGCCGAAATTTCCGCTGCAATCGGAATGGTTTTCACACGTCGCTGACCAGCTGCCGGATGAGAAGAGCTACGGCGATGTCGACGAGGCTCAGCAGATCGAAATGCATGCGATGGAAGATATCTTTGTCGCGCTGAAGAACAGCACGGATGAGCACCTGAAAAAAAACGTGCGCGAAATCGAAAACAAGATGTCCTTCAAAACACTGATGCGCGAAGCTGAGAAGTACCGGGGCTCTGTGATCCAGCTGCGCGGCCTGCTGGAAAATTTCGAACGCTTTCCCATTCCCGACAACCAGTCCGGTGTCAACGCGCCTTATCGCGGGCAGATTTCAAATATCAGCGGCCACATTTTTTCGTTCCTCTCGATCGAAAAGCCGTCGCAGGAACTGCTCAAGCGTCCCGTGCGGCTCACGGGCATTTTCCTGAAGCGCTACGCTTACAAGAACCGGCTTGCCGGAGAGAAGCTCACCTGGACGCCGCTGGTTCTCGTGAAGAGTGTGGAGCCGTTTTCGGAAGCTCAGGCCGCGACGGACTCGTCCATGTCCAAGACGACCAAGCTGTTCATCGCCATTTTCGTGATAGGCGTGTTCGTCCGCATCGTCTACCGCATGAACAAACTGAAATCGCGCGCCGCCGCGGGCAATCCGTTCACTAAGACAAAGAACCGTCTCGCCGCTCGAAAGGCTGAGAAAGAAGCGCGAGCCAAAACAGACCCGCCCCCCAAGCCCATTCCGCCCAAAGCGGAACCGGAGGCCTGACGGAGCGAACCGTTTGCGCGCACGGACAGTATCATTGGAATGACTGTTTCACCCAAAGTCTCTGTTCTCCACCTGGTTGCGGCAGAGACGATGCTGTTCCCGATCCTGCGCGATCAGCTGTGCTTTCTGCGCAACGAAGGTTTCGACATTCACACCGCCAGCATCGAAGGCCCGATCGGACGCCGCATCCAGGATGATGGCTTCCCGTGGACCCCTGTGCCTTTTACCCGGGAAGTCGCGCCGCTGGCAGACTGGCGCGCTCGGCGTTTCATAGAAGGATTCTGCCGCGAGCGGAAATTTGACGTCGTTCACACGCACACGCCGAAGGCGAACGTGGTCGGACAGTGGGCGGCCCGGCGCGCTGGCGTGCCGATCGTCCTGCAGACGCTGCATGGGTTTTACTTTCATGACCGCATGCCATGGCTTAAGCGCCGGGTCTGGATTTCAATTGAGAAATTTTCGGCTCGGCATTCCGATCACGTGCTCTGTCAAAATCCGGAAGACGTTGAGACGGCCGTTCGCGAGGGCATCGTCTCGCGCGAGAAAATTTCCGTTCTGGGCAACGGTATTGATCTTCAGCGCTTCAGTCCGGCAGCGCGCACTGCCGTTCGCCAGAAGATCCGGGATGAGCTGAAGATTCCGCAGGATGCCTTCGTCGCAGGCATGGTCGGGCGCTTCGTGGCGGAAAAGGGTTTTCCGGAATTTGTTGCTGCCGGAAGAAGCCTGATTGAAAAAATCCCTGGACTACACCTGCTTGCTGTGGGCCATGTGCAGGCCAGTGAGCGGGCGGGGGAGACGTGGCGCGTCTCCGACGCGGGCCTGCTTAAGGAACGCCTGACCATTCTGCAGAACCGCGATGATATGCCGCAACTCTATGCCGCCATGGACGTGCTGGTGCTTCCCAGCCATCGCGAGGGCTTTCCGCGCGCGCTCATGGAAGGCGCGGCGATGGGCCTGCCGCAGGTCGCAACGAAAATCCGCGGCTGCCGGCAGGTAGTCGAGGACGGCCGCACTGGTTTTCTGATTGAAGTCGGAGATGTTGCGGCGCTCAGCCAGCGCATCGAATGCCTTGCAGCGGACTCGGCGCTACGTGACAGGCTCGGCAGTGCTGCACGCGCCAAAGCGGAAGCTGAATTCGATCAGCAGGCTGTTTTCAGAAAAGTGTCCAATTGTTATCGCCGTCTTATCGAGATGAAAATGAAGCGTTGAGCCTGCTAGTCAGGCGGACACTGCAATAAGGCTTGTCCTACCGCTCAATCTGGCAGAAGTGTGCCGAAGCTATACGTTTCTCCTTTGACGGACCTCCACACGCATTAAACGAAATTGCCGCGTTGGCGCGCTGATACGGCGTCCAGTCGCCCGATTTCAGCAGACCCGGCGCTAAGAAGCCACTGGCGTAGCGCTTGCTCCCTCGTGCCAACGCCTACCGCAGCAGGCACGTCCGGTTAGGCAGGAAGCCATGAAGAGATTTCCTGAAACAGGAAGACCCTGAACGGGAAATGGCAGCAGCTTGGCGACTGAATACCGGATTGCGGCAGGTGGTGAGATTCCCTTCGATGAGGGGATTGGTATCCAGAGGTGGCTGCCATTTTAGGAGAGGACAACATGCGAGTAAGTGGTTCGCTAAGTTTAGTGTTGTGCGCGGCGGCACTGGTTGCCGGTGCCTGCACAGCAGCGACGGAAGAGTTCCCGTTTGAAGGCGGAGATCGTCCGGCGCACGCCAAGGCCGGCGAGTGCTGGTGTCTGTTTACGATTCCGGCGCAGTACAAGACCGAGACCTATCGGTGCATGGTCAAGCCCGAATCCTGCACGTACGAGGTTATTCCGGCCGCTTACGAGACCCGCACGGAGCGCGTCTGCGTGAAGAAAGAAAGCAAGAAGTGCGTGACGATCCCGGCGGTGTGGGGCGAAGAGACCTATCAGCACCTGGTCTGCAAGGAAAAAACGAAGACTGAGAAGATCCCGGCCGTCTACGAAGAGCGCACTGAGCAGGTCTGCGTGGAAAAGGAAAAGAAGCGCAAGATCAAGATTCCTGCGGTGTTCAAGACCGAAGAGTACCAGGTCTGCGTTTCGCCGGCTCGCACCGAGTGGCGGCGCACGGACTGCGGCGCGGTCAACGTCTCGGCCGAGAACATGAAGATGGAGAAGGGCGAATGCTGGTGCCTGGTGACCATCCCGGCTCAGTACGAAACCCGCACGCGCAAAGTCTGCGTTGAGAAAGAGCGCTGCGAATACGAAATCATTCCGGCCCGCTACGAGACTCGGACCAAGAAGGTCTGCGTCCAGAAGGAACAGAAGTGCAAGGTCGTCATTCCGGCCGTCTACGAAACCCGCACGCGCAAGGTGTGCATCCGCCCGGAACAGAAGACCTATGAAATCATCCCGGCCGAGTACAAGACCGTCGAGAAGCAGGTCTGCGTGAAGAAGGAAGAGAAGCGCAAGATCACGATCCCGGCCGTTTATGAGACCCGCACACGCGAAGTCTGCGTCAGCCCGGCCCGCAAGGTATGGCGCCGCGTCGACTGCCAGGCTCCGCAGAACGTCAACTTCCAGGAATCATCCCGCTAATTTCTGGACCAGAATAGTAACCGCAGGTTCGAAACAGGGCCGGCTCAAAAGAGCCGGCCCTGCCTTTTATGCAGCCGATGATTCAGCGAGCGCAGTACTGTATGTGCCATACCGCCACTGGCACGCAGACGCCGCTTCAGTGCTCCTCATCCTGGCGTCAACAAATATGCGTGCGGCTGCGGTTGAGACTGGTAGGATCGCCTGGGCGCGCCGTTACAGGCGCGCTGAGCCGTTCACCCCATTATTCAGGAGCACTCAGTCTATGATTCGAGGCGTGCATACGATGTTCTATAGTTCGGAAGCCGACAAGCTGCGAGCGTTTTTGCGCGACAAGCTCGGCTTTTCAGCCACCGACATCGGCGGCGGATGGCTCATCTTCGATCTGCCCGAGTCCGACATGGGCGTGCATCCGTCGGATACTCCCGATGCCGCGCCGTCCGGCACGCACAGCATCTCCTTTTATTGCGACGACATCAAGAAGACCGTGGCGGAACTTAAAGAACGCGGCGTCGAGTTCGTCAGCGAGATCGAGGATCACGGTTACGGCCTGGTCACCTTCTTCAAGGTTCCCGGCGGTTTCACGCTGCAGCTTTACCAGCCGTTGTATCAGAAAAAAATATGATGGGTTTTCTTGGCGCCTTGGCGTACTTGGCGAATAACGAGAGACTCACATCCGCGTCAGGTTCGTCCCGTCGTACGCGTGACTGAGACTCATATTTTTCGAGGAATACAGATCCGTGACAACCTTGGCGCCTTCGAAGGCGATGCTGTAATCCAAACGCGGCATATGGTTGTCCTGCATGAAGCGCGCGAGTCGCTGGTGCTCGCGAGGACAATACAGCATCAGGCAGCCACCGCCGCCGGCGCCAATGATCTTTCCGCCCAGCACGCCGAATTCTTTACGCACGTGGTCGTAGAGCTTGTCGATGTGCGGCAGTGATATTTTGTCGCTCATGCGCTTTTTGTATTGCCAGTGTTCGTCGAGCATGCGGCCGAAATCGTCGAGGCGGCCTTCTTTCACGGCGTCAAGAATGCGGTAGCCGAGTTCCTTGATCATGTCCAGGCTCTGGCCGACGGTCTGCCGCGCGTCGCCCGAGGCCTGCTTCATCGCTTCATTCTGGTGCGCGAGAATCGCTTCGGCGCTGCGCGCGTTGCCGATGAAATAAATATGCGTGTTGGCGAGCAGGTCCGCGTATGTCCAGCCGGGCAGCCGGACTTGTTCGACTTTAACTTTGCCGCTTCGGGCAATGTTCATCACCGTCAAGCCACCGAACGCGGCCATGTACTGGTCCTGCTTGCCGATGCCTTTCTTTAGAACATTGAGCTCGATATCGCAGGCTTCTTCGGCCAGGTCCTGCACGGTTACGTAGTCGCGCCGGTAGGCGCGCAGGCCGGCGAGCAATCCCACCAGGTAGCACGAGGACGAACCCATTCCTGATTGCGCAGGCAGATCGGCCTGGCTTGAGACCGTGACGGCCGCTTCGATGCCGTGCTTCAGCAGCGCTTCGCGGGCCAGCTCATGCTTGAGATCCTTCACGTGATCGACAACTTCCGTGCGCGAATACTGCAGCACCACGCGCCGGTCGACGCTGGACTGGTGCAGCGTCAGGTACATGTAGTGATTGATGCCCATGGCGAAGATGAAGCCGCCATTTTTTTCGTAGTACGAGGGCAAATCGGTCCCGCCGCCGCCGAGCGTAACGCGAAAGGGCGTGCGCGTGATGATCATGGGGTGGGCTCCTGAAGAGGATGTCTCGGCGGCATGCTCAACCTTAAGACAGTTTATCGGTTGAGTCCCCTGACGGCTAGAACGGGTTTCTGGTTTCTAGTTTCTGGTTTCTAGTTTCTGGTTTCTCGTTAACCAGAAACCACAAACCAGAAACCAGCAACCGCTGTTAAACAACCGGCCGTTGACCGCTTTCACGGGGTGGTTCATTGTTCGAGGGCTGTCTTGGACTAAGTTATTCTGCAGTTAAACGCATCTTCCGCGCGGAGTCGCGGATGAGCGCATGGCGCGACTATCGAAAGCATTTCTCCGCGCCTCTGCGTCTCTGCGGTGAAGAAGAACGGATTAGAAAAGGAGAAAGGGTTCATGCCAGCAACAGCCACGCAGGACTACAAAGTGAAGGACATCGGTCTGGCCGAGTGGGGCCGCAAGGAAATCGCCATCGCCGAGACCGAAATGCCCGGCCTGATGGCTCTGCGCGAAGAGTACAAAGGCAAGAAGCCTCTGGCTGGCGCGCGCATCGCGGGCTGCCTGCACATGACCATCCAGACGGCCGTGCTGATCGAGACGCTGGTCGATCTCGGCGCAACGGTGCGCTGGTCGAGCTGCAATATCTTTTCAACGCAGGACCACGCCGCCGCCGCTGTTGCGAAGGCTGGCGTCGCTGTCTTCGCCTGGAAGGGCATGAACGCCGAAGAGTTCGACTGGTGCATCGAGCAGACCCTGCGCTGGCCGGACGGCAAGGGCCTCAACATTATTCTCGACGACGGCGGCGACCTGACCAACATGGTCCACGACAAATACCCGGACCT
>Ga0196964_10001649_pt1 | contig 11211 bp, 5 predicted proteins | sample S1_10metaG_FD_148615 | JGI IMG/M metagenome (GOLD analysis project Ga0196964, IMG submission 148615) | Soil microbial communities from Anza Borrego desert, Southern California, United States - S1_10 | ecosystem: Environmental > Terrestrial > Soil > Desert | place: USA: California | collected... | reverse complement strand
GAATGGAGGCGTAATGCCCTGTTTGGTGAAAAACTTGAACTGGATGTGATGAACATGCTGTACAATGTAGCCGACTCCATCGTGAACCAATACCATGAAGCCAAAGATTACGAAGGTTTCTCGTTCGAGTTGCTGAAAACGCTGGCCATTGAACCCCCGGTTGACCAGGCCGAATTTGTCAACAGCGACCCTGCTGTTATTGCCGACAAGATTTTTGACAACGTTATGGCCTCTTACCAGCGTAAGTGGAACAACGTTAGTGAACGGGCGCTCCCTGTAATCACCAATGTATACGAAACGCAGGGCAGCCAGTTTGAAAACATTGTGATTCCAATTACCGATGGAATGAAGAACCTGCAATGCGTGGTAAACCTGAAAGAGTCAGTGAACGTCAAGGCCACCAACATCAGGAAAACCGTTGAGCGCAGCACTGTATTGGCCATTATTGACCAGGAATGGAAAGAACATTTGCGCGAAATGGACGACTTGCGTCAAAGCGTTCAGGGTGCAGTATACGAACAAAAAGATCCGCTGGTAATCTATAAATTAGAATCGTACCAGTTGTTTGATACCATGCGCGATAAAGTAAACCGCGACATTGTATCGTTCTTGTCAAAAGCAAATTTACCCAATGCCGAGGCCGAGTCGAATGTAAAGGGCACTATGCAAAGGCAGCAAGGACAACAGCCCAAAAACCTGCAGACTTCGCGTACCGAGACCGGTAGCCAGCAGCATACACAGCAACATGGCGGAGATGGAAATGTGGGCGTGAAACAACAACCGGTAAGGGTCGAGAAAAAAGTGGGAAGGAATGATCCCTGTCCTTGTGGAAGCGGCAAAAAATACAAGAACTGCCACGGAGCAGAAGCTTAATAAACGTTAAATGCACACGAAGGAACCTGGAATTCCGTTTGAACAATGATCAATTATTCATTATCAAAGAGGATTCTCGGTCAACCTTAAATTGACAATTGATCATTAACTCTGTCATAACTTGTTTTTGAAGGAATCGTTTGACACAGAGCGTTTGTTAATTGATAATTAATACTTGGATTTATTCCGTAAAATAGTGTTCCTTATATTGGTGTCATTCGTGGCAGCTGATGCTTTTGCCCAAAAAAAACCTTCGCCAAAAAATAAAAAGGACAGCCCGAAAACCACCCGTACACAACAGCGGGCAAAAATTGAAATCCTCCAGGCCAATGTAGCCAAATTTGATACGGCATACAGCGAAGCCCATCGCCTTATAGGAAATGTTATTTTCAAACACGAAAACATGCTTATGTTTTGCGACAGCGCCCGTTTTTATGAAAAAGAAAGCCGTATTAAAGCGTACGGCCATATTCATGTGCAGCAGGGCGACACCCTGAACGTGTATGCCGATTCGCTGGACTATAACGGTAACACCAAACTGGCCAAATTGCGCGGACACATACGCATGGTTGAAAAAGACCTGGTGATGACCTGCGATTCGGTTGACTTTGATGCAAAAAAATCAATAGGTGTGTATAAAGGAGGCGCAACCATTACATCGGCCAAAAACAAAAACACCCTTACCAGCCAAACCGGGTATTACCATTCAAAAACTAAGGATTTTTATTTTAAAGACAACGTTGTTTTAAAAAACGCAGATTCTGAATTACGCACCGACACATTGCGATACAATGTTGGGAACGAAACCGCCTATTTTATTGCCGCCACCAAAATCACGACCAAAGACACAGGCGAAATAACCACTACACTCGGGTGGTTTGATACACGAAAAGACCAATCCGCTTTTTACAACAGAAGCCTGCTTAAAAAGAAAGAAAAAACAATAACAGCCGATACCATTCTTTACGATCAGCGCAAGGGCATTGGGAATCTATATGGAAAAGCGTGGATGTACGATACAACCGACAAAGTGGGATTGTTCGGGAATTATGCCTTTTACAATGAAAAAAAAGAAGAAGTGCTCATAACCCGTAACGCATACATGGTCCGGAAATTCACAAAGGACACATTTTACCTCAAGGCCGATACCATTTTTTCGGTAAGGGACACCAACGACCTTACAACCGTCAAAGCATATAACCATGTAAAATTTTACAAAGGTGATCTGCTTGGTAAGGCTGACAGTTTAATTTACAGCGACCACGACAGCCTGATTAAATTTTTCAGGGATCCTGCTTTATGGCAGGATAAAAACCAGCTAACGGGCGATTTTATGCAGGCTCGCATAATTGACAATAAAATCAATCAAATAACCATTATCAACAATTCATTCATTATTTCAAAGGCCGATACTGCAGGGTTCAACCAGGTAAAAGGCCGGAATATATACGCTTATTTTAAAGATGAGGAGATTACAAAAATAAAAGTGGAAGGAAACGGCCAGACCTTGTATTACATAGGTGAAGAAGGAAAAGCATACAGCGCCATTAACCGTGCCGATTGCAGCGATTTAATCATGTACACAAACAATGGAAAAATTAAACGGATTACTTTTGTGTATCAACCCGAAGCCACTGCTTATCCCATTAACAAGTATCCGGCCAATGAAAAACTGCTGAAGAATTTCAAATGGCTCGAGGACCAAAAGCCATCTGAAATGGATTTTAAACCCGTAATTGATTTTTTAACCAATGAACAATAACCTTATGTGACCGGTTCCGCACGCAATGCAGGAAGCTGAAAGTCAATCCATCCCCAATAATCTCCGTTTATCCTATTTTAACAGCCTTTTGTGGTTAAAAAGCTATATTTTTAAGTAAAATAAATTGTATGAAATTCTTCTTTAAAACATTTGTGGTAACATGCCTTTCAATGGGCTTTGCACCCTTAAAAGCACAAACAGCTGAAGAACTTATTGCCAAACACATTGAGGCCATTGGCGGTAAGGAGAACTGGGAAAAAGTAAAAACGGTTCGCTTTGAAGGAAAAATGAAAGCCCAGGGCGCAGAAATTAAAATTGTACGTACGCAGGTTGACCGTAAAGCGGTACGTACCGACATATCGGTAATGGGCATGAACGGCTACACCATTTTAACCAACAAAGAAGGATGGAATTACATGCCTTTCGGGGGTATGACAAAACCGGAACCCATGACGGCCGATGACGTAAAATCATCGCAGGATGAATTAAACGTACAGGGTGATTTTTTGACCTACAAAGAAATGGGCAAAAAAATGGAATACCTTGGAACCGAAGATTATGATGGCACCGAATGCCATAAAATAAAAATGACCGATAAAGACGGGCAGGAAACAACTTTCTTTATGGATCCCGAAACGTTTTATATCATCAAGCAAACAAACAAAATTGTTGCTGATGGAAAAGAAAGCACCATGGTTATGACGTTCAGCAATTACAAAAAACTGGATGCGGGCATTGTTTACCCTATGACCGTAGGCGGTGATTGGGGCGATACTGAAATAATCTCTGTCGAAATCAACGCCAACATAGACGAATCAATATTTAAAATATAATTGAGCATTGTAAATATAAGGTCTGAATCAATCAGGCCTTTTTTATTTCATTTTTAATCATGAAAAAGATTATTTCAATAATTTTTGCCAGCGCTGTTATGCCTGCATCGGCCCAAAGCGTTAACTCGGCCATGTTTGGCGTAATGGAAGCGCGCGCACTTGGACCAGGAACCATGAGCGGACGCATTACCGCTATAGAAGGTGTAACCAAAGATGAAGGAAAAACAATTTATGTTGGCACTGCCGGTGGAGGCGTTTGGAAATCGACCAATGCAGGAGCGTCTTATCGCCCTGTTTTTGATAAGTATTGCCAATCCATTGGGGCTATTGCCATTGACCAAAAAAATCCGGGCACCATTTATGTAGGCACCGGTGAGAGCAACATGCGCAATTCGGTTTCAATTGGAAATGGTATGTATAAAACAACCGATGCCGGTGACAACTGGAAAAAAATAGGCCTTGACAGCACCGAGCATATTTCAAAAATAATCGTGGACCACAGCAATCCCGATATTGTGTATGTAGCTGTACCAGGCCCACTGTGGAGCAACAGCAAACACCGGGGACTTTATAAATCAACTAACGGAGGAGGCACATGGGAAAAAATACTTTACATTGATGATAAAACCGGCTGTGCCGACTTGTTAATAGACCCCACCAACGCCAACATTTTATTTGCTTCAACCTGGGAATTCAGGCGCATGCCCTATAGTTTTAATTCGGGAGGAAACGGAAGTGGTTTGTACAAAAGCACCGATGGCGGCAAAACATGGAAAGAAATAAAAAACGGATTGCCGCCTAAACCTTTCGGACGTATTGCCATGACACTGGCCCCGTCAGACCCGAAGCAAATGCTGGCCATTGTTGAAAGTAAAAACACCGGCTTGTATATTTCAAGCGATGCGGGTGAAACCTGGAAAAACCAAAGCGCCACTTCAAATATTGTTGCCCGTCCGTTTTATTTCAGCACCATTGCGGTTGACCCCAAAGACCCGAAACGTGTGTACCGCCCTGCTTTTTCATTCGCGTACAGTAATGATGGCGGCTATTCATTTTCGGAGGCAACAAGTGACGGTGGGTGGGTGCACAGCGATATGCATGCCTTGTGGATCAATCCCACAAACACCAACATCATGTATGTGGGAACCGATGGAGGTGTTTACATGAGCGCTGACCGCGGTGTAACCTGGCATTTCAACCATGCTTTGCCGGTTGGTCAGTTTTACCACGTTGATGCCGATATGAATGATCCGTACAATGTATACGGTGGGCTGCAGGATAATGGAAGCTGGATGGCGCCAAGTGCCGCACCCGGTGGCATAAACAATGCGAAATGGAACAACGTAGGCGGTGGCGATGGTTTTTGGACGGTTCCCGATGCTGATGGTAAAACACTTTACAGCGAATACCAGGGAGGGAATATGTACAGGGTTGACATTGCAACCATGAAATCGGAATTTATACAGCCGCAAAAAACCGCTAAAGAGGAAAAACTCCGGTGGAACTGGAACACACCCATTGTTCGCGGTACAAAAAATCCAAAAAACATTTATGTAGGCGCGCAATATTTGTATAAATCAACTGACCAGGGAAGAAACTGGAAACGCATTTCGCCCGACTTAACTACGAACGATAAGAAAAAACAAAAACAGGAAGAAAGCGGAGGATTGAGCGCTGATAATACATCGGCCGAAAACCATTGCACCATATTCACGGCTGCCGAATCACCGTTTGATGAAAACACCATTTGGGTAGGTACCGATGATGGAAATTTACAATATACTACCGATGGCGGTAACACCTGGACCAATGTTTCGGCCAATGTTGCCAAATGCGGAATTGCATCGCAAGCATGGGTAAGCAGCATTCAACCTTCGCAATTTGATAGAAATACGGTATATGCCACGTTTGAAAACCACATGTATGGCGACCACGCTACCTATCTTGGAAAAAGTACCGATATGGGGAAAACCTGGGCGCGCATGAACCATAAAGATTTTACAGGATTCGCCCATAAAATAAAAGAAGATCCCATCAATAAAAATTTATTGTTCCTGGGAACTGAAATGGGTTTGTTTGCCACACTTGACGGTGGTGAAAACTGGTTCCGCATGAAAAACAATATACCGGAATACGCTTTGGTTCGCGATATCCAAATACACCCGCGTACACATGACCTGATTGTGGGAACACACGGTCGCGGCATTTACATACTGGATGATATACGGCCCATGCGTAACCTGACCAAAGAAATTTGGGAAAAAGAAGTGCATTTGTTTCCCACGCCCGACATTACACTGAATAACGGTCGTTTTGGATGGGGTGGTCCTGAGGTTTCAGGCGGATGGAGCGCTGGAAATCCACAGGAAATACCAACCATTAATTATTATTTAAAACAACGCCTCAATACCGGTAAGATTACAGTTGAGATTTGGGATGAAAATGGTGCGCTTGTGCAGGAAATTCCAGGTAGCGTTCGGAAAGGAATCAATAAAGTGTATTGGAACCTGCGTAGTAAACCACCGCGTGTTGCCGAAGGAAGCACAAAAATTGACGGTGCAGGATTTACTGCCCCAATGGTGTTGCCCGGAAAATATACAGTAAAATTAAAAGTGAATGATAAGGAATACATAAGCAGCGTGAATTGCGTACACGATTCCAAAAACCAGGATCTGACACTTGAAGACCGCAAGACCGTTTACACCAATGCCATGAAAGTACAGACGCTGTATAACCGGTTGAATGCTGCCGTTGACACCATTAGTTATTACCAGAAAAAATTAAAGGCCGATGATAAAGCGTATGCCAAAAACAAAAATTACCAGGCTTTTTACAATGACCTTGAAAAAGTGCGTGCCGAATTAATGGCCACAAAACAAACTTCCATATTTGCAGACGAAGAAAAAATACGTGAAAAAATTTCGGCATTGTATGGAACATTTTGCAATATGCAGGCCAAACCAAACGCTATGCACTTTGAAGCGGTTGATGTTTTGACGGCTGAATTTACCGTGCAGGAAACCGCCCTAAAAAAGACCCTTGACAAGCATTTACCAAAAGTAAAAACACTTGAAGTGAATAAACAATAGCACAAGTTGTTGGTTTTTAATAGCTTGAATTGACTGACGAAAGGCATCATAACAAGGTTCCCTGCACGTTTTTTTAATGCCGTTCGTTCGTGCCGTTTCTCCCCCTCAGTGGCGTTGGGTCTTTTTCGTACCTTTGCGCCTATGAAATTACAAAGCGAAATAGCTAAGCGAAGGACATTTGCAGTAATTGCTCACCCTGATGCCGGTAAAACAACACTCACCGAAAAGTTATTGTTGTTTGGCGGGGCCATTCAAACAGCCGGAGCAGTAAAAAACAATAAAATCAAAAAAGCAACCACCAGCGATTTCATGGAAATTGAAAAGCAGCGTGGAATTTCAGTGGCCACCTCGGTAATGGCTTTTAATTACAAGGGACTAAAATTAAACCTGCTTGATACACCCGGCCATAAAGATTTTGCCGAAGATACGTACAGGACTTTAACCGCGGTTGACAGTGTAATACTGCTTGTTGATGCCGCCAATGGCGTTGAGGAGCAAACTGAAAAGCTCATGAATGTTTGCCGCATGCGAAACACACCGGTAATTATATTCGTGAATAAAATGGACCGGGAGGGAATTGATCCGTTTGATCTGTGCGATGAACTGGAAAAAAAATTGGATATACTGGTCAGACCTTTATCGTGGCCTATCGGAATCGGTCAAACGTTTAAAGGCGTTTATAACATTTACGACCAGGATTTAAACCTTTTCAATCCCAATAAAACCAAAATTGAAAAAGAAGTTATTTCAATCAGCGATATTAATAGTCCTGAGCTGGATGAACTCATTGGTAAAGGCGCCACGCAATTGCGCAACGATCTTGAGTTAATTGAAACCGCTTACGATCCGTTCAACAAGCAGGATTACCTTGACGGGCTTGTTGCACCCGTATTTTTTGGAAGTGCATTGAACAGTTTTGGCGTGCAGGAGTTATTGGATACGTTTTGCGGGATTTCCCCTTATCCGCTTGGGCGTGCAACCGATAAGCGGTTTGTTAGTCCTGACGAAGACAAATTCAGCGGGTTTGTGTTTAAGATACATGCCAACCTTGACCCAAAGCACCGCGACCGTATTGCGTTCTTACGCATATGTTCGGGGAGATTTGAACGCAATAAACCGTATCACCACGTTTTGCTGAACAAGGATTTAAAGTTCAGCAATCCCACCAGTTTTATGGCGCAGGACAAAAGTATAATTGATGAGGCATACCCTGGTGATGTAGTTGGTTTATACGATACCGGAAATTTTAAAATTGGCGATACGCTTACCGAAGGAGAGGAAATGTTGTTCCAGGGCATACCCAGTTTTTCACCTGAAATTTTTAAGGAATTGGAAAACAAGGACCCGATGAAAACAAAACAACTGGACAAAGGCATACAGCAATTGACCGAAGAGGGCGTGGCGCAATTGTTCATCCAGCAACCGGGTAACCGCAAAATTGTTGGAACAGTTGGCGAACTCCAGTTTGAAGTGATCCAGTACAGGCTTAAAAATGAATACAATGCTTCATGTAATTTCAGGGCATTGAACATTCATAAGGCCTGCTGGATGACCAGCGACAATCCTGACAAACTGGCTGAATTCATCCGTCAAAAAACAAACAGCATTGCTTATGACAAGGACGGAAACGTTGTGTTCCTGGCCGAATCGGCCTTTTTGCTGAACATGACCATAACAAATTATCCTGAAATAAAATTCCACACCACCAGCGAGTTTAAACTTAAGAACCGCCAGTTTGCCTGATGTTAATTCAGATACATCCCGATAATCCTGATGCGCGCAAAATCATACGTGCCGTTGAGATCCTGAACGAAGGAGGTGTGATCATTTATCCAACCGACTCGGTTTATGCCGTAGGTTGTTTGCTCAACCGTTCAAAGGCCATTGAACGGCTTGAAAAATTCAAAAAAGTGAAATCAGGCAAAGCCAATTTTTCCATCATCTGCAGCGATTTGAGCAACATTTCGGAATATGCGCGCAATGTGGAAAACAACATTTTCAAGATCATGAAAAAGGCCTTACCGGGCCCGTATACGTTCATTTTAAATGCCAGTTCAAAAATACCTTCCTATTTCAATGCCAATAAAAAAACAGTGGGTATCCGTGTTCCGGATAACAATATTGCGCGGGCTTTGGTTGAAATCTGCGGTGTTCCGCTTGTTTCCACTTCGGTGCATGACGATGAAGATGAAATGATGGAATATTTGACCGATGCAGAGTTGATCCACGAAAAATTCGGTGACCGCGTTGATTTGGTCATTAACGGTGGCATTGGCTCATTGGAACCTTCAACGGTGATTGATTGCACCAGCGGTACGCCCGAATTGGTTCGCGAGGGAAAAGGTGAAACGGCCAACCTTTTTTAATTTCTTACAATTTTATCCCCATCACGCATACGTCATCAATCTGTTCAAGGTCGCCACGCCATTCCTCAAACTGGTTGGCCAGCATGGTTTGCTGCTCACGCATGGGTTTCGAAGAAATATCGGACAGGAATTTTTTGAGGTTGGAATTTTTAAATTTTTTTCCTTTCTCACCCCCAAACTGGTCGGCATAACCATCCGTATACAAATACAACATATCGCCCTGGGCATAGTTTATTTCATAAACACTAAAGCTGGTGAGGTTATCGGCCATTCCCACAGGCATTTTATCAACACTGAGTTCCTGCACTTCATTTTTTCCTACGAGAAAAGGCGCGTTATTGGAAGCTGCATACATGATTTTGCGCGTTTTTTTATCAATGTGCAAAAGAATGCCGTCCATGCCGTCTTTGCCACCGTCCTGCGAAATGTTTGCAATGAGCCGTTGCCTTACGTAATCAAATACTTTATTGGGTTCGTGTATGTCTTTTTCGGTAATGGCCTCGTTCAGGAATGAAATGTTAAGCAGGCTCATGAACGCACCCGGTACACCATGCCCTGTTGAATCGCATACGGCCACAAAAAAACTATCAACGGTTTCGGTTGCCCAGTAAAAATCGCCACTTACAATGTCTTTTGGTTTAAAAAAAACAAAATACTCGGTCAGCTTATTTTTCATAAGTTCATCGTTTGCAAGCAGTGCATACTGTATGCGCTTTGCATAGTTGATTGAATCAACAATCTCCTTTTGCTTTTCGGTAATAATGTGATTCTTGACCTGTATTTCTTCCTTTTGCTGTGTAATTTCTTTGTTTTGCTTACCCAATAAATCATTGGCCTTTTTCTTTTGCCGGTAACTGCGAATGGCAAAGAACAGCAAAAACAACAAGAGCAATGAACCAATGGCCAGGCCCGTAAGCTGTTGTGCCCGTTTACGGTTTTCAATGTCCAGTTTTTCCTTTTCAACCCGCTCCTGTTCCAGTTTTGCCTCCTGTATTTGCTTGTCCTTGCGTAGCACTTCGTTTTGTTTTTTTTGGACCAGTCCACGCGCTTTTTCTTTTTCCAGCAGTGCCTCCTTTATTTCCTTGGCTTTGGCAAGCAACAAAATTTCCTGCTCGCGTTTTTGGCGTTCGGTGTTGGCGCGTGTCAATTCCAGTTCCTTTATTTTGTTCTGGTGATTGAGGATGGCAATTTCCTTTTCTTTGCGTTCAGTATCAAATTTAGTCTGCATCTCCGCAAAGGCCTTTGCTTTTTCACTGCTGTACAACGAATCCTTATAGGTTGTATAAGCATATACATAGTCGGCCGCCTTTTGATAATCTTTGAGGTTATAATACAAATTACCCGCTTTAAACGAAGCAACCTGTGCCGTATGCAAATCGCCAATTTGCTTGGCTATTTCAAATGCGTCAACATAATTTTTTACCGCGGCTTCAATCATTTCCGGATTTTTGGCCTGGAGGTCACCGGCCGATATGTAACTGCCGGAAAGGCCTTTAATGTCGTTTATTTCTTTTTGAAGAGTTATGCACTCTTGTAAATACGCAAGTGATTTTTTACGGTCACCGTATTCAATATACACCTCGCTAAGGTTACTTAGCGAATACGCCAGCGATTTTTTATCGTTCAGGCTTCGTTTTATATCAAGTCCTTCGTGCAGGTAATGCAGGGCGCTGTCCTTTTGCTTTGCCGAATAAAAAACCATGCCCAGGTTATTGGCGCTTATGGCCAGACCGCGTTTACTGTTGGCCAGTTGCATGAGCCTATAGGATTGGCGGTAATAATCAATAGCGCTTGGCAGGTCACCGTTGTATTTATATATGGCCGCAATATTTGACAACGTAAGCGATTTGTTGTAAGCCATTTTATCGCTGTCATAGTACTTTATCACCTCCAAAAAAACTTCCAGGGCTTTATCAAATTTTGATTGATTGTAATAAATAATTCCAAAACTGCTGAGGCATGCCGATATGCCGCTTTTATCATTAATCTCCCTGTTAATGCGCAAAGCCTCTTCAAGGTGCTCAATTGACTTTTTGTAATCGCCATGCTCATCGTAATAAATGGCAATAAGACGAAGCGCATAGGCCTTACACCATTTATCGTTGACTTTATCGGCATACTCCACCGATTTTTTTGCAAACTTCAGGCAGTTTTCAGGTTCTGACCGTAAGGTGAGATCGGCAAGTTGGCGGTATATATCGGCCTTGTCTTTATCTGATACGGTGCCAACAATACGCAGCAAACTGTCTTTTTGCCCCATAACCATGCACGCTGACAACAGCAACCAA
>Ga0196964_10001648_pt1 | contig 11211 bp, 23 predicted proteins | sample S1_10metaG_FD_148615 | JGI IMG/M metagenome (GOLD analysis project Ga0196964, IMG submission 148615) | Soil microbial communities from Anza Borrego desert, Southern California, United States - S1_10 | ecosystem: Environmental > Terrestrial > Soil > Desert | place: USA: California | collected... | reverse complement strand
GAGCAGGCACGGTCAGGGAGATCGTCTCGCGGTCGTCGTCGCCCCACCGAGGGGCGAGGTCCCAGCCGGCGAGGTCCAGGGCTTGCCGGGCGTCGTCCTGCGCGACGGAGAGGCAGTTATCGGCGTCCTGGTAGCTGCGGGCGGGTATCGAGATCTCGGTCTGCGTCATGGTCTCTCTCCTGTTCGTGTCGGCCATGTAAATACTCTAGCCATGCTGATTTATTCCGTCAATAGAAAATCAGCATGCCCTGTCGATTTTCTTCTCACCGACGGAGAACCTGCCCATGAGCACGGACAATAGCACCCCCGGTTGCCCTGGATGTCGGTCCCTCCAGCGCGCCCTCACTGCTGTACAGGGGGAGGCTGCCCGGCTGAGGGCTCGTGTCTGCGACGCCGATCCAGGCTGCGGCAAGTGCGTCCTCTGCTCTCGCCTTCGGCAGATCTGGGAGATGGACAACCGCCTCTGCGACGTCAAGGCCGACGCTGGCCGCTTCATGGCCGAGCGAGACGAGGCCCTTGACCTGCTCCGCGGCGTGGCCGCTGCCCTGAAAGCAGATCCCGAGGCGCTGCATCAACTGCCCGAGGTCGCGGCATGGATCGACCGTCGCTGGAAGGACACCGAAGCCGCCCGCGATGCAGCCCAGGGGGAGGTAGTAGCCCTGCGGGCCCTCATTGAGGGGGCACCGCACGGGGACTACTGCGTTCAGCGACGGAGTTACTTTGCGTCCTGCGACTGCTGGAAGGCGAAAGTCCTTGCTGCGGGAGGGGTGCCGCTCAATCCCGTAGGTTCTACCGAGGGGACTGATGCTTGACACGCTGCTCTACTGGCTGGTCTGGAAGTGGATCCCGATGTCGTGGCGGATCCGCTTGGAGAACGCCTGGTACTGGATCGTGGACGCGCCCATGTCGGAGCCGCCGGACTACGTGCGGACCTTCACGGCGAGGACCCGGCGGCCGGTGCCGTGCCCCGAGTGCGGCAAGCATCCGTGTGGTGGCGTGGCTGCGCGACTCATCACCGACAAGGACCCCGCTACGAGCAAGACCAGAGGGGATGCGCGATGAGTGACGCTACGCCACCGACTTGGCGCGAGATGGCCGAGCGGGCGATTGACCGATGGGCCGAAGGTACGGAAGCCGGCGACCTCGCTCGTGCCCTCCTCGCTGCCGCCGAAGGGCTGGAACTGAGCATCGCCGGCACCAAGGCGAAGACGGAGGCGGACCTGATTGCCCTTGGGACGCTGTTCCTTGCCTGGGAGGAGAAGCACCGCGGGCGCGTGAAGGACTTGAAGGTCTCGACGCGCGTCACCCGGAGGCCGCAGTCATGAGCGCCACCCCCGACCCCCGCGACAGGGAGATCACCTCCCTGAGAGAGGCACTCGCTGAGTCTCAAGCCATCTCTGAACGCTACAAGGACGGCATCCAGGCAGAGTTGGACCACCTCGCAGCCATCCTCGAATGCGAGCCGAAATGGGGCCCCGTCGGACATGCGGCCGAAAAGATGCGTGCCGCGGTCGCTGTAGCAGAGCGAGAGCGAGATGCGGCCCTGCTGGGGGTCGCTCTCTTCGCAGCGGCAGCCGAGACGAAGTTGCAGCGGTGCGCCGATGAGTGCTCTCGATGGATGCAGCGATGCGGGCTCATGACTCGCCGTGCCGTCGCTGCCGAAGCCGAGCGAGATGGACTCAGAGAGCGGCTGGCCGCGCTGGCCGACAGGTACGCCGCCGATCCCTACGCCTACCACAGCCATATCTTTGCCGAAGAGGTGCGCGCTCTCCTACCCAAGGAGGGGCCGCAGCCGTGAGCCCTGACCAGGCACGCGAGCTCCGGAAAGCTGCGGCCGCGCTCGAGGGGGCGGAGGCATTGTCCTATGCCGATGTTCAGGAACGCTGCTCAGCGGCAGAGTCGGAGGCGGGGCCGTACGCTATCCGTACGCCGCCGCCCTCCGCCCCGCTGCCCCCGTCGGAGATTCACCGCACCGAATATTATTCGATGTAGCGACTTGTCTTCGCCGTCGGTGACAGAAGTCCTAGAGCCAAGCGGACTTAGCGCGATTTCGGTCGTCTCATTCCCATCCGTACGTGCCGGATCTGGGCCCTCGTTCCGTACGCTATCCGTACGCTGCGGTCGGGGGGCTGGTCCGAGGACGGCGATCGCCCGCTTGTAGTCGGCGCCTCCGAGGTGGCCGTACACTTCCCGGACCAGCTGCGTCCCCTGGTGCCCGAGGAGATCGGCGATCGTCCGCTCGGGCACGCCCCGCTGGAGGAGCCAGGAGGCGAATGTGCGCCGCAGGTCGTGGGCCGTGGCCCGGGGGATGCCCACGGCCTTGCAGCCGCCCGGCAGGCCCTCAGGACCGGAGACGCCCCGCCAGCGCGGGACCACCAGATCGTCCGGCTCCCGCCCCTCGCACAGGCTCGCCAGCATGGGCCGGAGCTGGGGGGCGATCGGGATCCAGCGATCGGACCGCTCCGTCTTGTCGCCCCGGCAGTGGATCTCGTCGCGGCAGAAGAAGACGTCCGCCACCCGAAAGTCGTGAATCTCCTCCTTGCGCATGCCCGTCAGGCAGGCGATCGCCAGCCAGGGGGCCCGGTAGGGGAACCGGGCGGCGTAGTGCTGGTAGAGGGCGGCGAACTCGGCCTCGGTCAGCCAGCGGTAGGCAGCCCGCTTCTTCTTCTTGACCTTGAACTTGGGCATGATCTCGCGAGGGTCGTAGACGACGATCCGCCGCTCCTTGGCCCATCGCAGGGCCGCCCCGAGGACGACGAGCTCCAGCTTGATGGTCCCCGGCGCTGCCCGCTTCTCGGCTGGCTCCTCGGCTCCGTAGGGGCGCGCCACCTTGCGGACGGCGAAGCGTCGAGCCTGGATGTAGCCATCGATCCGCTCGCGCGTGAGGCGGGCGGCGATCTCGTCGCCGAGGTGCAGGATGAGTTGGGCAGCGCGGTTGCTGTAGGTGGTGCAGGTGCCGTCCGCAGCGTCGCTGCTCTCCAGGCTGGCCAGATAGCCGAGGAGGACGGTCTTTACCGTGTCGTCGGTCTCAGGGGCTCGAGGGACCGCAGCTTGTCGAGCGAGCTCTTGTGCCGCCTGGAGGGCGAGTCGGCGATCGGACTGCTTGGTGCTCTTGCGGACCGGCTCCGCCTGGCCCGGGATGTAGAACTCGCACCAGAGGTAGGGGCTGTCGCCTCGTTTGAAAAGTCGCACGTCGGGTCCCTCGATCTGTTGGCGATATACCGCTCCAGGGCGGTCTCTGTCACGCGCAAGCCTCGATTGCCCGAGGGCCCGACGAAGGTATGCGGCATGCGCTTCATGACCTTGTAGGCCGTCGAGCGTGGCAGCCGGAGGCGCTCGGCCACTTCGGTAGCAGACAGCATGCCTTCATGCTGCCCGATTAATTATCTATGTCTAGATTTATTTATGGACGGACCGGTCCATGAAAAAGCAGCGGCCCGATCGTCCCTGCGCATGCCGATGGGGGAGCAGCGGGCACAGGGAGGACCGGGCCGTTCCTGGCTACGCTGGAGAGGTCGCATGTGGGTGTCAAGAAATAAATCGAGACCTCGGGAGCCCTGTGCTAGGCTTTGCTCGCCGCGAGGGGGATGACCTCCGGCTCCCGCTGAGAGCAAAGGAGCCAGAGAGCCATGAACATCACGATCGGACGTCTCGAGTCGGACCCCAGCGCGCAGATGGTCATCCAGCCCGAGGACGGGCGGTGGCAGGTCGTTGTCGACAAGGACGGCTACCCGCACCTCTACGTGGAGGTGAACGTGGAGGCCGGCGAGGACACCGGGGGCAAGCCTGTGAAGGGCATGTTCTGCATCGAGGACATGCTGCCCTGCGAGGACGGTGTGCAGACCACGATCCGCGACCTCATGGAGGGGAGCTTCGGCGGCGAGTGCACACCGGAGGAGAAGGCCCGCGCCGCGGAGGAGTTCGCGCGCGGCCGCGCCGAGACGGGCATCCCCTGCCCGCGGCCCCTCTGCCAGCCCAAGCGGCGGACGTAAAGCCCTACTCGACCGCCAGCCCTCCCACGTACGCGCTCACGTACCCCGCCCCTCCATCGTCCCGCCGCACCAGCCAGCGGCCCGCCTCGGTCTCCAGCACCCACGCCGGTGCGAACTCTTCCAGGGGCGGCGGCATGCCCTCTGGCAGCTGGACGGCGGCACGCTCCTCCGTCGTGGCCTCCCTCCCCTGCTCCTCGGCCAGGCGGAGGACGGCCAGTGCCTGGGGCCCGTGCCAGAGCACCCACCGGCCGGGTGGCGGGACGCCGCGAAGCGGATCGAGCGCGCCGCGGAGGGACTGCGGCTTGTCGTCGGGATCGAGGTCATGCACGAGCCCATCGTACCAGAAGGCGGTATCCTCTCCGCCGTGCCGCTCGTCATCCGCACCGCCCGCCAGCTCGGGCCGCCCCCGCCCGACGAGGTGGACATGCTCTGGTTCCGCGACTGGGGATCCGAGACCTGCTGGTCCAGCCAGGTCCCCGACGCCCACCCAGGCCTTCCCCGGAAGATCTGGCGGGAGACGAGCCTCTCCGCCATGCGGGCGGACTACAAGAAGCACCGCCCCCGCTGGGAGCGCTTTCTCTCCCGCCCCTCGGTCACCCTCACCTGCCTGTGCTCCACCCCGGACCACTGCCGTCGGCGCCTCTTCGCGGAGGCCCTCGTGAAGCTCGGAGCGGTCTACGAGGGGGAGGTGGACCTGCGGCCGCCGGAGCTTCAGACGTAGCCCGCCCACCCAGCCCCTCCCCCCGGCTGCCGAGGCGTGGACGGAGTAGCTACCCCCGGGGCGCGGCCCGATCTAGCATCCGGTCCATGGGCAGGCAGAAGCGGATTCTGGTGGTGGAGCAGTCAGAGCGGATCCGTCCGCTGTTGGTCGAGCTGATCGCCGACGAGGGCTACCACGTGGCAGGCGCGGGCTCCGCCGAAGAGGCGCTCCGCCTCCTCTCGGAGGAGACCTGGGACCTGCTCACCCTCGAGCCCTTCTTGCCGGGCCGGCAGCCCACTCGTCCGAGCGGCCCCCCGGAGCTGTCCCTCGTCCGCCCGGGAGACGCGCACGCCTTGCCCCATCGGCCCCATGCCCAGACAGCCGCCGACGTTGCCCAGGAAGCCGATCGCCAGGGCATCCCCATCGTTGTCCTGAGCGCCCTCCGCCGGCCCTTGGACCCCCTGGGGGGCGTGCCCGTGGTGGCTGCATGGCAGAAGCCCTTCGAGATCGATCAGCTCCTTGACCTCATCAAGCGCACGCTCGCAGCCCGCTGACAGCGTCCCTCACTCCATCGCTGCCCGGTCCCTCAGGTCCTGCGCCACCTTCACCACGTCCGCCACCGTCTGCAAGGCCCGGGACCGATCTTCCTCGGTGAGCGGCCCTCCCCTCGACAGCCGCAGCGCCAGGGCGGTCACGGCCGCTCGCAGGCGCCGGTCCGCCATCCGCATGAAGGCCCGGTCGCCGAGTCCGGCCTCGCCGCGCCCGGCGCTCCCGGCCATCCAGCCCTCTCGCTCCATGATCACGCGCTCACACGCCATGGGTCCGACCTCCTCCCCCACCTGCCTGTAACAGGTCCAACCGCCCGGCCAGGAATTCGGCCCTATATTTTTCTAGTCCCTCAATAATTCGTAATGTCTGCTAGAATTGAGGGTAACGTTACGCATTCGTGAACCGTGATCCGAACTGTGCGCAGCGACGCGGGGCCTGAAAGGTGAGACCCCCTGCCATTCCCCAAGGGCTGTGGGCCGAAGTCCAGCGCCTGGATCGAGGGGGCCTCAGCGCCGAGAAGATCGCCGCCTGGCTCAAGGAGCATCACGGCGTGGTCTGCTCGCACATGGCGGTCCGCCGGCTTCTGGAGAAGCTGCAGGACCCGGCGCGCGTCGACCCGGAGACCCTGGCGCCGCCGGTGCCGAAGGTCCTCAGCGAGCCCCCGGCCACGAAGCTTCAGCCCCCCACCGACGAAGAGAGCCTGGAGCACATCCGCCGGCTGGCCTACCGGGAGATCAGGGACGCCGACGGGTGGAAGCAGAAGCACTCCGCCATGCGCCTCGCCATCTCGGCAGACCAGGCCCTTGACAAGAAGCGCCTCCTGGAGATGGAGCTCGGCGGCATGGGCGGGCGGGAGCCCCTCACCAGCGACGAAGAAGCGGCCGCCCTCGAAGCGGCCCGCCGGGGGGCGGTGGCGATCTATGACCTCGTGGACCCCTTGACGCTGCCCGCCCCGGGACCGGGGGCGGTGCTGGACGATGGCGGCGGGCGGGGGCTGGTCAACTGACCGACGGAGAGGACCATGCAGACTGACGACTGCTACTACATGGCCGACGGGCCCGACCCTGCTGCGCCGCAGCTTCCCAGGGAACCCCGCCCCTCGGCCGAGTTCTTCGTCCAGATCAACGGCCAGTGCGTCGGCAAGGTCGTTGTGCCCCTGGACCTGTATGGGCTGACAGCGGAGGCGCGGCGCGCGCTCGAGACGGGCGAGGGACTCCCGCCCGTGGCCCGCCTGGCGCTGCGCCTGCCGAACGGCCAGGAGTGGCTGTTCCCGCACGCCGTGGGCGAGGCCCGGCCGCGCTTCGTGCTCCCGGCGCAGATGCCCGCCTGCTGTGACGACCTCACCATCACCGGGCCTGCCGATGTGCGGGAGGACGGGCACCACCGGACCTGCACAGGGAAGGAGCCCACCTGATGGACCACCTCGACGTGATCCACTGGGGAGGCTGGCACCGCTGGAAGCATGGGTCCTTCTGGTTCAAGGGCCGGATGGTGTGGGCGTGGTGAGGGGCCGATGGCGAAGCTAGAGGCCAAGATCCGCGTCTCAGTGAAGGACCCCACCGGCCTGGGCAACCTCGTGCAGGACTGGCGCCGGCAAGCCCGGGAGACGGCAGACCCCGAGCGCATGGCCCTGCTCATCGAGCACGCTGACGCCGTGGCGCGCTGCCTCAAGGCCGAGCTCGACGACAAGCGCCCGCTGCGCCTGCCGGCTGAGACGAAGAGGCCGTCCTGATGCCGATCCCTCCCCTGCCGCCGGGCTACCGCCTGCCCTCCTATGACCCGATCATCCGGTTCGGCCCTGAGCAGCCGCCCCTTGGCTCGAGGCGTCGCTTGCTGGCGCTGGGCCCGCTGGACTCCATCGAAGTGAAGTACAGCCACGGCTTGGGAGCGGCCCGGGTGCGCGTGCTGGCGCCGGGTGAGGTACGGCCGGTGCTCCAGGGCTTCACCAGCGTGCAGACCACGCCACCGCTGCGGCCAGAGGGCGCCTTGCTGGTGAGCGCGGGGCTGGTCATGGGCCGGTGCGTGCCAGCGGTGGGGCCCCTACCGTACAAGATGCCTGAGAGCGGGAAAGGTTCCACCCGATGAGCAGAAAGATCGTCCTCTTCGCCCTGTGCTTGTCCGCCTGTGAGGAGCCCGAGCGGGAGCGACTCGGCATGTACAAGCCCGAGCGCCTGAGGTTGGCCGACGGGCGCGTGCTCACCTGCAAGCGCATCCCGATCGGTCCCAGCGCCTCCGACCTCTCTTGCGAAGGCGGGGTCTACGTCTTCAACGCGGTGAACTTCGAGCTGGCCGCGCCGCTGCCGGTGGAGCCCAGGAAGGATCCTCCCCGATGAAGGTCCGCTGTCCAAACTGCCACGGCCTCGGCACCACGGGCCCCTTCCCTGTGCTCGCCTGCTGGCTGTGCAAAGGGTGGGGCTTCATCCGGTTGACGGCGGACCGGCCAGCCCGGCGGCAGGCGGGGGCGTGATGGCCATGCCGCGCCCGGTCCGCTGGCTGATCAACCTGCTCCGTCGCCTCGGAGCGGACGGCTGCCCCAACTGCGACGCCATCGAGCGGGGGATGCCGTCGGACCACAGCAGCACCTTCCCGTCGCTCACCCTCTACCGCGCGCTCTGCTACGGACAGATTACCGCCGAGGACTGGCGAGAGGCGGACGTGCGCCCGATCGTTACCTGCTCGCACTGCGGAAGGGAGCACCATCGGTGATGGAGGCCACCACGGGCCCCCTGGGCTGGATCCTCGGCTTGTGGCCCTTCGGCCGTCGCGTGGAGCCTCGCTGCTTCGACTGCGTGGAGCGTCCCCGGTCGGTGGGCGGACGCTGCGTCTCCTGCGCCATCGGCGGGACGATTCCCGAGGGCCCCTCTCGGTCGCTGCTCGTCTGCACGGGCCCAGACACCTTCATCTGTCTCCGTCGTCCGTAGCCCATGCCCGAGGCCTCCTCCTCCCCAGTCGAGCAGATCAAGCGCAAGGCCCTCACGCGCTACCAGCAGCGATGGCTCTACGACAAGCACAAGCGCAAGCTCTTGGTGAAGGCCCGGCGCATCGGGGGGACTGAGATCGTCACCCTGGAGAGCGCCTGGAAAGCGGCCGGCTTCGACCCCTGGGACCGGGGGCTCGTGTTGGAGCGGGGCGAGCACGAGAACCTGATCAGCGCCTCCCAGGGCCAGTCCTCGGCCATGCTCTCCAAGTACGTCCTGCGCCACATCCGGGACCTGGAGGAACTCCCCCGGGACATCGAGCGGATGATCCCCCTCTGCCGGAAGCACGGGATCTCTCCGACGCCAGAGGTTCTCTTGGACATGGCCCGCGCCGCCGAGAAGGCCAAGCCCAACGGGGGCAGCATCTGGGTGAAGAAGCCCAAGCTGGCGAGGGACGGGCTCGTCGCTGCGGAGTCGTCGGAGCGCCTGCTCCTCATCAACGGCCGGGAGATCCGCGCCTTCGCCGCCAACCCCCGCACCATCCGCGGCTTCGAGGGCAACGTCACCCTGGACGAGTTCGGCGCCATGCCCTACAGCGAGATGATCTGGGCTGCTGCTTCCCCTGTCGCAGACCCGAACCTCGCCAACCCCCAGGGCTACGCGCTGCGCGTCATCGGGACGCCCCTTGGCGACGCCAACCAGTTCTACAAGCTGGCCATGACCGACGAGGGCAAGCGGTTCAGCCGGCACCGGGTGAGCATCTACGACGCGGTCCAGGACGGCTTTCCCATCGACCCCGAGGAGAAGCGGCGCGACTGCGGGAACGAGGAGATCTTCCAGCAGGAGTACGGCTGCATCTTCCTCTCGGCAGCCGCTCGGTACCTCTCGGCGGAGCTCTTGGACCGGGCCACCTATGCCGATGTGGTGGAACTGCGCGCCCTCCTCCGCCAGCACGGCTGGGGCATGGCCGGGGTCCTCCAGCGCAGCGCCGCCTACGGGGGCCTCGACGTGGCCCGCTCGGAGACCGGGGACTACTGCGCGCTCGCTCGCAACTACAAGCTCGTAGACACCTACTGGTGTGATGAGAAGATCACAGCACAGCGCGGGGTCAGCTACCAGACGCAGGCGGAGTGGGTCGCCGCCGAGATCCGAGCCGGCGTCCGCCGCCTCTGCGTGGACGCGACCGGCATCGGCTCGGCCCATGCGGAGGCCCTCGGCAAGGCGCACCCAGGGAAGATCGAGGGCGTCACCTTCACCGCCGCCGTGAAGGAAGACCTCGCCACCACCCTCAAGCAGAAGATGGAGACGGGCCGCCAGCGGATCCCCGCAGACCCCGACTTGCGCAGGGACCTGCTCAACTTGCGGAGACTCATCACCACCGCGGGCAACACGAGGTTCGACGTCGAGCGCGACAAGAACGGCCACGGAGACCGCGCGTGGGCCTTGATGCTGGCGCTCCACGCAGGGGAGATGCCGGTCACCCCACCGACGAAGATGGGGTATCTGCGCTAGCCTCGCTGAGCCGGACCGCAAAGAGCCCCGTCACCCGCTGCTTGGTCCCGTCGGACAGCACGATGTCAGCGGTGAGCGGAGCGGGGAACTCGACGCTGACGACCTCGTCCGAGCGGCCGGGCTTGAACTCCTGCAGGATGTACTGGGCCAACTCGAGGCGTGTCATCGATCGGCACCGTCGCAGGAGTCAACGGGGATGCTGGCGAGGTCGCCCTTCGGCCTGCACCGTTCGCACGTGCTCCGCGGCACCACATCCAATATGACTGGCCTCCGTCCGCAGTCGTGGCACGCGGGCGGACGTTCCCCCAGGAGAGCCTCCACCTGATCACGTTCCTCGTCAGTGACCTGCCAGAACGTGTGGATGGGCTCCCGCCGGCGGGCGGCATCGACGGCTACCCGTTCCGCTTCTTGCCATTCAGCCTCACGGGCGGCGTGCCGGGCTCGCTCCTCATCCAGGACGGCGAGGAGGGTAGCGCGGTCTGCACGGGCGAGGTCGGCTGTATCAAAAGCACGGCCGCCGTCCCGCGCCTCGATGGCTGCCAGTCCGAACCGCGGGCACGTCCTGTGATGTCCCCCGATCCAGTCCTCTGGACCAAGAGAGGCCAGGGTCTCACAGCAGGGGTGTCCGCCGGGGCCGGTCATGGGCGCCGCCGGATGCCGAGGGAGTCAGCGGGCTTCCATGTGCGGATCTCTTGCCGAAGGGCCTCCAGCTTGGCTGCTCCGCCGTCTCCGGGGGCAGCATCGAAGAAGTCCGCCACCTTCGGCGGGCAGTGCAGGTAGGGCAGTGGCGCGGCCCCGCCGTGCTCCCGTGTGGGGTTGATTTCCTTGTCCAGCGCCTCTGCGTAGGCCTGATGGAGCTCGCAGCAGTCGGGCGGGGTGATCTCCTCCAGCACCTTCCAGAGCGGCTTCTGGTCCAGCATGGGTCCCTCCTGATGGGGCGGAGCCTCGCACAGCCCAGGGTGGGCGGCAAGCCCATTTCATCCATATCAGCGGTGCGCTAGTATGGATGGCGTGACCCGAGACGACTTCGATGATGGCTGGCAGCGGCCAGAGCATCAGGCACCGCCAAAGAGCCGCCGGAAGAACGTTCCGCCTCCGGTCCACCGCAACGGCGGCAAGCCCAAGAGGTTCATCACCTACGAGGACTACGCGCGCTTCTTCGGGGTCAAGGTGGACACGGTGCGCCACTGGGCGGCGCGCGGCAGGTTCAACCCCGCCGACCTGGCGAGCGTGATCCGCTTCTATGAGGAACGTCGGGGGAAGGGGCGGGGCGTGGTATAAGGGCGGCTCAACCGGGAGGGAACTATGTCCCAGAATGAGAAGCCGACCGATCTGGTGCTTTCGTATCTCGTGGATGACAACGGCGTCTACACGGCGAAGCGAGGAGGCGCTCAGGAGTCAGACATCGATCGCCTCAACAAGGCACTGAAAGAGGGCTATCGAGTCATCGATGTCCTATCGACGTCCGTTCCGAGCGGAGGGGATCGGGTTGGTGCCGCCGCGGTCACTGTCGTGCTCACTCTGGAAGGGTACAGCCCCA
>Ga0196964_10001647_pt1 | contig 11214 bp, 14 predicted proteins | sample S1_10metaG_FD_148615 | JGI IMG/M metagenome (GOLD analysis project Ga0196964, IMG submission 148615) | Soil microbial communities from Anza Borrego desert, Southern California, United States - S1_10 | ecosystem: Environmental > Terrestrial > Soil > Desert | place: USA: California | collected... | reverse complement strand
CTCGATGACCTTCACGACCGAGCGCCATCCCGGCGCGTCGATCGTCCGCGTCCTCGCCGACTGGATCAGCGACGACGCGACGGGGGCCGTGTCGGGGACGACGACCTTCTCGGTGGTCGGCGAGCTAGTAAAGAAGAAGACCGACCCGCACGCGACCGCGCCGTCCGACAACTACGACATCGCGATCACCGATGACGAGGGCGTGGACGTCCTGGCGGCGTGCCAGTCGACCCTCGCGAACCGGGACACGGCGAACACGGAGGAGGCGTACTTCCTCGTCCTCGACGCCGCCGGAACCCCGCTCGCGCAGTCGGTGCACCCGGTCGTCTGCTCCCCGCTGACGATCGCCGTCACGAACGCCGGGAACGCGAAGCGCGGGCAGATCATCCTCTACGTCCGCGGCACGCTGCACGGCAACCTCTAGCCGCAAGCAGGCTCGGACTCTGCCGGGGTGCGCAGCACCCTGACCCTCGTCACCGCGCCGGTCCTCGAACCCGTCTCCCTCGACGAGGTCAAGTCCCACCTCCGGCTCGACTCCGACAGCGCCGAGGAGGACGCGTACCTCACGATCCTGCGCCAGGTCGCGCGGGAGACCGTCGAGGCGCACACGCGCCGCGCGCTGCTCACGCAGACGTGGGACTGGAAGCTCGACGGCTTCCCGTGCGCGCAGCCGTGGGAGCTTCCCAAGGCCCCGCTGCAGTCGGTCACGTCGATCTCCTACGTGGACTCCGACGGCGCGACGCAGACGTGGGCCTCGTCGAACTACTCCGTCCTCGCGCCGGCGGGCCCGCGCGCGATGCCGGGCACCGTGGCGCTCGCGTACAACGCGACGTACCCGGTGGTCCGCTCGATCCCGAACGCGGTCACGGTGCGGTTCGTCGCGGGCTGGACGGCGGCCGCGAGTGTCCCCGCCCCGATCCGTCACGCGGTGCTGATCCTCGTCGCCGAGATGTACGCGCGCCGCGAGGAGGCGATCGTCGGGACGATCATCAACCGCGTCCCGGTGGGCGTCTCGCACCTCCTCCAGAACTCCTGTGTCCCGGGATGGTGAGCGCATGAAGCCGAACAACTGGATGTGCCGGAAGTGCGAGCGCGTGATCCGCCCGCGCGCCGAGATCCAGCCGCGCACCGAGTGGCTCGGGTCGTGCGACGCGTGCGGAACCCTCTACGCGATCTGGACCGAGCGCGGGGAGCCCTCGGGTAGCCCGTTCGGACTCGCCTCCGCGGTCGGGTTCAGCGGGAAGCTCGTGTGAGCGCCGGAGCCCTCGACCAGCGCGTGAAGCTCTGGCGCCGCGAGGGCGGCGTCTCCTCCACCGGGTCCGGCGCCCAGGTCGAGGAGTTCGTCCTCGTCGCGAAGGCGTACGCGCGCGTGACGCCGCTGCGCGGCTCGGAGTCCTTCGTCGCGGGCACCCGCTTCGCCGACGCGACGCACGCCTTCCGGCTGAACTACCGGGCCGCGCTCGACCAGTCGTGGCGGATCGAGTGGCGCGGCCAGCAGTACGACGTGCTGGAAGTCCTCCCCGCCGGCCACCGGCTGCGGCAGTGGATCGACGTCGTCGCGCAGGCGTCCCCCGCCGAGAACCCGGCGTAGCCCGGCACCCCAAGCAGGCTCGGACTCTCGGGGCTCCCGAGGAGAGCCCGCCATGCCCCGCACGTCGATCACCGTCCAGACCCCCAAGGGCCCGACGCCCGGCACGATCACGGCGAACCTCCTCGACCTGACGTTCACCGCGGCCGACGCGAGCAACGGGAACCAGGCGCTGTTCACGGGGAACCGGATGCTCGTCGTGTGGCGCAACTCCGGCGCCGGCGCGCGCACCGTGACGATCACCTCGGTGGCCGACCCGCGGAACAACCGCTCCGGCGACGTGTCCGCGTTCTCGATCGGCGCGGGCGAGTACGGCGGGTTCATCGTCGAGCGCGCGGGCTGGGAGCAGTCCGACGGCTACCTCTACTTCACGGCGGAGCACGCCGAGGTGCTGTACGCCGTGCTCGCGATCCCGTGACTGCCGCGCCCGGCGTCTCGATGTCGCTCTCCGGCGTACCGGAGCTCCTCGAGGCGTTCAAGGCGCTCGGCCACGTCGGGACGCGACAGGCGCTCACGGGCGCGCTGAAGAAGGGCGCGGAGGTCGTCGCCGAGCGCGCGCGCCGCTACGCGCCCCGCGGGAAGGAGTTCGCCTCCAAGCGCCCGCTGCACACGACGATCATCGTCCGGACGACGCTCTCCGCTTCGCAGAAGCGAAAGCGCGGCGCCCGGCGCGCTGAGGCCGAGGTGTTCGTCGGCTCCTCCGCGCCGCACGCGCACCTCGTCGAGTTCGGCCACGCGCTCGTGAAGGCGCGCGACGAGGGCGAGGTCGGCCTGCGCGGCCGCCGCGGCGCGAAGAAGCTCGTCCCCGTGAAGACGAAGCGCGTGATCGGCCACGTCCCCGCCTACCCCTTCATCCGCCCCGCGTACGACGCGACGAAGGTGCAGGCGACCAAGGTCGTCTTCGAGGAGCTCGGGAACGAGCTGAAGAAGGTGGCCCGCCGCTACCGCCGTCAGGCGGAGCGCGGCAAACTCTCCCGCGGCGCGCGTGAAGCGTTCAAGCTGGACCTGGGCCTGTGATCGACTACGCGATCCGCACGCGCCTGAAGGCGGTTTCGGCCGTCACGACGCTGGTCGGCTCCGGGGACGAGGCGCGCATCTTCCCGACGAAGATCCCGGAGAAGTACGCCGCCGGGCCGTGGCCCCTCCTCACGTATCAGATCGTCTCCGGCCGGCCGGAGTACCACATCGACGGCGTGGCCGGGCTCGCCGAGGTTCGGGTGCAGATCGACTGCTGGAGCGCCGAGCGCCCCGGGAAGGACGCGTACGACGAGGTGCGCGACCTCGCCGAGGCGGTCCGCGGCGCGCTGTCGGCGTACACGGGGACCTCCGAGGGCGTGGCGATCCAGTCGTGCTTCCTGGAGAACCGCCGCACGCTCTACGAGGACGCCGCGCAGGTCCACCGCGAGTCGCTCGACTTCGTCGTCGGCTACGCCGAGTCCTGACGGCCCCAAGCAGGCTCGGAGCCTCGCTCTCGACCAGGAGAGCGGCACATGGCGACTGCAAAGCGGGCCTTCGGCACGATCCTCCGCAGGGAGACCTCCGCGGGCTCCGGCACGTACACGACGATCGGCGGGCTCGTCAGCCTGAACTGGCCCGAGCTGCAGACGGACCTCGCCGAGACGACGGACATGGAGTCCGCCTCGGCGACGCGCACGCGCACCCCGACCCTGAACAACGTGGGCGAGGTCACCGGAACGCTGAACTACGACAGCGCGGACGCGACGCAGGCGCAGATGGAGGCCGACTGCCAGGCGCAGACGTCCCGCCTCTACAAGATCGTGGGGAACGACACCGGCGCCGCGGACTGGGCGTTCAACGCGTACGTGACCCGCTGGTCCGTCGTCACCGAGCGTGACGGGATCTGCGTCGCGAGCTTCACCCTGACGCCGACCGGCGTCGTGACGAGGACGTAGGCCCGTGCTGCAGAGCTTCGAGTTCAAGGCGGGCGGCGAGACGTACACCGTGTGCTACACGGCGCGCGCGCGCTTCCTGTTCGAGGAGCGCGCGAAGTACCCGCTGATCGAGCTCCGCTCGTTCCGGCCCGGCGCCGCGCTCTCCGACGTCGAGCTCGCCTACCTCGTCCTCGCGGGCCTGGAGGGCGAGCGGCACCGCAGCAAGAGCCGCAAGGCCGCGTGGACGCTGGACGAGGTTCTCGACGACGTCCTCGGCGACGCCGACGCGGACGAGCGCCTCGCGATCCTGTCCGTCTGCATCGACGGCATCGGCGCCGCGTTCCGCCGTGCGTCCGACGCCGCGCCCGCGGAGGCCGCGACGGGCGCCGAGGGAAAACCACAGACGACGGTCTGACGTGGTGGGAGCGCGAGACCCGCGCCGCCCTGCGCGCCGGGATCTCCCGCGAGCGGTACCTCGACCTCACGCCGCGCGAGCTGGCGGAGGAGCTCGACGCCGCCGCGTTCCGGGAGCGCCGCGACACCGCGCGCGCCGTGACGTGCGCCTGGTTCACCGCGACGTGGAGCGGGTCGAAGCTGCCGGCGCTGCGCGAGGTGATCGACGGCCTCTTCCCCGAGGACGCGCCGCGGAAGGACCCCGACGAGCAGGAGCGCAAGGTCGCCAGCGCGGCCGCGGCGTGGAACCGCGCGTTCGCGCGCATGGGCGAGGCGCAGGAGCGGGCGGCCCGGCCCGCTGAGGAGAGCTGACCGTGGCCGAGTCCGTCGGCGCCGTGCACGTGAGCTTCAGCGCGGACACGGCCGCGTTCCGGTCCGAGGTCGCGCGCGCGGGCGAGTCCGTCCGCAACTTCTCCACCGAGGCCAAGCGCGCGGCGACGCAGGCGCGCGCGAACACGGTCACCGCAGGGACGCAGGGCGCTGCGTTCGGCAAGCTGGGACAGCACGTAAAGGGCGCCGCCGCGTCCGTCTCCGGGTTCTCTCAGGCCGTCGCCCTTATGGGGTCCAAGGCCGCGCCCGCCGTCAAGGGCCTAGGTTCGGCCGTCTCCGCGCTCGCCGCCGGAGGGTTCACCCCGCTTGGCGTCGCTATCGGCCTTGCGACCGCGGCTATCGGACACTTCGTGAGCAAGCAGGACGAAGCCACCAAGGCCGCTGAGAAGCACGTCGAGAAACTGAAGGAGCAGGCAGAGGAGCTGAAGCGGTTCAAGGATCGCGCCGACGAGGCGCAGGACAAGCTCTCTGGCGACCGGACGCGGGTTGACCCGGAGCTCGTCGAGATTGACCGCAAGATCGCTGCGGCGTCGCGCGGCTTCGCGTACGACACTGGCGACGCTGCGAACTCCGCGGAGCTGGCGTCTCTGCGCGAGAAGCGCATGGAGGTCGTGCGGCGCATCGACGCTGAGAAGCTGCTCACCGCAGAGTTGCGCCGTCGAGAGTTGCTCGCCGAGATTGCAAAGCACAACGATGAACTGCCGCTGGAGCAGGCGGTCTCGTTCCCCGCGCTGGCACGCGCGCCGGCTACGGATGTCGCCACGGCACAGTTGCAGGTTCGCGCGCTCGAGGAGCTCGCGGCAAAGCAGCGAGAGCTCATCGAGATCGAGAAGCTCCGCGCAAAGGTTACCGAGGAGAGATCGAAGGAAACCACAGAGAGCGCGGAGAAGGCGAAGAAGGCGGCCAGCGACAGCGCCAAGGAGTTCCAGGCGGCGTGGGAGGCCGAGGTTGCCGCCTACAACGAGCGGTCGACCAAGATCGAGCAGATATCGCTCGCCGCGCGGACCAAGTTGGCGTCAGCGACGCGCAACTCGATAGACGACGATCGCGCTGCGGTGAACGAGAAGTTCGATCTCATCGAGAACGAGATCCGGAACGAAATCGAGGCTCAGAAGATACAGACGGACGGGGAGGAGGAACTCACCGAGCGCCTAAAGGCGCTGCGGCAGGCGCGCGCCGATGAGTTGGCGGCCATCGACGCAAAGGCAGCGGCGGACGCCGAGCAAAAGCGCAAGGCGGACAACGAGAAGCTCGAAGCGGAGATCAAGCGCTTCAACGAGCAGATGACCGACGCCGTGCGCGCGCTCAACGTCGATCTCGCGGCGCAGGACCAGTCGGAGACAGAGCGACAGGTGATCGAACTCCGCGGTCGGTACGCAGAGCTCATCGAAGACAGGAAGAAGCACAACCTAGACGTTGTCGCGCTGGAGGAGGCGCTCGCGAAGCGCATCGCATTTCTACGTCGCCCCTCTCTCTCCGCGAACCGCGCCGAAACCAGGCGCAACTTCGACCGTACCCTCGACGACCCCGACGCCTCGTTCGGCGCTGGCGTCGCCGCGCAGATGGAGGTCGTCCGCGCGAACCTCCTGTCGATCGGCGAGACGGGCGCCGCGACCGCGGACATCGTCTCCACCGGCTTTGCCGACGCCTTCGCCGACTTCGCCGCGGGGACGGTCACGGCGGGCGAGGCGTTCCGCAACTTCGCCGCGGGCGTGCTGCAGGACATCGCGCGGATGATCGCCAAGCAGCTCGTCTTCAACGCGATCTCCGCCGGGCTCGGCGGGCTGTTCGGGGGCGGCGCCGAGGCGGGCGCAGAGGTCGTCTCGATGTACGACGCCGAGGGCCTGATCGAGCCAGTGGGCTACGCCTCCGGCGGCTCCTTCCGCGTCCGCGGGACCGGCGGGACCGACTCCTCCCTCGTCGCCTTCAAGGCGTCGCCGGGCGAGGAGGTGAACGTCCGCACTCCGGGGCAGATGGCGAAGGGCGGCGGCGCGAGCGTCGTCGTGAACGTCCACAACTACTCGAACGCGAAGGCGACGACGAGCGAGCGGACCGGGCCCGGCGGCACGCGTGAGATCGAGGTGCTGATCGAGGAGGTGGTCGCCGGGTCGATCTCCCGCGGCGGCAAGGTCGGCCGGGCGCTGGAGCGCGAGCACGGACTGCGCCGGGGCGGCAGGCGCGGCTAACCGCAAGCAGGCTCGGACCTTGGCGGGATGGCGACGTGGCCCGCCTCCCTGCCCGATGCGCCGCTCGCCGAGGACTTCGCGGTCGAGCCCGTCCCGCAGTCGATCTCGACCGACATGGACACCGGCTCGCCCAAGCGGCGCCGCCGGTTCTCGGTCGCCTACCGCCGCTACCGGATGTCCTTCCTCCTGACGGACACGCAGCGCGACACGTTCGAGACCTTCTACTCGACCACGATCGCGGGCGGCTCCGGGACCATCGAGGGGCTGACCGACCCGTACACGAACGGCTCGGCCACGTTCCAGATCGCCGACGGCGGCGACCCCGTGTGGGCGCCGGTCAAGCCGAGCGGGACCGCCTCCGCGCGCCTGTGGAAGCTCACGCTGGGCCTGGAACGGACGGCCTAGGTGTCGCGCGGGCTGTCCTCCGCGGCCAAGGCCGAGCTCTACGCGGCGAACTGCGCGGGGGTGTGGCTCACGCTCCTGACGATCGAGCACGCCTCGTTCGCCTCCACCCTGCGGTTCGTGAACGACCGCCAGAACGTGACGAGCGGTGGGGACGTGTACACGGCGATGGCGTTCGGCGCGCAGCTCCCCGCGGACCGCGACGGCCCCGTGCGCGCGATCATCACGCTCGACAACGTGGACCAGGCGTGCGTCGCCGCGGTGCGGGCGATCACCACGCCCGCGACAGTCACCATCGAGGTCATCCGCCGCAGCGCGCCGGACACGATCCTCGTCTCCTACCCGTTCCTCCAGCTCGTCGCGGTGCGGATCATGGCGACGTCGATCGAGTTCGAGCTTTCCGCGGACCCGGTTCTCGACGAGGCGTACCCGGGGCTCGACTACACGCCGCTCTCCTTCCCCGCGGGGTTCGACCGATGAGCCTCCCCGCCTGGGTCGAGGAGTACCGCGGCAAGCCCTTCCGCCGCGACGCCGACGGGCCGGACGCCTTCGACTGCTACGGCCTCGTGCGCGCGGTCCTGCGCGAGCGGTGGGGCGCGGAGACGCCCGCCCTCGACGAGCGGTGGCACGCTGACGCGGCCGCGGCGCTCGGGATGGCGCTCGACGCCCCCGACTGCCCTTGGGCCGACGCCGACGGCGACCCGCTCCCCGGCGACGTCCTGACGTTCGCGGTGCCCGAGCAGCGCGAGCTTCATGTCGGGATCGTCGTCGCGCCGGGCTGGTTCCTGCACGCGCGCCTCGACGAGGGCGTGCGGACCGAGCGCCTCGACCGCCTTCCGTGGGCGGCGCTGCGCTTCGGTCCCGCGTACCGTCACCGCGCGCTCGGCGGTGCCGCGTGACCGCGACCGCAGTCCGCCCCGTGTCGATCGCGGTCATGCCGCCGGTCCCCGTCGCCTCCATGCGCCGGATGGTGCAGGAGCCCGCCGGGGACTGGACGCTCCTCGACGTCGTCAACGCGACGAACCTCGACCCGAACGGGCTGACGGTCAGCCTCGACGGCCAGGTCGTGCCGCCGGAGAAGTGGGAGACGACGGTCCCGACCGAGGGGCAGTCGGTCATCGTCTCCCCGCGCCCGGGGATCTTCGCCCTGTTCCTCGCGCTGTACGCCGGCGCCGGCGCGACGCTCGCCACGGCATCGACGCTCGCGATCGTCGCCGCGGCCGTCTCGACGGCGATCGTCGTCGGCGGGATCTCGATGCTCGCGAGCGCGCTCCTCGCGCCGTCGCAGAGCACGCCCGACGCCGTGGCGCCCGGCGTCCGGCGCACAATCGGCGGCGGGAACAACCAGTTCCGCCAGTACGCGACGACGCTGCAGGTGCTCGGCGAACACCGCGTCTTCCCGGACCTCGCCGCGCGCGGGTACACGACGGTGGAGGACGGGAAGCTGTACCGCTACGACCTCTACACCTTCGGGTACGGGCAGCTCGCGCTCTCCCAGTTCAAGATCGGCGACGAGCCGCTGTTCGTCTCGTCCCAGCCCACGGTCTACACCGGCATCATGGAGGCGAACGCGGTCGCCTTCGGCGGGCGCGTCACGTCGAGCGGCGTCGAGAACGGGAAGATCGTCAAGATGGAGGTCCGCGCGGGCACGGGCTCCGACGCGTCGATCACCCTCTTCTCGAAGAACGTCCAGCAGCAGGAGGTGGGGAAGGACCTGAAGAAGTCGCGCGGCTGGCAGCGCGCGCGCACGCCGACCGACGTCACGCGGATCACCGTCATCGTCTCCTGCCCCAACGGCCTGATCTGGCGCACGCGCAGCGGCGACGTCCTCAAGTCGGCGGTCCGCATCGGCGTGCGCTACCGGCTCGCGTCGTCGTCCGGCGCTTGGACGAGCGTCGAGGACATCAAGATGAAGGACGCGACGCAGTCCTCCGTCTTCGCGTCGCGCGACATCGAGGTTGCCGAGGGCACGTACGACGTCGAGGTCATGCGGGAGACGGCCGACAACGCCGACCCCGCGGTGATCGACGACACCTCCTGGCAGACGATGCTCACGACCCGCTCGGGCGGCGTCGTCACCGAGACCGGCCTGTGCCTCGTCGCGATGAAGACGTGCCTGTCGAACACGAACGTCCGCGCGTCGGACCAGTTCAATGCCATCGCGCAGACGGTGTGCCCGGACTACAACGCCGGGACGGGGACGTGGATCACCCGCGCGACGTCGAACCCGGCGAGCCTCTTCCGCCACGTCCTCCAGGGCCGGGCCAACAAGCGCGCCGTCGCCGACGCCCGGATCAACCTCACCGCGCTCGCGGCGTGGCACGTCGAGAACGACTCGAAGGGGTTCGAGTTCAACTACGTCACGAGCGGGCGCGCGACCGTCCTCGACGTCCTGCGCTACGTCGCCGCGGCCGGGCGCGCGTCCCCCGCGGTGCAGGACGGCCTCTTCTCGGTCGTGCGCGAGCACGCGCTCACCGGCGCCCCGGTCCAGCACTTCACGCCGCGAAACATCCGCAGCATGGTCGAGGTGCGCCGCCTCGTCACGCCCCCGCAGGCGTTCAAGGTCCAGTTCGTCGATCCCGACTCGGGCTACCTCGACACCGAGCGCATCGTTCCTGCGGACGGATACACCGTCGCCACGGCGACGACGTTCGAGCGGCTCGACATGCCGGGGATCACGTCGGCGGACCAGGCGTACAAGCTCGGGCGCTACCACCTAGCCGTCCTCCTCCTGCGGCCGTCGGACTTCATCATCGAGACGGACTTCGAGCACCTCGACTGCGTCCGGGGCGACTGGGTCCGGCTGAACCACGACGTGATCCTCGTCGGGCTCGCCGCCGGCCGCGTCGTCTCGGTCACGCTGAACGGCGGCGGGGACGCGACGGGCGTCGTCCTCGACCAGCAGTGCCCGATGGCCGCGGCGACCTACGGCATCCGCTTCCGCAAGTCCGACGGGTCCTCGGTGCACAAGGTCGTCACGACCGCGGCGGGGAACCAGACGACGCTCACCTTCGCGACGCCGATCACGTTGGGGAACCCGATGCCGGTCGCGGACGACCTGTTCCTGTTCGGGGAGAGCGGGTCCGAGTCGATCGACTGCATCGTGAAGGAGATCGAGCCGCTCGAGGAGCTCGGCGCCCGGCTGACCCTCGTCAACGCGAACGCGTCGATCCTCACGGCCGACAGCGGGACCATCCCGAAGTACACGCCGCAGATCACGATCCCGCCCAAGATCAACCCCGCGCCCCCCGCGAAGCCGCTCGTGCTGTCCGTCACCAGCGCGGACGTGCGCGAGACGAAGGGCGGGCCGGTGCGCGAGCGGGGCCTGCGCGTGCGGCTGCAGACGCCGCGGTCGAGGGCCGTCTGATGCAGCGGTACGAGATCGAGTACCGCCGGACGCCCGACGGCGAGGAGAACGACCTCGACTCGCGGTGGAGGCGCTACGAACGCGCGGCGCCGGGGATCGACGAGGGCTCGTTCACCGTCCTGGGCCTGGAGCTCGACGTCGAGTACGACGTCCGGGTCCGCACGGTGGACGACGAGACGGGCGCGTTCTCGGAGTGGGTCACGTACGAGGGGCGCGTGGTCGAGAAGGACGCCCTCGGACCCTCCGCCCCGTCCCAGGTCCGGCTCACGAAGAACGACTGCCTCACGTGGGAGATGCCGGAGGAGACGCTGGACCTGCGCGGGTTCCGCGTGCGGTGGATCTCCTGCCCCTGCCACGACGACGACTACCTCACGGCCGAGATCGTCCACGAGGGCCTCGTGGATCACGCGCCGTTCCTGCTGTGCCGCGTTCCGAAGGGTCGCGGCACCTTCTTCGTGACCGCGGTGGACTACGACGACAACGAGAGCGAGCCGGCGTCGCTGGTGTGCGACCGCGGCGCGCTCGACGACCAGGCCGAGTTCGCCGTCCGCACGCGCAACGAGGCCGCGCTCACCTTCCCCGGCACGCTGAAGGGCGCGGTGCTCGGCTCCCCGCTCCTCGCCTCGGCCGTCACCGGCGCTGCTGGCACGCAGCCCATGTTCGGCGCGTTCACCGAGCCGTGGATACCGCTCGACGGCGCGGCGCCGATGATCCCGACCGACCTCGCCGCGAACTTCTTCGGCTCGGTGTGGGCGGGCAACGGCCCGTGGCTCGACCGCCGCGGCGCCTCGACCTTCTTCGGCGAGACACAGTACCAGTGGATCGAGTACGTGTGGGAGTACGAGGTCCACACGAACGAGGACGGACCGCGCGCCGTCCTGTCCGCCGACATCGCGGTCGTCTCGGCCGCGAGCGGTCACCCGATGCCGTGGCGGCTGATGTACCGCCGCAAGTGCGCGCTGCCGTGGATCTCCACCGACCCCTTCGCCGCGTGGA